>Ga0315280_10000246_pt1 | contig 104687 bp, 100 predicted proteins | sample YL17G06_40_MG_FD_203697 | JGI IMG/M metagenome (GOLD analysis project Ga0315280, IMG submission 203697) | Sediment microbial communities from Yellowstone Lake, YNP, Wyoming, USA - YL17G06_40 | ecosystem: Environmental > Aquatic > Freshwater > Lake > Sediment | place: USA: Wyoming | collected...
ACTGAGATTATCACGATTGTCATCTCAGGACACTCTTGATGTAGGACTAATGACTAGAGAAGACATTCAAAACCATGTGTTTTGATCCCGCAGGCTGAGAGGTTGGAAAAGATTTGGTCATCTACTGAAAGTTGGGTTAGGTTTATATACTATGAAAAATCTATTCAAAAACAATATTATTCAATGAATAATAAAACATTGTTTTCCTCCTGTTAATGCCTTCAAACTGTAGTAAAATAAGGTATGCCGCAGGAGGGGATCGAACCCTCGACATCACGGTCTTCAGCCGTGCACTCTCCCAACTGAGTTACCGCGGCATACGAAAAAAAAGATAATACCTATTATTTATCCGAGTTCTTTGATGATCTCGTCGATGGTTTCTCCCATCTCCCGAAGTTTAGCCTTTAACATCGGTATTGCTTTCCCGACTGACTCTGTTGTGACCGCACCTTGAGGCGAAGGCTCAATAAGTCCCTCCTGCTCGAGAATCCTTAATGAATATCGTACCATGTGTTGTGGATTTTTTGTAAGTTCTGACAATTTAATAATACCCGCGGGTTCATTCTGTTTTAACGTTTGAAGGACAAGCACATGCCTTTTCAAAATATCAAGTTCTGTCTCAATGACATTCGTAAGAACAATCCGCTCTTTCTTTTCCGGTTTCATCAAAATACCCCCAAGGTGGATACTTGTTAACACACGTAATACAAGTTCTCATATTTAAAATCTCTTTTATGTAGCTGAAGAAAAACGATACGCTTTATCGTAAACTACATTAAAATGGATTTATTATCACCTCTTATGACTAACTATTTAATCACCAAATGGTTCGGCACGTTTCTCTGCGACGAAAATAAGGTACAAAAAGAAATTCTTTTTCCTAAACATGAAAAAGAAATACTCAATCGATTACGAGCCATTGAGAAAAATCAGATTTTAGATGAAGAACAAAAGATTGCCAAAAATACAACAGTTATTGTCAATGAGAAACGATTGCAACAGCTAGGGACCTACACTGACGACCCTTTTTTTAAGACAATCAAAATCGGACCAAAAGAGTATGGATTTTCTCAAGACCTCTTCCATACCGTATCAACCATGCTCGCACAACAACGGGTCGAGGAACTCCTCCAATCCGAGGATCTGCAAATCATTCAAATGGTCAACGCACTCAATGACCTTATTCATACCGCGAATTTATTATCGGAACGTCTGATCTCATGGGCATTAATCCCGACACCCAAAAAGAAAGTAAAACCGTTTGAGAAAACATTAAAAGTAGTCAATGATGAAATGAAACGATTGGAAAACCAGATTGAAATCGACATGAAAGCGATCGCTCCAAATACCAGTGCGATAATCGGACCGCTTATTGGTGCACGATTAATCTCCCTTGCCGGTGGGATGCAGCGAATGGCGATGCTCCCTGCATCGACCATTCAAATCCTTGGTGCAGAAAAAGCCTTATTTCGATATAAAAAAGAAGGAGGGCGGCCTCCAAAACATGGTGTTATTTTCCAGCATCCTCTGGTGAATCGGGCGTCAAAAGCAGAACGGGGGAAAATCTCGCGTCTTCTCGCAATAAAAATATCAACCGCGGTGAAAGCAGATGTGTTCACCAAACGAGACATCACACAAAACCTACAACGGGAACTTGAGGAACGACTCAAGGAAATCAGAAAAAAGTAAACAGACTACATCGATAAATCAATAGGTTATTTCCGCTCTTCTTCCTGCAGTACCTTGAATTGTTCGTCTTGCAGTTCTTTAATGTACTTGTCAAGTTGTTGGATCGCAGTAAGGAGTTTGTAGATCTCTCCGTCCTGCGGTGTCGGAGGAATCGGGGTTTGAGAAAATTTTTCCTTTTTTTTATGAAACTCAGATCTATCATATTTTTCTTTTAAAATATCACGGGCTGTTTTCAATGTTTTAATCTGCTCTGAAATCTCTTGAAATCGATTCATACTTCTCTTTCCTCCGTTCAATAGTCATATGGAGTGAAATGTGGTCAGTAATAAGTATTGAGATAATAATAGTTTTGTATTGTCCACCTCAGGAACCTTATTTTTCTGACTCTCTTGTTTTCACACCCACACCATGATGGAACGCGCGCATTTCTGTTCGATTGAGCAGGGTGCGACCAATCGCTAAAAATTGGTCTTGTTCATTGACAATGATACATTCATCAAATGGTCGTAATGCGGGGTCACAGTCTTTCACGAATTTTGCGAAAACGCTTTTTCCATTTTTTACAAATGGTACGGCATCTTCTTCGATGATCACTCGAAGCGCTGGATATTTGAAATATCGATGGAGGCGGCGTCCACCCGCGAGTTTTAGAGTAAATAGTCCATCTCCAGCCCGGAGAGAGAGGATATGTGTTCCGTCACAAAATATGTTTCTAATTTTCCCGGTCGTTTTGGATTTCATGAAGGTAATGTTTCCGGTGAAAAGTGCTTGTGCAGCGCCCCGTCCGAACTGCATGTCCGCTACCGCAGAAACCCGAAGCATATCCAAGTCAACGTGTTCTTTTCGCGGTTTCTTTGATTTTAATTTTTTTGCGACTTCTCTCCAATGTATTACTTTCTTATCCTTTAAAAATTTTTCAAGGAGAGTTGTTATCTTTTTTTCGGTTTCCTGATCAACGATTGCAGGAAACACTGATTGGGCAAGGGGGTACATTTCATCAAGCTCAAATGGTACAGGACCAAGATGAGAATAAACAAGGAGACTCACGTTATTTTTTTTAAGAATTGACTGTATATCTTTCGCATAAAATGATGAGTATGGTTTGTGGCCTTCAGGGAACACCACCGTCGTCTTAAAAGGAGATTGATACCGTGTGAATAACCTGGTATGGTATCGGTGGAATGTGGGACGATGAATAGTATGGGGACCGGTGTAAAATACCGCGGTTTTTTTACTTGTGGGTTCATTCTGCTCGAGCCACGTAAGATGCTCTGGTTTTCTGAGTTCCCTTAAAGCATCAAGAATCGCGGGGTTTGCTGTCGCTTGTTGCTCGACGAGTTCCCACAGCCATCCGCCAGTGATGGCAGCTTTGATTTTTTTTATCTCTGCATAACTCACGTATAAATTATGGAGCGCAAGTCGCAGGGTTCGTTCCTTTTCATCAAGCGTTTTGAGTTCTGATGCAGTATAATGCGAACACACCGGGCAGCAACAAGGAAGCTCATGAAGTGCCTCAAGTTTCTCGGTACCCCAAGGAAAAATCATACGCCCGTCGTTCGCGTACTTCGCATAGGCTGATGAATCAAAGAAATCGCATCCAAGGGCAACCGCAAGTGGAAAGATCAACGGATGTCCTGCGCCGAAGAGATGCACTGGTTTTGAAGGAGTAAGACCCTTTTTTGATGCAAGAATGCAGCGGATAAGATCGGTGTATCGCTGGTTTTCCATAAGTGGCACAACGCCACCAATCGGGAAGAAATCCGCGTTCAGCGTGCTCAATTTCCGCGCGCATTGCTCTCGGAGGGTTGGGTAAATCGAGCCCTGGACGGTACATGCAAGCAGCATGTCGCCTTTTTCAGGGATGCTTTTTTCCGCCCGTTTAATTGTCTCTTGTATCCCTTGTTCTGCCTCTGTTTTTGTTTGATCAGGTGTTCCAAAAACATCAAGGATTGTTCCAATGTCACTCCCGATGTTGCGTTGGAACTGGACGATCTCGATAGGATCGACCGTGACATCGCCATAGACGTAGCTCTGAAACGTGCCTGAATCGGTCATAATTGGACCGTCAAAATCAACGAGCCTATGTACACCCTGTTCTAATGCTTGCTGTTTTAAATGTGCATTCTTATGGATAATGTACGAGTTTGTGATGATGATCTCAGTGCCAAATCGCTGTTTCATTTCGTTTGGTGGAATCATCATCTTATTTGGATTAATCACAGGAAGCAGGTTCGGTGTCGTAACTGCCCCGTGTTTTGTGGTAAACTTGCAGATACGTCCAGAAGCATCTCGCTCTTTAATTTCGAAGGTCATGGTACCAGTCACATACAAGAAAACCCTTATTTAGTTTTTAGTAGCCCAAATCCCTTCCGATAAAACAGGAGTCCAAAAGTTCCTTTATATAAACCTTTGTTTTATCTTTACACCTTTACATTGTTATGCTTCCATTTTTTCTCATGCGATTTGAAACGGATCGATAATTCTTCGTAATATAGCAATCGCAGACAACGATGCCATATAGCTTGATCGCGGATTATTCGGATTTGGCATGTTTTCTACCTCAGCACGAAGCCTGCCAAAACGACCATGTGCAAGTATCTTGTGACTAATCCTGGTTTCCACGGGATCAGCAACAATCTCGACTTTCGTTTCATCAAACCCGACACCAGCTAACGATAGACAAGCAGCAACGTTGATATTTTTGGGGAATCGTTTCACCGCATCGCGAGCGGATCCTTTAAACACCACGGTGCGTTCCTCCACAGTCATCCCAAGCGATACCGGGGATTTGGTTGTAACCAAAGTGACGCTGTCTAATTTTTCGACGCTCGCCGCAAGAACTCCATCAATACCGCAGACCGCACCTGAAGGGAGATAGATCTTGCATCCGTTTTTTCGCGCCAGGGTTTCCAGCTTTTTTCGTAAGGCATCATCAAATAAACTCCCGATGCTCATAATGGCCATGTCTTTTTTAGCCTCCAAAACCACCTGACCATACTGCCCTACTGCCTGTTGTGATGCCGCCTCAAAGACAACATCGACATCACTTAAAAAATTCGCTACTGGTTTAATGATCCCCTTTTTCAGGGCTTTGCAGAGTTTTTCCGATGCTTCTGGTTTAAGATCGTGGAGATATATCCTTTCAATTTCTTTCATTGCATCTGCTGCTTTTGCGACATCAGTGCCTATCGCGCCACAACCGATAATGCCAAGTTTCATATATGGGGTCTCCCAAAACCTTTAAACAGGAATACACTATAAAAAATAGTATTATGGATGAAATCGACCGATTCCTAAGGGAAGATCTCGGGAAAGACGGGGACATAACGTCTAATGCGTTGTTTACGAAGGAACCCGCACGTGCTGTAATCACCGCTAAAGAAGATTGTACTATTGCCGGCCTTGAGGAGGCAAGCAAGGTGTTTGAAAAAACAAAAGCAAAATCAACTCTTCTTGTAAAAGACGGAGATTTTGTGCGAAAGAACACACCAGTCCTAGAAATCCAAGGGGCCGCAAAATCAATCCTCGCAGGTGAACGGCTTGCCCTGAATTTTATCTGCAGAATGAGTAGTATCGCATCTGAAACAAAACTCTTGGTGGAACGATGTCGAAAAATAAATCCAACCGTGATGATCGCAGCCACACGTAAAACAACACCAGGGTTCCGCTCCTATGAAAAAAAGGCGGTGATCCTAGGGGGCGGGGAACCGCATCGATACGGGCTCTACGAATGGGTACTCATCAAAGACAATCATTTAAAAATCGTCGGTTCAGTTGAAGAGGCTCTGAAACGGATTCAAGCAAGGGTTCAAAACAAGGTCATAGAAATCGAAGTCGAGAATGAACATGACGCACTTGTGGCCGCTCAAAGAAACGTCGATGTCATCATGCTTGACAACATTGACCCTCCAAGAGGAGAAACGATCGCACGGAAGATTCGACAGGTCAATCCGCATATCCGCATTGAAGTATCGGGGGGAATCACTCAAGATACTATCACGCAGTACGCCAAATTCGCAGACCGAATTTCACTCGGGTACTTGACCCACTCAGTGAAAAGTAAAGATTTTTCTTTGGAAATATTTAAGAATTAAGATTGCTTTACAATATTGGTAAAAATATAATATTAACAAGGATGGGGCCTTGTTGTGAGGATGGTGAATGAGTAAATGAAGAGGGTTATTGAAGATGGAACTGTAGTTGAAGAGACAAAAGAAGATTGTACTGAAGAAGAGAAAAAGAATCCTGTTAAACCACGGCGTGAAAATATGAAAATCTCAGGGGTCAATGATGAAGATTTAAAAAAAGTATTGGAAAGCCTGACAACCACGATTAAGGTCATTGGATGTGGTGGAGCAGGAACCAATACGATCACCCGGTGCTTCGGTGAAGGAATTAATGGTGCTGATCTGATAGCGGTCAACACTGACGCGCAACATCTTCTTTTATCGAATGCTCCCTATAAAATACTCATCGGCCGGCATCTTACTCGGGGGCTTGGCGCTGGATCGCTCCCACAAATCGGTGAAGAGGCCGCGAAAGAAAGCGAACAGGATATCCGTGATGCGATTATTCCAGCTGACATGGTGTTTGTCACCTGCGGGCTTGGCGGAGGGACAGGAACCGGGTCGGCTCCAATTATCGCTCAGATAGCCCGTGAGGCGGGTGCGTTGACGATTGGTGTGGTGACCCTTCCGTTCCACGTAGAGGGTATGGTTCGTATGGATAACGCAGAGGCAGGGTTGAAACGACTCCGCGAGTTGTGTGACACCGTCATCGTCATACCGAATGATAAATTACTGGACATTGTTCCGAATCTTGCGATGAACGCGGCGTTCAAGGTCGCTGATGAGGTCCTGATGCGATCGATAAAAGGGATCACCGAAATGATTACGATGCCTGGTCTCGTGAATCTTGATTTTGCTGATTTGAAAACAGTCATGAAACGCGGTGGCGTTGCCCTTATCGGACTTGGTGAAGCAGAAGGCGAAAACAAAGCAGTCGATGCAGTGACCGAAGCATTGAATTCACCCTTATTAGAAGTGGATATCACAGAGGCAAGTGGAGCACTTGTGAACGTCACTGGCGGCAATGACATGACGCTACGGGAAGCAGAAAAAGTCGTTGAGGAAATTTACACGAAGATCGATAAAAACGCGCGTATCATCTGGGGGACCACCATTGATCCAACGATGAAGAAATCCATCCGTGCGATGCTCGTGATTACCGGAGTGAAATCCAAGCAGATTTTCGGTCCGACGGAACGATCGCGGGAAGAGAAGGAGTTCGGCATTGATTTTGTCTCATAAAAACCGCCAAATTCTTTATATACTCCTTACTATTTGACCCGTACGTTATAACAGGTGTCTCAAGTGAACGAAGATAAAGGATTCTTTAGCAGAGCACGTTCATTACAACAAAGAATAGAAGAGCGGGAGCAACGCATCGGAAAAGGCAGGTACGGTCGAGTCCTTAAAATGGCACGAAAACCTACAAACGAGGAGTACGAAAAAACCGCGAAAATTACCGGACTTGGGATTCTCCTGATCGGCGCCCTCGGGTTTCTCATCTATATCATCCGAGAGCTTGTGGCACCGTGGATCTTACATTTATTTGCCCATTAAGTGGGTGGTTGCACCTATGGAACATACTGGTTCTGAAGAAACTAGCACAGAAAAATCCAGCATATTTACCATCAAAACACAAGTAGGAAAGGAACAAAATACTGCTGATCTTATCAACAGCCGTGCGAAAAAAGCGAAACTCAACATCCCTTCAATTCTTGTGACTCCCGAGCTCCGTGGCTACGTTTTTGTAGAAGCATTCGATGAAGAGCTCATTAAAAACATAATTAAGACTATCTCATACGCCCGCAATATGCTCGAAGGAAGCATCCCTATTGAGCAAATCGAGCATTTCCTCACGCCCACCTCCTCAGTTGCAAAGATCACCGAAGGAGACGTCGTGGAGATGATCGCTGGTCCCTTCCGTGGCGAAAAGGCAAAAATCACGCACATTGACTACGCGAAAGAAGAAATCACCGTGGAATTGCTGGAATCCATGGTTCCCATACCGATTACCGTCCGTGGAGAGCAAGTACGACTCATTAAACGTAAAGAAGAAGAAAAGAAAAAAGAAGAAAAAAAGGAGTAAAACACTATGCCAGAAATCATCGAAGCACTTGTTGATGGCGGGAAAGCATCTGCAGGTCCACCGCTTGGCCCAGCGCTTGGCCCCAAGGGAGTGAACATCATGCAGGTGATTAACACGATCAACGATAAAACCAAGCAGTTCCAAGGAATGAAAGTCCCTGTCAAAGTCATTATCGATCCAAAAACAAAGAGTTTTGAAATCGAGGTCGGAACGCCGCCCGCAGCCTCACTGATTCTTCGGGAAATTAAAGTGGAGAAAGGGTCAGGGGTACCTTCGAAAACAAAAATCGGGAATCTCACCGTTGATCAAGCAGTGAAGATCGCAAAAATGAAATTCGATAACATCCTTGGCAAAGACCTGAAACATAAGACCAAGGAAGTCATTGGCACCTGCACGTCAATGGGTGTGACTGTTGAAGGAAAAAAGCCGAAAGACGTCCTTAAGGAAATAGATGAAGGGAAATACGACGCGAAGTTCACCTAACCAATAAAGAGGAGCTTTCACTGTTTTTCTTCTTTTTTTAGATTCGTCTAAACCCTCGTCGCACGTATTGCCTAATAGAAAGAACCATACGATCCCGCCGATAGGATAATGGCATGGTGACTCCTTCACCCCATGTTTTTTTCTTTTGTATTTCTGAAAGAATAGCATCGACGCGGGTATCCGTCGTGTCGACGACGGTGTACGAATAGCCCGCATACAGCGGATCATGGGAGTCACTCCCCCCAGTTCCTCCAAGGTTATACGCATGAGCAACTTTCGCTGCCTTTAGATTTGTGTTTGGGATGCTGCATCCATTGAATACTTCAATCGCAGAGACCTTCGAATGAATCTTTTGTAGGTTCGATTTTTTAATCCCAGAGAGTAATCGAAAGAGATGAGGTATAATCGGAATGCCGCCTGCATCAATGACATACGCAACCGTCTCCTCAACAGGAAGACCCCTTGGAATATTTTTTGTAACATTCAGTGCGAGCAGATGACCGTCTACCGTTGAAACCTCAACACCGGGTATGACAATAAAATTTTTCGGTGCAACAGCGAGTGCTTTCAGGCTTCCCTCGATGGTGTTATGGTCGGTAAGTGCCATACCATGCAGCCCTCGTTTTCTCAACGTACTTATGAGCATCTCAGGGGTACCAATCGCATCATCAGAGTAACAGGAATGCAGGTGTAAATCCAGTTTCAGCATGCAGAAATCATCCGATATGACCCGTAGCTTCCTAGGCTATTAGAAAGTTACGGTGCACAAACAATACGGTTACCAGATTGTAAAAAAGACAACCCAGGCAAGGATATTCATAATGGTAGCAAATCCTCCCATACGAATGGCATTCATCCATGTGAACCGAAAGACGTATCGGGAGACAAAAAAGAATGAAAGAAAAATAAAACATAATGAAACGAAAAGCCCCCAGACCCAGATTCCTAAAATCCATTCTGAGAATAAGCCTACGATGCTGATAAGAAATACTGCTGAGAAAAATTTTATTTTCGACATCTCAAAAACCTGATGGTAGGGAAGTAGATGAAACCGCTCCAACAAGAGTACACCTGTATACAGCAGTAAGGTGTCAAGAAAAAAATCGATGATAAAAATCACCCCAATCCATACGCTGGTCACACGCAGGGTACTACCAAAACCAGGGAAGCCCGGCTGAGGATGGGGCTGAACAGGGATCGGATTTGCAACAACACCACTTGTAAAACAGAGCAGTACTAGGAAAAATCCAGAAAGAAATGTGCGCAATGCTCGATACTGCCAATCCATGATGTCACAGAAAGAGAATCCTTTATATAAAACAGAAGGCCGCTTCTGATGATTAAGGAGGAATAACCGAAAAGAAAGGGTTAAATAACCGAAGGCTATTGTCCCGGCCTGGGAGAGGCTAATTTATGATATTCGACAAGAACAAACAATTGAGCTCACATAAATTCGGTGAGTTGGAACTCGTGGACAAATCACTGTTCTTCATCTGCGCGAACCGACGAGACAACTAGGCTTATTTTCTTCTTTTCTCTTTACAAAGCAAGAAACTTATATAAGTTCCTACCCTATTACAAATATTTGTTTATATACAATTGTAATCGATGGTGATGCATCATGGAAAGAGCAGGGATGGATTTTCATTTATCGACAGAAGAAAAAAGGGTGAGTTCCGGTATCGAAGGCCTCGATGAATTACTGCAGGGGGGATACCCAAAAGGAAGCGTGATCCTCGTTGCTGGCACTCCAGGGACTGGAAAAACTATAGTGTGTTTCCAGTATCTTAATGAAGGTCTTAAAAACAGGGAAAAATGTTTGTTCTTGACCTCAGATCAACGCATTAGCAATTTAGTGAATCAAGCAAAGAAATTCGGGTTTGATTTTGAGATGGCGATGAAAAACGGTCTGATGACATTCGAGTACCTTGATTTAGAGAAACGCACCGTTCACAATGAAATGGAACAGGAGATTCAGACTGGAAAATATTCTCGGGTTGTCCTCGACTCACTCACCCCGCTCTCAGAGGTACCGGTCTGGGTAGTAAACAGGGGAACGGAGATAATCCCTCCTGAAGACTCCCTAAGCACCCCCCCATTCCCCATCGAGTCAATTCAAGCGACACGAATGCATGTCCGCAGACTTCTCAGAATCCTTCAGGAGGATGATTGCACCGCTCTGGTCACCTCCGAGGTATCCGAAGGCTCCCGCGACTTATCACGAGACTCCATCTCAGAGTTTTTAGTCGACGGAATTCTCCTCCTCGACTTGGACGCCTCCATGGACCGAAGGAAACTGACGATCCGAAAAATGCGAGAAACCAAACACACGTTAAAACCACGAGATATCGAAATCAACAGTAAAGGCGGCATCAAAATCCTTTAAACATTTTTTTCCCTTGAAACGGCAAAGGATAAAAACCCTTACAGTATCGACTGATTCATGATTGAAAAAACGTTGCCAAGTCCTGCACTTCAGGTTCTGTTCGTCTCCCGGGAAACAAGCAACAGCCCGTTGTATAGTGAGATGATAAAACTCGGTCAGACACTTGAGCACCTCGGACTATCAGAAAGTGAGACTGGCATTGCAAGTTATGATTACGGGAGACGACTTGTCATCACCGCAAAAAATGTTGATGTCAAACAGATGAATCAGACAGATGTCGTCGAAATCGCCGATTATGATCCATTAAAAAATATCATGCTTGTGATTGGGACAAAAGAACCCTGCCAGGAGGCACCGGTCCATTGGATCATTCAAAAAGCACGTCATGACATTAACATCCTCCTTCAAATACAGAGTCCATCATTGGGCGAGAGACTTCAAGGAATACTGCCTAGAACAGAGGGAACGACTCTTCCAGGGACACTAGATCGCGCGAAAGAATTCCTAAGAACATTACGGAAGGAAAAGACAATCCTGATACAAAACGAAGGAGTTCTTTTTGCTGGAATAAACATAAGGGAAATAGAAAAATCATTACACACATATGTGAAGGAAAAACCATGAAAGTCGACGGAAAAGAATACAGAGCCTTGTGGCTGGAAGGAACCCTAGTGAAATTCATTGATCAAAGAAAACTGCCCTATTCGTTTGAAATCTTCACCGCAAAAACAGTCGCTGATGTCGCCTTCGCAATCAAAGACATGGTTGTCCGTGGTGCTCCCGCGATTGGTGCTGCAGCAGTCTACGGAATGGCACTTGGTGCAAAAGAAGCTGACCAATCAGCAGAACTTCTCCGGATGACCAGGCCGACTGCCCATGACCTGTTTTATGCGATAGATTATATGAGAAATGCACTACGAAAAGGAGAGAACCCGTTTAATGCAGCATCAAGATATGTCGAAGAAATAATCGCACAATGCAAAAAAATAGGGGAACATGGAGAAAAACTCATCACCGATAACATCCGGATACTTACTCATTGTAACGCTGGTGCCCTTGCCACGGTTGATTATGGAACCGCCCTAGCTCCTTTACGGACGGCATACAGGAATGGAACACAGATGTTCGTGTACACAGATGAGACCAGGCCACGACTACAAGGACTCCTCACCGCCTGGGAACTTTACCAAGAAGGCATCCCTTACGCGCTGATCGCTGACAATGCAGCAGGGTACTATATGAAAAACAACGATATTGACCTCATCATAGTGGGTGCAGATTGCATCGCAAAAAGCGGTGATTTCGCAAACAAAATCGGCACGTACGAAAAAGCCATCCTCGCCAAGGAAAATGATATCCCGTTTTATGTTGCTGCACCGGTAAGTACCTTTGACCCGGAAATAAAAGACGGGGCACACATCGTGATTGAAGAACGCGATCCAAAGGACTTAACAGAAATCAACGAAAAAACAATCATGCCGCCATGGATTCAGGTGAAAAATCCTGTTTTTGATGTCACACCGAAAAAATATGTTACCGGGTACATTACCGAGAAAGGAATACTGAAAAAAATAGAGTAACCAGAGAAAACAGTTTATATAAGCTGAATGCGATTCTGAGTGCTTGACAGAAAAATTCTTCTGAGAAGTGGATGCACATGAAGCTTGATGAGTTAGAAGATCCTGAAAGTGGTAATCTGTCCTTTTGTTGGTCATGTGGAAAGCAATTATTTACTATTGATGAGATAGCACAGCGAGTGTGTCATGAATGTAAACACTCGATGAAACAATTAAGTGAAGATAAATCCTTTTTTTGTTGGGCCTGCGGTGAGAGATTGCATGACATTAGCGAGGTTGCACAGGGTCTCTGCCATAGCTGCAAGGCATCCATCATCAGAAAAATTAAGACTCCTAGTAAAAAAATGATTCTGCCAAATCCGCATCAGGATTCCCATCGATGACAGAAAGAAAAAATAAAAGAAGGACGTGTGTTGTTATCCTTCATTTATCGGCTGGTACGGGTTGAACGCAGGATCGCCATATAAGGCGAACTCGTGGAGTGCAACATATTTTTTATCCAGGACTCGCGTGCGATCAGACCCAGATCTTTTCATTGATGCTTCCTGGAATGCGGTGTCAAGCGCGCTGAAACCTGTCGAAAGTGATAATGGCGGTGACCAAAGGAAGGTCGAGTTCGCATCTTTCGGCAGATACTTGTTTTTCGCATCCCGCAGGGCAGCTCCAATTGTAGAGTTGTTTTGGATGAGCCCAAGGACTACATCCTCCGCGATCACTGCACCAAAATGAGCATCTGGGTACTTCCCTTTCAGTTTCAGATCCAAGATTGCCTTGGTTAACCCAAGGATGCCAATCCCCCAGCCTTTCGGAAGCGGTCGTGGCTCCAGATACCCGGGATCCGCGGTAACCCGTGTTGCACCAATGTAGGCATTCACCCCTGCATGCAGGTACGCCTGTGACAACACGGTCTCAGCATCTATGCCGTCTGTTCGCGCGGTAATGCAGCTTTCGACAAAAATAACACTGGGTTTATAATCCATGTTTTGTACGGTACGGACCTCAAAGGAGCCTAGGCCTGAAAGCCCGCTCCGAAGCGTCGGATATATACGTGATAGGATTGTTACACCCGGGAAACCTCGTGAATCGAGGAAGATATCACCAAATTCATACAGGTTAAAAAATCCATGAGAAAACGCAAAAATTAAACTGCTGTTGAGTTGATCGTGCCCACCGGTGACCTTTTTTGTAGAACTAATGATTTCCACAAGTTTTTCAGGTATGGGAAAGAGCAAGAAGTTGAGGAGCCCAGCTTTTTTTATTTTATCAAGGCCTTCCTTGGTAAACCCGATGCGTTGGGATTGCAAGAAAAACGTGTTCTTCGCGTTAAACCCACCGGTCTTCATATCGTTGGTGAGTCGCATATTGAGAAATGTGCTTTCACCGGTTGGAAATTTCGTCGGCTCGCTTCGTCCCTTGTAAATGATCTGACTGAGGCGGGTGATAATAGGGAGATTTTGGAACTCAAGGCCACAGCCGGTTTGAACAAGCGAGTTATTCTTCCATTCACCGAGATGGTCAATGATATTATTGTAAAAAATGGTTCGAGCAATCAATGCACTGCAATCCTGTGCGTCCCACCCGGTGACTCGCCCGACAATGTTTTCCATAAACGGCCAGTACGTGAAGGTATCATTCTCAGGGTCCACAGGGTCAACATCAACATCAGCATAGATGAAGTCACTCGGGACTGAGAACCCCATTATGCCCCCTCTAGGCGTATCAGGCTTTCCATCAGGATTATAATAGAAATACATCGGAACCATTGTTGGATCAGCAATGATTGCGATAGAGAGCGGGTGTTGCGCAAAATGATCACGGAGCTGATGCAGATCTTCTACATTGATACCGGAGATTTCCGCAAGCAGCATATTCAGCCGGTCATGGATCTGCATCGTATGAAGATTCGACGGCACCGTGAGATTCGGGTTTCCGCCAGGTTGGCTGAGCCCAGGACAGGTTTTTCCATTGTAAAGGACAGTGTCATCGGCTGCGAATGCAAAACTGGTGTTCGCAAAAACGACACCCTGATGATACGCCGTAAGATATGGTGCAACAGAGGAGATATTGTCCATGAGTGGGACGAACGGGCTATTCAGTTTCTCTAACGTGACATTAATCATATAGGAGCCTTGTTTTCGGGCAAACCATTCACCATAAACCTGCATCGTATAGACACCAGGTTTATTGTACAAAACCGATTCAAAATGAAGACGATCTTCGATAATGTTCCCGTCCGCATCAAGGATAGGGTGACCGCCAGAGGTGGCAGTATAGAAATAGGTCTCATTCGTCGGACTATACAACATAAGGAACATCTTATCACCGAGAAGTTGTACATTTTCCGAGTTCAGGTTTCTCAGGTCGATTTTCATTAAGGTGAATTTGTAATCATCAGGGACAGTGAACGTATGCAGGACAAATGATCCTTTATTCACAATCCCTAGTGTTTGACTTGGGAGTGAACACGCCGATTGTGTCGTACCATTAAACTCATATCGGGTTGTATTTAAAACAAGGGGGCGTTGGACGTCTAAGGGGTTTGTCATGGTGATATACTGAACTGGTTTACCAAACCTTTCGGTGATTATCTGGATGCACATGCTCGTGATTTGATCAGGAGATGAAAAACGGATGACCGTGTAATTCCCCGGAATGGTAATGTTACCACAGACGTACAACTGGGTCACCCCAAGACGTGCCAGAGTCGTCGTTACGTCTGAATCCATCGTATCGGTGACGATAATTGGAATACTAAGGTACGAGGCTAACGGGGTGGCCACCACACCAAGATTATATCCTGTCGCATCGTTTTTGAGTACGAGTGCAGCGTTGGAGGTCTGCCAAAATAAGGTCGCCGCGAGTAATGAGCTTTGTTTTGCGGAAAGACCAGCGATCATATAATCAGCATAAATACCTATTTCTTCTTCAGTTCGTTGCACTGCTTTCGAAGGATTGGTAAGATCTTTAATATACAATGGGATTACTTTTTGTTCCCCGGTCTGCGTATAATGAACAGCAATTGGGGTGGCAATCAAAGCATAAAAAGGGTCTGTTGTCGAGATAGTGATCGCGGAAGGAAATCCGTTTGAAAGTGTTGACGAGATCGTCCTAAATTGTGTTTTTTGCGCTGGTGCATTGGCAAGGGTACCATAGGTGGTTGTGAGCAAGAGGCCTATTGCAAAGAGAGAAAGAATTTTCGTTCTTCTATTCATTGTTATCCCCATTATTTTATTAGTTATCGAATATTTAAACATGTTGCTAGTTACGACGTTTTTTTATAAAAGAAGTTCATATGAAAAAAAACGCTTTATTCTCTAGTTCGTCAAAAGGTTAAAAATTAAAAAAAAAAGAAAAAAAGAAAGCGGTTTTATGGGCCGCTTTTCGGCAGGATTATTTTATCCCCAGGGTCAAGAAAAACAGGTTCATTCCTGTTTTGCTCGCACTGGCAGATGCGCCTTCGGCACAGGATGCAGTAATGGCGATGGTTATTTTCCCGACACCTAGGACGATACCGGATTTTATTTTTTCCGATGCCCCTGCAGCTATGGAGGGAAATGATCCTGGTTTATCGACGTTAATCTTGCCGAGTATTCCACCGGTGACTTTGATTTCCCAGTTAACAGTGGTTGCTGCAGTTTCCCCCGTGTTGGCGAGGGTCGCTGAAACCCCTATTGGTCCTTTTATATTTGATATTGCAAGGACTGGTGGTTTTGGTGGCGTGTAGACGGTATCGAAGAAGACACCGAATGGAGTCTGCCGCTGATCGGTCCATGCGACGTAGGGACCGCCGGCACATTGCCCACTGTATTGGCTCACAGCGCTACCAGCGACATCGTTTACTGCTGGGGTTTCAGTCCAGGTGGTACCATTATTAAGTGAGACAGATGCAAATAGATCATTGTTTCGTGTGTATGAGACAACGACCACGTATCCACCGGTCAGTTGCTTCACTAGAGAGACCCGCGGGAATGTCTCATTCGCGGTTGTTTGTGTTATCATGGTTTTTGTGAACGTACTGCCGCTGTTTGATGAATGATAGCAGACGATATCTCGTTGTGAACTGTTAATCATTTCACCGACAATGTAGACCTTCTTTGCTGCTGTAGCGATATCAGGGTTGAAAACGCCCTCGAAATATTTGTTAACCCAACCAGTCTGCCACCATAATTCATTGGTGGAAATGGTGGCATAGTATACGATGGACCCATCGGGTTTCGTCGCATGGTTGTAATATTCCATGCACAGGTAGAATTTGCCGTTTGTCTGGTCGATATCGGTGCTCATTTTACGGAGGTCTTGCGCCATGTTGTAGAAGTAGATCCCTCGCAGTTGTCCCCCTGCGATGAAGTAGGAGAAGATCATGGTGTTATCTTCGGTGTAGGTACTAGCGACATCTCCCGTGACTGCGGTACAGCCCCAGAATTCAGGGCTCGGGATGTTGGAAGTATTTGCGTAGCCTGCGACATCGGCGCTATCGATATTTGTCCATCCATTCGATGACCAATCGCCGGACCATGCGCTCCATCCATCCGGATTGTTAATGTCTGGAACCGCGGGGTCAGTGATATCAGGCATTCCTATGTAATAAATCGTCCCAGAAATGTCGGGTGCGGGAGTCATGGTTCCCCAGGCTGTTTTTAATCGCCCATAATAATCCATTTTCGGTAACGTGTTCGCATTTGGGAAATCCCATTGACCGCCAGTATCGGTCCAGGTTACACCATAATCAGTGGACCAGCGACCTAACAGGCTCATGCTTGAAACGTCAGTAACACTCTGACTGAGAACCAGGATATTACCGAATCCATCGGTGTCAATCGCGGGGTTTTCGTTGGGAACATCGGTAACAAAGATCGGTACATCTTCACCTGCTAAAGTTTTTGGTTTAGGTGTCAAGGACACTGGTGTAACTTTTTGCGGTGATATAGTTCCACTACTTGCGACACAAAACTGTGTATCTTCTGCGACATTGATGTTTTTGTTTACCGGGACGCTTATTGCTGTTGAGGATAGCACTAGCCCTGCAATAATTAATATTATTGCCCATACATGCGTTTTTTTCATAATTTAGTATTCCCCCTATTTTTTTTATCAGTTTTTATTCGTACTATAAAGATATATTCATATGATATTTAAATGTATCGCATTTATATTGTTTGGTTGATTATTTTTTCTAAAATAATTATAATCAATAGATATAAAAATAGGTTTGATTTTTCAATGTCTTTCAACTCTCCTTAAAATAGACATATTGTAATAGAAGGACATAAATTTTTTTATCAATGATTCAATTGTATAAATATCGTAATAAAGGTTATATAGAGGTTTATCCTTAAAGATAATATATATAAAAAATAGAGGTATTACATAATAGGGGGATATTACTCCAAATAAAAAGAGGTGACTTAAATTGGGAAAAATATTAGCGTGGATAGTGGTATTTAGTCTAGCATGTACTCCAATTATCTCATTAGGAGCTTTCGCATCCTCGAACGAAGTACAGCCAGTTCTTTCAACTGGAACACTTGATCATCAAATATATACTACTCCTTCTAAGACAGGAAGTGACCCTCATATCCAAATCACAACACCAGAGGCAGGATACCTGTACTTATTTAAACTCCGACCAATTAAAATGGCTCTCGCGAGTGCATTTGGCCTGAAGTATTCGGTTGTGGTTGGCCGCGGCCTACAAATCGATACCGAGAGTAGCGATATTCACCATGCGAAATTCGTCGCGAAACGCATTATAACAGGGTGGGAGACCGTTCGGTGGGATTATCGAACCATCGACGGGATGAACACAGATTTTAGTTTTACCACCGGGTTGTACAACCTCACAGTCACTGGATACGATGAAACAGACCATGAACTCTGTCATGATTCCATCAAGGTGCTATATATAAAAACTGGACAGGAGGATTTCGGCGTCTGGGTGAACACGAAATACAATGGCGGGGAAACCATTTCTCAGCCGCTTCAGCTAGGGATGACCGATTTTGCATCAATGCTAAACACCGGTGAGTCAAAACAATTCAAGGTCACCATGCAGACAAAAGATGATACGAATGTTGATTTGCGGTTTACCCGAACAAAAATCATGAACAACACAGAGAAGGTAGTCGAAACGAAATGCAACATTCAAACAACATGTGACTCAACGAAAGAGTACGAAATCTCTGTTGAAATACGGTTCCCGTTTGTCATGCTCAACGGTGGGCAACCGACGGAACAGAACAACCCGTATTTCAGCGCGAAAATAGGATACGTATCCTTGGCAGGGCAAGGAGGAGCGAACCACGTGAACACCACGTTTTATGTCGGCAGAGACAACATCAATGACCCACGGGTGTTCAGACTATCGGTGAAACCAGAGACCATTGAAAGCGGATCAAAACTAACGTTTTTCACAAGCTATCTCGCAGTCAATGCCACCGGTGGAGAGATCTTCCAGCGTACATATTCGATTGATTTTGAGCCAGCGACGGAACTGACAATCACCTCGATCCCACAGGAAGCCAAGATCAGCTATGAATTTGGGAGAAGCGCTGGTGTCCGAACAAAGATATCCCTCAAAGCAGAAGGTGGTGTACTTGATGATATCGTTCAAAGTTACGTGGTTGACCCATTACCGAGTTTCATGGCCTTTGATTTAACGATTCTTGGATCACGAGAATTTCTTTATACCAGTGACCGACCTTACAACGTCACGTACGCGCTTGATTCGATACAGAATGGAAACCTTGTGACATTCCAAGTACTCGGCCTCCCAGAACAGATCCACGCCTCATGGGGCCTTCAACTCGGGACATTTGGGGACCTCGCTGCATCAAGTTTCGCTGAATTGAATATGTCGCGGGATGTGAAACGACTCGCGTTATATTTCTTCGGGAATAACAAACCGTTTATCTCCCTTGAAAACTTCCCAAGAAAACTCCGATTTGAAAACGCAGTGGACCTTCGAAACGGCACTGGGAATATCACGTTGATACGTGGTCTTGATGAAGTTCGAGTCTTAAATGTCTCTATCTCCCACAATGACATGGTAGTTACCAAATCGTTTGAGCTGAAGAACAATTTTATGCAGATGAAATGGGAGATCAATCTGCTGAATGGGACAGGTTTCTTTGACATCACGCGGGACTCTGCGAGTGTAATGACACTTTCCACTTCAATAGCGTACAAGAATTGGACGTTCACCAAAGAGCTTGAGCTTAGAAACAACCACCTCGAGCTATCCTGGGATGTTAATCGAGCACAAAGAACCGGGCACATTCTCCTTTCAAGGGATGCAGTCGGGGGCAGCCCAACCCTTTCGTTCTCCATCACGCATGACGGATGGATCCTTGACGACACCTTACAATTAAACAATAGCTACCTTGAATTATTCTGGGAGTTACCGACACAGGGGAACACACATGCACAACTTGGCCTTATCACAGGAAGCAAAATGCTCAACAATACGATCTCGGTGGTTGATAATGCAGTGGAATTACTCCATATCGGCCTTAGTATTCAAACTGACGATCATTTTATCCTTTCCTGGGACTATGTGAATGGGCATATCTCCAATTTCAACTGGTCTGGTAAGCTCCTCCGTCTTACTAATGTTGATATCGCTGTGAACCTTATAGGAGACGTCTTTACGGTGATCGCAGATTTTACCGTTGGACAGGCTGGCTCTGTCGAACTTAAGTTCAACAAAAATGTCGCGGTCACCTTCGTTGATACCCAAAGCGAAAGTTTCAAGATTCACGGGAACGTTTCATTTTACGCGAACCGTCGACTACACATTTCTTGGGAACTTGGGGAGTCAGGACATTTCACAGTCTATACCTATGGACAGGCATTAGGGGATTGGTTTAGCCTTGAGTTTGGGTACGACCCACAACATGCCGGGAACTACAAGTATGGATTCAGGCTAACTGGTCAACATTTCATCAATATTACCCGTACAATCCAATGGTACGCGCAAAATGGCGTGCTCCAGCGCATCTGGATTCTTGGTGATCAGCCGATTCCTGGAGATTGGACATTACAAGTATTATGGAACAGTCAATGGTACACAGTGCCATGGCCTTAAAAGGGTATACCCATGGGAGAGAAAAAAATCAAAATCGGGCTTTGCGTCCTGGCAACACTTGTAGTGGTCATGGCGACCGTCGGGCAAGCGATGATACAGACGAGACCGACATCGGACGTATCAGATCCAACGATGCTCCCGAACGAGCGAAGGGGATCACTTGTGATCTGGCAGGATGACTTCCTTGACGAAAGTAGGATTGATTACGCACTCTCACAGCACATCGTCGTCAATACGAGTGCTGGCACGGTCTCCATGGAGAACACCTATCCTGCATGGATAGACCCCGCGTTCACCCGCATGAAACCCATTTTCATTGTTAACAGCGGTCAGGAAACATATCAAAATTATGATGTGAATATAACAGTCGCATACGACTCAGACATGCAACCTGATTTCGATGACCTACGTTTCGGGAGTTCTATTGGTACTCAACTGTCCTTTTATAAACTCAAAAAAACAAATGGCATATCAGCCGACCTGTTGGTAAAAATACCAACACTTCCTCCTGGTCAAACCACCATATACATGTTTTATGGGAATCCCAGTGCAACCGATCAAAGTGATTTTTCGTCTATCTTCAGTTGGAAAGAACGTACAAGCCCAGACACCATGGTCTCCTTTAAAGCAGCAGCTGAAGGCGCATGGGACCCTGATGTCGAGTATGGAGGAAACCGATTTCTTGTCACCTGGGAGGAACGTCTCGGACCTGAGGATATCAATGTCCCGCTTCCCCACTATGAACGAACAATCCCAGGGGTGATTCATGGGCGGACCTATAATATGACTGGTGGCAATCCGGTTCCTGGTAACAACAGCGACATCGACGTCTCAGACCCAGGGAGCAACACGTATCATGCGGAAAACCCATCGAATGCATATGGGGCTGGGAAGTTTTTCGTCGTGTGGGAGCAAAACCCTGCGAACCAACCATTACAACGATTTCAAGCGGATATTTTGGGTGCGCTCGTCACCTCAGATGGTCAGGTCACTATGCGGTTCACAGTTTGTGCCGCTTCTGGAGGTCAATTTGACCCGCAGGTTGCCTATGACAATACCAGCCAACGATTCCTTGTCGTCTGGGCAGATGCCAGGTACGGCGGGAGTGACTATGACGTTCGCGGGAGATTGTACAACTCGAATGGGTATCCAGTTGGTGTTGATTTTCCGATCGCTTACGATCCCAATTATCAGGGGAACCCCTGGATTTGCTCCGATAATAAAGGGAATTTCATTATTGTGTACGAGGATGGACCTGATCCGCAGCTTGGTCCATTTAGCTTATACGCATATCGGTATGATTCGAACGGGAACCGTATCGGGTCTCGGATTACCATCGCGACTGGGAGTGATTCTGTTGATTATATTTTCCCCGCGGTCACATACAACCCTAAAGTACAACGGTATTTTGTCACATGGAATGATGGTGACGTAAGTCAAGACCCGTACAGTCGTGATAGTTATACCGGGAACATCTGGGGGAAAATCCTGAATAAAACAGGAGTCATTGTGAAAAGTAATTATATCATCGAACCGGGGACAGATTTTGTCCGTGCCGATATTGTCCCGTACTTCGACACGATGTTCTTCATCTCCTACGATGGCACCATCGCAGGGAATCAAGATGTATACGGACGGCTTATAGATTTTAATGGAACCGTGATGACAAACCGACAGGAACTCACCGATGGCTCCTCGCAGAATGTTGATTGGGCGAGCCTTGGGGTGGGAGCTGGTCGGATTTTCGCCGCATGGGAAGATGAGCGTGATCTTGTGAGTGCGTATGCTGATGTGTTTCAGTATGTGTGGCGTTCAGATCAAATGATCGGATCACTGAATGTCACCAATAGTTTTGGTCAGGAAGAAGAACTCATTACTACCGCGCAGTTGATGTCTGTTCAGATACAACCCGAAGGGTTCCAGGAATGGCGACAGTTCTTTTTCAAGGATACGCTCCCTGCTGCCACTACCATTTCCTATGATATCATGGATCAAACAGGTACTGTTCCTTTAAAAGAAGATGTGCAAAATGGTGAAAACGTCTCCGATATCACCGCATCGTGTATTCGGTTACGAGCAACATTCGCTCGTGTCTCCGCGAAAAATTCACCGATTCTTGATAAATGGAACATCTCCGCAATCGTCGGACTCAACGTGTATCCACCGTCGACAACGATTATATTTGACCCGGCGGCGCCAAATGGCAATAACAGTTGGTACGTCTCACCAATTACTGTCACCTTTAATGTTACCGACCCTGACAGCGACCCGGAGAATATCACCACCTATTATAGCATCAACGGATATGCGGCTGAGGTCTATCACCCAGAGACACCTCCTGTGATTTCCACGGAAGGCCCGGTCAACTATATCGATTACTGGTCGAATGATTCCGTGAACGAGGAGATGCATCATCAGGTCAGTGGAATAAAAATCGATCTGTCCGCCCCAATGATTACCATAAACAAACCCCCCGATATCATCCCGCCGGGGAATGCGACCATTAATGGCAGTACTACTGAATATTCCACCGGCTCTGGCATTGATCGTGTGAAAATCACCGTCAACGAGGAAACCATTTTCGACACAACCTACGCAGGAAACCTCCACGTTTGGTTTGAATGGAATTTTACTGCCGATCGTGGTGAGACCTACGACATTTATGTCGAAGTCTGGGACGAGGCTGGAAACAAGATGGAGGAACGACGAACCGTAACATGCCCTGACCGTGGGTTGTATGACCTAGGGTACATCTACTGGTTTGACAATCCGAAAATAGGGCCTGTTCATCTGCTCGTCACCCTTGGTCTTTCTATTGCGGTGAATTACGATACCCTGTATGTCGTGCTTCCGGGGATTTCCGGGAATGTAACATCCGTGAAATTTGTTGCAACACAACTGTTCCTTGGACAGGTATTTGAATTCTGGGACATGAACATGACCGATGGCTGTTCCGTGAACCTTCTAGTCCCCTTCGGCATCTATGGGATTAAGGCGTACGCGTATGACAGCAACCACAATCAACTCGCCGAGTATCCGATCGTCGCAAAGATGCTGATTCTTTTGATCTAAGAGAAAATGGAGCGCCCCGGCCGGGATTCGGACCCGAGTCCCAAGCTCGACAGGCTTGGATGATAGGCCACTACACTACCGGGGCAGAGAAACACTTCGTTGTTGCTGGGGTAATCACTTCGCTTTCTTTAATTTTTTGGACGCGGTTCTTTCCTATAATACATAAAAAAAGAAACCCAAAAAGAAAAAAGACCTGGGACTGATCAAGTCTGATCGGGTATCTCTCGGATCTCGCTAAAGAACAAGTACCCATCTATCTGTTGACGGTACTCATTGTACACCTGTGACGCATCTTCATAGGCTTGTTTGATGATCGTATAGTTCTCCATTAAAACCGTGACGTTCTCCATGTGACCGAAGGAAAGATTCTCTGCAGCGCGCCTGAGATAGTCACTTGCATTATATCGAAGCATCGTGATGTCCTGCCCTGCTTTCGCAAACCCGATATAATACCCTATTACTTCGCGGTATTTGGTTTTATTTGTATAGTTTTTCGCGGTCTCAAAATACGGCTTTGATTTCCCGAAATTGTCGTGTGCTATCAGATATTGACCCATTGCCTTTGTACAGTTATCAATACATTGCATCGTTAAATTTTTATTAGAGGTTGCGAGCGCATTGTTAAACCAATATAAAGCGAAATCAAAATAGTAGTTCGCGATTTCTCTTACCTCACGTGCTGAATCCATTTTGATTGATCCTTGGAGACAGTAGCTCGTAAAATTCTCATTTCTATTGTTAATATCGACAATTTCAACATTATGTCGTATGGTCATAGTGTCTATAGTTGATTGACTGATGATATCTGCGATAAAATAGGTAATTGTCACAGCACCAATCATGATAGCGACCAGCATGATTAACATGTTTCGTGTGAATTCTCGCGCCATAATGTTTTTACCACCTCATGAGATCGGGAGAAGATCGACGGTGTGCTCATCCCAGAAGAAGATCGGACAGACCACCGGCTCTTGTGTTGAATACCATTCAACACGCGCCAAACTAGAGAGCGGCGCAGCGACGACCTGCCCGGTTTTTTCAACAGGCTCATGTCCAGCTCTTATTAATGAATATTTTAAATTGTTTCCTTCAATCTTCTCAATACGTAATTTGTACCATCCATTATAGAGATAACCAGAGGATAATTGCACCCATCCGGATGGCGTATGATACGATAATTTCACTTGGTATGACGAGGAAAGCATGACATCGCCGACATGTATGTACTCGAATTTGATTTGCGTAATTTCAGTACCACTGGCGGTTTTAAAATTCATGTAGAGATCTGCTGGCTCACTGCCGTTACCACAGGCAAACCAGCTTTCCCATGCGGTGAGGTTGCTGTGAAACGCCGAGAAGGAGTAGTTCCAATACTGGACGCCACCAGACGCGCGTAACTTTGTTTTGAAGGATTTCGCGGTGGAATAATAGTAACTTGGAGCGACCTCGAAGTTGCATTTCCCGGAATGTTGACTGGTGTCAAACCATACTTGTCCTTGATATGAATCCATAGCTTTCCCGCCAACGATATCATCAAAGTCTGCGAAATCCTCGGTAAGTATCGTTGGTGGTTCATACGACCAAACGGTGACGATTGTCGGGTCATCATCACCAGTTTCACCATCTCCATCCTGGTCAATACCATCATTCACCGTAGGATCATCCGTGAGTTCATTCTTCTCATTAATACCGTCCTCATTTTCGTCCCAATGCACAATTCCCTGATTGGAAATTTTCGTATTATTCACTAATCCTTGGTTAATAGTTACCTTAAAGCTTAATGCAACACTACTTTGAGCAGGGATGCTACCGTCCCAGACGATTTTATTGGTTCCTGAATCATAGCTGATCATCCCTCCGCTCGCTGTTCCCGACCCAGGAACGTACTGTGCATTTGTAGGAATAAGGTCCTCAAATTCATGGCCCGGGTTATTGCTTTGATTTGCGGTTCCTATATTACTTATCGTTATATCGTATTGTAAGATGTCTCCGCATTGGACAAGGCCACCATCGATATCAGTGACTGTTTTTTTCGCAAGAATATGCGCTTTGGCATAACCGGAAAAACGCAAATTATCGATGAACGCCATGCTATCGAATTGATTATCCCCTACGTCTTTAATGTCAAAGGTAATGGTCACGATTTCTCCAGGGGAAACAGGATGTTCTCTTCCGACGAGTGCAGTCGCGCCAGCGTCAGCTCCATTGGTATTCGGTGTGGTCTGGAGCCAGTCAACCCCATCAGGATTACCACTCTGGGCAAAAAGATCATACCCGGTGCCGAGCAATGGAGCATCTTTGGCGTTGAAGACAAAGTCTCCACCGTTCACATTGATTACATAAGATGATATTCCTTTCGAAGGGGAATTGACTGAAATCGTTAACTGATCGTTGTACTGAGTACCGACGTACTCTGGGTATTCAACGGTGAAGAATTGGACATCGTAATAGAGATAGTGCATATAATCCGGTACGTGTAATTGGAGTTGGAGGTTTGCCTCATCTCGTGGATTTCCATATTGTCCTCCCAGGAACCAGTTCCCCCGCTCGTTTCCCGGATTTAGCCCGTTCGAGGTCGCGATAACCAGATCCGCACGCCCCGTGCTTAATAGAGCGAATGATGGTCCGTCGGTTGGGATGAGATTTCCTCGAGATGATACCACCGCGGATTGTCGGTGTCCAGCAGTGTCCATATCCCAGTAACTGGAACTGATGAGTGAAGAAGTATTTGATAGTATTGCAATTGCCAGATCGTGGCCATCGTATGCGCCTGCCTTCACCCGCTCTTGAGAAATCACCACAAAGCAGAGAACCACCAACAAGAAGGTGATTCCAATCGACGCAAATTGTTTATTCATTATTATCCGCCTCCACCATAATGAATAATATATAAGGGAATGGACTCGGTGGTGACATCATCTTGTGTACCATCATTGGGTGTGACAAAGCATTTCCAGATTTCATCAATCTGGATTTCTTCAGATACTAGGACGCTGCGACTTGAGTTGCCGTTTTTTGTACACAGATAATTTTGATAGAGTTGCTCCGGGGAAAGTTGCCGAGGATAGATTTTCACTTCATCAATAATTCCGGTAAAATTAATTTCTCCACTGCGAGGTATTCCGGTGATTTCAAGATCATCGATCGCAAGGTATTCTGACGCTGAGGTAGACCGCCATTTAAACTGCAAGATAAGAGAACCGAGAGATTTTGGGATATCCGCAGTCACCTGTGTCCACGGTTTCTGTCCAGCGGACTGAGGGTTAGGAACCTCAAAAATAGGCACCCACTGGCTGTTATTTTTATAGTACAAACCAAGGAAATCATTGCTATCTGTATTTTTATAGCTGTACCATACCGAGACTCTGACATCTAAATAATTTGAAATATCCAAAGCGGTCCGGTTGAAGAGTGCGTACTCCGGGTCGAAATCACCATTACCACCGATTGAGAACGAACCAGAATGTGGAGCGAGTGCTGAGGAGGGCAGCAGATTAAAATCACATTCCAACCGTCCATAACTCGTCGCATTCAGATAAATTTGATCAATATACACCAGGCAGTTATCCCCATATGCATCACATTGAAATCGTAGTCTCATGTTGGTGGGGAAGGTATAGTCTGATTCATTTATGTAGATAATCTGGTGGTACCAGATTCCTTTGGAGTGCCCAGACGGGTATGCCATAGTAAAGACGTTGTTCCAAGCGGTCCCATTGTAGTACAGGATCCAAAAGTCTTTTCCAGTTATCCAGCCGTTTCCATTCCACATCCACCAGAAATCAATTTTGAGCGATTTGTAGGCGGAGGAATCCATATCAATCCCATTCCTGAGTTGGAAGGAGGAGGCAATGCCACTTTTATCTCTAATACACGCGGAGTAGGTGCCTTCATGGTGTGTGGTTGATCGATAACAGTCAGCCGATGAGCCGTTACTGCCCGGTACGTAGTTTCCCCAGCCGCTGTTGAAATTATCGTATTTGAGGTTCGTCCATGTTGCCTGTTGGCCACCAGTGGTATTTTGTTCTACCCAAGTATTCTTTTCTTCTTGTGTCTCAAAACTTGTTGAAAAAATCGTTGTTCTTGCTGTAGGTCCAGCGCCTTTTCCAATAGTACCAGAAGGAGAATTTCCTGAGCCGAGGAGTTTTCCTGGCGTATGCGCCTGTTGCGAAACATCAAGTCTTCCATCGATGTATATACTACAGTATCCCGAGTTGGAATTATATGTGACAGCAACGAGATGCGATAGGTTATCGTTGACAAGTTTTGATCCAATGACGTCTACTGTATCTTCGCTAGAGTTGGTGGTACTCCATTTCACGCATCCGTCTTCAATTGCAAGCTCCCAGTAATTGCTGCGGTTATAAGAAAGGATTGTACCAGAGGATTGATTTGTTTTTATCCATGCTTCCACCGTTATCAAATCAATTTTATTACTCGTGAAACAGTATGGGATTGCAATAAAATCATCACCATTGTATTGATATGCTCCTCCAAGCTTTCCGGTGTTTACCCAAGTTGCACCATTCACGGTTCCATTATGCTTATTTCCTGAGTAATCCTTAGTCATGAAGGGTTGCTGTGTATCAAAGGGCAAAAGCAGCGATGTGAGGGAGGTGTACGGTCCTATGGTGGCCCTCATCCAATTATAAATAAAAGTGACTGGGACGATGTTCGGATGAATCGTAATACCATAACAGATAAGGTCTTCGTCACTGGTGTTGGTTCGTAACGTGGAAAGGAACATCGGGTCCGGAAGAGGGGACTGAGGTGGTCCTGCGGGGTGATTTTCTGGTGTGAGGATACCATCGAAGACAATTTGTTCACTTCCATCCTTCCCAATTTCCCACACGATGATTCTAATTTCATTATTAGTTTGATTTAACGTTTCATATATCGGAAGATGTTCTCCGATCTGGATTGGTTGATTTATTATGGGGGATGTTTTAATAGTTCCATTTTTATGTTCAGCACGGAATTTATAGGAATCAAGGGGGGCACCACCAACATGTTCAAGAATAACAGTACCATTATCCGTGACATATCCTTCTATTTGAATATGTGGCTCAGGACCAGGAAGTTTCACAGGAAAAACCTGTGTGTAGATAGCAGCAAACGCACCGACCGCGATGACAACAAGAATGATTGCCCCTATCACTTCCGATACTGCATAACAATTGTTAGAGAACGGTGCGTTCTTCATCTCTCCTCATCACTCGTACTTCTCTGTTGCGCTCCATATATAATGGTATCGTGACATTTTCCCGGTTTTGACATTTTAAAAAAGAAGTTTAAAGGTGATAAAGGAAATAAGAACAAGGATGAATGCTTGCCGGATGCCGCCAGAGATGCGTCCTTCCATCATGAACCCTCCGAGGAGACCGCCCCCAAGACTTTGTACGAAAACAAAGGTAAAGAACATGGTTTTTACTTCCATGGGGTTGATGTTTGCGATTCTGATGTTTCCTATGGCCTTTCCGGCCATCTTCCCTTGGAGAGAATAAATGGCTTGGAAGATTGTTCCATTGATGATAAGAATCACGGCAAGGAACACGAAAAAACTGATGAAAATCACGATGCTGTACATCGACATCTCGATCCTGCGTTGTTGTTCGACGCGCCGGATTTGATCAAGCTCCTTTGCCGCAGCGTTGAATACCGCAGAGGTGTTCCCCCCGATCTCCAAGGCTTTATTGATGGTAATCGCGAGTCGCTTGACTTCATTGTTGTTAATCCGTTTGCCAAAGTTCGTTAACGCCTCATCGACAGGGATACCCCAGGAGAGCTGCGCGACCATCATTTTAAGCTCGTCAGTCAATTCCCCGTAATCTCCCTCTGACGCGGACCGCATGGAATCAAAAATGTTCATCCCAGACGCTGATGAATTCGCGATATCTCGCAAGAAATCAGGGAGTTTTTCCATAATCTGCTGTTTCCGTTTCTCTTTCGTATGCGCATAAAACCCGATCGGCCCGATACACCCAAGCACACCGAACACGAGGTAATCAACCGGGTTGATGATACCCGCTAATACCATGGGATGCCCGATCATGGCAAAGAACCCAAAAACAAAGAACAGCGATGCTAACAGAATGGAAACACCGACGAGTATATCGTATATTTTATCCTTCCCATATTTTCGGTTGACATCATATTTTTTAATGAGTCTGATTTTTCCTATACGGCTTCACCCATCCCTGACTTCATCATCACGTAAAACCCGAAGTACGCCATAGGAAGTATAAAGAGAGAGATGATGTACAGAAAATCAAATTGGATACCACCGCTGGTTAGCCCCATGATGGAAAGGATGATGACAAGAAACAGGGGAAACGCGATGACCGTAGTGACAAAGCTTTCTGCCATTATTGCGAGGGATTCAAGGTTTTTTTTCCGTTCGTTCAAATCATCGAACATGTAATGATCCACGCACCGCTCAAAGTATGGTGCAAGTGCGCTGCCGGACTGCAGGACCTCTACGATTCCTTGAAGAAAATCCTTGAATTTTCTCGAGGGGGAAATCGCGATTGCGTTTTTCAGTGCAGTGATTGCATCGACGCCCATCAGCTCGATTTCTGTGGTGATTTTTTTCGCTTCTTTTTGGACTTCACCGTATAACTCTATCCCGGAGAGCGTCCCGAAGATTTCCGACGGTGAAATCCCAGCGACCGACATCGTGTTGATGAAATTCGCGACATACGGAAGATGACGATCGATGTTTTTCCCTCGTGCTTTTGCTTTTGATGCAGGGAGCTGAAGGTACACCATTCCGATAAGAACAGGAACAATGGAGGTGACAGCGAGCATGAGTAATGCAGTAATACTGCTCGGAACGAGAAGATACAAGAAGAGGGTCGAAGCAAATGAGGCGATAAATCCTAAAATTATATTCATGAGAACCATTGAGAAATATTCCTGGTAAATCATGCTGATATCAGCTTTTTCCAGCAAGTTGTTTTTACTTGTTTCACTCACGTTGAATTTTTTGAATATTCCTGAGAACAGACGTCGACAAAATCGCGTGTATTTCGTCGATTTCATGCTTTCATATCCCGCTTAGCCATCTCAAGTATTTTTTCGGGGAATTTTCTGTATTCTGCGATGATACGCCCGAATTCTTTGTAGCCTCGGATGTTCTTTTTCCGCATCCATTCGAGAACCAGGATTCTATTGTTGAGTTCTTGCTTGAGTCGTTCATCTGTCCAGTCGCATTGTTGTTTGATGCGGTTGAGGATTTTGCTGGAGCCGCTGCTTTCAAAACGGTCATCTGTCTTCGAGACCCACGTAAAGGGGGCTATAAAGATAAGTTGGTTCGTATCAGTATCAAGCTTGATTATTTCGGTGACGCTGGTCATGCGTCTCACCATTTTACCGCCGATATCGACCGCGTTTTGGAAAACAATGATATCTAACGAGGTCAATAGTGCCCTGGGTAGTTCAATGGGCGGATTTTCGAGTCGCTGAATGAGGGTGTGAATCGTACTAGCATGAACGGTAGCGTACGCTATGTGACCAGTGGCCATTGCCTGGAATAAGCTATACGCCTCTTTTCCTCGTACTTCACCGACGATGATGACACGCGGTCGTTGTCGCAGTGCTGCGCGTATGAGGTCGAACATGTCGATGTCTTTCCCGGTTTTGCTTTCATCGCTTGCTGCAAATCCTCGTCGTGTCGTTCCTGCGATCCAGTTTTTATGCGGAATGTTCACCTCTCTTGTGTCCTCTATCGAGATGATTTTATGCGAGGCTCGGATAAATAACATGAGTGCGTTGAGTGCGGTTGTTTTGCCGCTTGCGGTACCACCGCAGAAGAGGATTGAGGCGCCGTCTTCAATCGCCATCCAGAAGTAGGCCGCCATTTCAGTCGACATCGACTTGTAATCGATAAGGTCAATAGGGGTGAGCGGTGTTTCCTTGAATTTTCGTATCGTGAAGGTGGATCCACTGGTGACGGTTCGTGCGAGGGTCGCTTGTAGACGTGAACCGTCAGGGAGTGTTCCGTCTACGATAGGGGAGAAAATCGAGATTTGTTTTCCTGAGATTTGGCAGAGTCTGACGAGGAATGAATTGAGTTCTTCTTCTGAGTCGAAAAAGATGTTGGTTTCGATTGCCTCATATTTCCGGTGATGGATGAAGATCGGAGTGTCAGGTCCGTCGCAGGAGATATCTTCGATGCCGTCATCGTGCATGAGGATGTCGATGCGTCCGTACCCGAGGAAGTCCCGAAAAATATGGTAAAAGATGGTGTCTTTTGATCCTTCCTCGAAAAGGATGTGGTTATCAGCGATAATCTGTTCGAGGGTGTCTTCGAGGAATTTTTCTTTTTCTTTGTGTGGCATGTCAAAGGTGTCGATATCAGCAAGCATTTTGAATAAATGGGAGAGTTCTTTTATGGTTTCTTTTTCCTTGTCGTTGAGTGTTGGCTCGATGACATCGTATCTGTATTCGTTGAGCGCATGATCATACATGATGCGTTTGGTCCCTTGTTTTTTCCAGCCGAATCCTGTTTGTTCCTCGATGATGTCGATGTTTTGTTCACCGTTCTTCTGGATGATTCCAACTGTGGTTGTTCCTGCTTTTTTTTGTTGTGCTTTTGCCAACAATCCGCTTGTTGATTGTATCATTGTCTGATTTGATTGTGGTTGTTGGGTTATCGTAGTTTTTTTCTGGTGTGCTTTTTCAATGATACTTTTTTGATGTTTGATGTTTTTTTGTGGCGTAGCGATGCGGAAAGAATCGTTGCTTTGTGATAGCCGTTCAGTGACTATTGTATCGTCTGAGATCTCTTTTGGCCGTTTTTGTTTTTTTTTCGCGATCAGTGGTGCCGGTTCTTCGAGCATGGTTTGCTCTTTTTTTTGTTGTGCTTTTTCTAGTAAACCCATGGCCCTCACTTGATTTTATATTTATTGAGAACTCGTTCGTAAAGTTCAAAATCATCTGATTGGGCAAATCGGCTAATGACACTCTTGGGGAGTTCCCCGAGCAGTGCATCAGTCATGATGAGAACTTTTTTAATATCGTCATCAAGTTCTGTTGATTGAATTGCTGTTTTTGTTTTTTTGAAAAGGGTCAGTCCCCCACCTTTTTTTTCCTTTGCGGGTTTTTGTTTTTTGTCTGTTTTGCTGTGTTGGAGGCGTTGTTGTTTTTGTTGTTCTTTAAGTGCTTTTTTTTCTTCTTTTCTTTTTAGTCGTTCTTCGATTTTTGCTTTTCGTGCCTCAATTCTTTCTAATCGTTTTTGTTCTTTAAGTTGTTTTTTTGTGAATTGTTCAGCTGGTGGTTGTAGTGGTTCTTTTTTATATTCTCTTTGTTCTTTTTTTTTAACCTGTTTTTTTTCTTCAACTTTTGTTTTTTTTGTTTCAAGTTTGGAGAGTTTTCCTTGTTCTTTTTCGAGTTGTTTTTTTATTTTTTCCTCAAGTTCGTGTTTTTGTTGTTCTTCTTGTTGTTGTTTTTCTTTTAATTTCTTGGCTCGTTCTTCAAAGTCATCAGGGATGTAGCTTTGTTTGAATTCCATTTTTTTGATTTTGGCGTCGCTGCGTCCCTTGCTGTTGAGGTAGTAGATCTGTGATTTTTTTTCGATTTCCTCGTTTTGTTTCATTGCGGTAAGAAAGACGTCCTCGTATGTTTTTTGATCGAGTGTTCGTGTATCGATGACCTCCATTTTTTTTGTACGAGTCGGTTTTTCAGTGTCGGATTGCTGTTTTTTTGTGGTGGGTTTTTGTCGGGGGTTTTGTGTGGCGATGGGCAGTGGTCTGGTAAGATGCGATGAGACGTCATCGGTCGTAAAATCACCGAGGTCAATTATTTCGATGCGGTCGCGGTGGTGTGGCTTGATGTGGAGGGCATTTTCTATGGCATCAAGGCTGGTGATGAACTTGAATTCTGGCTCGATGCCAAAGGGAAGGTCTGTTTTGAATTCCTCGGGTATGATCCGGTTTTTCGTGAAACGTGATTCTTGGATGTGTGGGAGATCGATCTCGACATGATCGAGTCTTCTTCCGAGTTGTGGTCGGGGTTCAGCCGGTGGTTGTGGCGGTATGGTGTGTGCTGCTGCCGAGGGTGCTGGCTCGTCGGCGGGTGCTTCCTTGTCATGTTCTTGTACGAGTACATCTATCTTTTTGATCATGTTGAGGTGAAAATCTAGAGAGCTTTCTTCAGGCTCTACCGGTACCGGTTTTTTCAAGAAGAGTGCCCCGGTTATTGGTAAAAGAAGTATTTTGGTGTTGTACTTGCATGTGTTGTTTTTTTGTTGGAGTTGCATGTGGGTCCCATCCCTTTTTCTGCGTAGACGATTCTCTACACCAATTATTTTTATTGTTTGCATCCCAAATTAATTACAAGTATGTAAGGTACTATTTTCTAATAAACATTTCTGTTTCGATCATATTAGAGAATAAGGGGAATAAGAAAGAAGGATGGAAAAATAGTATTGTATTTTACAAACGACATGTATTACATCTTAATGTTGAGCGGATGGGTACCGACGTTGTTTTTTCAATTTGTGATTTGACGATTTTAGTATTCTTCTTCCATAAATATTTATATGAAAAATGCAAGAACAGTGCATAAGAACTGGTGCACATGACTCGCGTACCTGGTGTGGAGAGAAAAACTGTTTGAAAAGCAACAGATAAAAATGTTAACCTGAACAACGGCTCTTTTGCTTTTCAAAAAGTTTTTATACCTAGTACGGCATGTATCACCAGCGAAAAGGTAGCTTGAATAAAGCTAGGAGAGAATGGGTAAAATGAAAGCAAATAGAAAATTTAGAGAAGCAGATGAACGCGCAGTTTCCGCTGTTATTGGTGTCATCCTCATGGTTGCCATAACAGTAGCAATTGCAGCGACAGTCTATGTCTACGTCAGTGGAATGATCGGTGGAACAAAAACACAAACACCGAATGTAGCGTGTACAACGGATTCGACGGCAAATAAAATAACTGTTGCTACTGCAGACGCAAACATAAAATGGTCAGATGTTGTGATAACGTCTGATATAACTGCTACAAATGCTATTTACTACGGTGGCGGAGTAACCAATGATACTGCTACTCCTATGCCGGCCAATACGATGATAACAGCTGGTGATTATCTATTAATCTACGGTGCAACAGGTAACGTTAAAGTAACATTAGCATACACCCCAACCAACTCATTACTCGGATCGTGGACGATAAACGTTTAAGCAAACAAAATCTTCTTTCTTTTATTTTTTATTTTTTCATCTTTGGAAATAAAATAACAAGTATTAATTAAAATGCTATAAGGCAAAGAGAAAACGGGGATGAGGAAAAAATGAAAATTAGGAGAAGAACGCTCAATAAAAACGCAGTTTCAGCAGTCATCGGCGTCATCATCATGGTTGCAATTACGATTGCGATGGCTGCCGTAGCCTATGCCTATTTCACAGGTATGATTGGCGGACAAAAACCAGCAACACCGGTTATTTCCTTTACCCCCTCCGCATCAGAAAAAGTAATTCGTGTAGCCTCAGCAGATGTTAACATTAATTGGATTGACATCAACATAACTGTTACCAACGCAACTGGTCATGCACATATTGTAAAACCCGGTATTGTTAGCGCAGGAGACACAATAGATCTACTTACAGATCAGCTCTTGCGAGGGAAAGTAACAGTTACATTTATGCATGTCCCAACAAATTCTTTACTTGGATCATACACGATTGAAAACGTTTAGCGATTTCATAGTAAAAAGATAGTAACTCCCTATTGTTCTGATTTTTATGGTGAAAGAAAACGCAATATCTCTTGTACAAACGACTCCGTTTTCCCTTCCGGAACCACCGCCCCCAAGCACCTCGATTTTGTCTCTCCATTCAAACCCAAATAAATATTCTATCGATTATAATCGAAAGATTTATAACTTTTAATCGTTTATAGTAGAGTGATGAAGGAGATCTTGTTTGAATGGAATCCCTGGTGGGACACACCCTATTACTTCCAAAAAATTAAAAGAAACCTCTTCACCCACATAAAAAAATGGATAGAAAGAAAAGAAATTGTCGCCATACTCGGCGTCAGACGAAGCGGAAAAACCACCGTACTTTTTGAAATTATTGACCACCTCATCAACGAACAACACATTAACCCAACCAACATCTTCTTCATCAAAGCAGATGACGACCGCGTTGACAAAAAAGACCTGATACACAAAGCAGTAGATGAATATCTCACCTGGAAAAACCCACAAGGAAAAATTTTCATATTCATCGACGAAATCCAAGAAATACCAGAATGGCAAAAAACCCTCAAGCGAATGTACGATCTCGACCAAGAAAACAAAAAGATATTTATCTCAGGTTCCAACGCCTCATTATTAAAAGAGGAACTGAGTTATCTCCTCACAGGACGGTTTGCCTACTTCGAACTCTATCCGTTTGATTTTAAAGAGTTTCTACGAGCACAAGAAATCACGATAAAAAACGAAACCGACATCCTGCGACAGAAAAACACGATAAGAAACCTCCTCATCTCCTACATCGAATACGGTGGCTTTCCAGAGATTGCATTAGAAAAAGATAAAGAACGAAAAGAACAGCTGTTACGATTCTACTTTGAATCAATCTTATATCGAGATATCGTAAAAAGGAAAAGCATCAGAAATGTCGAAAAACTTGATCGGCTCGTAAAATGGTATTTACAAAATATATCTTCATACGCAAATTATGAGAAACTAGGAGAATTTTGTGAATTATCCACGGATACCACAGGAGAATATACACGATATCTTGAGGATGCCTATCTTGTTTTTGTCACAAACATCCTAGCTTACTCACTGAAAAAACAGGTTGTAAACCCTAAGAAGATATATTGCGTCGATTCTGGTATACGAAGAATCGTTGGTTTTATCTTTTCTGATGACGCAGGGAAAACATATGAAAATCTCGTTTTCATCAAGTTAAAACAAATAGGAAAAAGTATCTACTATTGGAGAGATAAACACGAATGCGACTTTGTGATAAAAGAAAAGAAAAACGTCGAACAAGTGATCCAAGTATCATACGATATACAAAAAAGTAAGGAACGAGAGGTGAACGGGCTACTTGAAGCAATGGAACAATTCAATATACAGAAAGGGCTCGTTATTACACAAGATTATGAAGCAAAAGAAACTAGTGACGGAAAAGAAATCGAGTTTATCCCTCTATGGAAATGGTTACTCATCGAATAGATCTTCCTGTTATTTATGAAAGAAACATCACTATCTCCCGTACAAACGACTCTGTTTTCCCTTTCGGAACCACCGCCCCAAGCACCTCTGTTTTCCCACTATATCTATCTGAAGAAATTTTTACTTAGTTTTCGTATCTTAAGAACAATTTATTCAAAAATGTGAATAAAAATTTCACCGAATAAGTAATTTTTATATCCTAGAAGAATCATTTAATTAAACGATAGTTTAATATATTAAACGATAGTTTACTATATTATGCTTAAAAATTTTAGAAAATTCGTCGGCTTCAAAGTGTTAGAATATTTCCTCAAATACCCAACAGAAAAAACATACTTGAAGGAATTGGCAAAAAAACTCGAAATAAGCCCACGTAGCGTAAAAATTTACTGCGATCTCTTTGTACAAAATGGAATAATTAAACGAGAGATAAAAGGAAACATGCATCTCTTTTCAACAAACAACGATAATTTTTACGTACGAGAAATGAAACGAGCATATATCACCTTCGTTCTGAAAGAAATGGATATCGAACACATCAGCCAAAATGCTGTATCTATAGCGCTCTACGGAAGCTACGCATCAGGGAAATATGATGAAAAAAGTGATCTTGATATCCTCATATTGGGCGAAGAACAAAACGTGGAAAGAGAGAAAATTATCGACATCATGAAAAAAATAAACAAAGAAATCCAACTCACTGTCATCCCAGCACTGAAATGGGAAAAAATGAAAAAAGAACACGATTCGTTCGTTGAAAGCATACTACGTAATAATATACTCATCAAAGGAGCCGATCTATGAATTTTGACGATTGCCTGAAAAATGGATTCATAAAAAAAGATCCCACTGCACCAGAACGAGTCAATAAATCACTGGAAATCGCTATCCGCTTTCTCATATCATCAAAGAAGAACCTAGACATAGATGAATTGGAAATGGCAGAGCTCGCATCATATAATACAATCTTTCATGCCGCACGCGCACTCCTCTTTAAAAAAGAGTATACAGAACGAAGTCATACATGCCTCATTACCGCATTGAAAGCGCTTTATATACAAAACCAACCACTCCTCAATCTTCTCAATACGTTTGATAAAATAAGAATCTCAAGGCATAATATCCAATATGGAGGAATCCTCATCGACAAAGATGAGGCAGAATTCGTACTAGAATTCGCTACAAGCTTTTTAGACCATGTACAAGAGATTATACATCCACCAAAATAACTCTTATGAAGGAAGAAAACGCAGTATCTCTTGTATGAATAATTCTGTTTTTTCTTTCGGCACCACTGCTCCAAGCACCTCTGTTTTCCCACCGCATCGATACCCAAGTGTTTTTCCCTGTTGTATCAGCGGCTGTAGATTCTTGCTACTCCGGACGTAAATCTGATCATTTTCTTTGAAAAACCCAGTATTCACGATCACCGTATCCTTTCCCGTCGCCCAGAAGATCTTCCGCGTAACCGTTGAAATAATATTGTACCTCGTATGAATCCGTTTTAACAGAATCCCCTGTCTCTCTTCACCAGGGGCGGAAACATATTTTGAAATTTCCTTTTCAAGCAAGGTAAGATTATTCTTCCAGCGTACATTCTGTAAAATCCTTCGTGCATCCGTATATTCCAGAAGGAGATGCGGTGCTTCTTCGACTGCTTTCCGATCACCGACCTTATAATTCGAATCAAGCAAGTACACCATCTGCAGTAACTCATCAAATGTGAATCGCTCCTCTTGACAAAACTGTGTAATCCGATGATAAAACTCCTTGTTTGCTTGGATGCGCTGCTCACGATCGCCGACGATACCAAGCAACGCAAACATATTCACCGGATTTCCGAGGTACTCATTGACGATCCAACTTGCGGACGGATACAAATCAGGACTTTCACCGTTGCTGATCGGATTACAATGAAACACCCTTTGAATCGGTTGTTGCAGATGATGATCAAAGATCATTACCTTCGCGTGCTTGGCCAGGCGATGAATATTATCCTCTGGTAAGGCCATATCAGCGATGATTACGAAATTATATGAAGAGTACGAGGTGAGTTCCTGTTCGGTAAGGAAGTAATTCCCAAGTTCTGGTGTGGTATTCACAATCTTTTTATCTGAAAGACGCTCCAGTAGAAGCCGAACGGAGCAAATGCCGTCCGTGTCCCAATGATGAATCAATAGGCCAGATCCTTGTAAATCTTCAAACATGCAACGAACCCATGGGTATTACAAAAGGATAATTCAATTACCTTAATATGCCCTTTTCTATTTACCACCCTATAAGATGGTTGATGCAACAATTCTCAGTGTTATTCGTCTCATAGCCGGGGCAGGAATCCTTGCGTACGCCTCCTACACCGACATTAAAACGAGACGGGCGGCAAACTACCTCTGGGTGATCATGGGAGCAATCGGTGCCGTGTTGTTACTTGTTCAATATCTCACCATAGGGTTTGCGAACATCTGGTATCTCGTATTCATCCCAATCATGATTCTCCTTATATACGCATTCTTCCAAATGCGCCTTTTATTCGGAGGCGCGGACGCAAAAGCACTCATGGCGCTTGCAATCCTCATCCCCATACAACCTAGTATCGGAAACTACCCGATCTGGACCTCGTTTTGGCCGGGATCCTGGACCGTCTTTTGTAATGCAGTCCTCTTATTCCTCGTTATCCCCCTCAGTCTTCTGATCTACAACATCATGAAACGAAACATCCAGTTCCCGCATGTCCTCCTTGGGTACAAGATGTCTGTCGAGAAGGCGAAACAGACGTTCGTGTGGCCGCTGGAACGAATCAAGGACGGAAAACGGAAACTCTCTTACATGCCTAAAGAGTTCGATGCCGACAAAGAGCTCGCGGAGTTTGAGAAACTCGGGATAACAGAAATCTGGGTCACCCCGAAAATCCCGTTCATGATCCCGCTTCTCGTAGGTTTCATTGTCGCGTTCTTCCCAGGCGACCTTCTCATGCAGCTCGTACGAACAATCATTTAAACCAAAAGAGACCGTTTTTTCGAAGGGAAAAATCAAATACCTGTGTTGGTTTAACGGTCGGTTAAGTTCTATGGCAAAACGGGATTACTACGAGATACTCGGCATCGATAATAATGCAAGCAAAGAGGACATTAAAAAAGCGTATAGAAAACTCGCACTGAAATACCACCCTGATAAAAACAAGGCACCAGACGCGGAAGAGAAATTCAAGGAGATATCAGAGGCGTACGCGGTCCTTTATGATGACGAGAAACGCAAGATGTACGACCAGTACGGCCACGCGGGAATCGACCAGCGCTATACCACTGAGGATATCTTCCGAGGCGCTGACTTCAATGACATCTTCCGGTCCATAGGGTTTGACTTCGGGTTTAACGATATTTTCTCGCAGTTTTTCGGTCGTAGAACTGGTTTTGACCAACGTTCCAGACCTCAACGGGGTAACGACATCCGCTATGACATCAAGATTAGCCTCGAGGACGCGTACAAAGGACTCGAAACAGAACTGGAAGTACCACGAACCGAGGTCTGTGACACGTGCAACGGAACCGGCGCAAAACCTGGGACACGCCCCGCACGATGTCCGACCTGTGGCGGCACTGGACAGATGCGATCAACGCAACGGACCGCTTTTGGCGTGTTCACCCAGATCACCACGTGTTCCCGTTGTCACGGGCAAGGAACCATAATAGAGGAACCATGCCCAATCTGCAGGGGACGAGGCGTTGTGCAGAAAACACGAAAAATCGAGGTGAAAATCCCGAAGGGAATCGACGACGAGGCGCATCTGAGACTCGCAGGTCAAGGGGAACACCTTGGTGCTGGTACTCAGCCCGGCGATCTCTATGTCGTTGTCCATATAAAAGAACACCCAATCTATGAGCGACGGGGATCAGATCTGTACCGGAAACTTGAGATATCATTCCCACAAGCTGCGCTTGGGGCAACGATCCCATTGGAGACACTCCAGGGGACAGAAAAGGTGAAAATCCCTGAGGGAACCGAGAGCGGGGACGTGATAAAGCTTAAGAATCGAGGGATGTCGCAGATGCGCGGGGTTGGGTACGGGGACCTTTATGTGGTCGTCCAGGTGAAAACACCGAAGAAACTGAGTAAAAACGCACGGTTTCTCCTGGAGGAACTCGGAAAAGAACTGGCCGATAGTAGCGAAAGGTATAAATAGAAGTATATGTAAGTAGTATATCGGAAATAAGAATCAAAACTTAAGGGGTAGAAATCTATGGATCCTTTTGACGAAGAAGATCGTGACCGGAAAAAACGCAACCCAATCAACCCTTTCAAAGGAGACGATGACATCTTTCGGGATATTTTCAACGATGACAGGATACGAGACATCTTCAACGACGATAAAATCATGGACGATATCAAGAAAATGGCGGAAGAAATGATGAAGATGTTCACGAACGCACAACCAGGAAAGCCCATCGTTCATGGGTATAAAATCATTTTCGGACCGGACGGCAGGCCCAAGATCGAGGATTTCGGGAACCGTTCGATAAAGTCACCCAAGGGAGAACCAACAATCTCTGAGGAAATTGAGCCGCTCACCGATATTATCGAAGGGAAAAACGACGTCGCAATCACCGTGGAAATCCCTGGCGTGGAGAAAAACGACATCGACCTTGTTGCAAACGAGAACACTTTAGAGATCAACGTCGACTCGCCGAAACGAAAATACCACAAGATCATCGACCTTCCCTGCAGTGTGAAAACCAAGGCGACCAAGGCGACCTACAAAAACGGGATTCTGGATATCGTGCTCGATAAAAAAGAGAAGAAAAAAGATGATAGTGAGTTTAAAGTGAGCATCGAATAACACACCGTTGCCGTCTTCTTTTCTCATTTTTCTATGATTTTGTACGAACTTTTATGTATCATAGATGATATGTGAGAGAAACAAAAAACAGGGAGCAGGTATGGTTACATTAACATTTTATGGTGGCGTCAAGGAAATCGGAGGAAACAAAATACTTCTTGATGACCATGGGACGAAAATCTTCCTAGACTTCGGCATGAGTTTCTGCCGCAGACAAAAGTTTTTCGAGGAGTTCTTAAGCCCGAGGACCGCGAATGGACTTGGGGATTTCCTCGCCATGGGGTTGATCCCGGACATCCCTGGGATCTATCGAACCGATCTGCTTGAGCATTTGGGGCGAAAGGCAGAAGAGCCTGTCGTTTCCGGAGTGGTGCTGTCGCATGCCCACGCAGACCACGCTAATTACATCTCATTTCTTCATAAGGACATTCCCATATACTGCGGTGAAACCTGCAAACGAATCCTTGAGGCGGTCGCAGAACAAAGCGCCCGTGATATCGAAAACGAGGTCATAGACTTCCGGGTAAGACCATTGTATCGTTCTCGATATAAGATACCACCGGTGATACGAAAATTTCATACCTTTACCACCGGGAAACCGTTCAAGATTGACTCATTAGAAATCGAGCCCATCCATGTTGACCACTCCGTCCCCGGTTCGTACGGATGCATCATCCACACCTCGGAAGGACCAATTGTGTATACCGGAGACCTCAGGATGCACGGGCTGTATGCAACGATGACCGACGAGTTCGCGCACGCGGCGCAGCAAGCCAAACCCATCGCGATGATTACGGAAGGCACCCGTATTGATAAAAAGAGAACCAATGAATCAGAACAAAAAATCTACTACGACTCCAAGCAGAAAATCAAACAAAACAAAACCCTTTCGGTTGTCGACTTCAACTTCAAGGATGTCGACCGGTTCACCACCTTCTTTCGGATCGCAAAGGACCTCGGAAAAATCCTGGTGATTAACTTCAAGCACGCCTGTTTCCTCGAACAATACTGCCATGACAAGAAACTGAACGTCCCGTCGGTGAACGACCTCCATCTTGCCCTCTTAAAACCGAAACGACTCACCGGTACCTACATCGACGAGGATTACACGGACGCTTACATCAGAAAACGACTCCACTATAAAAATATTATCACCGCAGCTGACATCGCAAAAAATCCTTCCCGATACATCGTTGTTCTGAACTTCTGGTATTTCTCAGATCTTATCGATTTCAAACCCACCCACGGGCTGTACATCCATTCGCTCTCAGAGCCGTTCAACGAAGAAATGGAGATCTCGTACAATCGAATGAGGAACTGGCTCAACTATTTTAACATGGAGTATTTCCAATCACATTGCTCTGGACATATCAACGGCGACGACCTCAAAGAACTCATCCGTATCATTCATCCAAAGAAACTGTATCCAATCCACACCGAACACCCGGGGTTATTCCGAAAAATCCCTATTAAAACCACGATGGTGAAAGAGGGAAAAATGTATAAACTCTAATGAATATCCCTAGAAGCGTCTTGGGAGGAACCAGCAATGGTTGATATTTACCAATACGAAAAGAAAAAAGAAGAACAAACAATCATCAAAGCCGATACCGGAAAACGCAAAAAAGAACAGTACATCGAGAACATTCGTGAGGGCGATGCGGTCAATGATTTTTTTGCAATCAAACTAAAAAAACCACAGCGCCCGTATAAACGCGGTATGTTTTTTGAGTTCCTTGCGGCCGATAAAACCGGGGAAATCAGCGTCAAGTTCTGGGGAGGGGAGAACAAAGACCGTGTGAAACGACTGTATGATAGCTTTTCGCAGGGCGACGTGGTTCAGATACGGACCGGCATGGTGGAGACCTACGAGGATCGACTGCAGATATCAGTGAATGAGAACACTGGCGGGATCAGGAAATGCGCGCCAAACGAGTACGACGTGACAGATTTCATCCCAGCCTTACAAGAGGAGCGGATTGAAGAACTCTACGAAACTGTACAGAAAGAAGTAAAAACAATCAAGTCCGAGCCATTAACACAGTTGCTTTCTTTATTTTTTAACGATCATGATTTTGCCCATACGTACATGCACTCACCATCTGCCATCTCACATCATCATAACTACGTGGGTGGAAACCTTGAGCATACGGTCGGCGTAGTCCGGTTGTGTCAAAATATCTCTGAGATGTACCCGAAGGTCAACAAAGATCTCCTGATTACAGGGGCGTTGCTCCATGATATCGGAAAACTGAGAGAGTACCGTTATGCGGCCGCGATTGATATCACTGAGGAAGGGAATTTCGTTGGTCATATCGTGATCGGGGAACGCTGGGTTAAAGAGAAAATCGAGGAGCTTCGAGCAAGCGGAAAAGAATTTTCAAAGGAGCTTGAAAATCAGCTCATTCATCTGATTCTAAGTCATCATGGGAGGTACGAATGGGGATCACCGAAGATGCCGAAGCTTGTCGAGGCAACCATCCTCCATTATGCGGATCTCATGGATTCGCAGGTGAAAAACTTCATGCAGATGGTCGAGGATGCAAAGAAACTCACAGATGAGGACTGGACGCTTATGTATGACGCCGATATTGGAAAGCGACGGGCAATCTTTTTAGGGGAATATTAAATACGAGGACTGAGTATGAAGAGAGAAATCGTGAAACTCCTATGCTGCCCGACATGCAAAGGAGACCTTTCGCTGACCGTGAAAAAAGAGGACAAGGGAGAGATCATCACCGGTTCTTTTAATTGCAAGACGTGTAACGTGACCTATCCGATCGAAGACGGCATCCCTGACCTGCTCCCACGATAAAACACAGCGCCTAGGTGTACTCGTCCCAGCTTTTAATCTTCAGGTTCTCTGGCGCAGTTCGTGAGATCGCCTCGACAAATCGTTTCGCAAGCTGCAAGTTTGTAATGAGTGGGACATTGAAATCCACGGCTTTCCGACGAATCAAATAATCATTATCGAGCTCCACTTTCTCGATGTTCTTCGGGATGTTAATGACGAGATCTATTTTCCCCTCGCTAATGTAGGTGAGTGTGTTTGGTTCTTTTTCCTCAAGTGGCCAGTAGAGTACCTCTGCGTCAATATTGTTTTCCTTCATGAAATCAGCGGTCCCTCTTGTCGCATAAAAACGATATCCCATGTCCCGGAGAATCCGTGTGCTCGCAAGAAAATCGGCTTTGCTGTCGACCGGCCCCGTTGAAAGTAGAATGGTCTTTTTGGGGAATTTGAACTCCACGGAAAGCAAGCTTTTCAGGAACGCCTCGTTGAAATCATCACCAAGACAGGCGACTTCACCGGTTGACGCCATCTCAACGCCCAGGATAGGGTCTGACCCTTTTAACCGCGTGAACGAAAACTGCGATGCCTTCACGCCGACATAATCAAGGTCAAAGGAAGATCGGTCGATGCGGGGAAGATGTTTACCCATAATGAGTTGTGTTGCAAGATCGACAAAATTAATCTTAAAAACCTTTGAAACAAACGGGAAACTTCGGGATGCACGCAGGTTACATTCGATGACTTTCACATCGTTTTCCTTTGCGATGAACTGGATGTTGAACGGCCCGGTAATGTGTAAAAATTTGGCGATATTTCTTGCAATGGTTTTCACCCGTCGCATGGTCTCAAGATACGTTCGCTGGGGTGGCAGTACAATAGTTGCATCACCGGAGTGAACACCTGCGTTTTCCACGTGCTCAGAGATCGCGTAGCAGTAGAGCTTCCCATGGTCCGCAACCGCATCGATCTCGATTTCCTTCGCCCCTGTAATGAACTTACTGATGACGACAGGATATTTTTTACTCACCTCGGAGGCTTTCTTTAGATATTCCCGAAGCTCTTTGTTGGAGAGGGCGATGCTCATCGCAGCCCCGCTCAGCACATAACTTGGTCGTACGAGCACAGGATATCCGACGCTTTGAGCAAATTCTTCCGCTGCCTCAAGACTTGTCAGTTCCTTCCATGCTGGTTGATCAACATGCAAGGTGTCAAGGAGTGCAGAAAATTTATGCCGATCCTCCGCGGTATCGATATCTTGTGGTGAGGTTCCAAAAATTGTTACGCCAGCGTCTGAGAGCGGTACTGCAAGGGTATTTGGGACCTGTCCACCCATCGATACAATCACACCCAAGGGATGTTCTTTCTCCCAGATGTCTAAGACTCGTTCGAAGGTCAGTTCGTCAAAGTAGAGTTTATCGCAGATGTCATAATCAGTGCTAACAGTTTCAGGGTTGCAGTTGATCATGATCGTCTGATATTTTAGTTTCCGTAAGGTCGCTACCGAATTGACGCAGCACCAGTCGAACTCCACGGATGAGCCAATGCGGTATGCGCCACTGCCGAGCACTACAACCTGATGTTTTTCTTTGAAGGCAAGGTCATCGGCACTCGCATTATAGGTAAGATACAAGTAGTTGGTTTTTGCCGGGTACTCCGCAGCAAGAGTATCAATCTGTTTCACTGAGGGAACAATACCGAGTTTTATGCGTCGTTTTCTTACATCTAACTCATTACATTTCGTTAAGAGAGCGATTTGGTAATCTGAAAACCCCTTCTGTTTCGCCTCCTTCAACAACGACGACGGAACCTCAGCGAGGGTGTACCCCATTAGTTGTGTTTCGATATCAACAATATTTTGAATCTTGTATAAAAACCAGGGTGTGATTTTTGATAGTCGAGCAATGTCATCAATGGAGTACCCTTTCTTCAGTGCCTCGACGACCACGAACATTCGTTTATCCGAGGGTTCTCGAAGTTCTGTCGCAAGGTCGGAAAATTCAAGGGAGTTACAGACAAGGCCATTCGCTCCCACGTCAAGCATCCGGATTGCTTTCTGCAGCGCTTCTTCGAAGCTTCGCCCGATCGCCATGACCTCTCCGACTGATTTCATCTCAGAACCAAGTCGAATACTGACTTGCTTGAATTTTTGGAGATCCCAGCGTGGGAATTTCACAACCACGTAGTCGAGTGCAGGTTCGAAACACGCGGAGGTCTCCCCCGTGATGATATTTTGAATCTCAGGTAAACTATATCCTAGGCTTAATTTCGCTGCGATAAACGCGAGTGGATATCCTGTTGCTTTGGACGCAAGCGCTGAACTACGACTTAACCGCGCATTCACCTCGATGATTCGATAATCCTCTGATTGCGGATCGAGCGCAAATTGGATGTTGCACTCACCAACGATCCCAAGGTGTCGAATGACGCTGATCGACAGGGACCGTAACTTAAAATTTTCAGAAGCAGAAAGTGTTTGCACCGGGGCGGTCACAATACTTTCACCTGTATGAATCCCCATGGGGTCAACATTTTCCATGGAACACACAACGATGCAGTTATCGTATCGATCCCGTACGACCTCATACTCAAGTTCCTTCCATCCACCGACGTACTCCTCTATTAGGATTTGGTTCGTGTAAGAAAATGCTTTTTTCGCAAGCTCCATCAATTGTTTCTTATTGTGTGCCACACCAGACCCAAGACCACCGAGAGCGTACGCGATCCTGCACATGACGGGATACCCAATTTCTTCGGCAACGACAAGTGCATCATCGACGTTTTTTACTGCCTTGCTGACGGGGACTGTCAGATTGATCTCCTTTATTTTTTTCACGAATAACGCGCGATCTTCGGTATTTTGTATTGCTTCGATTGGCGTGCCGAGTACGTCCACTTTGTATTTTCTTAGAATCCCTTGTTCCGCTAGTTCCAGGCCGACATTCAGACCGGTTTGCCCACCAAAACCTAAGAGGATACCGTCTGGTCGTTCCTTCTGAATGACCTTTTCGACAAACGATGCTGTCACGGGGAGGAAATACACTTTATCTGCGAGGTAATCTGAGGTTTGAATAGTCGCGATGTTCGGATTCACTAAGATGGTTTTTATCCCCTCTTCTTTTAACGCCTTAATCGCTTGGCTGCCTGAGTAGTCAAATTCCCCTGCCTGACCTATCCGTATGGCACCTGAACCGAGGAGAAGGATTTTTTTCCATTTCGGTTTTTTGTGTTTGATCATTTCATCGCTCTCACAAACAAATCGAACAAGAATTCCGTGTCATCGGGACCTGGGGAGGCTTCTGGGTGGAATTGGGCCCCAAAGAACGGTTTTGAGATGTGTTTTATTCCTTCGTTTGTCTGGTCGTTACCATTCGTGAACCATTCACGCCAGTCCTGCGGAAGGCTGTCTGAATCAACCGCATACCCATGGTTCTGCGTGGTGATGTAACAGCGGTTGGTCCCTGCCTCCAGGCATGGTTGGTTTTGGCTGCGATGACCAAACTTGAGTTTGTAGGTGTTCGCGCCAGCGGCAAGCGCAAGGATCTGAGACCCAAGGCAGATTCCAAGAATCGGGGTATTTTTTGAAAGCATGTGATGAACATGGTCTATCGTTTTCCCGCATTTCTTAGGATCACCAGGACCGTTAGAAAGGATAATTCCGTCGACATGTTCCGAAGGAAAATCATAGTCCCAGGGCACGCGGATCACGGTGAAATCACGCTTGAGGAATGCTCGGATAATGCTATTTTTTGTCCCACAGTCAACGAGCAATACCTTTCGTGTCCCATTTCCATATCGCCGTGGTTCTTTGATGCTGACTTCCGCGACAAGGTTTCGTTTATTTGGGTCGCGAAGGGATATCTTTTCATGATTGTGAACAATTTTCCCGACCATGGTTCCTTTCTTGCGTAGTTTCTTGGTGAGTTCCCTTGTATCGACGTTGTAAATCCCCGGGACTTTCTGGTCGGTCATCCATTCCGATAATGATTTCTTTGCGTTCCAATGCGAATAATTCTTCGAGTAATCGGTGATGACGAGCCCTTCAACCTGAATCTTTTCAGATTCGAAGAACTTCAGAAGGGTGTCTTCTCGTTCATCACCAGGCACCCCATAGTTACCGATCAATGGATACGTCAGTACAAGTATTTGCCCTCGGTACGACGGATCAGTCATACTCTCAGGGTATCCAATCATCCCGGTGTTAAACACAACTTCACCAGACACGGGGCGCGGGAAACCAAAGGAGTATCCCGAAAAAGAAGTGTTGTCTTCAATTACTAGTTTGGAGTGTTTCTTTGGTTCCACGATACAACAGCCCCACCCGTCATTTTGTTTCTGACGTCTTACCATGAATGCATTTGTATTATTAAAGAAATTCCAATTATTTTAATAAAAATCAGTACCCTTTCATGAATTGGTGAATGTCGCTGAGAATATCTTTTGATTCCTGCATATCCTTCATGTACTGATGAAATCGTGGTGCCCGTTTGTCAAGGATTACTGCGACGCCGCGGTCATGTTCATTCCGGATGAGCCGGCCAATTGCTTGAAGGAGTTTTCTAGCTGCAGGTGCCTGCACGGTATACTCCCAGCCTTTCCCGAACTTTAGGTCATAATATCTTTGCAACCCGCGTTGCCGGGCCGTTGGTTTTGGATAGGGGATTCCGATAATCACCGCGATCTCGAGTTGTTCTGCGGGAAAATCCATACCTTCGCTGATTCGGCCGCCCATCACTGAGAACAACGCTGCGCCGTCTCCGTTGCCGTTTCCGCAGGATTTAAAATCAGTAACCAGGTCCATAATCTCTGATTGGGACATGTTTTGTTCCTCGACATAGAGGCATCGTTGGATTTCCGCGAACTGACCATTTTTTTTGAACATGGAAAGTGTGTTGAAACTTGGGAAAAACACCATGGTGTTTTTTGGGAAGGTGTTACAGATATCACTGATGTGCCGCCACATCTGCGGGATAATAGTCTTATCTTTCATGAGTTCTTCATAGCGGGTGGTGACGTCTCGAACGAAAAAAATCGCTCTGTTTTCTTTTGGAAATGGCGAAGGATAGACCGCAAGAGTAGTGTCGAGCGGAAGACCGAGTGAATCACGGTACTCGTCGAGTGGCTCCAGCGTTCCCGACATGTGGATACTACTATGAACTTGTGTGAGGATATCGGTTCCTATTGAGGGGTCAAGGCAGTACGCTTCGACATGGGGGTTTTTTCCTTGGCCAGCGTCGACGACGAGCTTGATGTATTGGTCCATTTCTATGGTTATCCAAAACTCAAGGAACACACCGAGTTTATGGAGAAAGGAGCGGGGGAGTTTCCCTTCTTTTTGTTTGTACTCCTGGATTTTTTCTCCGTAGGCGATCAGGTCGCTGATGATATCTTTGAGGGTTTTGCTCGTGATTTTTATCCGAGAGAGTAGCTCCGTCTCAAGTTCATGGGAGGGGATGAAGGCATCGTTTTTTTCTTGATTTGTTTTCCTGATGCCTCCCTCTAAGATATTGTAGACGTAGGTGTCGCGTAGGTCGCTAATGATGTCGATGAGTTCTTTGCAGAAGGCGGAAACATTAATTCTTCCGTCGGCCAGGGAGGGGTTCCCGAATCGTTCTGCTTCTAAAAGACAGGTGGTAAGCATCCAGGTGCTCAGCTCCGCGGAGAACAATTCCCTGAGATAGTCCGGGAGGTTATGCGCCTCGTCGACAACAAGGATCACATCGTCCTCTGAAATTCCCAGCCAGTCGAAGAGCTTGATGCGTATTGTTTTATCAAAAATGTAGATATACGGGACGACGACCACCAGCGCATCGTGGACAAGGAGTTTGTTGATTTCGTATGGACAAAGCCCTTTTTTTTCGCAGGTATCGATGAATTCTTCCGCGGTTGGGAGGTGCTTTTGTGCCCAGTCCATGACGGTTTCGAGTTTCTCTTTGTCTTTCAGGAAGCTTCGATAATACCTGCATCCTTTCCCCTGGTTTCCTTGGGCAGCGAGTTTTTTTTGGTAAGAGCAAAATTTTGAAAGTTCGTCCGAGTTTCCGTTTTGTAACTCCGGATCTTCTCTGGCGAGGAGGCACATGTTGCCCCGCCCTTGCATGCCGACTCCATAGATGCGTGTGTTTTTTGATTTCTTTTTAATTGCTCGCAATTCCAGGATGACTTGCTGCTGTTGCGCGTTTGTCCTTGTCGTGTAAATGATTTTTTTGTTGTGTTCAAGTGCGAATCTCAAGGTTGATGCAAGGACGCAAATGGTTTTTCCTGATCCGGTCCCAGATTCGAAAACGAATTGCGTATGTCGGGAGAGCGCAGCGTCGATTTCCTGCATGATGTCTCGTTGGTGTTGTCGTAATTGATACGGAAATAAATCCTCCATCCACTGGGAAATAGCATTTGCAGTACATAGAGTTGTTGGATGCTATCACGGGGATGAGGTTTTATAGGGCATTGGTATTTGAAAGAGTGAACCATGCGAAAAACCCCGTTTGATCGAATTAAAAAAAATTTGTCCGGATTGCTTCCGTTGGATTGCATTAGGCTGCTTCCCGAGAAATGGGAAAAGATCGGTACCGTGGTAGTCCTTAAAATCCCCGAGGAACTAAGATGGCATCAAGACATCATCGGGAGGATGTACGCAGAGGAGCTCGGGTGTACGTCTGCGTTGAATGATGTCGGTGGTATCTCAGGTGTGTATCGTACACCCGTTGTTAAGGTTATTTGGGGTTCGTCTCAAACAGAGACAATCCATAAGGAGAACGGAATCAGATATAAGCTCGATCCGCAGAAAGTAATGTTTTCCTCGGGGAATATGGCGGAACGGAAGCGCATGGGAATGATTTCAAATCCAAAGGAGACGGTTGTTGATCTATTTGCTGGAATTGGATATTTCACGATACCGATGGCAGTACAGAGTAAACCAAGGAAGATTTTCGCGTGTGAGATCAATCAGGTTGCGTATGAGTATTTGTGTAAGAACATCGTGTTGAATCATGTGACGAATATCGTTGAACCTCTCCTAGGTGATAATCGGAAAACCGCACCGAAAGATTGTGCTGATCGAGTGTTGATTGGATACCTTGAGGATACGGAGAGATATCTACCGGTCGCTTTCGAGTCCCTGCGAAAACAAACAGGGATTCTTCATTATCATGATGCGGTACCAAATGAATTGATCCTGGATCGACCGTTGAGGCAAATACAAAGGGTCGCGAGTGAGTACGATCGTATGGCGACGCTTCTGATGGTGAAAGAAATAAAATCGTATGCACCTGGGGTGAGCCACGTGGTGTTAGATGTCCGGATCGGTGAGGAATGACGCAGGAGATGAAATTAATTATTTTTCATGCGAATGAAGATGATCCGAAGAAATGCTCTGCGAGAAAGTTACATCGATTCGGGTACGCATCACTTACGAAAACGATGCGACGACTTCCGTATCATGCAATACTTTTAAATCCGTTCGCAGAGAAGAGTCTTTCAAAGGAGGATCTCGATATTGCAAAAGCGCATGGGATAGTTGCATTGGATTGTTCTTGGAAAACCGCTGAAGATACGTTTCAACATCTTGAATCAACGATGTATCCCCGGGCGTTACCGTTTTTATTGGCAGCAAATCCTGTGAATTACGGGAAATCTTTTCAGCTATCGACGGTTGAGGCGTTTGCTGCTGCACTGTATATTCTCGGAGAGGTATATCAGGCGAAGAAGATCTTAGGGATTTACACCTGGGGTCCTTCTTTTATTACATTGAATCAGGAGCCATTAGAGGAGTATCGACAGGCGAGTACGAGTGCTGAAGTGGTTCGTCTGATGAAACAATATATATAGTTAGATATCCTAATAAATATATCTAATCTTTCAGTATGTTTAAGTAACGAAACAGAATGCTTAAAAAGAACGAGAGAGGAAGGAGTAATGAAACAGTCATTGGAGACGTTTTTCAGACCGAAAAGCATCGCAGTAGTTGGCGCATCGAAAAACCCAACAAAAATCGGGCATGCGTCGTTGAAAAACATCCTGATTTCTGATTACCCCTGTAAGCTTTATCCGGTGAATCCAAACGAAGAAGAAATCCTTGGTATGAAATGTTACAAGAAACTGACGGACATCCCGGATCTAATAGATCTTGTGATGGTTTCTGTACCTGAGCCGGTCGTTGCGCAGATCATTAAGGATTGTGTGAAAAAAAAGGTCAAGTGGATCATCATTATCACCTCAGGCTATAGTGAAATCGGGAATCATGAAGGTGAAGAAGAAATCAAAAAAATCGTCGAGGGAACAGGAATACGAATCCTTGGGCCAAACACCATGGGATACAAGAACGCCTCTGACGACCTTGACGTCTCCTTTGTCTTTGGCATGCCCCGGAAAGGGAACCTTGCACTTATTAGCCAAAGCGGTGCACTCGGCATGGGAATGATCTACCTAGCGAACAACGAATTCGTCGGACTCTCAAAGATCATTGGGGTGGGAAATAAACTCGATATCGACGATGACGACCTTGTTGATTATTTCAGCAATGACCCTGATACGAAAGTAATCGGGCTGTATATCGAAGGGATTCGCCATGGAAGAGATTTCATGAACAGCATCAAAGCCTGCAACAAACCAATACTCGTTGTAAAAGCAGGAAGGAGCCCAGCAGGTGCCCGAGCGACTGCATCCCATACAGGGTCCATGGCAGGGAGTGATGAGATTTATAGCGCGGCAATCAAACAAGCAGGAGGGATTCGGTGTCGTGATATCGTCGAACTCTTCGATATGGCACGGGCACTGGACGGACAGCCACCAGCGAAAGGAAACCGCATCGGTATCATCACGAACGGTGGCGGACTCGGCATTCTCCTCACTGACGCCTGCGAAGCCAATGGGTTAACAATCCCGAAACTCTCACCGAAAACCTTTAAAAAAATAGAAAAAATCGTCCCTGGGCTTGTGAAACCAAACAACCCTGTTGACCTCGTTGCCGACGCAGGATTTGATCGTTACTGGGCATCCACCCTTGCATTGCTGGAGGACCCAAATATCGATGGAATCATTGTCGCTTCAGTGCATGCCGGGTACGCGCGACCACGGGAATATGCCGGCGCGATTCTTAAGATGATTCATCAGCAAAAACTGCACCATGAATATCAGAAACCTATCCTAGGTTGTTGGGTCGGTGGGAAGGAATTTGAAGACTTGGTCCTTGATCTCAAAGCAGTGGGCGTTCCTATCTACCCGTCGTCATGGCGAGCAGCACGTGCGATGCTTGCACTGGTATTAGAGGGAGAGCGCATTAAAAAAGAGCAGTACCACTAATCGACCCAATCGATGTCGAGGATTTTTTTCCAATCTGTTTTTTTATTCTTCCATTTTTCAACAGTACTCTTACTCAGACAGTTTTGGCACAACCCAACCATGGTAAAATAACATGATCTGCATACAGAATTCCCGCATTTAATGCATACTGATTTCGCTGGATGAACCCTACAAATACTACACTTCCCATGAGGTCTTTTATCCTTTAATTTCTCCTCCATGGTTTTCGAAATAATCTCTTGTTCTTCTGTGGATAGCCATTGTTTTAAATCCTCATTCATCTCGACCGTACTATTTTTCAAAGGTTGCTTTCTTGATGCATGTTTCTGCCCAGTCATACTCTTACCATGGTATTACAAAGAAAGGAATCCATTAAACTCTTTTATTTTTTGTGCGTTGCCTGGAGTTCCCTTTTCGAAATAAGACATTCACGGTGACATGAAGAAACGGGGTGACGACCAGAAGAATCAGGATGTGCCAAATCGTGATGTTATGGAAAAACCAATCATGGCACGTCAAATGTAATCCATATAATAGCTCACTCATAAGAAAGCTACTGACCAATGCGCCAGCGAGGAAATCAAGTTGATCAAACGGAATCCAATCCTGACCACGTTCTTTACCAATACGACGTTTAAAGTAACTTTTGACGATATCACCAACGAGAGCGCCAAAGCAAAGAGAAAAGAGAATCAGGATCATAAGGGGAAAGCCCTCAAAATTTGTCAGATGAAGAAAATAATAGTCGCTCGTCTGGATATACGACGCAGCAACAGCAAGTCCAAACCCTGCGGTCATCCCAAGAAACGTTCCTGCGAACAGTCCGCGCCAGGTTTTTCCGTCACCAAGGAGTCGTCGTCCGTCTTTCCAGGTTCTACCAAAATCAATGGGGGTGCCACCGCCGACAATGACCGCGCTTGCATTCGCAACATACACAGGGATAATAATCCAAAACGCCTGAATGATAATTGTAAAATCCATTGAAGGCTACATAGTGGCGATGTTTAAAATAATTGTTAAAAAAAATTTTGTTTATTCAGGGCCTAGCTGTGTCCTCGTGACTTTCAGTCCGGTGTATTGGAATCGATTGGAACGTTTCACTAACGCTTTGAGGGCGGTGTTGGAGACGTGGAAGTTCTCCGAGACCTTATTTGCGAAGGTCCCGGTTTCACCAATAAATTCATAGATGTTTTCTTCGAGTTTCTTGAATTGGTTGTCATCCAATGATGAGACATTGAATATTTCGCTGATTTCATTGACTGGACAAGAGATGTTAATGTTGAAGAGTGAATAAAACGAGCGGTACATCTTCTGTGGTTTTCCGTCCATGCCTTCATCTGGCGTCGTCCATTTGGTTTCCGCGAGTTTCATTTTATCGAAAAACTCAAGGGCATCTTGCCCTTTGTTGCCGAATCTTTCAAGGATGATGCTGGTGGGAACCCAGTCTTTTGAGATTTCCATAAAAACTTCTTTTTTTATTGGTGAATCGAATGCTCTGATGATGGACACTAAATCTGTCGAATCGTTTATTACTTTTGTGCGAATCATAAACCATTACCTATTTATATAAGCGACCCTAAAACAGCTTGTCCCGTATTTATAGTTTTTGTATAAAGATAATAATATTAAAAACAAAGAATTAAAATAAAAGTTACCGCCGCTTGTTCCGGTGTCTATTATCTAGAAAACGACTATTCGAATACCGTTGAAACGAACGATTATTCCCGCAAAACGGTCTTTGTCTCTGATCATTCATCCGAATAAACGGAACCTTTCGAAACTCAGGCATCTCGGCCCGCTCGATGAGTAGTTCATCATCGACCTGTACGCGTCTAAAGTTATCATGATCACGCTCCGTAAGCAACGTCACTGCGTCACCGTTTTCGCCAGCGCGAGCGGTTCTTCCAATACGATGTACATACTCCTTTGAGGTCTTCGGAACGTCATAATTATACACATGGGTGACGTTTTTAATATCCAGCCCGCGAGCCGCGACATCGGTAGCAACAAGCACATCGGTCGTCTGATTCTTTAACGCATCCAATGATTGCAGTCGTTTATTTTGACTCATCCCCCCATGAATCGCAGAAGCATGAATACCCTGCCTTCGAAGGTTTCGCGCGACCAGATCAGACTCCCATCGTGTCGCACAAAACACGATCGCAAGACCAGGCGTATTGTTCTTAAGGAGATGAACGAGAAGAGAGAATTTATTATTCTGCTGATGAATATCATAATAGATCTGCCGAAGTTTGCTTTTATCAACATAGGATTGAGTTCTCACCACAAGAGGATTTTTCAGATGTTTACTGGTGATTTTATAAATCTCATGAGTAACAGTTGCACCGAACATGAGCGTCTGCCGCTCCTTTGGCACCTGGGAAATAATTTGTTCAACATCTTCGATGAACCCCATCTCAAACATTTTATCGGTCTCGTCAAGTACAAGAAACCGGATGTTATGAAAATCAATGGTTCTCCTCCGGATATGGTCAAGGATTCTACCTGGGGTGCCCACGACAATATGAGTCCGTCGTAATTCCCGGATCTGCGGTTCAATACTCACACCACCGAACACGCTTAATGTCTTCACGCCAAGCTGATCACCAAACTCCTGGAATACCTCTGTGACCTGCACACAGAGTTCTCGTGTGGGTGTTAATACGAGAGCTTGCAGTCTTCCTCGTGTGCTTATTCTATCAAGAATCGGGAGACAAAACGCAAGAGTTTTTCCTGAGCCTGTTTCTGCTTGACCGACAACGTCTTTCCCGAGATGAATATCACGGAGACATTTCTCTTGAATTGGCGTCATATCTTCAAACCCGAGGCCCTCAATTGTTTTCAAAAGAGCTGGATGAATATTAAGTTCTTCGAATTTCATGTTGTTTTTCACCTTTTATTATCTTTTTCTAGTATTCTATTGATTTTTTATATAATCATATTTTCAATTTTTAGTTTTTCAATGAGTTCCTTGTACCGATTTCGAATCGTTACTTCAGTAACTCCTGCAACCTCAGCGATTTCTCGCTGGGTTCGATGCTCACCACACAGCACCGAGGCGATATAAAGCGACGCGGCAGCAAGCCCAGTAGGGCCTCGACCGCTCATAAGCTCCTCACCAGCTGCTTCTTTGAGAAGATCAAATGTTTTTGTCTGCACCGCCGCGCTTAGTTTCAGTTCACTACAAAACCGTGAAATATATTCTTGTGGCGTCGTCGGGTTCAAACGAAGTTCCAAGGCATGGGCGACATAGCGGTAGTTCCGCCCGATTTCTTTTCGGGAGAGATGCGCGCTTCCACTGATCTCATCAAGGGTTCGCGGCACATGACATTGTCGACACGCTGCGTACAGCGCTGCAGCGGTGACACCGTCAATGCTTCGTCCTCGAATCAGATTCTGTACCACTGCCTTTCGATATATCAACGCTGCGGTTTCACGAACGGTACGTGGAAGACTCAACCCTGAAGCCATGCGGTCAAGCGCAGAAAGCGCAAGCGCAAGGTTTCTTTCTGTTCCATCAACGATCCGGGTTCTACTCTGCCATTTCCGTAGGCGGTAGATTTGCGCCCGATTTTTCGTTGGAATCGATTTCCCATAGGAATCCCGGTTTTGCAATCCGATCATCGTGCTCAGACCTTTATCATGAAGAGTGAAGGTCATTGGCGCACCAACACGAGATTTTTTCTCCCGCTGTTCACTATCAAACGCACGCCATTCTGGACCATGATCTATGATATCTTCATCTAACACAAGCCCGCAGTCCACACACACGACTTCTGCGCGGGAATAATCTTGACTAAGATTTGTACATCGACATGCCGGGCATTCAACGATTTCTTCTATTGTCTGCCGTGTTTTATTTTGATTTTTTTTGTGTGTCAATTACATCAAATCCAGAATAGTTACTTCATTACGAAGAAGAAAGGCATGTGGTAAGAAATATGTCGTCTGTAACCTTGTATGAGGTTAGACGAGAGTTTTATAATTTCTTAATGTTTTTTGCCTGTAGTCCTTTTTCTGAGTTTTCAATGTCATAGGATATCTGATCGCCTTCATCAAGAGTTGTTCCCTCAGGGAGCGCTGATCGATGAACAAATACTTCTTTTTCATCTTCGCCTCGGACGAAGCCATATCCTTTTCGTGCATTGTACCATTTCATTGTTCCTTTCATGTTTTTTTTCACCTTCTCAGACAAACATGTCAGAGATATTGTCAAAGAACAAAAATAAAAAATCTCAAAAGTTCGAGTAACCGAAAATGTGAAACTCTTATCTCCATTCCTTTGGCCGAACCATCGGCATAATCTTTAAATAGTTTTGCATTGCTGCTTGGGAAACCGAACACCATGGTCATACTGGCACTCTACATGTCGTTTATCAAAATAACCAACGTGTTGTTCAAAAATGATTTCTGCGTTTGCTGTTGGGTTTTCGTGGTGATGAAAGGTGATACATGAAATATAGAACTGCCAAGAAAAAATCTTTGCGAAAAATATCCCTTTAAATGAATTCAACACCGCTTAATATTCGATATAATCATCCAAGGGAAAAAGGTTTTAAATCAAATAAAGGCGAATTATCTCTGTTTCGAGTGGAAAAACAGGAGAAGGCGGGTATGGACTCGTCGGATTATATACCTTATCTCCCCTGGAGTTCCATGCGAAACAAACCAGAAAAATGATGGTTTCGGTTTTTGCGATCAACTCTCTAAAACCCTTCTTTTATTTTTTTCTGCATATATTTTATGGATAAACATTTATTGTAGTTTTTGTATACAGAGAAGAGGGAGTTATCATATGATCCAAGAGAGGGATAGGTATCATGATAGATGAAGATGATATGCCGCAAGCTATTTTTGAGTATGCGACGACGAAGTACGGAAAACGCTCGCGAGAACTGTTCGAGAAATACCTTGAGAAGTTTCCTGAAAAGAACTGGGATTTAGATGAGGACGCATGGCGAAAGAACTTCCTCTGCTGGTTATTCTATGAAAAAGTGCTTCCTGAGACCGGGAAGACAATTGCCGAAGAATTCGCTAAACAATCAACTGAGCTGACACCAGAAATGAAGAAGAACATTCTACAGATGAGAAATATGATACGTTCGAAGTTCGTGGTGATCTCAGAAAAAGGTGACATGATAAAAATGAAGGATATTCACAGTAAAATAATCTACGATGTTAAGAGATCCCCAGGAAATACGATGCTACATCCAAATACTCTGGTTACCGGGAGGATACATCCCTTCGGTGATCATTATCGTATAACAGGTTTTCTGTTAATCGAAACTACTCCTTTAATCTTGGATCCAGAGATCCTTCTCCGTGCATTTGAGGTTGATCAGGTTGAACGGTTTGAGAACATTCAATTGCGTAAGAGTTCGACGTTTCAGTCCATGATGAATAAATACCCATCGCACTGGATTGATTCGATATGCGAGTATTATGCAATAAAACAGAGGATAAAGAAAGATAAAATCTGTGCAATCGAGAACAAGTTAATATCCGATCTTCCAAAAATCATACAAGAATTACCAAAGAAATGCAAAGATGCATTAAGACTTTGCATGAAAAACGGTGGCTTCGTAAAATACGGGATGCTTAAAGACTATGACGATGAACTAGGATTCTTCTGGGAGAAACAATCTAATGTGTCAACCATTGGTGAACTACGGCAAAAAGGGTTGTTGTTTGTTGGAAAAATGGGATTTGGAGATAGAAATTACAAGATTGCATTCATACCTATCGAGATCCGTGATGATCTTAGTGGCATCCTTACCTCTGAAAAACAAACATGATCGGATAAAACAAAAATAAACGGAAGGTGAAAATAATATTCAAAAGAGGATTCAATGTTGTTGAGATCTTGTATGGGAAACGAAGTCATATGGAGGATTTAGTTTTTAATCCGAAAGAGGAATCGTTTAGCTCGAAAGAAAAATATGAACAATATAAGGAAAAAACAAGATGCGCGATATGTTATAAAAGATTAAAAAAAGGTGACATATTTCAACTAAGACCAATTCAGACACGCGAGGAAACAGGATGCCTCGATGTATTGGCAGTTGTTGTTCATAAGAAATGTTTAGAACGGTAGTTGATTTTTTATTGAAAGGTGGTGAACCTGTAATGCCTGAGCGCATGGAAATAGCAGTTGAACAATATCTGAATGATGAAGTACTGCCTATCGGTTTTCCTGAGGAGAAGAAGAAAACGATGATTGAAGTCACCAGGAATGCAGTAAACACATATTTTGAGAGAATCAAACAGTATTATAGTGACTATGATTTGATGTCTGATTATAACAAGTTTAATGTTCTGGAGGAATCTAGTGAACTGAAGGTTGCGCTTTCATTGGAGATACCAATATCACCTTTGCTTAAAGACGAGGATAAGGTACACCTGGTACAATCGTTGCTGGATCAAAGCACAGAAAATAAGGTTAAGCTGTTTGATCAGATGTATGGTTTTTCTGATGATTTAGCGTATCAATCTTTGTGTAATTTTCTCATGAAACAAAACTGTTTTACGGAAAAACACATCCCCTACCTTTTCGAGGAGGATAAATATAGTAATGGTGCAGATATCGTTGACAATTTCAGATTTATTGTTGATTCTCAGTTGCAGTTGAAGGTGAAATTTGCCTACTTTTTTATGCTCCCCTCATTGATTCAAATGAAAAAAGTGCCAAAGGTTGAACTTGCCAAAGAACTCACAGAAGTTTTTATAACAACAGAGAGTATTTCCAAAAACGATAAACAGGAATTACTTCAATTTATATTAAATTTTAACGATGTAACCTTTTTTAAAAAATATTTTTTCTCCTTGGATAAAGAACTTGGATCTGAATTTTTCACACATTTACTCTTTCACGAAACGATCATGTTCCGATACCTAACAAAGGCATATCTATCCTTATCATCGGTTAATTTTCATGATTTTTTTATTGATTATCATGAGCGCGAATATTCTTTTATCAATCAACAAATTTTATTAGGACTCCTCGATTTTATGTATGAGAACTACAACCAACATAAAACAGAATTCAAAAAATTGTTACTTTTCGGATCAACATCAAGATATCCGACTGTGAGGAAAACCAGCTATGAACTTCTTTTTGTATTGGATGATGATCTTGAGGAGATTGCTCAGAGATGTGTCCATGATACCGCAATTGAGGTAAGAAAAATACTGGGTGACGTCGCTTTATCCAATACTAAATACAAGAATTTGGATCCAAAACGACGGAAAACATTAGCACAGCTTACTATCAGATATCGAGATCGCATACAATTAACTCACAAACAAGAAACACGTTTGAGGATCTATGAAAACTGAAACTCTTGAAGTAAACGGAATTAAGTATTTGGTAAAGATTCATTATGAGAACAGGAAGAATTCGAGTGTTTCGATTCGACGGACAAACATCAACATACGGATACCTTCCTTTTTGAATCGAGAAGAAAAAGCACGAAGACTCTTCTCGATGAAGATGTGGGCAAAGAAAAAACTACTGAAGAACCCTCAGCGGTTCAAACCAGTACTACAAAAAGAGTACAAGGATGGAGATAAACTCCTAGTTGGTGATGAAGAATACACGCTCAGAATAGAATTCAAAGATAAAAGGAACAGCTCCGCACGATTACAAGGGCGAACTATCCATCTCTACATATCAAGTAATCTTTCGAAAAAAAAGCAAAATGATCATATCTCATCGTTAATCAGTAGATGTATTGGACGGAAACGACTGCCGAAACTGCAACGGAAGATTGAAGAGCTGAACAAGAAACATTTTAAGCAGAAACTAAAAAAGATATTCTTCAAGTATAACAAGTCAAACTGGGGGAGTTGTTCTCATGCAGGGAATATCAACATCTCAACGCGACTTTTGTTTGCACCCGATGACGTACTCGAATACGTGTGCATCCATGAACTCGCCCATCTTATCGAACACAATCACTCGGAACGATTCTGGGCGTTAGTAGCACAGGCAATGCCTGACTATAAAACAAAGAAGAAATGGTTGAAAGAAAAAGGAGATGCTTACAAGTTTTAGAGGTGGTTTATGTGAGAAAAAAAAGCAACGATATATGCCCGATATGTTTGAAAAGGAAAGGAAGACGGCTGTGTCCTGATGTTCATCAAAATATCTGTCCATCATGTTGTGCACCAAGAAGATCAGAGAAAAAATGTACGAGTGAATATTGCGAATATGGGTTTGAAAAAACATGGATTGAGGATACTGAACAGGGAAAGGTTGAACGAAGGATCTCCTGGTCACCAACGAAAGAGGATATCGCGGCAGAACTCAATGGAGAGTTAATCGCTTGGCGCTATAAACCATTAGAAACATTAGATGGGAAAAAACCAATAGATGTATCAAAAACACCAGAAGGAAAAGAGAAATTAATCAAGTTGATAAATGATCTTGAAAACAAAGCCAAAAAAACAAAGAGAAGCCCTACCACCCAACTTGTAGACTACACGCTCATAAAGAAGGAATTAGGATTACTATAAAGTGCACAATAGCGATGATATGAAAGGATTAATGCACAAGAAAAAACCGAGAGCAAGGTACACAAGAAATATTCGATAAACCATTAAAGAATATCCATCTTGAAGAGGAGGTTTGTTGGATCTATGATAGATTATGAAAATGTATTAACTGAGAAAGATCAAGAAAAAAGAATAGATATCGTGCTCACCGATTCATATGGGGAGGACGAACAAGACATTGCATTCTGTTGCTACCTTGAAGACTACATCACGTTTCCGTTTAACGCACGGATACGAGGACGGAAAAAATCAGATATCTTTACCGTCCTAGGATTCACCTCAGTCACCCCGCATCGCGTTGTCTGCGAAATCGATCTGAAAGGCACCACCTCACGAATGCCGCTAACAGAGATAGAACCAATCGATAAACACTCAACAAATACATTAGTGATTGGTGATTATCTTACCTATATTAGAGAAATGAAAGGAAGTGAAAATGGAGAAGAACGAAGTGCTGAGAACTGCAGCCAAGGAATTTACTGAGAAAATCCAGAAACTATCAACTCCTCTTGAAATCGCTATAGTCGGCTCTGTAGCCGACAATGATCCTTATCCCAATGATCTCGATCTTGCTCTCATTCTTCGTAACCTTGATGAGATTTCAAAGATAGCGACATATGCACGACAGATAAGCAAGTGGTTCCATGCCTGGGAGGTACTACTCTTCGATGAAATACTATCGTCGCAAGGGAGAATCTGTCATCGAAAAAAATGCCCTGGTCAATCCATCGACTGCGTTGTTCCAAGATGTGGAAAACCACCGCACGTCCAGATAATCCCTGGATTTGAATACGATGAAAAAACATTGTTCAGTTCACCTATTGATGTTCTCTGGACATCATATCCAACCAGCCGTCTCTTCTCTCGGAAAAAAGAGTTAGGAATCGTTGAATCAAGGAAATATCCTGCAATGAGGGATATCACTATAGAATGCATGCTCTGCGGTAAATCATTCGTCTTCACTGGTAGTGAGCAGAAATGGTATCAAAAACAAGGGTTCGATCAACCCAAACGATGCCCTGAATGCAGGGAGGAAGAACAGGAGAAATGAATGGCGGCAAGAAGATAGGAATTTTTGCAAGAACTCTTGACTCGGTTCGAGTACATAACCAAGATGAAATACAATCTGATATGGAGAAAGAAGAACTCAAAAAAGTAAAAGGAAAAAAGAAATGAGGCTGACCGAAGCGTATCCACAACACATCATCGAACGAGGAGAACGATACACCCAGAATGTACAATACTGCATCAAACTCGGTGATTTCCTCTACGCCGAGGTTGAAGGAACCACTACCTACAAAACCAAGGTACATCTCACCACCCTTCAGGGTGACTGCACATGCCCGTATCACCAAAACTGTAAACATGCTGTGGCAACCTTTTTAACCTATAAACAAGGACGTAGCATCAATGCAGACGCCTTCATCAACCACCTCAACGTCTTAGACAAACAGCAACTCATTAACCTTATTCTCACAACACTCCAGAGTAACCCTGACCTCGTCCTCGACTACGAACTGAAAACATCAACCAATTGTAACACTTTTGTCAAAGAACTCCTCAAAGATTTCACCTATAAAAACATGAAAAAAGCAGAGAAACTGGCACCGCAGTTCACCTTTAATCATATCATGAAAATATTTGATTTTCTCAAAAACCGTGACGAAGACATACTTACTGATTACTACGAATCCTATGATGGTGACGACGAAAGCGATCCACTCAGGGATTTTGAATATATGCTAATGCAAGAACTCATGAATAAAATAACCTCTGAATATCAGATGAAACAAATACTCACGATGGACTATTTACATGACAACATTATCCAAAACGCAGAGAAATTTACCCAGTTTTCATCTCTCATAAAGCCCATATTCACAAAAGAAGAATATCTTGAATTCCTCCTCAATCAACAAAACCCTAGTCTTCAGGAAATCCAAGAAATCCTCACTGAAGATAGCAAACACCTACTCTACTATCTTCCAACCCATAACATTCAACTTGCTGAAAAGATAGCACATCAACTCTCCGATAACATGCTTCTTCTCACAGTTGCGATCTACAAAGAAAACTATCGAGACATCATCAACAGCAAAGAAGAATTCACCGCACTTCTAGCACGAGGATATTTTTTCATAGAAAAAAAACTCCCCTACATCGTTGATCTGTTCATAAAACATATATTCTCTGATGAATCCACCGCTCAACTTTTTCTCAGCCATGGACGCCTTGGACTTTATGATAAAAAGCAGCTTTCCTACCTTGTCAACCAAATCACTGATGATACCTTCCTACAACAACTCCTTGATCTGCAGCATAACTTTTCACAGAATAAACCCATCTTCGAACGACTCTTTCATCTCAATGAAACATTAGCAACAATTCTTCTTAAAAACCAGGAGCTCATCAAAGGAGATAAACACTGGACAGAACTAGCTGACATCCTGTTGTATCTCAAAGGAAAATTCGGCAACGACTATGTACGATCCTTTATCGTAAACCATGAACCGATATTCAAAACATCATCGACGCTCAAATCTCATCTAAAAAAGATAGGAATCATGATCAGTCACCGTAAAGGCATGCTATATGTTGATGTTCAATAAATCATTATAAAAAAATGAGATGATGGAATATGAAAGAAAAGAAGATGAACCAAGAAAAAAACATACAATTAACAATATCTATTAATTTCAATGAGCTAACTATGGCATTCGAACAATCAACTGATTCAAATCATTATTTTATTGATCTCAGCTCCAGTAAAATCATATGCATTGATGAATTACAAGATTCAGATGCACATACGAAATTGAGCCAAATAAGTAAGGATAAACGATACATGAGGATCCCACCACGTAACATACAGGCTGAACAACTCATCATGGAAACATTTATTTACGAACCACGAGATTTTACTCTTGTAGATACTCTCTATAAAACACTACATAGAAAAAACGGAATCAAACATTTTTATCAACTACTGGAGAAAGAACCGTATCTGAAAAAACAATGGTTGAGATATCGATCTGCCACCCTGCGAAATGAAACGATAAACTGGCTCTGTATTAATAACATCAAGCTTGAGAACCAAAACCTGGTACCGAACATAGAAATAAAAGAACTCTCCGAAGAAGAAAAAACACAACTCCCGGATGAGATCAAAGATTTCAAACCATATGCCTGCCTTCATTGTCACAATAAGAAAGGGATGAATGCACGCATTTTTTCCATCAATATATCCCCAGAAAATATGCTTATAGAGCGAGAAACAGAACGAATCATGAAAGAACAATTTGGGATCACTCATCATGGGGGATGGAGCGGCGGGAAACAAGAATTCCTCACCGCATCACGATGCCCACAATGCGGTTGCGAGGAGATCTTCTGGGATTATTAACATGGTGCAAACAAATCTCTCGATGTTTCTGAAAGAAGATACACCAGCGTATGAAGAGAACAATACCTACGTACGTCGCCCATATATCCGGGAGAACACCATTCTCGCACGGCAGTATCAACTTGATATCGCACGCAATGCCCATTCTCGTAACACTGCGGTGATCCTCCCAACAGGTTTAGGGAAAACTATTATCGCATTTCTCGTCATGGCAGACATCCTCCCCAGACGAATCTTGTTTCTTGCACCAACCAAACCATTGGTACAACAGCACTATGAAAGTTGTAAGAAGTTTCTTATGGTTGATGAACAGGCGATCCAGATGCTTGCAGGAAATATCTCATCAAAGAAACGAATAGATCTCTTCAACCAGGCAACCATCATCGTCGCCACACCACAAACCATCCAAAACGACCTCGATAACAACCGATATACCCTAAAGGATTTTGGACTTGTCATTTTTGATGAGATGCATCGCGCAGTAGAACGCTACGCCTACGTCACGATCGTAAAACACTGCTGCTGTAGGATTCTTGGTCTCACTGCATCCCCTGGGTCAAAGAAAAAAAAGATTACAAAAATCCTAGAAAATCTCAAAATCACCCATATTGAAAGTAGAATACGAGACGATTTCGACGTCAAAGACCATGTCAAAGAAATCCTCATCGACTGGATCAAAGTACCCATGGATACAAACTTACGAACTATTCAAAAACCATTACACGAGCTATATCTGGAAAAACTAGGAAAACTCAACAAACTTGGGATTCTCACCTACAAAAAACCAGAATACCTCTCCAAAAAAGACATACTCGGTGCACGAGCAACCATCCAGAAACGATTTCGAAGGAAACCATTTGTATTCGCAACTTACAACAACCATACCGTCCTCTTACATACCTACCACTGTCTCGAACTCATCGAAACACAGGGGATCGAATCTTTTCTGAAATACATAGAGAAATACACGAAGAAACAGAAACGCTCCAGGTCAGAGCAGATGTTTCTCAACCATCCATCACTACAACAAGCAGTTGCCCTCGCAAAAAAAGAACGGATGCTTTCTCATCCGAAATTAACCGTACTCGAGCAGATCGTTGAACATCAATTCGACGATGAATCAGATTCTCTCATCCTCATTTTCACCCAATACAGAGACACCATTGATTCTATCGAAGGAACACTGAAACATATTCCACAGGCGCGATTTCACCGGTTCATCGGTCAAGCAGGACAAGGTACAACAAAAGGCATGAGTCAAAAAGAACAACAACAGATCATTGATCAGTTCAGAAAAAGAGAAATCAACATCCTGATCGCTACCTCCATCGGTGAAGAGGGAATCGATATCCCAAATGTGAACAAGGTAATCTTTTATGAGCTGATTCCTTCAGAGATTCGAGGAATACAACGAAAAGGAAGAACTGGACGAAGCCACATTGGAAAAGTCACCATTTTGATCACCGAAGGAACACGAGACGAAGCATATTTCTATGCAGAAAAACAGAAAGAACAGAAGATGCACAATATTGTACGAAAAATGAAATAACTATGTTATCCTTGTTCCTATAACTTCAATCTCTCACTTCGCCATACTCAATCAATGTAATACTTTTAGTGTTGGGCGGAATTTGAAATCTCCTTATTTAATTCCTGTAATTCAAAATAGTAATGCCCTCCTCGCTCCGTTTTCATCCAAAAAACAGACCAAAATAAGTTATGCTTAAGAGCATCAATAATATCCTCGTTACCTGACCATCCACCAGTATGAAGTTCAAGATTCTTTCCCTTCAAAACAAAATAACCAAACCCTTCAAACTTCCAATTCTCCCGAATTAATTGAATTAAATCGTTATAACCATCTTTTACTATATCCCATTCTCGTTTCTTTTTCAATACTTCTTCTTCAGGATAACCATCTTCATCCATATCAGAAACCCTCCGAGAAACGAGGATGGACTCGTCGGGATTTGAACCCGAGGCCTCCCCCATGCCAAGGGGGCGATCTTCCGCTGATCTACGAGCCCAACGGTTTCTGCCTAGAACTCCCATGAGCAAATAAAATTTTTGGATAAAAAACTATTAGTAAACAAACATCCCTTCCTGTTATCATATGAAACAGCGTCAGCTTGAAATACTCCTCCAACAAGTTCCACCGCCAACACATCCAGTTCCAAATCTTGAACAATATATGACACCTGCACCAATCGCGGCAGACATCCTTTTCACTGCCTATCATTGGGGTGATATCGAGGGAAAAACAGTCGTTGATCTCGGATGCGGAACCGGTATTTTCGCGGTTGGCGCAGCATACATGGGCGCAAGAGAAGTATATGGATTTGACATCGATAAAAACATCATCGCTATCGCAAAACGATACGCGCGTTCAAAAAATCTTGCGATACACTTTCAAGCCCAAGATGTCGCCGCCGTGAAAACAGCCTGCGATACCGTTCTCATGAATCCACCGTTCGGCGCACAAAAAAGCAACAAGAACGCAGATCGTAGTTTCATCGAAAAAGGATTTGAAATCGCAACCGTTATCTACTCACTGCACCTTAAAAAAACCGTACCGTTCTTACAAACAATGATCAACGCGTTACACGGTGAAATGACGTATCAGAAAGAGTATACATTCCCTATCAAAAGATTGTTTGAGTTCCACGACAAAGACGTCATGAAGTACGAGGTAACCCTCCTACGCATCCTGACCAAACACTAAGAACCCCTTCGTATGGTGAGAACCAAAATCATAATAAAACATGTTTCTTTCCTTAGAATTAAAAAAAAATAGTGAAGTGAGGACCCTATGTCATTAACAAGAAACAAAGACCAACGCGTTGGCGTATTTGTCGACGTTCAAAATCTGTACTACTCTGCGAAACATTTGTACAATAAAAAAGTAAATTTCAAGGTACTTCTCAAAGAAGCAATCGCGGACCGGCGACTGATCCGAGCGATCGCCTACGTCATCAAGGCTGACGTCAAAGATGAACAGACGTTCTATGATGTGCTCGAAGAAATCGGTTTCGAAGTACGAGCAAAAGACCTTCAAATCTTCTACGGAGGCGCAAAGAAAGGCGACTGGGATGTCGGCATCGCCATGGATGTGATGCGACTCGCACCAAAACTGGACACCATTGTTCTCATCAGCGGCGACGGAGATTTCTCAGACCTCCTTGATCACGCAAAAAGCCTTGGCTGCCGAACAGAGGTCATCGCATTCGGGAGAACAACCTCCCATAAACTCCTGGAAGAAGCAGACCTTTTTATTGATCTTGATAAGAATAACAAATACCTGCTTACGCAAAAAAAGAAAAACTAGAATGGTTTAAAAACTGGTGTGGCATTGACATACTGCAGATAAGATAAGACGGTGTACTTCCATTAACGGATAGAGACGCCAAGGAGGGTTCTCAGTCTGAGACAAATGAAAAAATGAAAAAAAATCAACAATTTAAGCGTCTCTCGAACCCTTAAAACCTATCCGAAAAGATAATAATATCCTACTTTATCTGCTTTCGACTTAAAATCGTACGAAGAAATGATGGAACGTGATTGATGTGGCACGAACAAAAACCAAGAGATTCAGGGGATCCATGACACATGGGAAAGGAAAAAAGGGCGGTCGAGGCGCTGGACTTCGCGGTGGCAGAGGAAACGCTGGACTTCATAAACATAAATTCATGCACATGCTCAAGTACATGCCCGATCATTTTGGTGTCCATGGATTTAAGCGAGATGCTAGTTTAGTGAAACGGGATATCATCATTAATGTTGGTGATCTAGAAGAAAAATTCCACGGGAAAAAAGAAATTGACTTAACGAAAGAAGGTTTTGATAAACTTCTGGGTGGCGGGATCGTTGAACATGGGTATACGATTACAGTTAAATCAGCTTCTCAGAAAGCAATCGAAAAGATTGCAAAACATGGCGGAGAGGTAAAAATAAAGGAGTAAGGTTTTTCGTATGGCAGAGGAAAAAAAGAGCCGTTTATTCGTCCTAAAACCGCTGATTGAACGTTGGCCTGCGGTCGCAAAACCAGAAGGACATGTGAATTTCCGATCCAAGATGTTTTGGACCATACTCTGTCTGGCGCTCTATTTCATTTTGACAAACGTCATGATCTACGGTGTGAGCGGCCGTGTCCTGGATATGTTTGCCAGTTATCGTGCAATTATGGCAGGGGCATCAGGTTCGATTATGCACCTTGGTATTGGACCTATTGTCACGGCATCGATTATTCTTCAGCTCTTTGTTGGTGCAAAAATCATAAAACTTGATTTGACAAAGAAAGAGGATAAAGCGATTTACCAGGGGTCACAGAAAGTCCTGGTTATCGTCATGATCCTTGTCGAGGCAATTCCACAAGTCTATGGGTATCTCAGCCCAAGCGATAGTCTGGCGGGTATGGTGGGCGGAAGAACTGCTGCAGACCTTATCATCATAATGCAGTTATTTTTGGGAGCATATCTTGTCTTCCTTATGGATGAGTTGATTTCAAAATGGGGGATCGGCTCAGGTATTTCCATGTTCATTGCCGCTGGTGTCTCACAATCTATCTTTACCGGACTCTTCAACTGGCTCCCTTCATCAGCAACTCAGCCATTAAGCATCCAGAATCCGCCTGCAGGGACTATTCCAGGGACATATTACCTCGCCTCTCATATGAACCTCGGGGAGATCGTGGATGGCGGATTCCAAATCTTGTTCATCGGTCATGGCGGGCATCAGAATGCGCTTGTACCCTTAATGGGGACCATCGCGATCTTCTTGATTGTTACCTATACAGAATCATCGCGTATTGAACTACCGCTTGCACACGCAAAGGTCCGGGGTGCACGAGGACGATACCCAATACGGCTCATTTACGCATCAAACATTCCTGTCATCTTGATGTCAGCGCTTCTCGCAAACATCAACATGTTTGCGTTGCTGTTCTACACGCATCCGAATCTGCAGGGTTTACCCTTGATAGGACATCAATGGTGGGTCGGTGCATATGACACGTCCGGAGGTTCAACAATGCCTTATGCCGGAGGAGCGTGGTATCTGTCAAACCTCAATGGCGTGAATAGCTGGCTAATGCCGATCATTAGCGGAGGCTCTGGTGGTCATGCGCCATGGCAGTTCGCCGCAAAGACGGTTATCTATTTGTCAATCATGATCTTCGGATCGGTCCTCTTCGCACGATTTTGGATAGAAACAACCGACATGGGGCCAACCGCGGTCGCAAAACAGATTCAAAACTCAGGGATGGTCATGCCTGGGTTCCGACGAGATCCTCGGGTCTTAGGGCGGGTCCTGGAGCGGTACATTCCTGTCGTCACTATCATCGGTGGTGCTGCCGTCGGTGCGTTAGCTGCGTTTGCTGATGCCATTGGCACGGTTGGAAATGCGAGTGGTACCGGAGTGTTACTGACGGTCGGTATCATGATTCAGATGTACGAACAGATCGCTCGAGAACAGGCAATGGAAATGCACCCTGTTCTGAGAGGATTCTTCGGAGCTGAATGACGAGGCAGGCCATGGGCGTAATCGTTGTCACAGGAATCCCTGGGGTGGGTAAAACCACGGTAATGCAGAAAGCGGCGGAAGGAATGGACATTCAATTTGTCACCTTCGGGACCGTGATGATCGATATCGCAAAAGAACTTGGCCTTGTGAAAGACCGTGATGAAATGCGAAAGCTTTCTTTAGATCAACAGAAGCAATTGCAGATGAAGACCGCTGAAAAGATCGGGAAAATGAAAAACGTCATTGTCGACACCCATTGTACAGTGAAAACGCCGAAAGGGTATATGCCTGGTCTTCCAGAATGGGTGCTACGGAAGCTAAACCCGACTGCAATCGTCATTGTTGAAGCGGATCCTAAGGAGATTTTTAATCGAAGGGCAAAGGATGCATCGAGGAACCGGGATCCCGATTCCATAGAGAAAATCGCGGAACATCAGATGATCAATCGGGCGACAGCGATGGCGTACGCCACCCTGACGGGTGCGACCGTGAAAATCGTGTTGAACCATGATAATGCCCTTGATGCAGCTGTGAAAGAAGCAGAGCCTGTGATAAAATGAGGAAGATGAATGAATATGCACAAACAGGGCAACTCCTTTTATTGATGTTACTCCTTTTTGTGATGGTGCTTATCTTTGGCGATCCGAATATCAGAACATTTGTGGCGTTATCACTGAATTCGGTGTTTGCACCCCTTATTGGGTTTGGGGGAGCGAACCCACTCATGACCGTTGTTCTTGCAGGAATCATTGTGGTGTTTCTGTCATCGTTCTTCACCCATATATTTACGAATTGGAAGGCCATGGGTCAAGCACAGGAGGCAAGTAGGGCATTTCAAAAAGAAATCACGAAAGCTAGACGGGAAGGCAATACCAACCGGTTGCAGAAACTCATGAAGATGCAACCGCAGATCATGCGAATGACCACACAGTCCCAAGGTGGTATGATGAAATCCATGTTTTTCCTGTTTATTTTCATCGCCCCTATTTTCATTTGGCTTACGTACTTCTTAGGACAGCTTAATTATACGTTTTTTACCGTCCCTTGGGTAACGAGTGTATCGTTGTTTGGTCGGGCGGCTTTTATTATGTCAAATTGGTTTTTATTGTATCTTGTGTTCTCGTTTTTGGGTGGGCAGTTGATACGGCAGGGGTTGAAATGGGTCAGCTGGTCTACCTGGTGGCAGACCCTACGGAAACGTGGTAGTCCGGCTCCGAAATAGGGGAATTATGACGACGATCACCATTAGTGGTCTTCCCGGCACCGGTAAAACAACCGTGGCAAAACTGCTTGAAAATCGACTCGGTCTGAAATATGTGTACTCCGGTGAGATTTTTCGGCGATTAGCAAAAAAATATGATATGTCCTTAGAGGAGTTTGGCGTGTACTGTGAACAGCATCGAGAAATCGACGAGGAGCTTGACAACTTTCAACGAAAGATTTTACGGAAGGGGAATGTGATTGTCGAGGGAAGGATCTCCGGGTGGCTCGCGTATCGTAACAAGATCCCAGCAGTAAAAGTACTCTTGGATGCGTCTCTTGATGTACGTGAGCAGCGTATCGTTAAACGAGAACAAGGGGATTTTGAAAAAAGGAAAAAAGAGATTTTGAAACGTGAGCAAAGCGAGGCGACTCGGTATAAGAACTATTACAATATTGATGTTTTCGATACTTCGATTTATGACCTCATCATTGATACTGCAGACAAGTCACCTGAGAAGATTGTCGATATCATCATGCAGTACCTTGGGGAATAAACGAGTTTTTATATCATATGAGTTATTCCGTGAGTGGACATGGTTGAGAAAATTTTCGAACTACCTTCCTTGATACAGCGGAAACGACTTATTCGGGTGGCTGCGAAGACGAATCCACATTATGGGAAATCGCCGGATGAGCGCAGTGTGAAAGAACTCCTTCATTATGGTTTTATCAACCTTAATAAACCCGCTGGTCCGACGTCTCATCAGGTCGTCGCCTGGGTGAAAGAAATCCTTGAGGTGGAAAAGGCTGGTCATGGGGGGACTCTTGACCCAGCGGTCACCGGCGTGCTTCCTGTAGCACTTGGCGATGCTACGCGAGCCCTGCAGGTGCTCCTTGTTGCCGGTAAGGAATACGTTGCCCTGATGAAATTGCATAAACAGGTTGACGAGAAAAGGATCCGTGAAGTGTGCCGTAGTTTCATCGGCGAGATATCACAGGTCCCACCCCTCCGTTCCGCGGTAAAGCGAGTCAGGCGCACCCGACAGATTTATTATCTTGAAATTCTAGAGATTCATGGGACGGAAGTGTTGTTCCAGGTTGGATGTGAAGCAGGAACGTATATTCGAACTTTGTGTGTGGATATCGGAAGGAAGCTAGGGGTTGGCGCGCAGCTCATAGAGCTTCGGAGAACGCGCGTAGGATCTATCACTGAGGAAACCGCGGTCACTCTGCAAGACCTGAAAGATGCATATATCTTCTGGAAAGAGGAAAACAATGACACAGAGCTTCGGAGAACGATTCTTCCGATGGAGCGATTGCTTGATGTGGTGCCAAAGATCGTAGTTCGTGATTCTGCGGTTGATGCGTTGTGTCATGGCGCGAGCCTTGCGGTCCCTGGTGTTGTCGAAATTGATGCGGATATGCAGAAGGGCGAGACTGCAGCTGTGCTTTCATTGAAGGGGGAAGGGGTTGCGGTGGTGAAAATGGAGATTTCATCTGATCAAGTGATGGCGAAGGATACGGGTGTATGTGCAACCCTTGAACGGGTGCTGATGAATAAGGGGACGTATCCTTCTATCTGGAAAAAGACATAAACAGGAAGTTTGTTTCACCAGTGGTTTTTGCCGAGGTGGCTCAGACCGGTACGGCGCGAGCCTGGAAAGCTCGTGGGGCTTCCGCTCCGCAGGAGTTCAAATCTCCTCCTCGGCGTAAATTTTTTTAGAGAGCTTAAGGTGATATGCTTATTAGGTCTACAGAAAAAGGATATCTATAAATATATATTTTTGTATTTCCTTAAATATATTATTTATTATGAAGAGGCAAAGTCGAGACAACAAACACAAAGGTGGCAATGATTTAATATAACGCTGTTCATTCAGTCGGCAGAACACTCATGAGCAGTTTTATCCCGTCAGCAAGTTTATTTCTCGGTATTATTCCTGCATTGATTTTTTTACTGATCAGTGTGAGAGGATATGAGGATTTTTTAAAGCAGAAGAATATTTTTCTTGCGTTTATCGCCGGCATAATCATCGGTTTTATCGCAGTAGTCCTTGAAATTTATACCGGAGATATCCCAATTTATATCGTTCTTGCATACCCTATCCTTGAACAATTGTTTAAGACAATAATACTCAATATCGGACGATTACAAGAAAAACGAGAAACAGTCATCTATGGACTGACCCTCGGATTAGGGTTCGGGTCTGTCTCTACATCTGCGTCCATCATAAGGGGAACTCTTCCCGCGGGAGATTACCTCAGTATTGCGTTAATCATATTCGGTTCATTGGGAATAATCATGTTACAGGGAGCAACCGGGGTTCTCATTGGGTATGGGGTGTACAAAAGAGAGCTTACGAAATGGGTTATTTTTGCAATCCTTCTTCAGATTTCATTTAACCTTGGAATTGAAATAGTCCAAGGATTACCAATTTTCCTCGTTGTTATCTACCTGTTCATCTACGGACTGATTATTTACTGGTACGCAACTCGGAAGATCATGCCAAGGATTCTTATAGAAAGTCAGCGGCGTAAACGAACTCAAAAAGAAATAGAGATAAAAAGTAGTGAGTGATTACAGCGAAAAAGAAGTGTTGGTATGGAGTCAGAAAAGTCAGTATTAGAAGATATTCAATCAAAAAACGATTTTTCTAAATCGGGTAATGACCAAATTTCACAACAACAATTACCAAATAAAAGTTCAACGTTAAAAATCGCAGGTGTTCTACTTATTTTGGTTGGGATATTTATCATAGTCCATTGGATTTATATCCTTATAACCCCTGATTTTATTGACTCACTAATGAGTACCGGTGTATATAACAATGTGAATATAACCAAGGAAGACATAGCTACCGTATTTAATTTCTGTGGAATACTTGCAATTGGTTTATCATTATTTACGATTCTAGGAGGTATATTAACTCTTAAGAGACAGATGTTTTGGTTTGCATTGATAGGTGGTATCATCGGGATATTTGCAATTGCTCCACTATTCTTCTTTATACCAAACATTTTATCATTGATAGGGGCAATATTCATATTACGATCAAGAAGGGATTTCGAACAACCAAAGACACAGCAAGAAACTATTTACAGATGAGGAATTCATTAGGAAATGATTTTTTTAAAATGGAAGAATAACTTCATTTATGCTGTAATATATTTGATAAAAAATAGGTATCGTGGAAAACAAATATCATTAATGATATGTTATGTGTCTTCCACTGTTGTTTTCACTAATCGGCTAACAATATAACCGTTATGTCAGAATCGTATTATTTTGGGAATTCATCGAATTTCTTACCGCAGTAAGGACATGTTAATGCGTCTTCCGGAATTTCACGACCGCAGTTTGGACATCTTCGCCCACCAGCTTTCCCGCTACCGATATCTCCACGTACGACAAGCCATATGATAAGCCCGATAAGTCCAAGTAATATAACAATAATCAACCATAATACTCCACTTTTACCGCGTTTCTCAGCATCTCGATAGACCCAGATAGCTACTAATATCCATACGATAAACCATATGATTACAATAATTGCACATGCGGCTAAGCCAAGTCCAAAAACCGCTGCTGCGTCACCAGGATTAGTGTAATTCCAGGGATAATCAGCCGCACTTGCCACTACTGATAGTAACATGGTCAGTAAAATACCTGCTAAGAAAAATATTGATTTTTTTAAGTTATTCATTCTCTACACCTCTATAGGCATATTATTTTTCTCTTTTAATTACTTTTTCATTTTTTTAGAAACACGAATTGTTTTAATTTCATCAATAATCATACCAATGGCAATTCCAGAAATGGCTCCTGCAGGTAGACCTGTAAAGAGCCGAACAATATTGGTACTCTCCCAAAAACCTAATAGCTGTCCGATGCCATCGATACCGATAGGGATAAAACACAGGAGAATCGACCCTAAAAAAACTCCAGTTAATTCTAAAGTAAAGAACATCATAAACCCAAGGCCAACTGCAATCCCAAGCCAAATCGCTGTACAACGAGTACAAAATGGCATCTGATTACCATTTAAAAATAAAGAACGAGTCGCTTGCTGATGGCATAATCGATCACCGCTGGAATAAATCGTGTTCCAGGGAAAGGACATGTTCTGAATCGTTTGCGCGTTATCAGAAACACCGACAACTCCGGAAAGATCAGAAACACTATCTTTTGGTAGTTCAAGTGGTGCGAGAAACTGAAGAGCTACCCATATAGAGAAAACTAAAAAGAGAACAAAAATTAAACTCGTAAATCGCTTTTCTCTTCGTCTCATATTTCGCTCAAATTTAGTTAGCTATCTCCAAAGGGTCACACAAACTAACATAGTGACATCATATTTAAATATACTATCCTTATTCTCGATACACCAAGGCGATACTGATGACTCGATTCCCTGAAGCCGAAGCAAGATTGCTACGCAAAAAAATCTGCATGAAATGCGGTGCTTCCAATGCCATTAAAGCAGAACGATGCAGACGATGCAGATCAACAGAACTTCGTGTGAAAGCAAAAGAAGGCAGAGGGCAATAGAAACAAACCAGTATCTTTAAAATAAGGTACTTCTTTTTGGTTGAAATAGTGGAAGGGCCATGCCAGAGACAAAAGTAAAAAAAAGCGAGGATTTTAACGAATGGTACAACGAGATCGTTGAACTTGCGGACCTCTGCGACAAACGCTATCCGATAAAAGGGATGAACATCTGGAGGCCGTACGGCTGGAAGGTCATGAATCATATCGACCGGCTCATCCGTGACGAAATGGATGCGACCTGTCATCAAGAGGTCTACTTCCCGCTCCTTATCCCTGAATCTCTCTTTAAAAAAGAAGAAGAGCACATCGAGGGGTTCGGAAAAGAGGTCTTCTGGGTGACCCATGCTGGCCTGAATGAACTAGAGGAACGCTGGCTACTCCGACCGACCTCGGAAACCGCGATGTACCCGATATTTTCCCTCTGGATACGATCCCATACCGATCTTCCCTTGAAAACCTTCCAAATCGTCAATACCTTCAGATATGAGACAAAACAGACCCGCGCCTTTATCCGTGTTCGAGAAATCCACTTCTTCGAGGCACACACGTGCCATAAAGACTTTGACGACGCGGAAAAACAGATAGCTGAAGATAAGGAGATTGCACACCGGTTCCTCACGAAACTCTGTTTACCGTATCTTCTTAGTAAGCGACCCGAGTGGGATAAATTCGCGGGAGCATATTACACGATTAGTATCGATGTGCTCATGCCATCCGGCAGGACCTTGCAAATAGGTTCTATCCACCAATATCGCGATAATTTTGCGAAACCCTATGAAATATCCTATGAAACCGAAAAAGGGGACCATGCCTACTGCCATCAGACAACCTATGGAATGAGCGAGCGACTCCTCGGGGCAGTCGTTGGAATCCATGGTGATAACAAGGGACTTATCATGCCCCCAGAAGTTGCACCAATTCAAGTGGTTATCATCCCGATTATCTTTAAAGGAAAAGAGCAAGCTGTCCTTGATGCAAGCGAGGCGTTTCATAAAAAACTAGACGTTGAAGGGATACGATCCTGTGTTGACTCCCGGGATATCACCCCAGGAAATAAATACTATGATTGGGAACTCAAAGGTGTACCAATCAGAACAGAAGTAGGCCCAAAAGACATTGAAAAAAATGAATTCACCTTAGTACGACGAGACACTGGTAAAAAGAGTTCCATTCCTCAGAAAGATGCATTGAAATGGGTTCAGAAAGAACTACACTCATTTGCGCAGACCTTGTATACAAACGCAGATACCTTTCTAAAGGAAAACATACACAGCGTCCAAACCATAGAAGAAGCAAAAGGGAAAAAAGGCATTGTTGCACTCCCCTGGTGTGGGAATAAGGACTGCGCGCTAGAAATAGAAAACGTTTTAGAGGGGAATACAATAGGGGAGCCCATTGAAAACGAGGCCTGTCCACATTCGTGTCCCATCTGTGGGTCTCCCGCGAAAACATGGATGAGGTACGCAAAATCATATTGAGGTGAAAAAAGAATATGAGTGGAAAGATCACCGGATTTTTACGAGAATATATCGTAGTATTAAGTAGCATCGTCACGGTTATCGGAATCTTTTTCCTGTTCATGGGGATCTCTTGGTACTGGATAAGAAGCCTTGTACAACCCCCGACCACCCAGATTCACTTCATTTACACTCTTGGTGAATGGAACGCGTATACGCTCGTCGCAGGGCTTGTCATCTTTGGCATTGGAGTTTATTATTTGTACAGTTTCCTGAAGAAACGAAAATTCGTGACGGACGAACTACGAACAGATAAACGATCAGAAATCCTAAAAAAACGTGCAAAACTCGAAGCGACAGCGAAACATCTCCCTTCAAAATATCAACGTTTGCTAGCAGAGAAAGAAGATGAATTAAATATCAAATAATCCTGTTTTTCATGACGAATAGAAAAAAAACACTCACATTTTATGTTGTTCTTGTCGAACCAAAATATAATGGAAACATCGGCGCTGTCGCTCGAACGATGATGAATTTTGATGTGGAGAACCTGTATCTAGTCAATCCCTGCGAACTCGACGACGTTTGCTATGCGCGTGCGATGCATGCGTCGCGAATTCTTGACAACGCGAAAATCTTTTCCTCTTTTAAAGAGGCGATAAAAGATCTTGATTATCTCGTCGCTACCTCATCTGTTGAATCAAAAACAGATAAAAAGCATCTGAGAAACCCGGTTCTCCTCGAGGATTTCGCAGAAAAAGTGTTTGATGTGAACGGGAATGTCGGCCTGGTGTTTGGCAGGGAGGATTACGGGCTCTTTAACAAGGAGATAGCGGCATGCGACATCATGGTTAAGATACCCACCAGTGAGAACTATCCATCGTTGAACCTTTCCCATGCGGTAACCATCGTGCTTTATTCATTGTATTTGAAAAAAGCGTTCATACGGAAACGACGCAGAGAAATCGGGCCGGTGGAAAAAGAAAAACTCTACGAATTTTTTAGTCAACTTCTTGATGACATCGGATATCCTGACCATAAAAAAGACCATACGAAAATCATGTTCAGACGGATGATGGGTCGTGCGATTCCATCGACGTGGGAATATCATACCCTTATGGGCGTCTTTAGCAGAACCCATGGAAAAATAAAACGGATGAAGGAAAAAGACCGTTAAATCGTTTCGATGTTAAAATAGACACAACATCCTTTGAGCGCCGCGTGTACTTTATCTGCGAAAAAGACAAGTTCATTGATGTCTGCCTTGTCTTTTCTCCAGTCAAACACAAAGTCGTAGTTCCCTTTTGTTGCTTTGAACCCCATGTTCATGAGTTGGTTTTTTATCTCTGATGGGGCTGCTCCTTCGCTGTTAAAGAATATCTGAAGATACGTCTTCATACGAATCACGGCACCCTATAATTCATTCAAGAGTATTAAATCATTACGATGCATGGAAAACAGTGACGAAATGAAGATGATTAACCCGCAAAGGGCACTGGCGCAAATGAAATGATAAAGATAATAAGGATCAGGAGCCCAAGGAGTTTTCTTCTCGTATCAAGCCGTGTGATTTCATTTAATGGTGGTTGATGTTGGGTGCCGATGAGCAGCAAAATAAGGATTGCGAACAGTAACCATCCGGTATAAAAAAAACTCAACCCAGCAAGAACTATGATTACCGCCCAACTTGCGTACTTATGTTTCTCCTTAAGAATTGCTCGTGCCACGTGGCCACCGTCAAGTTGACCGGCAGGCAGGAGATTGACCGCTGTAAGGAAAATACCGACCCATCCAGCAAACAAGGTCGGATGGATCGTAGCGTTTCCCGGGATAGTAAACAGACTGCCAAGCCATTGGAGAAGCAATGGTGGGAGCAGAACCACGTTTCCTCCTGTTGATGGAACAGTGATAGGGTTTTGTTGCATGAGGAAAAACCCGATTAAGGTAACAGGTATCGCAACAAGGAAACCACAGAGTGGCCCTGACACTCCAATGTCTAAAAGAGCTTTTCTATTCGGGATGGGCTCTCTTGTTGAGATGAGGGCACCAAATGTCCCGAGGAGAAAGGGAGGCGGAAGTGGGATAAAATAGGGTAAGGAGGCGTCAACGTGATGTTTCTTTGATACAAAGTAATGCCCCATTTCATGAAAACCAAGAATTAATAATAACGGAACAGAGAAGTAAATAAATCCCTCCCAGAGATATTCAGAGGAAAACATGTTTTCCCAGGAAACCCCTCGGATATAAACCCACTGGAGTGAACCCGCGATTGTCGTCGTAAACACGGTTGCAGCCAAAAGAACAATATTGATCCAAACCGATCTTTTCTTCTTTTTTGATGGTTTCTGAACCACGTAAATTATGTGTTCTCCGTGTTCCAGCCGAATCATAGGAATATATCCTTTTTCAAGGAGGGAAAGGCGCAGTGACTCAAATTTTTCTTCAAACGTTTCTTCGTCAATCCTGCAGAAGAACGCGATCGTATTCACATTAGATCGCATGTCGTAAAAAGGAAACCGTTGACCAACCTCCCGTTGCAGCATTTCAATATCGAATGGTGGTTGAACAGGGATTGGTTGAAAATTACTTTGATCGTCTGGCATGATGTCTGCCCACATATAACGATTATATTATAAAACCTTCGGGAAAATACATCGTAGGTCCACCAGAAACAATACGAAAAATCGACTGATTCTCGGTTGCTTTACCCGAAGAGATTACACGAGATGAGGTACACAAGAAACACTATTAATAAAACTCAATAAATCTGGTAATTTCGTTGGTGTGCTTTCCGATAAGGAATCTTGTGACAGCACCAGATTCCGACCGTGAAATATGTATGCGCATCTTCCTGTCCCTCACAAGTTCCGCCCTTCTGCAATCCACATTCCTTTAGAATGAATAATCTAAATCGAGGTAGAACAGCACCATGGGATGTTTTTTTACTCCAAGTTGTTGATTCATGAATGCAGGAGGAAGCACGATTCAACGGTTAGTTACAATGTTTTTTGTTTGCAATCACGAAAAATATATATGGCAAAAAGCGGTTCTGGGATTGACAACTGGGAAATAGAGGGATGCATGCTCATAGAGATGGGAATGTACTTCAAGAGCAGTAATTCTAAATTAGTTTACAAACTAGAAGAAAAACGTGCGACAGCACGGAGGTATACTCGAATATTTTTAGATGAACTGAATAGTATTTTGGTATATCTCATGAAAAATGGATGGGTCAATGCCTCAACGATACACGAGTATTAAGGTAGAATATATTCCTCCGAAAAAGAATTTGTTACGGTGGTACATGTTGAATAAGATATTATACCCTACGCGAAAAAAAGGAGGATAGAGATGAAAGCAAGACTCACGATGAAATCACTCATCGGAAACCTTCTCTTCGCTGCAGTGCTACTCCTAATTGCTGCAAGATTTCTCTCAGTTTTTTCTAGTACATACTTCCCAATTGATGTCGTCTCAACAGAATCGATGACCCCGACGCTCATGAAAGGTGACCTAATCGCATGGATACCATCCAACATCAATGACGTGAAAATTGGGGATGTCATTGTGTTCAAAAGCTGGTTGAGCTGGCCTGAAGAAAAACTCGTTGTCCACCGCGTCGTTGATATTAAAAACGAATTCGGGAAAGTGGCATTGGTTACCAAAGGAGATGCAAATAATTATACTGACCAGGCAGGGCCTCATGTTCCAGAGCCGTACGTCATCGAGAAAAACTTCATCGGAAAATCGATTTCCATCGGAAATATACCCTTAAAGATACCATTTGTTGGTATTTTCGGTATCTGGATTAATGACGGATTTAAAATACTCTCACAGCCATCGGCATCGAAAGGAGCAGCCACATCATTTGGAGTATTTACACCGCTTATCATTTCAGTTATCCTCCTTGTGATATCGTTATTTATTCTCCCAAAGAGAGCGAAAACCATCCGAGAGAGAATTAGACTCAATATCTTTGGTCAACAATCATTATCTATTAGAAAATCAGTGTTGTTTTTCTTTACTATTTTTGCCATCTTTTTTATCTCAATTCATTTGTTCGCCTATGACTCAGTTCAAGCATCGGTGGGGGTCGGTGAATTCCCGGATAAAAGCTCGTTTGAGCTTGGCTCCCTTAAACCAGGACAAACTGGACTACCACGCGAGCTTCCAGTCATCAACCCAAGTGTACTCCCAGTTAAGGGCATTTTATTCGGGAAAGGATCATTAGTACGTTTCGTTCATCGAGATGTTTTTACGATTGGTGCAGGGAAAATCAAGGAGATGAACGTGACCGCGACGGTATCGAATGGAACCGCGAACGGGACGTTCATTGGTGAAATTATGATTTATTCATCCCCCGTGTGGCTCATGTTTCCAGATGGTTTCATGAAAGATCTCTGTATGTGGAATGCGGAAGCCGCTGTCTGCATCTTTGATATTCTCTCCGCCGCTATTTTCACATTCCTAACGTTTGCGCTTATCGTCACTTGCGCCTATATTGGAAATAAATATCGCCAGGCAGAAATCAATCTCTCTTGGCATTACGCACCGAAAATCCACCTGAAAAAAGGTGTAGCACAACAGATAAACATTTTGAAAAAGAGGATAGGACGAGGATTCATTGAGCGACTAAGCTGGCTGAGCGGCATGAATCTTGCGACCCTCGACCCAAAACCCATCATCATCGGATCAATCCTCGTAATACCACTCCTATTGTTTTTCAACAGCGAAATTTTTGCTATGATAATCGCAGCACTCATCGGTGGTCTTGTCGCATACGTCCTTAATTGCCATATGCGACGAAAAGTGGTCCTCACCGCGGTCGTCGCCATGTTCGTAGCAATCGGATATATATCTGTAAAAATTAATGTCGTGCTTCTTACAAAGAACCGACCGTTAGTGGAATCACTCGGGTTAGGCATGGGGGCAGTCGGAATTTATCTGCTCACCCTTGCTTTTTTCCTTGTACCCCTATCACTTCTCTCATGGTATCTAACCCATACACTCCGAAATCTTAAAGAACGAAAAGACCCATTACTGGTACTGGAGGGTAGATGCGACCTATAATGAGAGGGAGATGCACTGAATGAATTTTTTTAAAAAGAGCGAAACCAAAACCAGCGATTTTTCTCAACAAAAGGAAGGAACTCCAATAACTCCACCTAAAATGAAAAAGAAAATCCATGTTGGATTTGGCCACAATGCAAAAAAACAACAAAATGAAGAAAACACAGCATCACCTCGTTTAAATAAGGTCATTGGAGATAGTAAACAACCCTTTCCTTCTTCATCCCCAAAAGATATCGAAAAACCATTCGAAAGTACTGACATTTTCTTAGAGGAACTAACCGAGAATGATATAAAAAAAGAGAATCATCTCGATGCTGAATCAACGGTAGAACAAAATTGGTCAGCATCAAAGCGAAAAGCATTCGCTCAAAAAGACATGAAAGGAAAACAAGTCTATCTCGAAGACACCGGAGAGAAACTCGGTGTCGTGTTCGATGCGGTGTACGATTCCGATAAAAACCTTATTGGATACAAAATCAAAGATAGTAAATCAGAAGCTGTTTTGAGTTTTCCCCTTGATCAATTTGATGAGGATAAAAACGGGTTAATCTTCATCCCAAGTTGGTATAGTAAAGGATTCAAAACCATAGAACAACTCGAATTTAAAGATAGGATTACCCCGGAACTCACGTGGCTCATCACAGACAAAACCATTACCACTGAAGAACTCTACAACATCTTTGTCAAACATGATGATAAAATTGCACACTACATCGAGGAAACAGTTGCCCTCCGAGAACTCATCAACAACCGATTAAAGATTTTAGAAAAAGAACGAGTATCGCTTAAAGAAACACTCATGGACCTCACAGAGAAAAGACTAATAAAAGACATAGACCGAAGACAATTCTCAGAGTATGTAATGGATCACAGGCGAAAAGTCAATGTCCTTGATGTCAATATCAAAAAATGTAAGGACCTCTTAGACCGCCTCGAACATACCTCCTTTGGAATGCTCAGCAAAACAATTGTGTTGACCGTTGAAAATGAAGAGGAAACAGAGCAACAACACCATATGATAACTCCTGTGTCTGAGCCTGTTCTTCAGGAAAATAATAAAAACGACCTCTATAGAGAGAAATACCTAGAATTGAAACAACGTTACGAAAAACTACTAGAAACATACAATGAACTAAAAACAGCGGTCGAAAAATTACTTACCAAAAGCGAGTAAAGAAAAAGCTAGTTATAGGCTGAACATCATTAAAAAGTAAAAAAGATTAATAGGATGATACTCCATTAGTATCATCAGATACGCCCATAGGATTCATATGACTGGGGTGAGGGGTAAACATGGCCGATGATTCTTTCATAAAGAATGATAGTGGAAGCGATAGCAATATTCAAGATTCGTTTTCATACCATAAAAACAATCTTCAATATATAACAAATCGAAGAGGAGAGTTTATCTATATTAGCGATGCTTTTTGTCAAGAAGTCGGCCGAAAAAAAGAAGATCTCCTTGGAGAGCCCTTTGAAGAAACAGGGTTATTGACAGAAGAATCACGTAAAAAAATGATGTATCGTAATGTGTCTCGACTGATTGGAAAAGAAAAACCTCTTTTTACGGTGGACGTAAAAACAAAAGAGCGAGGCATCATTTCTCTAGAGATTGCCACAAAACCCTACGTGAAAAACGGGGAAATTGTTGGCGAGATAGGGATTGTTCGACGGATAATTCAACACAATGAAAGCCAAAGAAGCGAACAACTAGCGAAGGTAACCTCAGCAGAACCTGCATCCGAACCTGAACGGACCAGGCATGATTTTAATGAAAAGGAGAATAATATAAAACGTTTAACAGAGAATCTCGAAGAAAAACAAAGAGGAATTGTCGCAATTGAAGAAGACCTAAGATTACGGTATCTTTCGTTACAAGAAAAAGAAATAGAAAATAAAACTCACAAAATCAACGAAAAAGAAGAAAAATTAAGGATGACTCAAAATGAAATAAAAAATTTACAACAGGAACTCATTGAGCGAAATAATGAAATAGCTCTATTAAAAACAGAACTGCAGATGAAGAATGAAGAACTGAGGCAGAATAGATGTACGATAGATGAAATACGCCAAGAGATAGAGATTTTGAATCAAGAGGTGGAACCGCGTAGTAAGATTATAGATGACATGGTAGGACAATTCACTGAGAGACAATCGCAGCTTATGGAGAAAACGCTTCAAGTTGAGACCCTTCAAAGTGATTTGAAAAAAAGAGAAGATGCGCTGGAAACACTCCATTTAGAGATTGAAACGAGAAATAAAATCATTGATGCAATCCAAAGCCAGTTAACGCAGAATCAATCACTTCTCATAGAAAATTCGTATGTTGTCGATCAATTAAAAGAAGAACTTGATTGGAACCGAAATCTTCTGGCAGAGACCCGAGATGAATTAGCGAAACGAGAGCAAGAGCCTTTGTGGAAAAACAATGAACTAGAATTAAAACGGGATGAGACTGAAAAGGTTCAGGACGAACTCGAAATCTTACGGGAGGAGGTTGGAACACGCAGTAAAATCATTGAAGACATGGAGCAACAACTCGCTGAACGACAAATGATCCTTGTTGAAAAGACGCAGTTAATCGAAACTCTTCGGGACGAACTCGATAAACGAAACGAAGAACTGAAAGAAAGATTACATGATCTTAAGGTAGCACAGGAGGATCTTGAGGAACTTCACATAGAAGTTGGATCAAGAAATAAAATCATCGATGAATTACAACACCAGGTAATTAAAAATCAAACCATCCTTCTAGAAAATACGCATGCAACAGAGGTATTACAAGAAGAATTCGCAAGTAATAAATTACATGCTGAAAAGAAAGAATACGAGATTATCCAGTTGAAAACAGAACTTAGTGACCGTTTGAAAGATTTAGAGGATAAAACAGCTGAATTGAAGAGGAAAGAAGAAGACATTGCGCGACTACAGGATGAACTTGAGAAAAATCAGGAAGCCAGAGAGGCTATCACTACCGAGCGTCTAGAAAGTAAAGAAGTGATCTCTGATAAAGAAAGGGAATTGACTCAGATAAAAACTGATTATGAGAAGAGATGGATTGACCTTATTTTAAAGAATATAGAACTACGTGATTTCCAAGAACAAACAACGTTGTTGCAGACAAAATTGGAACAGCAACATCAGATGTTCATAGAAAAACAATGCGAATTGGATGAAAAAAATAACGAACTACGAAATCGTGCTGGCGAAATAGAAGAAAAACAGGAGATGCTTGAAACACTAAAAAGCGAGATGGCCACGCGAAGCAAACTCATTGAGGAAATGGAAGAACAATTGACGGAACGACAAATGCTATTGGTGGAAAAATCGCAACGAGCAGAACAACTACAAAGCGAACTCGAAAAACGGGATACCGAACTGAGGACGCGCCTACAAGAACTCTCACAAAAACAAAAAGAGATAGAAATATTCCAAACAAAATTCCAAAGAAATGAACAAGAACTACAACAGATACTCCAAGAAATACAACAAAAAGAAAACAACCTCATCCATTTGCAAACAGAACTACAAAAAAGAGAAATGGATCTTGAGAAAGTAACAGAAGAATCGAATGAGAAACAGAAAGAAATATTACAGCTTCAAGCTGATGTAGAACAACGAAAACGGGAATTTGAAGACTATTCCGAGGTAATTACCAATCTAGAAAACGAGAGGGACAACTATCGTTTTCTGTTTGAAAATATAAAAAATTCAATTCCGACCCCTCTTGTTATGGTCAATAAAGATCAGGTAGTAACGACTTGGAATAAAAAAGCAGAGGATCTATTTGATAATGAATTAAAGCAAGGTACTATGAGTCCTATTACTGAATTTGACTTAATGAAAGATCAGAGAATAACGGATGCGGTAAAAAATAGCCAGCAAACGAAAAAACCCACTATAATCAAATCAATCTCTTTTATTGAACGAAACGGAAATAGGATTTTAACAGATCTTTCGCGCATTCCAATTTTTAATTCCAATGGGGAATTCCAAGGAGCAATAATAAGGATAGATGATGTCACAAATATTGCAACGTTGGAAGCAAATTTGGAGAGAAAACAAGAGGATTTTGAATCCTTGAATGACAAATTTTTAGATGTGTATAAAAAGCTCAGTGTCGTTGATCGAGAAATCGAGACAACAAACGAGGAGCTAAAGGAGAAGAAAGCAGAATTAAAACGAAAGAATGAGGAAATCAAAGAATTGAAAATGAGACTAGATGAGAAACAAGACGAAGCGTCCGCGATGAAAAAAGAATTGCAGAACATGCAATTAGATATAGAAAAAAAATCAGAAATAATTAATCAGATGCAACGAGAGACAGAAGGGAGATGTAAGGAAATAGAAGAAAAAGAACGCGAAATTTCACAGTTATTAACTGAGGTGTTTAATAAAAATAAAGAACTAGAATTCAGAGAAAGCCAAATCAGCTCGTTCGATAAAGAGTTACGTGTAACAAAAGAGAATCTTTTACAACAGATAGGAGAGGGGGAGCAACTACATCAGACTCTTAAGGGACAGAATGAAGAACTGAAAAAGAAAGAAGAAGATATTTTACAACTGCAGAAAAATTTAGAGGAACATATAACAAGGATGAGACTCCTAACGCAGCAATATGAGGACAAGGCCAATGAAAATGCTCAATTGCAGATGAAATTAACAAAAAGAATTGAAGAGGCGAATAAAGCAAATGAAGAGTTACAGCAAATGAAACAACACATCAAAAGCAAATGCGATGAAATCGTTCAACTGCAAACAGATCTCAAAAAACTTCATCATGATGTTGAACTAAAAGACGTAAAAACACTCGAACAGAAACGGAAAATAGAAGAAATGTCTGAGGAAATCAAGGCAGCGAGGTCAGCGATAAATTGGTTTAAGGTTGAAGCAGACGAAAAACAAAACCAATTACTGATTCGGGATAAAGAAATTGAAATAAGAAATATTGAAATTGAAGACCTAAAAAAACAAGTGGTAGATCATGAGACTATGCTCGAGGAAAAACACCAAGCGATAGAACAAATTCGTACAGAATTGCAACGGACGCAGCAGAGCCTCGAAAAAATAACTGACGAAGTAGCAAAAAAAGAAGAAACACTGCGCGCGTTTCAGGAGAGATGTGGTGAGCTTCAGAAGGAAGTTGAGTTTCGAACAAATGAATCTAAAATGAGAAAGGAACAGAATTTAAAATTACAATCAGAGATTCAACAACAAAAAGAAGAGCTTGAGGTGACCCTTAAAAAGTTAATCGGAACTCGACAAGAATTAGAAGACAAAATTAAGGAAATAAATACGCTAAAGACCGAGAAAGATGCGCTGAATTTCTACTTCCAAAAAATGAAGAACGCTCTTCCGACATCGATTATCATGGTAAATAAGGAGAATATGATCACAGACTGGAATAAAAAAGCAGCAGATATGCTCGGGTTAGAAGCAGAAAACACGAGAAGGTTTGACCTGTTCTCACTGGATGTAATGGAAAAGGAAAGAGTACGCGATGGGATAACTCAATGCTATAAAGATAAAAAACCAATGACTGTGAAATCGGTTTCTTTGAAGAACCAGCAAGGGAGTAGATATTTGACAGATATTTCTTATGTTCCTATTCTCGATAGCAACGGAGAAATCCAAGGAGCATTTATGATTATTGATGACATTAGTGATGTTGCAGATATTCAGGCTCGATTCGAAAGACAAAAGGAAGAAATATTAGCATTAGAAATGAAATGTCAGGAGGCGTATGCGAAATTTAAATTATCAGACATTGAGAAAAATGCGATTTATGATGATTTGATAAAAGTACGCTCAGAATTAGAATCTAGAACGCAGACCGCTAGTCATTTTAATGCTCTTCTAGAAGGAAAGAAGAGAGAACTAGAAATCACGAATGAATCGATCACATCAAAATTAAATGAATTGAATGATATAACAATAAAACTGAATGGAATCAGATCCGAATTCGAAGCGTTTGAAACAGCGAAAAAACAAAAGAAAATAGACATGGAAAAACCACTGACAGTACCAAGTGAGGAGTGGAAAGAAAAATTAAAGATTTACGCTGAGATCGACAAATGGCTGAATCTTGCGGATGACGGATTAAAAACAAAGAAAATAAAAGAACCAGAAGAAAAATAATTCGATACTAGTATCCGTATAATGAAACCACATGGGTGGTTGGGATTGGAGGCTCAAGGGTTATTGTACATTCATTTCCTGGCGATGGCGTGAGCGTTATTTGTAGTGATTCACCATATACCAAGGTAGCATTTGTTGGTAGTTTTAAAATAACGAATGCCATATCTGTATTTTTATTCATTGTATGATATTGTTCCATAGAGGAATCATCATCGACGGTTGAAATAAGGCTATATGTATCTTCATTCATGGAATCCCAAAGTGGATGATTAAAAAGGGAATAGGAATTAATCGATGCGGCTTGTCCGCTGTAGAACAGAATGCGAAGATCTTCTCCATTTGAGATCATTATGCGTATCTTTGCCATATCAATGTCAATTGAGACAAGGGGTTTAATGAATATCGCTATTTTTTGAATGCTTTGTTTTCCCTGAATATTTTCGTATTTTCCAATGACATTTTTCACCTGCAGATGGGTGGTAATTTCATCAAGGACATCATTGGTGATTTTTGTGAGGTCTAGATCTGAGACGTTTTGGGTTCCATTGATGATAACGGATCCTGCCACTGCACCGATGAGGATGAAAATGATAAGGAGTATTCCCGCAGTAATGCCGAGGTTCCCTTGGTTGTGCATCATATCTGTGTTTTCTCCATATGCTGCTTAATTTGAAAAATATATAAATCTTATTATACAATCATTATCGATTCCACGAAAAATAGATGCGATACAGTGATTTGTCCCCCTTCCACGCAATAAATTGCGTGGCTTTCCCCCAGGGGAAGAAAACGCCTAAAGGCGTTTTAACAACCCGGTTACGGGCGATTCATCCCCACGCTAAAGCATGGGGATTTCTCGCTTACTAATCTTAAGAATGAAATTATTGAAAAATTTTTGTTTTTTTCTTTTGTTCCTTAGGATATTGTGATTTTTACAGTTTGACTTTCCAGCGCCAAAATTTTATATAATGTTACTTGAGAACATGTTACATGAAAAATATTACCATGGTTAATAATGGCATGAACTGAAAGAAAAGAAGGTGAACACATGGAGAAACGATATATGGAAAGGTTGGTAGGAAAATACTGTAAGATAGTGACCAAAGAGCCCAGAGAGGACCGAGCAAGCGTTGTCACCGGTATCCTTGAAGATGTTGATTACAAAGACGGCTTTATTATGGTAGATTCCTCACAAGGATTAGGATGCTTACGAATCGATACCATAGTCGCAATAAAACCGGGCAACGAACATAGACCTGAGAGAAAAAAAATTTAAGAAAAATGATGAAGCCGATGTTGGTACCCACGTCCCGCACTTCCATTGTAAATTTTTTTATTTACTTCGACTGAAACCTTTTTAGGGAGTAAAAACGTCTAATCACATGAACGATTTTGGTTCAAACTTGTATTTCTTGCTTATTTTGTATGGATCTCATTTTTTCATAAATATTTCACTGTCATAAGATATGGTAACGACATGTTTGTCGTCCATTACAATGGACAATACCACCCCAAATAACATCTAAAGATACGTAGGTTTTTTGTTTTCTTTCTCCTGTTACACAGGTATTAAAAAAAAAGTGAAAAACCGATGTGCGGAATGTGGGTTGGTATTGGTATTTTAATTGTTTTCATCGCCATGGTACTAGTTACAGCAGTTGCAGCAAGCGTCATAATGCAAACCGCAGAATCATTACAACAAAGAGCATATACGGTCCGGTAAACAAACTATCCGCGATGTCTCAAGCGGTCTACGTACTATCGGCGTAACAAGATGCACCCACCAGAATAAGACAAAGCTCGAATACCTGGCTGTAGCAATCACCCCCCGTGCAGGATCCTACGATATTGATCTCAATAAAACACTCCTGTATCTTCAATTGGATAATTTTACTGTTGTGTCTCTCAATCACCAATGCAAAGCAAAAACTGTGGGAGCAAGCGAAATATTCCATACACTCGACCTCTCTGTGTTAAATGCGGTAAACTATGGGGTTATTACAATCCGCATGAGACAACTCCCTTACGAATAGTAATGGTCCAAGTACCTCGGATTAGGCAATACTTATTGTCAACATCACAACGGCATTGTCGAACACACATGGGCTTATAGCTGGTGAAATCCTCGAGTCAAAAATCGTACCAGAGGTTGGGACAGCAGGTATTTTTGCGGTGAACACTGCAAACACATTCAAATACCGAGTCGCCGAAGTTCAAAAAGACAAGAAAAAGCGGCCATTGGAGAGGTTTTTTTCTCCTTTTATCATTTTTTAATCGTTTCAAAGAAAAGTTATTTTCTAAAATAAATTGATTATTTTAGGGTTTATCAGATAAAAACTCTTTTGTTTCCCTCTGTAATATTATAATACAAGAGGAGGAAAAAGAGCGAGGAGATTTCTGTGTTTTTAGTGACACAATGTCATTTCGAGATTTTTGCGATTTGTCTTTCGAGCGGCGAATCTTTTTATATCGTGAGCCGGGAACAGTAAACATGTGAACATATGACATGCTCTCATGGAGCATGGAACAGACCGAAGGTGAAAGGATATGAAAAGAACGTATATGGAAAAACTCATAGGCAAGTATTGCAAATTCGTCACTAAAGAACCCGGCGATGAACGGGTAAGCGTTGTAACTGGTATTTTGGAAGATGTTGACTACAAAGACGGCTTTGTCGTAGTTGATTCTGATCAGGGCCTTGGATGCCTGAGTATCAATACTCTTGTCGCTATAAAACCAGGCAATAGGCGAAGATTGGCAAAAAAGAAAATAAAACATAATGATGAAGCCGATGTCGGAATCGGTACCTTAATTGTTTTCATCGCCATGGTACTAGTCGCAGCAGTTGCAGCAAGCGTCATAATGCAAACCGCAGAATCATTACAACAAAGAGCATATGCGGTCGGTAAACAAACCATCCGTGATGTCTCAAGCGGTCTACGTATTATCGGCGTGACAGGATACACCGACCGGAATAAGACAAAACTCGAATACCTGGCAATCGCAATTTCAACCCGCGCAGGATCTTACGATATTGATCTCAATAAAACACTCATGTACCTTCAATTAAATAACTTTACTGTCCTGTCTCTCAATCCCCACTGCAAAGCAGAAACTGTCGGAGTAGGTGGAATATTCCACACACTCAACCTCTCTATGTTAAATTCGACAAACTATGGGGTTATTTCTATCCACGACGCAGATAGGTCCATATATAATAATAATGGTCTTGGTGTATCAGATCAAGCGATGATCATTGTCAACCTTACAGCAGTATTGACAGAGACACAAGGGCTTAAGCCTGGTGAAATCCTCGAGTCAAAAATCGTACCAGAGGTTGGGGTTTCAGGTATCTTCGTGGTGAACACTCCAAGCGCGTTCAAATACCGAGTCGTGGAAGTCTAAAAGACGCAGGAAGAAAAAACAAAATGGAGAGAGCATCTTTTCGCTCTCCCTCTTTTTTTATGATATTATTTTTTAGAATCTGTGTATGGTTTCATGATGTTATTGGTTTTTTAGATTTGTGATAATGATGATTTCGCCTTTTTTCCCATTGTAGATTGTTGGCTTAACACTAACCTCAACGAATACCTTCTCGTTCTCCTTTGTTGAGAAGACTGTTTTATATGCAGTGGCACCTTCACCTTTCAAACGATTTAAATAATATCTCTCTACTTCTGCAAGACCTTCAGTGGCAATAAAATCAAAAAAATTCTTTTCCACGATTTCTTGCATCGGATATCCAATCATTTCCGCAAAGGAGGTATTGATCTGTTTTAGGATGCCTCTTTGAACAATCACGGCAGACTGTGGGATTTTATCAAGAATCTGATGATAATCAGGTTTTTCTGACACTGCAATCTCAACAATCTCAGGTTCAACAGGGACCACTTCATGAGAACCAGGAGATGTTTGCCCAAGGAAGACAAGGTCCTCCTTCATAAGTTCTTGTCGTCTTTTCTCTATTTCCATCTCCAATTGTTCTAGTTTATCACGCCATTGGCAGAATTCTTCGATACGGGCATTAAAAGTCTTTCGCTCTTTGAGTAATTGCGCCTCAAAATCATCGAGCTCCTTTTTTCGACATTCCAGCTGGTGTATTTTCATATCAAGATCCTGGTGCCGTCGCTTGTATCCGAAAGGATTTGAAAAGAAACTGGATTTTTTTTCGGAGGATGATTGTTCATTTGGAAGCAAGTGTTTTATGGTGGGAGCTTTTTTATATTTTCCCATGGTTTTGCCATATCCTTTCTCTAGGAATTTTAAATGTCGTCCCATGCTTTTATGATTCTTTTCCCAACGTTTATCTTTTTTTTCGAGTTCCCCAAGACGTTTTGTTATAAAATTATATTTCCTAGAAAGATCCTTTATCGCCTTGTTCATGGCATCTAACTGCTTCGACGTGTTTTCAACAATTTTTTCCCTGGTTTCCAAGGGAGTCGATGTATGGTTTTCAGGCATACCGTCGGATTCGTCTCTGTTAACTATATGATCCTTTGCAAGATCCGTTTTTTTCCTTTGTTGTTGTTCGGTCATCGGGATGTGAGAAACGGTTGGACGTTGTTTTTCACTTGTCTCAGGATTCCTTTCTTGTTGTGTATAATTCTGTATTGGTGCATCTGATTTGTTCTGTTTTTGGGTGATGCCTAGAGATCGATTGGGTGTTCCAAGAAGACAAATATTTTTTATTAATCCCGTTTCATCTTTAATAAAAAAGCCACTCCAGATTATCTGACAGATTGCATTACGCTTCGTTTTGAGGGGAAGTATAAATTCATCTATCTTCATGGTTTGTTGTATTGAATGAAGAAGTGATTTCCATTGTGTAAGATATTCATTTGGAAGTAATATCTCACTTAATTTTTTATGAATTACCTCAGCTCTTAAGTATTCAGTAACGCGTTCACACTCTTGATTAAATTGGATAATTTCTTCATCAAGGGTGAAGCTTAATATTAATTCTTGGTGTATATTTGGCTGTTCGCCCTCTTCGTTAGTATCGATGGTTGCCATCTCCTCTACCAGTGATAGGATAGGTTTTTATTATTTTACCTCATATCACTATCATCTGGTTATTTTAAAACGTTTTGTTTCTCCTAAACGAGAAAAAAAGGATCACAATGCTAAGAATTTGTTCTCGTCGAGAAATAACAAAAAAATCTATTGTATGGTTTCACTTTGAGATGGGTTTTCCTTGCGCAATAAGGGTTGATTTAACAGGTTTATTTCTTCTAGTAGGGTGATCCCTTTATCCGTGAGTTTGACTTCATCCTCAGAGACATATCGGAGGAGCTCAAATCGTAAAAGACGTTGAACCATATATATAAAATCCGCATTTGTGATGTTAAGTAAAAATTTCGCGGATTCTTCATCTATGTCCCTTCCATATAACATCTGAAGAAATGCGTATTCTTTTTCTGTTACTTCAATGTCGTCTGGTTTTTTTACAAGCGTTCCAAAATCGGTTAAAGCTCCGATGTAGTACTCGATGATATCATTTAGATGGAGTTTACCGAGTAACTTTCCGTTTTTATCATAGAGGTAACAGACGTTGTTCCGATATTTGAACGATGCGACATGCTCCCAAGTGTATTCAAGGATATGTGTTTGAATTTCTTTGAATTTATCGCTTGGGTCATGCTGAATCATGGACCGTTTTTTTTCCATTTGTTCATGAAGATGTTTTTGTTCTAATTTAAGTAAATCAAGATCAATGCCGCATCTTTTGAATTCCAGATCGTAGGTTTCACCAAGCCGGTCTATTAGTTCTTTGATGAAAAATAAACCTGTTTCTTCCTCAAGATCCATACAAAGGATGCGAATAATGGATTCGATTACTTGTCCTATCATCTCTGGTTTTATCAAGTTGATTTCTGGTTCGATGCACACAGCATTTTCCTCAAAATAGGTATTATTTTTAATCGTAATATATTTTAAAAAACCATATTTTTCGACGAGCGTTTTGAGGATGGCATCCATAAAAGCGCATGCGATTGTTTCAGAAGATCTGCGTGCGGTTATCATGATGATTGTATTTAACGTTCTGTTCAACAGATCAGAGTTTTTAATTTTTGACATATCTCATCACGGATTATTTTCGTGGTACGTGACCGCAATATAACGGACTAGCATCCATAATTCTCATAGCGATATTATGTCAATGTCATACTCTATGATTTAGTATATATATCACTATGGAGAGAAAATGTCAAAATGAACAAATGCTATGCTGCCGATATCAAAAAATAGATTTTTTATTAATCTTCTCCACACAAAAAATAATAATCATAAAAAAATCAATAGCAATCCTAGAAAAACATACTTCATAAACACCATCATTACATAAAAGTATAAATATAAGATTCTTGTTGATATCCATGGGATTCCACTAAAAATATAGTATGCACGGAGGGGTAGCGATAAAGCTAAAATTAGGAAAAGATGAACCAGTAACTTCTACAGATAATTCTATAAGTACCTCTGAACAAAAAACACCTGAGACAAAAGTATCGCCGAAACCTGCTGAGCAACCTGAAAAAAAACCAGAGCCAGAGCGAAAGATTATTAAATTCGACACACCAGAAAAATCCGCTGAACAAAAAAAAGCAGAACCACTTCAATCAGAACTAAAGAAAAAAACTACAGAAATCAAGCAACCAGATACCGGAAAAACCGGTAGCATCCCTGATGTGAATAAAATAATCAGCGAAAAAGCCCCTGGAGCCTCAGCAGACGCAGCACGCGAAGAACTTGAACAACGACGGACAATCCTTCAAAACATGAAAGATTTCGATTTCCAAATCAAAAAAAATCAGGAAGACATCACCAATTTAGTAGAGAAAATAGAGAACCTCTCTAAAGATCTTGATGATCTCGTCAGTTTGTATGAAATTGTCTCTGAACAGATGAACCCATTTGTCGGCCTTTCAAAGGTCACGAAAAAACGACTTGATGTCCTTGAGAATATCACTAACGAAGTAGATAGCATAAAAACACGAATAGGAGATCTTGAATCACTCCTAGAAAAAAGCGGTAGAAACATCGAAGAGTTAAAGAAAACAGGATTCCCGTCAACTACCATAAAAACACATAATCAAGGTATTATCGCACCAGAAACAACAACAGGTCAATCACCAACCATATCTCCTATCGTGGCACCAATCGTAAAACCGATTTCTGCGACAGAAATCCAGATACAGCAGTCAATCGAGCAAAACCTATCAGAAGAGGAGTTAGACGAAATCCTTAGCAGATCATTAGAGGCACTACTCGTTGAACAAAATATCGATTCCATAATCAATGAATTTTTCCTAAGTTTAAAATAAATGAAATGCGTTGCAATACAGGAGCAGGTGTATGAGAGAAGGAGACCCAGATACAAATAACGGAATGAAAACTCTTGAAGAAATCGAATTACACTCAGAATTAACTACAATCATAGAGCGAAACATGCTGCCTTCAAGGATTGTACAAAAAATTGGGGAAAAAGTGAAAGAGAGTAATTTAAAAATCACAAAAGATCAGCTCTATCAATTAGTCGAAAAAATACAAGCCGTTCTACGCACCTATGCACAGTCAGACTATGCGGTTGAACAACCAAAAAAAGAGGTACCAATAAACCTGGGAAGAGAAGAGAAAAAGACTTGGAACGACCAGATAATTCAAAACACAGATATGAAAAAAATTATCGAAGAAATGGAGCATCTTAGTAAACGTATTAAAGTCATTGAGGAAAATAGACTCGATGGCGTGAAAGAGGTTCCGGGAAAATTAGTAAAAACAAAAGACATCCGGATTATTGAACCAGCGGAAATTCTGGAACAAACCATGCAGCCACTTGAGCAAATTCCTAATGACCCTGAAAGTATTGTCGTGATCATGAAATGGCTTCAATATCTCGTTGATAAAACCGGGAAAAATAACCTTCCAGATATTCTTGGATATTATGTTGATATCGGCTGGATTTCTGATAATGTGCGATTGGATTTGATTGGTTATTCGAAAGGGTTAATTGAGGAGCCTGCACAGACAACCACCCGTTCATCTTATTTGCCGACACGTGACCATCTCCAATCATTACTTTTCATTCAGAAACTAAAAGGGATTCAACTGGACGATCGATTCATTGGTAAAATTGAACGAGATATGGAGAAAATGGCGAAAAGCCTTGAAAGCTACCAATTCAAATAATGCGTCACACGGGGAATAAACTTTATTAAATTTGATCCGTATTACATGTACGATTACTTGTTTCCATGGATGCACGTCCATAGAACAACCAGGAGGGAAAAAAGATGGGGTTCTCGCTGATTGCTTCAGCTGCCATTTTAGCAGTAACTCTTTTCATGGCAGTGGAGATTATCACCAGTATTCTCCTCCCTACAATTGAAGGGATTAATAATTCCTATAGTGAAATGAAAGACCGTTTAACATATCAAATTCAAACTGATATTAATATAACAGCCGTATCTCGATCTCCCAACGGACTAAATTATGATTATAATATCACGGTTCAAAATACAGGGAGCGTGACCCTGAAAACAGGGAAATTTGTTGTGTTGATAAATGGAACAGAATGCACAACAATATGCTCTTGTGCGCACCTTTATCCAGGTGCTACTGCCTATTTTTCCGTCACTAATCTCGCTGGTGGAGGACCAAAGAGAGTGAAAATAATTACCGATAACGGTATTGCCGACTATTATATGTATAGTCCATAATGAGGAAAAACCATGGGATTTAGTTTAACAGGAACACATGTCATATTCTTTATTGCAGCGGTCATTGCTGCTGGAATGGTCTCGGGTATTTTCATCACAGTAACCATGAATGTAAGTACAAGCCTTTCAGATCGAGGTGATAGGATCAAAGAGCAACTCGATACAGATTTTGCAATAATCAACGATCCAAATATCATTCCGAAACAAGGGAGTTACTATATTTTTTATCTGAAGAACATCGGAGGGAAAAAACTTGCGACCACGAATCAGACGTTTCAGGTGTTCCTGGACGGAGAGATTATTTCAAACTCAAATTACTATTTCGGGAATAGTTCAATTGTTACGGAAGCTGTAACAAATCTCTATGTGAATACTACAATTTCGGTAGGAGATCATACATTACGGGTCGTCGGGCCACATGCAACTGAAGATGAATTTATCTTTACTCGATAAAAGGAAAATGAGGAGCTATGGAAGGAGTTAAATCCCTCATACTAGAACGAAAAGGAGAAAAAGACGGATTTGCAGAACGATTCGGTAGAGTCATCCCGAATGGCTCTTTGGTCTTTATCGAGGGAAAAGAAGGAACAGGGAAAAGTATCTTTTGCCAGCGGTTCTGTTACAGCTTGTTAAAAAATGAGTGTACGTGCTCGTACGTCTCCACGCAATTCACGATTAAAAGCTTCCTCCGGCAAACAGCCTCGGTTGGTTACGATGTACGAAAGTACCTCATGGCAGGAAAATTTCTTTTCATTTCAACAGAAGTGACACTTGCTGAAACACTGCCTCGTAAAACATTTTTAGAAGGATTAACCACAGGCAGAAAATTGTTTGAACCTGAGGTTATCTTCATCGATTCGCTCTCCACTCTTCTAAAGGAAAGTCTCAATAACGATAATCTCACAGAACTTACAAGCTTCTTTAATCGATTAACCGGCTCTGGAAAGATTATTTTTATCACCGCGAATCCGACAGAATGGTCCGAGGAGATCCATAATACATTCCGGATGATTACCACGATTCATTTTCGGACGTCACGGGAAACCGCGCCAGGGATCGGTATCGTGTACAACTTTTATATAGAAAAATTTAACGGCGCGCGGTATAAATACGAGCCAGTTACTCGGTTTTCTGTAAGACCCGGTGTCGGTCTGACCATTGAATCAAGCAGTATGGCATTCTAAGGAGGAGACGAGGACCTACGACCATAATGGAAAAGAAGGAAGAAGAAAAAATCATCATAGAGAATCCTCACCTCCAGAAATACCTTGAGGACTTACATGACAAATTGGAAAAGCCAATTTTTTATAGTAAATTGCCCCGTGATTTAAGAGAAGAGAAATATCCAAACTTGATTTATCCGACGAAAGGCTCCGTGTTTATCCATGTCTTTCGAACAAAGGACATGGAGGTAAAAGAGTACCATGCTATCGAACCGACGCTCACCGAACAGGAGAAAACGAAACGTGATCAGGTGTTGGATTTAATCTATGAACGGGCTCCTCACTGGAAAGCGGTCAAAACTGATGAGCAAATAAAGGAAGCGATTCGTGCTCTCTTAGATGAAATTACCATTGTTGATGAGCGGGCAGCAGCAGCAGAAAAAGTAAAACGGGGAAAAATTCGAGTGACGTCTGTGGAAAAACTCAATATTGAATACGACATCACGAAAAATATCATCGGTGGTGGCCCGCTTGAACCGTTTATGCGAGATCCGTATCTTGAGGACATCCATATAATTACAGGAGAAAATGTTCATCTTATTCACAAAGTTTTTGAGATGATTAAGACGAATATTCATATCGATAAAGCGTGGGCGAATACGTTTTCACAGGAGTTCAGTGAAAAAATCGGAAGAACGGTGAGTGAAGGACAACCCATAGCAGACGGGACGCTTCCAGATGGAAGTAGAGTCAACATCATTCATAGTAAAGATGTCAGTCTCAAAGGGCCAAGCATGACGATTCGTAAATTCAGTGAAACACCTATTAGCGTCACCCAACTAATCAACTGGGGGACGTTTGATACTGGTGTCGCTGCGTATTTATGGTTGTGCTTACAATATGGACGAAGTTTATTTGTTTGTGGTGAAACCGCATCAGGGAAGACCACGACATCAAACGCGATTATCCCGTTCATTCCCCCTGAAAAAAAGATTTTCTCTGTCGAAAATACTCCTGAGGTACGGGTTCCCCATGCGGTTTGGCAGCAGCTCGTAACGAAATCAACGGGGCCCAAGGAAGGACATATCGAATTAGAGGATCTGCTCAGAGCCGGTCTTCGATCCCGACCTGATTATATCATCCCTGGAGAAACTAGGGGAATAGAGGCTCGTGTTGTGTTCCAAGCGATGCAGACCGGTCACCCAGTGATCACTACATTTCATGCTGGCAGTGTCACGAAGGTTGTTCAGCGTTTCACCGGGCATCCTATTAACATACCGAAACCATTCATGGATAACCTGGACGTGGTTCTGATTCAGATGGCGGTTGAACGAAAAGGGAAACGGGTCCGTCGAGTGCTTTCGGTGGATGAAATTGAAGGGTACAACAAGGAAGTTGACGGGATTATGTCTCGGAAGGCATTCGAATGGAATCCTGTCGATGATACGCATACCTTTAAAGCGAATAGAAACAGCTATATCCTTGAATCACGGATCGCGAAAATGGCTGGATTACTCGATCCGATACAGATATACGACGAGTATGACAGGCGGAAGCATATCTTAGAACGAATGGTAGAGGAGAAAATATTTGATTACTACGAAGTTGTTCAATTTATTTGGTCGTTCTATCGAGAGGGGGAAAAATCGCTACCCATATCGATTTAAATCTCATCGCTAGCTTGGTACAAATGGTATGGCCAGGGAAAAACGGATCATATACATGTCAGATAATAAAACAGAGGGGATGTAACTAATGGACACAATGGAAAAAGAGGAAATTAAGCAACTCCTAAGAGACAATCCACACCTTGAAAAATATTTAGAATCAATCCGATCGAAAATGAATGAACCGGTATTTTATAGTAAAGTCCCTCGAGAAGTCCGCGATGAAACATATCCTAACTTAATTTACCCGACAAAAGGTGTGGTATTTATTCACATCTATCGAACACAAGATATGGATGAGGTGGAATACCACGTTATTGAGCCGATGGTTAACGATATCATTCGTGCAAAACGTGATGAAATCCTTAGATTAATCGTGAAGAAAGCACCTGAGAAAAAAAGCGTAATTACTGATGAAGAAATGAGAGAAGTATTAAAAGAACTGATTGATGAAATCATGGTTGTTGATGAACGCGCGGAGAATGTCGAACCAAAAAAAAAGAAGGGAAAAATCTGGAGACAAGAGAAGGTAAAGGTCACTTCATTTCAAAAAAGTATCATTCAATATGATATCATTAAAACATTGATTGGTGGGGGTCCCCTCGAGGCGTTCATGCGCGATCCGTACCTTGAGGATATTCATTTTGTTGCGAACGAAAAAATCCATTTGATTCATAAAATATTTGGAATGATTAAAACAAACGTGGTAGTTGGCGAGAAAGAAGCACCAATTTTCACCCGGGCGATTAGTGAAAAGATGGGTGCCCCAGCGAGTGAAGGCAGACCCATTGTTGACGGTGTACTACCTGACGGTAGTCGTTGTAACATCATCTATAGCTCTGCCGTGAGTATTAAAGGTCCGAGTATGACCATCCGGCGGTTTACCGAAACTCCAATTAGTGTCACCCAATTGATCAAATGGGGAACGATAAATGCAAGTATCGCAGCGTATCTTTGGTTATGCCTGCAATATGGGCGGAGTTTTTTTCTCTGTGGTGGTACCGCTTGCGGAAAAACTACAACAATGAACGCGATTATCCCGTTTATACCTCCTGAAAAGAAGATTTACACGGCAGAGGGAACCCCTGAATTACAGGTGCCGCATGAAGTCTGGCAACGGTTGCTTACGAAAACAACCGGCCCGAAGGAAGGCCAGATTGATTTATTTGACCTTTTAAAGGCCGCATTACGGTCTAGGCCTGATTATATCATTCCTGGTGAGATACGAGGCGCTGAAGGAAATATCGTGTTTCAGGCGATGCAAACAGGTCATCCATGCATGAGCACATTTCACGCAGCGAGTGTCAGTCATGTTATCCAGCGTTTTACTGGAGATCCTATTAATGTACCGAAGACGTTTATGGATAACCTTGATTTTGTACTCATTCAACTTGCGGTGGAGCGCAATGGACGGATGTTGCGTCGATGTACATCTATCGATGAAATTGAGGGATATAACAGGGAAGTGGACGGTATCATGGCTCGCACCGCGTTTACCTGGAAGGCCGATGAGGACGTGCATGAGTTTAAGGTAAATAGGAATAGTTTCGTTTTGGAAGAAAAGATCGCAAAAAATGCTGGATATGCTGATACCACGCAAATCTATGATGAACACGAACGACGAAAGCATATTCTTGAACGAATGGTAGAGGAGGATATCATGGATTATTATGAGGTAGTACAATGCATCTGGGGGTTCTATAGAGAAGGAGAGAAAGGATTACCAATCTCATTATGAGGAAAGAATGGCAGCAGAAGAGAAGAACAAGAAGAAATCCAGAAAAAAGCAAAAAGAGGACGAGAAGAAAGATTCGCTGAACAGTTTAAAAATTGCCTATCGAAGTCTGGAGGACCCTAAAAAATTTTATCGCTCAGTGCTGTTCCCGATGATAGGGATTGGTGTCATAGTGATAGCGCTCCCATTCATTCTTGGGTTCGTGAGTCCTGTTCCTCTTTCATATAATCCTTTAACCTTTGTCCTTGGGGGAACAATACCAATCCTCCTTGGGATTTTTTATCCATTTATCTCCTGGAAAAATAAAGAGGCGGATATTAACGGAAAAATGCATTTTTTTATCACTCACCTACGAGTGTTGGCAATTTCTGATTTATCATTGAAGGACATCATCAATGTTCTTGGGGGTAACAAAGCATATAAAAGCCTTGGTGAAGAGTTACGAAAAATCAGTGTGCTTACCGAACAGTGGCGTGTCTCTGTCTCAAAAAGCTTCCGTTTCATCTCCGAGAGGACCCCAAGTAAGCTACTACGTGATTTTCTCGATCGGTTTTCACAATCTCTCGATAGCGGTGTTGAACATCGAGAATTCATTGAAAATGAACAGGATGCAGTCCTTCAAGAATACAAAACGATGTATGAGGCGAGTAATGAAAATATTCTGATTATCAGCGAGGTGTATGTGAGTCTTCTCATTGCAATTATTTTCGTGATGTGCCTAGGAATCGTCCTCCCCATGGTGATGGGTTCTCAAGATATGAATTCATTTATTTATCTTGCGTCTTTTATGTTAATCGTTGCTGAAGTCCTATTACTGTATTTACTTCGATCGATGGTTCCACCTGATGAAATGTGGCATTGTACTGGTGAAAAGGGGGAAATAGAGTTTACACTCATGCGACTTTTTAAAATCTCATTAACAGCATCGGTGGCCCTCGGTGTTGTATTCACTGTCTTGAAATATTTCTTATTCGTGTCGATTTTGAAACCAGTTCCATATGAGATTCTCATCGCTAGTGCATTAACTCCTTTGTTCATCCCTGGGCTAAAGGCACTCCGTGAAGAAGGCCATATGATACGAAAAGAACGGAACTTCATGGGTTTCCTTCCCGCACTTGGATCCATTTCAGCGATGAGGGGAGGAAGAATCAATGATTCAATGTATTATCTGAGTGAGAAGGATTATGGAATCCTCACCCGCCACATCCGAGATTTATACCGACGATTACGAACACGCATCGATGATGACGCCGCATGGGAATGGTTCGGTGTCGACACTGGCAGCAACTATATCCAACGATCCAGTGAAATGTTCAGACAAGCTACGACTACAGCAGCAAATCCCCAGACAGTATCACGAATGATAACCGAAAACATACGGAAGATTAGGGATCTCAGAATAAAAAAAATAGCGATTGTAAAAACAACCTCTGCCTTGTTTGCTGGAATTACATTTGGGATTTCGTTTTCTATCTATATCTCCCTTGTTGTCGCCAGGCATCTCAACTCTATTCTTATCACAAGCAAAGCAGGCCAGCCTTTCGAAGGAACAACAATCAACATTGGGACGATCCTTACCACGGTTTCACCACAGGTATTTACCAACAGCTTTCTTCTAATTTTTGTTGTTCTCCTTGCGCATTCGTTTATCATGGGGCTCACGATACGATCCCTCCGCGGAAGTCATCATCTTGTCACCTTGTTTTATTTTGTGCCATTTGCTTGGATTGTGGCAATCACGGCAACCCTAGTCGACGTCGGATTACGGGGGTTCCTCGGCATGTAGTGACAATCTCTCATAAGGAAAAAATATGAAACTCCATAAACGATCAGATAGTGAGATAAGGGCTGCGCCCTTATAATCTCCCGTTCCGCCTCGTTTCCTCGGCAAGCCCTTCGGGCGTTGCCGCATCCTCACTCGGCGGTCAGGTTAGGTAGTCGTTGCTGACGATCATCAAC
>Ga0315280_10000247_pt1 | contig 104129 bp, 94 predicted proteins | sample YL17G06_40_MG_FD_203697 | JGI IMG/M metagenome (GOLD analysis project Ga0315280, IMG submission 203697) | Sediment microbial communities from Yellowstone Lake, YNP, Wyoming, USA - YL17G06_40 | ecosystem: Environmental > Aquatic > Freshwater > Lake > Sediment | place: USA: Wyoming | collected...
GCGTGTCCTCAAGCGTCGCCGCCATCGCTATCCTCTCATGAAACGGCCTCGCGCGCAACTACAAGCGGATCTCGGCAAGACCTAACCCTATATCCATAAAGGAGTTGCTGACGGCAGTGCCATTCGGGACTGCTCCCTGCCAATAGCTCCCTGCGCGCATGTGAATGTAGAAACGGGTTGTTCTTCCATAAGGGCACGAGCAATGAGGAAACGAGGATACGGATGAACCTGACCATGTCTTCCAATAACAGAATATCATCTGGCTCGAAGTGGGGCGGAGCGATAGTCCTTGCAGGAGTCTTCTTCCTTACGGCACTCGTCGCTGGCTGTTCCACGCGAATTGATCGCGCCCAAATCGATAGGGCACACACCCTTGGAGCCGACGTCACCAGCCCAAGAACTAACAGCACGGTCTTCAGCAGCGCGTACCCCTTGGGTGAGAAAGAGTTGAGGAAGATCGTGATGGACGTCTGTCGTGACCACGCCGTCGGCGATCCATCGGTGGAAATGGTGACTCCTTCTCGGTACACCGGGTGGTGGTTCATCAAGGACAGCCGCGAGGATGCGCAGCGTCAAGATGTATACTTGGGCGTGTCAACAGGAGTGACTGCAAATCGTGAAGCATGCGTCGTGATCCAGAACGACGAGAAGCGCGGCCAGTGGACTCCCCATGAGTGCGACATTGCCCTTTCGCTGTTGGAGGAAATCCAGCATCGTATCATGGCAGCGTTTTCCGTACAAGGACACAGATGGAAATAGTAAGATCGGCTTCGCAGGTCAGATCGTATTCCAAGGGATGGCCGCGGTGTCCTCCGTGATCCAGCGAGGGCGATCCACGGCGCACAGGATGGCTCCTGTTTCTATGTGAAGAGCGCGATGGGCCCGGCGGAATGCCGACAGGCCGGAGACATCATGTGGACCGGGATTTGCCGTCAGCTTCATCTCAAACGGGTACAGCGTGCCATCGCGTTCGACGAGCAAGTCCACCTCCGCGCCGCCGGCCGAACGCCAATGATGAAATCCCGTCCGGCCGGGCAGCGTGCCTGCTTGTTTGAGGATTTCGTTGACCATCGCGGTCTCGAACAAGGGACCCAGAAGTGGATGTCCTCCGAGACTCTGTGGTGAGCCGATCTGTGCGTAGTGGCAGATCAGGCCGGTGTCGGCGAGGTAGCCCTTGGGCTTGGAGGAGACCCGCTTGAGCAGGTTGCCCTCGAAGGCAGGTATCTCGAACCATTGATAGGTGCCATCGAGAACCTTGAGCCAGCGGCGGGCCGTTTGGGGAGTCATACCGATTTCTCGACCCAATTGGCTGTAGTTGATCTCCTGCGTGGTCAATGCGGCAACCAGCCGCAAAAACATGCCGAACTGCTGCCAGTCTTCTACCTCGACCGCCATTCGCGCATCACGCTCGACATAGGTTCGGTGACAGCCCATCCAGAATTCGGGCACCAACCCTTTGTCTATGTTGTTCACTCGGGGCAGAAAACCGCGCCAGAGCCAGTTCCACAAGGGGTCGGCAAAGCGTGTATTCGTCTGCCTCGCCTGATCGACGAACGCGTGGGGATTCTCTAACCAACCGGTCAGCCAGCAGGGCGATGCACCCGCGCCAGCCAGTTCCTGGAGACAGAAGCCTCGCAGATCAAGGAAGGCAGCACGTCCGGCCAAGCTCTCGGCAAGAGATCGCAACACCTGCCATTGCTGCGAGCCGCTCATCAAATACATTCCCGGTTGGGAATCGCTGGCGTCCACCTGCCGTTTGACGGCGGAAACCACTTCTGGCGCATACTGAACCTCATCAAGAACCACCGGCGGAGGGTGGTTGCGAAGAAACAGGTCCGGCTCACTCCGAGCGTTCTCCAGATCGATGCTTGGGTCGAACACGGCATAATCGTAGTCAGGGAAGACATGACGCAACAATGTTGTCTTGCCCACTTGCCGAGCGCCGCTGACCACCACAATCGGGAACGCGCCTACGAGCTTCAGCAGTCTGCCAGTTAGTATTCGTTCTCTATACATACCCTGCAATTTAGTGATAGCGTCATCAGATTGCAAGGTGATTTGTTAATCTGCGCAAATCGGGGAAATCTGCGGATCGATAGCCGCATGGGCTAAAGCCCATCCTACGTAAGCGTTGTACCCCTGAAAGTGGTGTTCAAGAAGTCGGTCTGTCGTAGCATAGGCATCTTGCCCATGAGTCGCAGGGCCATCTTGGCCCTGCCCCCGCACGGGCGGGACGCCCGTGCTACTTCTCAAACACCTCTCAGCCGGTGCAGGATCTCGCCGGCGTGGGGGACTACTAAGACCCCTTCAGCCTCACGGTTTTCGTAGTCGGCGATTTTGATCTGGGCCGGGTTCGTGTAGCCCAGGTTGATCTTGTCGCAACGATCCTTCGGAATGCTGGTGGCGAGAACGACGTTGACCCGGGGCTTCTCCACGCCGTCTTCGTAGGTGCCACAGCCGCGAACGTGCGTCGAGTGGGCCATCGACGAGCGCGGGATGTCCTTGAACTTGTCCATCTGCTTGAGGAAGTAGTCGCGGACGTGATAGCCGATGCGGTCGAGGACCTTGCCGTGCGTGTAGGAGATCTCGGAGATGTGCGGGGCGTAGATAATCAGCGTGCCGCCGTCGGCGACGATGGGCTCCAGTTTGTACATGACCTTGCCAGCGGTCCAGATGTCGTCGTACATCGGGGGGCACAGGCCCAGGATCGTGTGGTAGGGCCGGTCCTTGTAGATGATGTGGACCTTGTTGGACAGGTCCGCCGCCTTCTCCCAGGCTTCGAGGCAGTCGCCGAGGAACAGGCCCTTGAGCTTGCCCTCGACGGCCACGACCGCGACCAAAGCGTGCGGGATGTCGATCAGTGAGGCGGCCTTCTCGACCACCTTGCGCGTCGGGGTCCATTTGCAGCCGTTGATGACCGGGTTGGTGATGATCGCGCCCAGCCAGTGGAAAAAGTTGATGATCTCGTCGCCCGCAATGCCGGGGAAAAGGTACTTGTGCCCGCCGGAAAAGCCCACGACCTCGTGCGGGAAGACCGGGCCGAGGATCAGGAACGTGTCGTAGTCGAAAATCAGCCGATTGAGCCGGACGTCCACCTCCTCGCGGAAGAGGCCCCCGCTGATCTGCTCGATCTCGTCGGCGGAGATCTTGCCGATAGACGCAAAGGTCCCGGGCTTGTCCCACTCGTGGTTGAAGAACCGCACCGGGGCATATTTGGTCTTGCGTTCGCTGATCGTCATGGAGAGCCGCTTGCAGATCTGTCGCTCAGCCAGCGGCTGGTGGGTGCCGAGCGCGACCAGGCAATCGACGGCCTTGGCCTGGGGCTTCAGTCGTTCATAGAGCAGTTTGAAGACCTCGCCGATCGGGCCGGAGCGGGTGTTGTCCGGGATGATCACGAGGACCCGCTTGCCTGTGTAGTCGTTTCGGGCAAAGAATTCGCCCACGGCCTCACTCGCCTGGCGATAATCCACGGCATCTTCTTTGTTCTGACGTTCGACAATCATGTGCTTACGACCTCAACCAAGTTCCCTACTGCAATGCAGGTTCTTATGACATTTGGCCACGGAGAGCATGCTTGCACCCATGTCTTTCGAGTTTATCGCTTTGAGGCCACCGACGTGTTTCGGTATCATCATCATACCGGCGCGGGGGATAGGGCAACGCAGGAGTGCGACCCGAGCACCGCGGCGGTGCCATACGGCGCGGGGTCGGCGCCTTATCGACGCCGACCCTGTAATGAACACGTCGGTGGCTGAAATGCGCTGAACTCCCGCCTCGTCAGAGGCGGAATCAAATCGGTTCGTGCCAACCCTTGGGATTTGCGCCTTCGCGGGAATGACAGAACAGTTGGTCATTTGGTCCACGTTGGTTTCTCCGGCAGGCAGCGGTCGAACTCGTCGATCAACTTTCTCTCGTAGGCGCCGGCGTACTGGCCCCGGAAAAACCGGTCGAGCGCCTCGTTGTGGAACCTCTTCCACGAGTCATCCTCGCGGCCGGGATTGACCGGATAAAACAAGGCGTTGTTCGCCTTCGCCGCCCGCAGGTCGTCCGGCGCGTCACCGACCATCAGGACGCGATTCTCCCGGTACCGGCCCTTCGTCGCCGCCTGAAGCTGCTGGGCCTTCGTGCCCATCTCCTGGCCGGCTATCACGGCTACGTACTGGCCCAGGTCGTGTTCGTTCCATTCGCGTGCCAGGGTTTCGCCCGGCGTGGCGGAGACCACGATGACGTCCGCTTTGCCCTGCATCTTTTGCAGGCTCTCCCGCACGAACGGGAAGGGCGGCATGCCCTTGACGATCTGCTCGATGGCCCAGTTGACCCGTTCGCTCCACGCCAGGGCCTTCTCCAACTCTTTCCTGGCCTCGCCTTCGGCCTTGACGAGGGCCCGCTTCAACCCCTCGTTGCTGTGCACGCTGTCCGGGTCGTCCACCCAGGCAAAATAGTGGGGCAGTTGCGGGACTTTGAACTTGCGGCTCTTGACCATCGGGTGGCTCGGCAGCAGCTCGGTGAGGATCCGCTTGAGCGTCTCGTGCCGGTTGGCCCCGCGCGTCTTGGAGAACAGGTCGGCAAAGTCCTTGCACTCGCGGGCCGCCCGCGCCACCGGCTGGAGGCCGAAGTACCCGATCATCCACGGGCAGAAACACTCCCGCTGCTTGATCCCCATCGTATCGAACGCGCAGCCGTCGGAGTCGAGGCCGACAAGGAACTCCGTCTTGGGCGTGAATCCTTGCCAAGGTTGTGCCGGGTCCGTCGCCGTCATACGCCGCTGAAAGCGGAGAAACCGCCGTCCACGGGGACCACGATGCCCGTGACGAATTTCGTGGCGTCACTGAGCAGCCAGATGACGGTGCCGACCAACTCCTGGGGCTGGCCGAACCGGCCCATCGGCGTGTGCTCGGTGACGGTCTTGCCGCGCGGCGTCAGGGCGCCGGTCTTCTCCTCGGTCAGGAGGAAGCGGTTTTGCTCGGTCAGGAAGAAGCCCGGCGCGATCGCGTTGACGCGAATCTCCTTCGAATAGTTCTGGCAGATATGCACGGCGAGCCACTGCGTGAAGTTGCTCACGGCGGCCTTGGCGGCCGAGTACGCGGGGATCTTCGTCAGGGGCCGGATCGCGTTCATACTGGAGATGTTGAGGATCACGCCGGAGCCTTTCTGGGCCATCTCTTTGCCGAAGACCTGCGAAGGCAGCAGTGTGCCGAGGAAGTTCAGGTCGAAGACGAACCGAATCGCCTCGGCCGGCAGGTCGAAGAACGGCACCTCCGGCGACGTGGTGGCTTCCCTCTTATTGCCGCCGGCGCCGTTGATCAGCGCATCGATCCGGCCGAACTCGGCCATCACCTTGCTCTTGGCCTGCTCGATGCTGCCCTTGTCCAGCACGTTGCACTGAACGGGCAGCGCCGTGCCGCCCGCCGACCGGATCTCCCGCGCCACCTGGGCCGCCGCGACCTCGATCAGGTCCAGAACCGCCACCTTGGCCCCGCCTTCCGCCAGCGCCTTGGCCATCGTGCCGCACAGAATGCCGCCGCCACCGGTGATGGCGATCACTTTGCCGGAAACATCGAAGATGTTCTTCATCTGGTCATCACTCCGATTACAGACTCGTCGTTCTGCCCTTGTCACAGGGCTAACCTTGCGGCAGAATATACCCGATTCGTGACGCGATTTCAACCTGCGCAGGCTGGGAGGACTGGAATCCTGTAGCACAGCCGCCGTGGCGAGGGCGTCCCGCCCTTGCGTCGCGAGGCCATCTTGGCCTCGCCTTGCCACGCCGTGACTCATCCATTCCGGCCTGGGTGAAGTGCAAGGGCAGGATGCCCTCGCCACAGGAGAACAAGGGCAAGATGCCCTCGATGCCCTCGCCACGGCCGGGGCGCTACAAGGCTACGCTGGGAGCCAATATGGCCAACTACATCGTCGCCCACTTTGACGATATCGACGCGGTGAAGTGTCCGTGCGGTTTTGCCCGGCGGGCCTTCGCCCAGCCGGACAACACCACCGCCACGGTCCACATCGTGGACATCCAGCAGGACTCCAAGGTCCACTATCACAAGGAGCACACGGAGATCTACTTGGTCCTCGAAGGGCAAGGCCACATGGAACTCGACGGCGAGATCGTCCCCATCCGCCCATTCAGCACGATCCTGATCAAGCCCCTCTGCCGTCACCGAGCCGTCGGACACCTCCGCATCGTCAACATCTGCCTCCCGCCCTTCGACCCGGCGGACGAGTGGTTTGATTGACAGAAAGCACGCTTCGTAGCGGACACTGTTTCACTCCTAGGCTGTTCCCGGCGACCGTATTGGGTTCTTGCGGCTTTACGCCACCCTCGACGGCCCTGGTCTTGGTTCGGCTGGGCAGACGCTTGGCCGCGTCTGCAAGAGCTTCGGTCGTGTCCTGGTCGCCTCGGGCTTTCTTGAGGGTCCAGCGACCGCATCACGCCAGCAGATGCCCCAGCGGGATGGCGAAGAGCCTGTCATCCAGTTGAACCGCCTCGCGACCGTTATAGCCGAGCACGACGGCGCTGCACGCGGGCGTTCGGTCCACGAACGCACGGAGACCAGCGAGATCGCTTTCGTCCCAGCGCGTTGCCACCTTCACCTCGATAGCAACCACCTTGCGGCCGGTCTCGATCACGAAGTCTACTTCGTGGCGGCCCTGCTCGTGCCAGTAGGCGAGTTGGGCATCCGGCAAGTGCGCTTGGAGCAGGGCTGCCAGATTCTGCGCCACATAGGTTTCGTACAAGGCGCCGCGCAACAGGTCATCCCGGCCGGGTTCGAGATGGTCCACTCCCGCCAGATACGCAGCCAACCCGCTATCCGTAACGTACAGCTTGGGCGACTTGATCAGACGCAGACTGCGGTTCTTGAGGAACGGCGGCAGACGGCGGATCAAAAACGAAGCTTCCAGGAGACTGAGGTAACGTCCGGCCGTGGCCGCACTGAGCTTGGCATCGCGGGCGAGCGTGCTGATGACAAGCACGTGGCCGGTGCGCAAGGCGGCCAGTTGCGCCAGCGTGCGAAAGGCCACCAGATCGGTGATCTGCGACAACTGACGCACATCCCGCTCGACATAGGTTTGCACATACCCTCGAAACCACTCCGGCACGGCATCCGCCGGGCCCAGGCACGCTGGTGGCAACCCGCCTGCAAGCACTTCCTCGTCCGTCACGGGCTCAGCCGCCTCGTGCGGCAACGTTTGCGTGCGGATGAACTCAACGAGAAAGGGCAGCCGGCTCGTCTTGCCACGTGCCTCACGCCGGGTCATGGGATGCAGCGTAAAGTACGCCGCGCGTCCGGCCAGAGTCTCGGACACACGGCTGAGCAAGGCCAGGTTCGCCGATCCGGAGAGAATAAAGCGACCCGGGCGGCGCTGCTCATCCACCGCCTTCTTGAGGGCCAATAGTAGCTCAGGACAACGCTGCACCTCATCAAGTATGGCAGAGCCCGTCAGCAACGATTCGGGGTTTGCCTGAGCGGCTGCCAGCGTGGCAAAATCGTCCAGCGTGCGGTAGGCCCGGCCTGTGGCCAGGGATTCCTCTCTCTGGAGCAACGTGCTCTTGCCGGTCTGCCGCAACCCGGACAGCACCACGACGGGCAACAACCGCAGGGCATGCTCCAGTCGACGCGCAATCTCACGAGGCAGGTACTTTGTCATATTCAATCACCGCATAGTGTCATAATGACAAGAAGAGCATATTCTTGTGCTCTACGCAACGGTCTTTCTCTTTTCTTTCGCTTAAGAATCAAGGTTTGCCTGAAGAATCGAGTTGAAGAATAGAAATTCGGCTGCTGTTTTCCAAGGATGATTCGTAAACCTACCCTCTCGCCAGGACGCGAAGAACGTCAAGAAGATGACATGGCGATGACCTTACCCTTGGCGATCTTGGCGTCTTTGCGAGAAGACAAGGTTGGAATAGGTGATCGCGCGACGCGTGGAATCCACGGATACGGCCTTCCCTTTGGGGCTCGGTGCCTTCGTGTGAGCAGATTCTGGTTCTGGCCGAAGGCTGGCTCGGGTATAATCGGGGTATGCTCAAGCTGCAGAGAGACAAGGCCCGGTTGAGGAAACTGACCGACGAAGACGACGACTTCGTGGACGCGTCGCCGGCCGAGCGTCTGGGCATGGTGTGGGAACTGACGGCGGAAGTGTGGTCTTTGCGGGGACAAGACTGTGCTCAACAGCGACTACAAAGAGATATTGCAAGTCTTGTTAGACAGCGGAGTTAAGTTCCTGCTGGTCGGGGCCTACGCGATGGCGGCGCACGGATTCCCCCGTGCTACCGGCGATATTGACATTTGGGTCGAGCCCTTGGCCGAGAACTCCTCGCCGGTCTATCGTGCGATGGTGGCGTTCGGTGCTCCGCTCCACGAGATCGACGAGGCCCTCGGCGGGGAATAATCTGCTCGGGTCGATCAAGTGGGCCGCGTTCCGGGCCGATAATACCCTTCAGCCAACTCGGCATGAAAGGGAACCCATGAAGTCCGCGCAGCAATCGCTTTGGCATGTCGTCCCCATCGTAGCCATTGTGGGTCTATTCATCTTTGCCTCGCGGACGGGCGGACCCAGCCCGGCTGTCTCCGCATCCCTGTCGGCCACCGCCGCACCGGAGGTCAAGATGTACCTGCGCGTCGATGGGGTCCAGGGGGAATTCACGGACGATCTGCACAAAGGCTGTCTGGAGGTTCTGAGCTACGAGCAGGAGGCCACAATCTGGGGCGACCCGCACGTGTCGGAGGGCGGATCGAAGAATTTCCGACTGACCGTGACCCGGCCGGTCAACAAGGCCACCCCCGCTTTGTACCTCCAATACTGCAAACAGACCGCGATCCCCACCGTCACGCTGGAGCTATGGCGCGAAGGCGGGGCCACGTCCCAGAAGATGATGGTCTACACGCACCATGAGTGCGCCCTGAACGCCATCCGCAACATGAAAAGCGTGGCAGCAGGTGATCCGCCGACCGAGGAGTTGACCTTCATCTGCACCGGCACGGACTGGGCCTACACGGAATACGATGCCAACGGCAAGCTCAAGGCCGAAATCCGAACTCAATGGGATGGCCGCACGGGGAAATGACGATACTACCGGTGCGGCGTTTCGCGTTCCTTGCAGGAGATTTTGCCCCCTGGAGGAAGTTGTTTGCGGTTTTTTGACCGGCAGAGCACTTTACAAAACCGCGCTCAGTCATTAGGATGACAGCAGCTTCGCCGATGTAGCTCAACGGTAGAGCACCGCTTTCGTAAAGCGGGGGTTCTGGGTTCAAATCCCAGCATCGGCTGTCTTTCACGTTTGTAGTGACGCCGTAAGGCGTTTCTTCATATGCCCTCACGGGCACACTACCAACGAGATGATTCGGGGAGAGGCCCCCATGGAATCGCACGAAGTACCGAACACGCCAAAACAGACCTCCACTAGAACCAAGCGTCGGGTACGTGTGGTTGTTGGCGTGGGGTTGGCAGGTGTCATTTGCTGGTGGCTGGGGTTCGGGTCGTATCTAACGCAACGGTTCCAGTACGCCGGTAAGAGCGAGACCTTTTCTGGCAGTTCCGATTCGCTTCAGCAGACGGTGATCGTCCCGACGTTGGATACTCCCTGCCCGCCGGGCAAGAACGTCATCTGGTGCTCTTCCTTTCAATTGGCCTGGAATGAGATTAAGGACAAGGTCATCGGTGCTCCGCTGGAAGTGGTTGGAGCGGAAGAAGTGGCGGCTCGTCTAAATACGGCGAAGCAGTCCAGCTCCGATCTGGAGCCGGGATCGTTCTATGCGGCGGGTGGGCGGATCAAGGACGGGGTCATCAACCAGATCAAGAAGGATATGGCCGCGAAGTTCCCGTCGCACGTGCTGCCAGACTTCAAGGATTTCGACGGCGGTCTCCTGGCCTACTCCTTTTTGACGGCTTGCGTGTCATTCAAGCACCCCTTCCGACAGGTTGGTGAGGGACTCACTTTTGGCGGCCCTGGGAGCACCAGAACGAGTGTCGAAGCATTTGGGTTCTCAGAAGTAGACGAAGGGAGTTATGAGAAAATACGGGAGCAAGTGGGCGTTCTTTACGCTCGACTATCTGACAAACCCAATCGATGGGAATTCAGCGAATTTGCGCTCGACTTGGGCCGACACAGCCAGCCTTACGAGGTGGTGATTGCGCTGGTCGAGCCGAAAGGCTCACTGGCTCAGACTCTTGAGTACGTGCGCCTACAGATACCCGAATCCAGGCGATGCGGTGATTCCAACGGGGCGCAGGCGCTGGGCACAAATGATGTTCTGAAAGTGCCCGAGATGTTCTGGAGAATCGATCATCGGTTCTCCGAGTTGATCGGCAGGAACCTGGCCAACGTGGGTATGCCCATCGTGGAGGCCATGCAAACGACGGTCTTCAGACTCGACCGCTGCGGCGCGACCCTGGAGAGCGAAGCGCGGCTCCTCGTGAAATCGTCTCCGAAACGTTTCGTGTTTGACCGGCCGTTCCTCGTCTACATGCAGAAGCGGGGGGTGGAGCATCCGTTCTTCGTGATGTGGGTGGACAACGTCGAGCTACTCACGCGCAAATGATGCAGGGGCGCGCTTATCGCTTTGTGGGTGCCGGCAGGGAGCGGAAGAGGGCGGACCGAGGACAGCCATGTCATCTGTCCCCCAGTGTTTCTGCTGGAAGCCTCCCTGCGACAAACGCGATTCACCTGCATGATCACGCGGCACGCACTTTCATCTACCCTAACGGGGCGTTCTACTGTATCCTGAGGTCTGAAGATGCTGGTCTTCTCGTAAGGGATGCCACGTACGGGCTCGGCAGTCCGTAGGGTGGGTTCTTAACCCACGCGTACCCTCGACCGATGCGCCTTTGACACGTGGGTTGAGAACCCACCCTACATGCGACGCAACCGCCACACGATAGCACGTGTGCGCTGAGCGCCAATTGGAGCCGCCGGTGCGCCACCTGTAGCTGGGGAGTGTCGAACGGATGATGGACGCGCGACCAGAGTGGGGCAAAACGGATACCTCGCCAGAGGCGAGGCGGGTGCTGTACGATCTCTGTCGGCGGATGCCGCTGGGGCGTAGGCTTGAGCTTGCCTTCGACATGTGTGATACCGGCAAGCTATTGGCGATAGCGGGATTGCGGATGCGGCATCCCGGCGCGAGCGAGGAGGAACTGAACCGGCTCTGGGCAAGGCAGCATCTCGGGCCGGAGTTGTTCGAACAAGTCTACGGAGGCGAGAAACGTGGGTGAGACTCGCCATATCGAAGTGATCGAAAGGCTTGTCGATGTGCTCGACCATTTGGGCATCACCTACGCGATAGGCGGTTCCGTGGCCAGTTCCGCCTATGGCATGATGCGTTTCACACAGGATGCGGACATCGCCGTTCAGCCCTTTGCCCCTGCCGCCGATCGTTTTTACGATCTGACTAAAGAGGAGTTTTATATCAGCAACGAAGCGATGCGCCACGCTCTGGACTCCTGTGGCAGTTTCAATGTGATCCACTTCGAGACTTCGGTCAAGATCGACATCTTTGTGCAAGGGCCGGGCGAATTTGAGCAGCGACTATTGGCACGCAGGAGAAAGGCGAAGTTGAGTGATACTGGTCGCAGGGACCTCGATGTGGTGTCGCCGGAGGACATCATTCTACTGAAGCTACGATGGTTCGACCTGACTGGGCGCACGTCGCAGCGGCAATGGGACGATGTTCTGGGCGTCTTGGCGGTGCAGGGGGACGCGTTGAATTTCGTGTATCTGACCGCTTCCGCCCGAGAACTGGGCCTGGAAGAGCTTTTGAACCGAGCAAGGGCGGAGGCTGAAACGTAGGACTGGGCATGACACTCAAAGACAGGCATGAATCGTTGCAGAAGATCTTGAAGGACCTTGGCCAGGTGGTCGTCGCCTATTCGGGCGGCGTGGACAGCACGTTTCTGCTCAAGACGGCCGTGGACACGCTGGGTGCCGAGAACGTGCTGGCGTGTATGAGCGTCGGTCCGGCCGAGCCTGGCAACCTGTACGAGCGAGCACAGACGATGGCCCAGAGTATCGGGGTTGAATTGATGACCGTCGAAGCGGGCGAGATGGAGGACCCGCGCTTCACGGCCAACAACCCGGACCGGTGCTTCCACTGCAAGTCGCGGCTGTGCCATAGACTCCTGGATGTCGCGCAGCAGCGGGGTTTCGAGCACGTGGTCTTCGGGACCAATCAGGACGACCTGGACGATTTCCGGCCCGGCAACCGGGCTCTCAAGGCGTTTGGCATCCGCTCGCCGCTGGCGGAGGCGGAGCTGACGAAAGAGGACATTCGGCAATTAAGCCGGCAGGCGGGCTTGCCGACCGCCGATCAGCCGGCCTCGCCGTGCCTGGCCTCGCGTATCGCTTATGGACTGGAGATCACTGAGCAGAGGCTCCAGCAGATCGACCAGGCGGAGGGCTTCTTGCGGTCGCTGGGCTTTGTCGAGCTGCGGGTCCGGCACCACGACACGATTGCCCGCATCGAGGTCCGGCCGCAGGATGTCCCCAAGCTCGCGGCCGAGCCGATCCGCTCCAAGATCGTTGAGAGGCTGAAATCATTGGGATTTCAGTTTGTGACAGTAGATTTGCAGGGCTTCCGTTCCGGCTCGCTGAACGAATCGCTCTCACAAGAGCAGAAGAAGGCCGGGCTCGGGCGCTGATCGTGGCGAGGGCGTCCCGCCCTTGCGTCGCGAGGCCATCCTGGCCTCGCTTTGGCACGGTGGCTCCTGGCTCTGGAGTGCAAGGGCAAGATGCCCTCGCCACGAGCAGACAACTCCGCCCGCGCTACGCAGCATGGCTTCTGTTCGACACAAAGACGTGCGTATGTCCTTCATGCTGTCATTTTGAATGGGAGGTATCGATGGTTCCTGTGCGGTTGCTTCGAGTATTTGTCCTTGTGGTGCTGCTGGCGTTGACTCTGAGTTTGCCGGTTCGTGCGACCACTGCCAACGAACGGCCCCAGGCCAAGGCGGATCTGCTTGTGATGAGCTTCAATGTCCGCTACGCGGCGGCCAATGATGGCGAGAACAGTTGGGACAAACGCAAGGACTTGGCCTGCGAAGTGGTGCGGCGGCAGCATCCTGACGTCATTGGGCTTCAGGAGGCCCTTCGCGTGCAGATCGACGATATCCGGGCGGCCCTGTCGGAGTATGGTGAGATCGGCGTCGGCCGCGAGGATGGTCAGACCAAGGGCGAGTACTCCGCGATTCTGTATCGCAAAGACCGCTTCAATGTGAATGAGTCGGGGACGTTCTGGCTGTCGGACACGCCCGAAGTGCCCGGCTCGATCACCTGGGGCAACGCCTGCACCCGCGTCTGCACGTGGGCCCGTTTGGTCCCGAAATTGTCGGGCAAAGCCTTCTACATGTTCAACACGCACCTGGACCACATCTCTCAGCTCTCACGCGACAAGGGCATTGTCCTCATCGCTTCCCACCTGCGCGACCGCAAGCACTCGGACCCGGTCATTCTCACCGGGGATTTCAACGTCGGCGAGAACAATTCGGTCGTGCAATACCTCAATGGGGAAGCGCCTCTACCCGTCGCCTCCAACGGCCTATCGAAGAATCCGACCCCGCTGGTGGATGCATTCCGCCTGCTGCACAAGGATGCCTCGGAGGTGGGCACGTTCCACGGTTTCAAGGGCGACCGCTCAGCCAGCAAGATCGACTACATCTTCGCCCAGCCCGGCGTGGATGTGCTCCAAGCCGACATTCTGCACGACAACAAGGACAATCGCTACCCCTCCGATCATTTCCCGATCACCGCCGCCCTTCGTTTCGCCGACCGAACAGCCAATTGAAAGGCTTGATGGTTCTCGGTGCCAAAGAAGATGACGAGGGGCGATCCTACATGGCTGCGCGGACCGGCACCTCCTGTTCCAGCCGGTCTTGCAGCCGATCCTTCTCCGTTTCAAGGTCATACCGCGCCTGGAGATTCAGCCAGAACCGCTCTGACAGACTGAAATAGCGGGCCAGTCTCAAAGCCGTATCTGGGCTAATCGCCCGCTTGCCGAGCACAATCTCATTGATCCGTCGGGCCGGCACGTGGATATCCTTGGCCAGGCGATACTGGCTGATGCCCATCGGTTTGAGGAATTCCTCCAGCAGAATCTCGCCGGGATGGATTGGGGGCAGTCTCTTCTTACCCATACATGTCTCTATCCATGATAATCAACGATTTCGACCCCATACGCATTTCCGTCTTGCCACTCAAAGCAGATACGCCACTGGTCATTGATGCGAACACTGTATTGACCAGCACGATCACCCGTCAACTTCTCCAGGCGGTTTGCTGGCGGGATGCGCAAATCCGACAATGCCTCAGCTCCGTCGAGTATCTCGAGCCTCCGTCGCGCCGCTCGCTGTATCTGCGTCGGAATCCTCCGGGAGAACCGGCGCCGGAACAGCCTTTCCGTCTCTCTGTCAGCGAAGCTTCTGATCACACATACGATGATAACGCGCGACGTTAATCCTGTCAAGCGTTATTACTCATCTTTGATCTACCGATGGCCTTTGGTCAGCGGTTCTCGACGGACTTGCGCAGCGCGCGGCAGGAGCTGAGGAATTCTTCGGGCGACAGGTCGCGGAGGAAGACGAAGCCGCGGGTGGCGCGGATCAGGGCGTTGGCGTGATTGTGGAACCACTCGCGGCCCAGGCAGATTTTGACCTTCTGGTATTGCTCCACCTGGATGCGTTGGGCCAGTTGCGAGAAGGGGCCGTCGCATTCATGGCTGGGGAAGGAGGCGTCCTTCTGCGTGATGAAGGAGTTCATGAAGGCGTCGTGCATGACGGAGAACATTGCGAGAGTCACCGGGACGAAGACGTTGGCTTCGGAGGGATCGAAGCGGAACCACACGTTGCGGTAGCCCCAGATTCTCAGGTTGGGTTTGTCGCAGGTCTTCAGGTGGACCCGCAGCGCCTCGGCCAGCGCCTGCATGACCTTGTAGTGGGTGTCCGGCCCGCTGGCCTCCGGATCGAACGCGACGGTCATCACATCGGGATTGACGCGCCGCAATTCCGCGACGATGGGTGGGACATCCTCGGCCATCGTGGGCTCTTCGGTGAAAATATCGCCCGTGTAGAAGCCCAGCCGCAGGTGCCGGACGTTCTGGCATTGCCAGCCGTAGTAGCCCCAGAGACACTCCGCTTCCCACTCCCGGCACATCCCTTTGAGCCGCTGGATATGCTCAGGGTCCTTCTGGCCGGGGTAGGTTTTGACGAAGTATTCCTCCAACTCGGCCACGCAGCGATCGATGTCGCGCAGGGAGTCTTCGCCGAGCAGCTCGATCAGGTTGCGCAACATGCGGCGGGCACAACCTTCGGCTTTCTCATCTTCGTCCCGCGCGGCCACGCCATCGAGGTATTGCCACACGTCACGGTTGCGCTCGACGCTATTGCCTTGGGCGAAGTAGCCCTGCTCCAGCAACGTTCTGAACTTTGGGAGGCCGAGGAAGCGGCGCAGGCAGGCCATCTGACCCCGCATGAAGCGATTGGTAACGGCCGTGAAGCCGCTGGTGAGTGTCACGAAGTGGTGCTCGTTGGTCGCCTGGCGGAAATGACGAACGACCTCGGAGAAGTAGCCGAGCATGATGTCGTCGTGATGCGGCTCGGTGTGCAAGAAAACCTTGTTCCGGCACGCGTGCGAGCCGCGGTCGATTTTGGCGACGAGTCGCTCATGCACCATGTTCGCCAACTCGGCCAGCGGTTCCGGCCGCTTCTGCAAGATGACGGCGGCCAGCGGGTGGTTCTGGCAGTCGGCTTCCGTCAGATCGAGCAAACGTCTGCGGCGCTGGACGGCCAAGTCGACGAGAGCCTTCTCCACGTCGGCGTCACTGACAGCCGGGGCCCTCTTGAGGACAGTGACCTGCCGCTCGATCAGGTGGGCCGCAGCGCCTCGCGTGATGTAGAATCGCGCGTTAGGCAACTCCTGCAGGCAACTCGCGGGGACGTCGATATGCTCCTCGGACTGGATCGCCTGGGCGACCAAAGCGGCCTTGGCCTGACCGGCAGCGACCACGATCGCGGTGCAATCCGGGTTCCGCGTAATCGTGCGGAGACCGATGGTGATCACGAGACACTGGCGGGCGACTTCGATCCCGCCCAAGTCGGTCGCCGCCGCCGCCTGGGTTTCATAGTTGGTGGGGCAAAGGCGGGTCGTCGAGGAGTGATCGGAGCCCTTGATGTTGAACCCGATGTGTCCATCTGGGCCGATCCCGCCCAGGAAGAACCCGAGGCCCCCCAGCTCTCGAATCTGCTGCTCATACTCCATGCACCACTGATCGATTCGCTCCAGCAGGGCCTTCTGCCGGGATTCCAGTTGGTTGGTGGCGTGGCGATACCGCAGGGTCAGGTCCACGCGGTTGCCCGGCCACACCTCGGCGAGCTTCTCGTCCGTGCGCAGGCCGATCTGGCACGCGTCGATCAGCAGGGCCTTGGCTGGATCGAGCCCGAAGCCGTCGAGGTAGAAGTGCTTCACGTAGTGCGTGAAGCTGTTATGCTGCGCGGAGTCGATCGGGTAGAACTCGTCAATCTGGACGAAGTGCAGGCTGGCCATGTCGGGCTTCTTCGCCGGATCGACGCCCGCCTGTTCCAAGGTCGCTCGGATCTCGGGCGTGTCCCAATTGCCGAGCACCCGCTGGACCCACTTGATGAAATGCTCCGGCGTTTTGCCGGTGGGCAGGGAGACCACGCCGCCGGGATGGCCCTGGACCCACTCGATAAACCGCATGGCGGCCAGCTTGCCCAACGCCGGGAAGTTCTCCACCACAATCGTGGGAATCTTCTCCGCCGGTCCATAAAGCACATCAAACGACGAGGTCCGAACCGCCACCTCTTCCACCGGCGTCAAGACCGTTCGCGCCTCTGTCCCATCTGTCTTGTGAATCCGTGTTTGATCCATTCTGTCTACGTGGCTGGCTTATGCCGCCGCATTACTCCAGACTGGCGAGCGCTTGCCGCGTATGCTCAAGGAATGCCTCCGCCTTTGTTACGGTTTCCTGCACTTGCTCCGAGGTGATCTGAACAAACTCACGATAGTCGCTACCCTGCTTCAATTCGAAGGCCTCCTGCAGATGGCGACCGTCCTCCACGGAGAACTCGCCTGTTTTGACGAAGTACCTGTTGAACAGGCCCAGCACGCCGCTGTGCTTGCTAGCCCCCAGCCCTTTGGAGGCCAGCAATGCCAAGCCGCAGTAGAACATCGCGTAGTACGCACGATTCACGGCATCACGGTAGTGACCAGTAGCGCGTAATTGCCTTGCCGCCTCCAGGGTCTCGGCGGCTTGGTCGAGTCGATAGGCAATCAATTTGCGAATGTCTTCATTCACAGGCGCTCTCCCTCCCGAAGGGCGGTCAACACCAGAGGGGAGGATCGCAGTGGGCTGTGCTCTATCTCGTCCGTGGTGTAACATATCGCGGAGATGACCCTGCCGCACTGCAATTCGGCTTCGAAACAAACCCCGATGATTTCCTTCTGCATCTCCCAGTCGATTCTGGGAAGCACCACCAGTAGATCGATGTCCGATTCGTCATCCAGTTGCCCGCGGGCCGCGGAGCCGTACAAGATGACTTCCCTGGCGCCAAAGCGGTCTCTCAGGGTCCGCGTCACCTGCGACAGAGCCTCTCGTTCACTGGTATTCAGTTCCATGTATGCTTTTCCAGGCGATCGGTATGATCCGCGCCACCGGACGAACCCAGGATCTCGTCTTGGTCGATCAAGGTGCGACACAGGCGTCGGTCATAGTAAAGTCAAGCATCCCACAGGGACAGTTTTCTCTTGCATTGGGCGCTGTCCGGGGTTACATAGGTAAAGTTGACTATATAACAGTAAAGCAGAACGAGGCCAATCCTCGATTCCGCTATGGAGAGCGCCAGTCGTGGACATTATAGAGGTGTTCAAGGCAAAGGCAAGGGGGAAGAACCTTTCCGTAGTGTTGCCCGAGGGCCGGGACGAGCGAATCATCCAAGCCGCGTGTCGTTTGCGGGACGAGGGGATTGCGCGGCCCATTGTGCTTGGAAGCCCCGAGCAGATCGACGCCGCGACCGCCAAAGCGGGTGTCGCCCTCGACGGCATAAAGACCATCGACCCCAAGGACAACGAGAAGCTCGACGTCTATGCCGAGCAGTACAGCCGCCGGAGGCAGGGCATTACCCCGGAGGTGGCGAAGCATGTCCTATGCAAACCTCTGTTCTATGGCGGCATGATGGTGGCCTGCGGAGACGCCGACACCGCGGTCGGCGGCGTGGCCAGCGCCACGGCGACGCTCATCCAGGCCGGCGTGCTGACGGTGGGGCTGCTGCCCGGCATCAAAACGCCTTCGAGCTATTTTCTGATGATTATTCCCAATTTCCTGGGCCAGAAGGACAAGCCTTTCATCTTTGCCGATTGCGCCGTCAATATCGACCCAACGGCCGAGCAGTTGGCCGATATCGCACTGGCCTCGGCCGTCAGTGCCCGGCGGATCTTGGGCGAGGAGCCACGCGTGGCCATGTTGTCCTTCTCGACCAAGGGCAGCGCCTCAGCGCCGTGCGTGGATAAGGTCAAGAAGGCGCTGGCGATCGCGCGGCAGCGAGAGCCCGGCCTGGCGATTGACGGCGAGTTCCAGGCGGATTCCGCCCTGGTGCCGAGGGTCGCGGCCAAGAAGGTCAAAGGCGAGAGCCTGGTCGCCGGGAAGGCGAATGTCATCGTCTTCCCCGACCTGAACTCGGGCAATATCGCCTACAAGCTGACCCAGCACCTGGGCGGTGCGCGAGCGATCGGTCCCTTCCTGCAAGGCTTTGCCAAGCCCATCACGGACCTTTCGCGCGGGGCGACGGTCGAGGACGTCGTGTCCACGGTGATTCTGACCCTCGGGCAACTCCTGTAAGACGCAGTACGACGACGAAGAAGAGACATCCGGAAGAAGGTTGATAGGGATGATGAAGGTTCTGGTGATCAACGCGGGAAGCTCGTCCGTAAAGTACTACCTGTATCAAATGCCGCAAGCGGAGGTCGTGGCCCGAGGATCGGTGGAGCGAGTCGGGGAAGCGGTTTCCAAGCTTACCCACGTCTTTGGCAGCCGAACCTTTGCCTGCGACGTGAAGACAGCGAATGTGGATGAGGCGGTCCACCTCGTGCTCGATACGCTCGTCCGGGAAGACGTGGGAGTCCTGGATGGCGTCTCCGAGGTCGGGGCGGTGGGCCACCGGGTGGTCCACGGAGGGGAGGAGTTTACCGGCTCGGTAGTGATCGACGAGCGGGTCATTGCCTCGATCGAGAAATACGCCGATCTTGCGCCCCTTCACAATCCGCCGAATCTGGCTGGTATCCGCGCGGCTGGCGCCAAGCTGCCGGGCGTGAAGCAGGTGGCGTGCTTCGATACGGCGTTCCATACCACGATCCCGAAGGTCGCGTATATCTACGCTCTGCCGTACGAGCTGTACCAGAAATACGGCATCCGCCGGTACGGCTTCCACGGCATCTCGCACCGATATGTCGCGCGCCGAGTGGCGGCCCTGATGGGCCGGGGGAAATATGACGTCAACGTCATCACGTGTCACCTGGGCAACGGCTGCTCCATTACGGCCGTGAAAGGGGGCCGCTCGATTGACACGTCGATGGGATTCACGCCGCTGGAGGGTGTGCCGATGGGGACCCGCTCCGGCGACCTGGACCCGGCCATCCTCTTCTACCTGGCTGACAAGGGGTACGATGCTCAGGCTCTCAAGACCCTCTGCAACAAGCAAAGCGGCCTGCTCGGCATCTCGGGCCTCTCGAATGATATCCGAAACCTGCTGCAGCTTGCGGAAAAGGGCAACGAACGGGCGGCCTTGGCTATCGACGTCTTCTGCTATCGGGTCCGAAAATACATCGGCGCGTATGCGGCGGTTCTCGAACCGTGGGACGCCATCGCCTTTACGGGCGGCATCGGAGAAAACGCGGTGCGGCTGCGGGAGCAGATTTGCGCGGGTATGAGTCAGATCGGCGTGAAACTGGACCCGGCGGCCAACAGCTCGGCGATCGCCAAAGATGCGCAGATCAGCGCGGTGGGGAGCCCGGTGAAGGTCTTCGTGATTCCGACGAACGAGCAACTCGCTATTGCCAAGGACACCTACGAACTCGCCAGCCAGGCCCATCCGGTGGCCTCGGCCCGCAATCCGCGATAATTGAGCGAACCGCTGATCAACGCGGATGAACGCTGATGCAGGGAATTGTCCTGCTCTCGCCAAGCCGCCGGTCGCACCGATGGAGACAGCCGGACGTTCAGCGGTTGTGCGGCTCGTCTCGTTTGTAGTGTGCCCGTAAGGGCATAGTAGCACGGGCATCCTGCCCGTGTCTATCATGTGCGTCTCACGCGTGCAGGCAGGGCTGAAGCTTGCCCCCGCGAAGGCAGAGAATGGCCCAGCGACTCATGGGCAAGATGCCTATGCCACTGACGCGCCTTACGGCGTCACTACAAACGAGCTTCGCAACCTTGTCACCCCGGACCCCAATCCGGGGCACTGCCAATGGACGTTCATTTCCCTGGGGCTTCCCACCACAGACGCGGATAGTCCTTCCCTTCATCAATCCACCAGAGGTCTTCCCCCCCGTTGGCCGTCTCGCCCACGAAGTCCCACCCGGCGTCGAGAAACGTCTTGGCTGTTTGCATTTGGGCTGTGGTCCGTCCCGTGCCCCCGGCACTCGTGGTCTGGCCTGAGGTCTGCGTATCCCAGAAGCAGGCGGTCACAGAACCATCGTTCTCCCCCACCAGGCCGCCCACTCTCTTTCCACTGCCAACGACCGGACCGCTGCTGTAACAGTTCGTGGCACCCCCGTAACCCAGGAGTCCACCGGCGCAGTCCTTGCCACTGACCGGACCGGTGCTGTAACAGTTGGTGGCACTCCCGTAACCCAGGAGTCCACCGACGTAGTCCTTGCCACCGACCGCGCCTGTGCTATGACACTGGGTCACGTCACCCATGCTGAACCCCACCAGCCCGCCGACGCTGTCTCCCGTGCCACTGACTGCACAGGTGCTGTAGCATTGGGTCACGGAACCACCCGCCGAATGGTGTTCTCCAGATTGGCCCACCAGCCCGCCTACGCTTCCATCAGTACTACTGACTCTACCGGTGGTGTAGCAGTGGGTCAGGGTCACAGCATCGTCTTCTATGTATCCCGCCAAGCCGCCGACGCGGGCGCCCGAACCAACTACGTTGACATCCACTACGCCCAGGTCTCTGACCGCCGCCCCAGATCCCAATATGGCAAACAGCCCCAGATCACATTCCCCGTTGACCGCGAGATTTGAGATCGTATGGTTGCTGCTGTCGAACGTGCCCGCAAACCAAGGAATCACCGCTGTGCGCCAATGGATGCCTGAAAGATCAATGGAAGCGGTCAGATGATAATGGGCATAAGGACTGTAATAGACCATCGCTCCCAACTCCAGGGCGTCAGACACTGTGTAGGGGTCTTGCGGTGCGCCCGCTCCCTGCAAGCGCGGCGGCGTATAGCCGTTGAAGACCGCCAAAACCGGATAGCCGCCTCCTTCAGGCATCTGCCAGATTTGCGACTTGCCATCCTCGATCGCACCCACGAAGTCCCAGCCGGCATCAAGGAAGGTGCTGGCTGTCTGCATCTGGGCCGTGGTCAGTCCTGTGCCGCCGCCCCAACTCGTGGTCTGGCCCGAGGACTGGGTGTCCCAGAAACAGGCGATCACCTTGGGCGGCGATCCAGCCTCGGCATATCCGTCCCCCACCAATCCGCCGGATCCTTCACCGACAAGACCGGTGCTATAGCACTGAATCACTCTGCCCCCGGTTAACCCCACCAGCCCGCCGACAAGGCCATACTGCCCAGTGCCGATGACCGCGCCAGTGCTGTAGCACTGGATCACAACACCCCCGTTGCCCCCCACCAGCCCGCCGACAGGGCCATACTGCCCAGTGCCGCTGACCGTACCAGTACTATAGCACTGCGTCACGGCACCGAAATTCTCGGCAGCCAGCCCGCCGACAAGATCACCGGACCCGGTTATGTTGACAGCCACCACCCCTAGTTTCCTGACTGCGGCCCCATAACCCAATTGGCCGAACAGGCCAAGATAGCCCTCACCTTTCAGCGTGAGATGCGAGATCCTATGACCATTGCCATCGAACACGCCGATGAAGGGAATGCCCTGGAAGTCGACCTTCTTGGGGTCGGTATCCGGAGCAATGACGCCCTTGTCGAAGACGTTGCGCCCTGGCAGGTTGGGGTCCAGGTCGATGTCGGCGGTCAGGAGGAAATGCTTGTCGTAATCGGCGGGAGTCTCGCCGAGGGCGATTAGATCGGCGGCCGTGGCGATCTGGTACGGGTCCTGGGCCGTGCCGCTGCCCCCGCTGTATTTCTCCCACCACAGGCGTGGATAACCCAATCCCTCGGAGATCTTCCATGTGTCCTCAGTACCGCTCTTCGTCTCGCCCACGAAGTCCCACCCAGCGTCGAGGAAGGTTTTGGCTGTTTGCATCTGGGCGGTCGTCTTCCCGGTGCCGCCGGAGCTGGTTGCTTGGCCTGAGGTCTGGGTGTCCCAGAAACTGCTGGTTACGCTGCCGAGGTCAGTGTACCCCACTAGCCCGCCCACAGACGAATACTGTCCTGTACCACTGACCGTACCGCTGCTGTAACACTGGTTCATGGTACCGTTGTTGTACCCCGCCAGCCCACCGACCGACGAATACTGCCCAGTAACACGGACCGCCCCGCTGCTGTAGCAGTTGGCCACATCACCTTCATTGTCGCCCAACAGCCCGCCGACAGACGAATATTGTCCAGCACCACTGACCGCGCCGCTGCTGTAGCACTGGGTCACAAGGCCGGTGTTCATGTTCGCCCCCCCCAGCCCGCCGACGTCCATACTCCCACTGACCGCGCCAGTGCTGTAGCAGTCGGTCACAGCACTCCCGTTGTTCCCCACCAGTCCGCCGACGACCGATTTGCCGCTGACCGCACCGGTGCTGTAGCACTGGGTTAGAGTACCGCCGTTGTACCCCACCAGCCCGCCGACGACCGATTTGCCGCTGACCGTACCCGTGCTGTAGCACCGGGTTACGAGAGCTGCGTTCACTCCCACCAGCCCACCGATGACGTAGCCTGATCCAGTTGCATTGACATCCACCACCCCCAAATCCTTTACCTCAGCCCCAGATGTCAGGTATCCAAACAGGCCCACATAATTATCACCCGTGATTGTTAGATGCGAGACTGTGTGGCCACTGCCGTCAAAAAAACCGCTAAAACGAGTCCCTCCAAAAAGCCCAGACACGTTTGTACCGAAACCGATGACGGCCTTGTCGAAGACCTTGCGGCCGGGGAGGTTGGGGTCCAGGTCGATGTCGGTGGTCAGGAGGAAATGCTTGTCGTAATCGGCGGGCGTCTCGCCGAGGGCGATTAGATCGGCGGCCGTGGCGATCTGGTACGGGTCCAGGGCCGTGCCGCTGCCCCCGCTGTACTGGGCATCGGCCGGCAACACGATGGAAGAGACAGCCATCAGAAGAGAGATTGTCCACAGGGCTGGGGAATGCTTCATAATCGCCATCGTTCGTCCTCCACCCGCGCGTCTGGAATCTCCAGAGGCTGAAGCCCATCCTACCGATGACCGTCAGGTGCTTCGGCGGTCTCACTACGCCGACAGGCAGGATTGGCCAGGCTGTCGGCTTTCCGTTTCTCGATACATAGTATACCAGATGGGAATTGTCCCAGCAAATGCAGAAACGCCTGAAACTGCCGATGGGAGGATTATGCTCTCGCCAAGACGCCAAGAGCGCAAAGAGAACCAGCCCAGCCGCCTCTTTGAACCGTGGCGATCTTTGTGTCTTGGCGAGAGCCCCGACGCCTTTAGTTCGTCAGGCCGGCGATGGCGGCGCCGATCAGGGTGGCGTTCTCGACGTTCACGATCTCGTAGTGCACGTGCTTCTTGTCCACCAGGTACTGCTTGAGATAGTACTCAACCTTCTGTTGCAGGGATTTGAGGCGGTAGAACGTCGTGCCTTCGGCCACGATACAGACCGGCCGGCAGGGATTGAGGCCCTTGCCCGACTTGAGGGCCACGGAGGAGAGATTGACCGCCGTGAGTTTGGCCGCCCGCTCCACGAGGGCATCGACCAGACAGTACAAAGCGGTAACGTCTTCCTCTGGGGCGCCGGCCAGGGCCAGTGACAAAGGGTTGTCGCCTCCCTCGGGGCAACTCAGGAAGTTGCTGATGTCCTTACTAATCACGACCGAGACGCCGGCCAGCCGCTCGGCCGTCGCCGGGGAAAACAGTCCCGCTTTGGCGGCGGCCAGGGCTGTCACCAGGCACAGGGGACCGATGTAAGCGCCCGAGATCATCTTCTCGAAGACGTTCACGCCGGGACTGACCGACGCCGCATCGAATGCCTTGTCGATCTTGCCCCGCGGGGCCTTGCCGAATCCGCCCGACTCCACGTTGATGATCTGGCTCTTGCTCAAGTCCAGGTCCTTGGCCTTCTTGATATGCTTGTTCTGCTCGACGTAGGCGGTGTTCGTGCCCGTGCCGAGAATGAAGCCGATGTAGCTGTCGAACTTGCGGCCGCTGGCCTCGGCCCGGCCGGCCAGCAGGGTCGCGACCGTGTCGTTCAGCAGCACGAAGTGCTTCGGGTCCGAGATGCCCAGCAGCTTGAGCGCCTGGCCCATATTCTCGCCGATCATCTGGCCGGCGGCTTTCGGGGCCTTGATCTCCTTGGAAAAGTACAGGGCCCGGCCGTCTTTGCTCGGGAACATCTCAATCGGGTAGGAGAAGCAGAATCCCACGCTGCCGCTCTTGTCGGCGAGGTCCCGGACGTACCCGGCCATCGTGCCAAAGAATTCCTCCTTGCCGACTTCGGCCGTGATCCCGGGCATCGGGTAGTTCTTGAAGTTCGCGATCTCCGCCTTGCCGCTGCGCCGAAAGACCACGGTCGCCACGCGGAAATTCGTTCCGCCGGCATCCATGACGATGACCGGCTTTTCCCGGGGCAACTCCCGCTCCGTCTCGATGTACGTCGGGAGCATGGCGAGGGAGCCCTTCTTGCCCGCCAGGCCCTTGTCCATCTCGTTCAGGAAGACATCGCACGTCTCGGCGATGCTGATGTCCCCGTGGTACATGCCCTGTTTGCTGAGAAACGCATTGACCCGGCGTCTGATCTTCTCCACAGCAACCCCTCTCTGGTTTATGAGTTATGATTTATGAATTATGATTTGGCTTCGCCCGGCACACCCCGGATTGGCGAGCCTATCATGGGCCTACCGCACTGGACCTCAATCATCAATCAAAAATCATCAATCATCAATCACAATACCCGTTCGGGTGTTCCGTATGCCATTTCCAGGCGGTGGCCACCATTTCCTCCAGCTCAGGCTTCTCCGGCCGCCAGCCGAGCTCCGTCCGGGCCTTCGTGGCATCGGACGTCAACACCGGCGGGTCCCCCGGCCGGCGCTGGGCCTCCACGACTTTGAAGTCCCGGCCCGAGACGCGTCGGACGGTGTCAATCACCTGCCGGACCGAGTAGCCCTGGCCGTTGCCCAGATTATAGATCAGTTCCGCCTGCCCGTCCAGCTTGTTCAAGGCCAGCAGATGCGCCCGGCACAGGTCGTCAATGTGGATATAGTCCCGGATGCAGGTGCCGTCGGGCGTTGGATAGTCCGTGCCGTAGATCTTGATGTCCGCCCGGTTTCCCATCGCGGCTTGGATGATCAGCGGGATCAAGTGGGACTCGGGACGGTGGTCTTCGCCCCGGGCCCCGTCATCCCCGGCCCCGCACGCGTTGAAGTAGCGCAGGGCCGCAAACCGCAGCCGGCCGGTCCGGGACTGGTAGCGACACATTCGCTCGACGGCCAATTTCGTCTCCCCATAGGGGTTGATCGGCTCTTTGGGTGCCTCTTCCGTGATCGGCACCCGCTGGGGCATGCCGTAGACCGCCGCCGTGCTGCTGAAGACGAACTTCGCCACCCCGGTCTCTTGCAGGGCCGACAGCAGGTTCTGCGTGTTCGAAAGGTTGTTGTGATAGTATCTCAACGGCTCCTGGACCGATTCGCCGACCTCGATGAAAGCGGCGAAGTGCATGACTGCCTCGATACCCAGCTTGCCCAGCGTCTGGACCAGGAGGTCGCGATCCGCTAAGTCGCCCACGACCACTCGAACGCCTTTGACGGCGCCCCGATGCCCCTTGCTGAAGTTGTCGAAAACGATAGGTTCATGACCCGCCCGCGCCAGCAGGGCGGTCATGTTGCTGCCGATGTACCCGGCTCCACCACAGACGAGAACCTTCATGGATTTACGATTTACTATTTACGATTTAAGATTGGCTCACGCACGCTACGTGACGCGACGCCAAATAGTAAATGGTAAATAGTAAATCGTCAATCCGCGAGTCTCTTGGCGACGCGGTCGAGGATCTTGGCGGCCAGGTCCTGGTCTTGGCCCAAGTCGATCCAAGTCATGGTCCGCCGTTGCTGCGGGCTCACTTCGACGCGCTGCAGGGTAGGCAAGCTCCGGGAGTGGATGCGGTAGGCTTCCGAGGTGCCGGCGATCTCATTTTCCGGCAGGCTCAGCCGTTGCACCGAGACGGCACATTCCACGCGTGGACGGGCGTCGCCTCCGTCCTCCGTCTTGACCCGCAGTTCCACGGACCTTCGCACCGACTGGAGATTTGCCTCCTCGCAACCGTAGGGACTGGCATTGTCGCTGCGCCAAAACTCGAAGACCTGGGCGCCGCGCAGCGGCCTGGTCTTGATGATGCCCTGTTCCACATCCAGTTTCTCGATGGCAAAGTGCATGCGCGTCAGGACCTCTTCGGCCGCGTGGATGACCTCGGTCGGTGCGACGCTATCCTCCAAGGATATCTGCACGGGTGCAGCGGGGGCGTTCGGCTCGGCGGAACTCAGGGCGGACCGGCTCGCACAGCCCGCTCCCAGCCATGTCGCGATCAAAATCGCACACGGAAGACTCCGGACTCCTACCCGTGTCGTTCTATCCGCCATAGCTTTCATCGTGCGCGATTATACGTCAATCGTCGGCGGAAGCCAAGCCCAAAGGCGCGGATCCAAGCACGATGTGGCCCGACGCTCCCGTGAGCTGCCCGTGGATATTTATTTTGCAGGATCTGTCCGAGAGTCTCAGGACGAGCTAAAGACCCCGTTCCCCCGGCGTCGATACAGAAGTTAGTTCCGGGGTTCTCAATTATGTCCCTGACGCAACGGCAATCCATCGTCGACGACCTTCGCACGCTCCCTTTGGGTCGGACAGTCACGGACTTTCTCGACTATCTCGTGGTGGAGGCGGGCCTGTCGGACAACACGGTCCTCGCCTACGGCCGCGACCTGCGGGAGTTCCTGAGATTCTGTCAGGACAGCAAGATCAACAAGATGGAAGACGTGAAGCCCTGGCTGGTCCGGAAGTACTTCGGCCCCCGAGCGGAAACTGGGACCGATGCGCCACAGAAGAGGATCGGTGCGGCGAATCCGCCATCCGCCATCTGCAATCCGCAATTTCTCAGTGAGAACTCCGCGAAGCGGGCCCTGGTGGCCATTCGCATGTTCCTGCGGTTCGCCAAGCTGCGGCATCTGATCGAAGACGATGGCGGCGAGGTGCTCGAAACTCCCAAGACCTGGCAGCGCCTGCCCGTCGTCTGCAGCAAGCAGCAGGTGCTCCGGCTGTTGGAGGCACCATCCCCGCAGGAGCCTTTCTACCTGCGGGACAAGGCCCTCCTCGAACTGCTCTATGCGACGGGGGTGCGGGCCAGTGAAGTGGCGGGCCTTAGGACCACCGATGTGAACCTGGACATTGGATACCTGCGCTGCCTGGGCAAGGGCAACAAAGAGCGGGTTGTCCCCGTGGGCAAAATCGCGATCACGGCCACGCGCGAGTACCTGCGGCATTTGCGTCCCAAGCTGGCCAAGCCGCAGAGCCAGGCCGTGTTGCTGTTGTCCCGAACCGGCCGGCCGCTGTCCCGGATTGAGATCTGGCGACTGGTCAAGAAGTACGCGGTGCGCGCCGGCATGCCGCGAAATGTAACGGTCCACACCCTGCGGCACTGTTTTGCCACGCACCTGCTCAGCGGGGGGGCCGACCTTCGAAGTGTCCAGGAGATGCTGGGGCACGTCGACATCGGGACAACGCAGATCTACACCCACGTCGACCATGAGCGACTGCGGCAGATTCATAAGAAGTTCCACCCGCGACCCTGATCGGCCGCGCGACGGATGTCGCGACCCCGGTCACCTGAGGAAAAACTGTGCAAATATTCGGCAAGAAGGTTGACTCTCGCACCGTGGCATCCGTATATAATAGAGGTAAGAAATTGGCAGGGGAACTCAGTTTCGAGCTCTTCGCTCTCCGTCCGGAGAGTGATTCTGGCTTGGGCGGAAAGCGCGTGACTCGAAGCTGACAACTCCAGTGAAGGTTATCCGGATGAATGCACCACGGATCCAAGTCCTTCTCGCGCTCCTGATCGTGTGTTGTCTACCCGCCGAGTGTCTCCGGGTCGAGCGGCAGGCGATCAGCGCTCAGGAACTACCGCCGGGGGAAGAGCCGGGCCCGGACACCGAGATGGACAAGCAACTGCGGCTCTACAAGACCGCCCTCCTGGAGAATAAGAGCGATAAGAACCGCATCGATGCCGCCACTCTCCTGCTGTTCAGCGAGAATCCCACGGCGCGGGACATTGTGCTCGAGGTGCTCCGCCGCACCGGCAACCCTCAAGCCCGCAGGGCCGTTTGTGAAGCTTTGAACCCGCCGCGGGTGTGGCAGAACCCTCTGCGGAACAAGGAAGACTTCGTCAAGCCCTTGATTGCCATTCTCACGTCGGAAGAGGACCCAGAGATCGCCAAAGCGGCGGCCGAGGCTCTGCTGATTTTCGGCTACAGCCAGGTGCAGCAGGATCTGGAGAAGGTGGTGGCGGACCCGTCCCTGTCGATCAACGCGCGGATGAATGTCATCTATGCCTTGAAGCGGCATCCGGACAAGGCGGCGGTGGCCAAGCTGGTCAATCTGCTGGATAGCCCGGAGCCCCTCATTGCGGAGGCGGCCCGAGCTGCCTTGGTCTCCACCGGCATTCCGGCGAGCCAGGACCCCGCCGCGCGACGCTTCCTGCTGACCGAGATGCAGGGGCGGGGGGCGGAGGCCTTTCTGCGCGAGCGGTTGATTCGGCAGGAGACGCGTGTGCGGGAACTGGAGACCGATCTTTCCGCCTGGCAGAAGCGCTATCTCACCGCGTTGAGCGGTCATCACGACTCCTTGGCCAATGATACGGCGAAGAAGGCGTTTCTGGCGGACCAATTGAAGTCGCCGGAGATCATCGTGCGATCCTGGGCCTTGGACAAGCTGCAAGAGCTGCGTAACGCCAAAGGCGCGCTGAATTTGTCAGATCTGGAGCAGACCTTATCGGGCCTGATCGCCGATCCGAGCCGGCAAGTCCGGCTCAAGACGGCGCGGGTGCTGGCGTTAATGGGCGAGTTGAATACGTCCAAGCCCCTGCTGGAGCAACTGAAGGTGGAACAAGACGAGCAGATCAAGCGCGAGATGCTCGTGGCGCTGGGGGAGGCGTGTTACACCGGTTCTGTGGCTACGGTGGGACGCAAAGTCCCCGATGAGGTCCGCAAGGAGACGCTGGAGTGGGCCGTCAGATTCCTGAACGAAGTGGATCCGGAGAAGGCACGCAGCGGCGCGGGGGTCATCGGGAAACTGCTGGAACAGGATGGACTCAAGCCGGAGGACGTGGGTAGGTACCTCAAGGCACTATCGGACAGGTATGTGCTGGCCAGTGCCGGTGGTGACTCGACGCTACGTGGGTACCTGCTCGGCGCCATGGCCGGGCTGTGTACGACGAGAAGCACTTGCCGGGAACAGGCCATCAAACTCTACGGCCCGTCATTCGAGCAGGCGCTCGCCGACAAGGAAGCGGTCGTCCGCCAGAATGCGGTAGAGGGTCTTGTGAATATAGACAACCGTGGCGCTCTACGTAAGTTGCGGGAGAGCATGGCCGCCGATCCCAGCGCGGCGATCCGACAGAGACTGGTGAATCTCGCTGGTGAGATCGGCGAGCCTCAGGATCTGGATTGGCTTGCGGAGAAGGTGGGCATGGCTGGGGAAGGTGAGCTCGTGTGGCCGGCCATGATGAAGATCTTCCGGCAATCCTCTGTGACTGTCTTGACGGAATGGACGGTCAAGATCGAAGCTCTGGCCGCCGGTGGGAAAGCCGTTGTGGAGCAGAGAATCGCGTTTTTCACCCTGGTGGAGCAGAGAGCACAGAGCGAGAACAACGCGGATTTGCTCAAGGAAGCCCGGGCGAATCTGGTCCAATTGTACCTGTCGAGCAACAATCTGAAGCAGGCTTCCGAGTGCCTGAGGACTCAGCTTGGTGTCGCTACGACGGAGGAGGAAAGACAGCGATTACGGTCGCAGCTTCTTCCGATCTACCTGGGACTGGCCGCCGTAGACCAATCGTGCGATTTGATCTCCAAGTATTTATCGACCAAAGGTTTAGACCTGAGCGCGAACGGCTTCGTGGTCAGGTCTATAGAGGAATATCTGAACAATCCGACAACGACGGATCCCAGTGCTTTGCTTACTGCCCTTCAGCAGATTCCGGTGAAAGATGCTGAGACTCTGAAGGCTTGGCGTCTTTGGCTGGGCCGATGGACGGAGAAGTACGCCAAGGCAAAGAAGGCGGAGGACAGCGGCAGGATCAACAACTGAGTCTGCTGCCCGCTCGCAGGCACTGCGGCACGCAGGATCTGCGTCAACGCGGTTGCGGCAGACAGGAGAAGATCGGTCGGCGATCGTGTGATCGGGATTGCCAGTCGCGGCACGGTTGAGCGACGCGCCCGGGGGCGGTTTTTTTGCATTTTTTTGTTTTTTCTGTTTGCACTTCATTGTTCTGACCCTTATATTCATCGATTTATAGTTCACAACTACTAAGGCCAAGACAGAAAACCTTGCCGCTGGTGCGGAGATTAGCCTGGATGAACGAGATCGTCTCCCAGCCTGTGGGCAAGGTATTACTGTCCCTATAGACGCCGTTTGGACTTCCAGCGGCGGATGTAGGAGATGGTTAGGATCGCTGCTGTAGCTCAGTCGGTAGAGCGCGTCCTTGGTAAGGACGAGGTCCTGGGTTCAAATCCCAGCAGCAGCTGCATGTAAGCAAGCCAGGGCGCGGCCGCGGATTGTGCTTGAGCCGGGCTTTGAATCGGGTATAGGAATCCAAGCAGGAGATCATCAAGGAACAGGCAGATAGCTGCTCATTGGAGGTTTAGTTGAAGATGGCTAAGGCAGTATTTGAACGGACCAAGCCGCACGTAAACGTGGGAACGATCGGGCATGTGGACCATGGCAAGACGACTCTGACGGCCGCCATGACGAAAGTCATGGAACTCAAGGGGCTGTCGAAGTTTAAGTCGTACGATGAAATTGCCAAGGCTTCGGAATCCCAAGGTCGTCGGGATGCGACGAAGATCCTTACGATAGCGACGGCACACGTGGAATACGAGACGGAGAACCGGCACTACGCCCACATCGACTGTCCGGGCCACGCCGACTATGTGAAGAACATGATTACCGGCGCCGCCCAAATGGACGGTGCGATTCTGGTGGTCAGCGCCTACGATGGGCCGATGCCCCAGACCCGCGAGCATATCCTGCTGGCCCGCCAGGTGAACGTGCCGAAGGTCATCGTCTTCATGAACAAGGTGGACCTCGTGGACGATCCCGAGCTGCTGGACTTGGTCGAGCTGGAGATCCGCGAGCTTCTGAACAAGTATCAGTTCCCGGGCGACGAGACGCCGATCATCCGCGGCAGCGCGATTGCGGCCATGCGGGCGGAGACGATGGACGATCCGTCCTGCGCGGCGATCGTCGAGCTGCTCAAGGCGATGGATGAGTACATCCCGATCCCGAAACGCGAGACCGATCTGCCGTTCCTGATGCCGGTCGAAGACGTGTTCAGCATCAAGGGCCGTGGCACCGTCGGCACGGGCCGTGTCGAGCGTGGCAAGGTCCACGTCGGCGAGGAAGTCGAGATCATCGGTCTGGCCAAGGATACCCGTAAGACTGTCGTAACCGGCGTCGAGATGTTCAACAAGACCCTGGACGAAGGGCTGGCGGGCGACAACATCGGCGTGCTGCTGCGCGGTATCGAGAAGAAGGACTTGGAGCGCGGCCAAGTGATTGCCAAGCCCGGCAGCATCACCCCGCACACGAAGTTCCACGCCCGGGTGTACGTGCTGACGAAGGAAGAAGGCGGTCGTCATACGCCGTTCTTCCCCGGCTATAAGCCCCAGTTCTACTTCCGGACGACCGACGTCACCGGCGGCGTGGTCGCCCTCATGAGCGAAGAGGGCAAGTCGGCCGAGATGTGCATGCCCGGCGACAACATCACGATGGACATTGAGATCATCAACCCCATCGCCATGGAAGAGGGTCTGCGGTTCGCCATTCGGGAGGGCGGACGCACGGTCGGTGCGGGTGTCGTCACCAAGGTTATCGCCTAAGTCGAAATGCGGGTGTTATGGCCAAGAAGAAGAAAAGTAAACGAGAGTACGTCTGGCTCGAATGCAGTGAGTGCAACCAGAGGAACTACCGGACGGAAATTAGTGTCGCCGAAGGTGCGCCCAAACTGGAGTTGAAGAAGTACTGCAAGACCGAGCGCAAGCACACGACGCACAAGATCCGGCGGAAATAGAACTAAGGGATACGCAGGGCGGCTTTCCTGGGGAAAGTCACGGCAATACGCCAGTAGCTCAACTTGGTAGAGCATTGGTCTCCAAAACCAAAGGTTGGGGGTTCGATTCCCTCCTGGCGTGATGTTGGCGCCTTGGCCGGGCCAACGCCGCGTCGAACTGTGGATTAGACAGGACCGATATGCTTACGCAGATGTATAAACCGGGACAGGGCAAGTATTCCAGGCTGGGCACGGGTTTCACTGTGGCGATCATTGTTGCCATCGGATGTTACCGGCTCTATCAAATGCTGACGGCCTCCGATCTGAGCTTGTGGATCACGACCATGATCCCGACGGTGATCCTCGTTGGTTTTTCCGTGCTGACGTACTGGCTGCTGAACAAGCCGACGGTGGCGGATTTCCTGATTGCGGCGGAAGGGGAGCTGAAGAAGGTGAACTGGTCCAGCCGCAAGGAGATCGCTGTCTCGACGTTTGTCGTGATTGTGGTGGTCGTCGCCATGGCGGGCCTGTTGGGCCTGACGGATTTCGTGTTTCAGTTGATTTTCCAGACGCTGATCGGGTGAGCCCGGTCGGCGGAAGGATGCGGATCGGGGAGAAGAAGACCGCCGGCTGACGGAAATGGCAGCAGGAGTGGTCTGGCGAGAGGCAAGTGGGCGCCGGCCCGAAAGGATGTCACCCGCTTTACGCGGGTGTGGATTGAAACAGATGCGATGGTACGTGCTAAGAGTTGCGGCGAATAAAGAGATGCAGGTCCGGGAGGCCCTCGCGCGCAAGGTCGAGCAGGAGGGATTGGCCGACGTGATCGGCCGCGTCGAGGTGCCCACGGAACAGATCAAACGCATTCGCGGCGGCAAGCAGACGGTTCACCGGCGCAAGCTGTACCCCGGCTACGTATTCATGGAGATGGAGACCACGGAGGACGGTCGCGTCCCGGAAAAGGCGTGGTTCCTGATCAAAGGCACGGCCGGTGTGGGGGATTTCATCGGCACCGAGGGAATGCCGACGCCCATGCGGGATACGGACGTGGCCAAAATGCTGCTGGAAGCGGAAAAGCCCGAGGAAGCCCCCAGCATCAAGGTCGAATTCCAGAAGGGCGACCACATCAAGATTCGAGAAGGGGCGTTTGAGAATTTCGAGGGCGTGGTCGATTCGATCGACTCGGAGCGCGGCATTGTCAAGGTGATCGTGACGATCTTCGGCCGCAGCACGCCGCTGGACATCGAATATTGGCAAATCGAGAAAGTGTAGGGCAGGGAGGCCGGCAGCGCTACTGCTTCGCCACCCGCCGGGAGCGGGTGGGGATGGAAATCAACGATAAGGGTAGAAGATGGCAAAAGAAATAGCGACTCAGATCAAATTGCAGGCCCCCGGCGGGCAGGCTACTCCGGCCCCGCCGATCGGACCGGCTCTCGGCCAGCACGGCGTCAATATCGGGCAGTTCGTGTCGCAGTTCAACGAACGGACCCGGGAAATGAATGGAACGATCGTGCCGGTGGTCATCACGGTTTACACCGACCGTAGCTTCACCTTCGAGGTCAAAAGTCCCCCGGCGGCCGTGCTGCTCAAGCAGGCGGCGGAGGTCGCCAAGGGCAGCGGCACGCCCAACAAAGAGAAGGTCGGTAAGGTGACCGCCGCGCAGGTGCGCAAGATTGCCGAGGCGAAAGCCAAGGACCTGAACGCTTACGATCTGGCGAAGGCCGAGAAGATCATTCGTGGGACCGCTCGCAGCATGGGAATCGAGGTAGTCGATTGAGGCCGTAGTCCTCCATCGCTTGTGGGAATAGTGAGATAGCGCATATGAAGCCAAGGAGCAAACGATACCAGAAAGAGGCCCAGCAGGTAACGGAAGGGCCGGTGAGCCTGGACCAGGCCATTGACAGAATCAAGTCCTTCAAGGGAGTCAAATTCGACCAGACGGTGGAGTGTGTGCTGTGGCTGGGGATTGATCCCAAGCAGACGGACCAGTTGGTGCGTGGCTCTCTGTCGTTGCCTCATGGCGTGGGCAAGCAGAAGAAAGTCATCGCGTTCTGCGATGATTCGCAGGTCGAGGCGGCGAAGAAGGCCGGAGCGATCGAGGCTGGCGTCGATGAGCTGGTCAAGAAGGTCACCGACGGTTGGGCGGATTTTGACGTGGCGATCGCTTCGCCGAAGGTCATGGGCAAGGTGGGCAAGCTGGGCCGCATTCTGGGCCCTCAGGGCAAGATGCCTTCGCCCAAGAACGGCACGGTGACGGACGATGTGCTCACCGCCGTGGCCGAGTTTACGGCCGGCAAGATCGAGTTTCGCAACGATGCCGGCGGCAACGTCCATGCGGTGGTCGGCAAGCAGAGTTTCGACAAGAAGAAGCTGATGGAGAACGTCGAAGCGTTCGTCAACCATATCAAAAGGGTCAAGCCGGCCTCGGCCAAAGGAGCCTACATCAAAAAGGCCTGCCTATCCGCGACGATGAGTCCTGCGGTTGAGGTGAGCGTCTGACACAGGTCGCCGGATCGGATCGCCCGCTTCAGGCGGGTGTGGTTTGGGACAAAGCACGGGAGATGCGATGAGCAAATACGTAAAGCAATTAGTCCAGGCACAACTGGAGAAGAAAATCGGCGACGAGGAGATCCAGGATTTTCTGGTGGTGAGTACGAAGGGGGTGGGGGGCGTTAACAACAACGTGATGCGGGGTGCGCTCAAAGAGAAGGGCATCCGGATGCAGGTGGTCAAGAACTCGCTGTTCACGCGGGCGTTGCGCAGCCGCAAGATGGAAGGGGCGGCGCCGTTGTTCAGCGGGCCCTGCGCGGTGGTCTACGGCGGCGATAGTGTGGTCGACGTCGCCAAGGAAATGCTCGTCTGGGCGAGGAAGCTCAAGGTCATCGAGGTCAAAGGGGCTTTTGTCGACGGCACTTTGCTGGACGGCAAGGGAGCCGAGCAACTGTCCAGGATGCCGACTCGGGCCGAGCTGCAAGGCCGGATCGTATCCTGCTTCCTCGCGCCGGGCGCCCGGGTGGGTGGGGCCTTGGTCGGGCCCGCCGGGGTCATTGCCGGCTGCCTCAAGAGCATCATCGAGAAAGCGGAAGAACCAGCGGAAAAGCAAGCGGCTTAATCATGTCTTCTATCGCCCGCGCGGGGCGGGCATGGATTGAAACATCGATTTCTATAATGGCTTCGGTGGCTGTCCCGAACAGGGTTAAACGAGACGACGGAGTCCCGGCTACCACTAGGCCCTGATGGTACAGGAGTTTGTTCCCATGGCAGATGAAAGCAAGACGTGGAGTGGTCAGGTAAAGGAATTGGGCGACAAGATCGTCGCTTTGACCCTGATGCAGGCGAAGGAATTGGCGGATTACCTCAAAGAAGTATACGGCATCGAGCCGGCGGCCGGCGGTGCCGTAATGGTCGCAGGTCCGGCGGCGGGTGCCGTAGCGGCGGAAGCGGCCCCTGAGAAGACGACGTTCGACGTGGTCCTGACCGGTTTTGGCGACAAGAAGATTCAGGTCATCAAGGAAGTCCGGGCTTTGACGGGTCTGGGGCTCAAGGAAGCCAAAGAGCTGGTGGACGGCGTCCCGAAGCCGGTGAAGGAAGGCGTCAGCAAGGAAGACGCCGAGACGGCCAAGAGACAATTGGAGGCCGCCGGCGCCACCATCGAAATCAAATGAACCTGAACCGCCTCTTGTGAGTAAAGATAATGGGTATGCGCCCACATATAGATTCATAGACGCGAGATTCACGATCTTACCATAGGAGCATTAGATGGCTGTGCGGACTTTTCGCAGTTTCGGCAAGATGCAGGATGCGGTCGCGATTCCCAATCTTGTCGCGGTCCAGCGGGACAGCTACGCCAAATTCCTGCAACGAGAGGTGGCGCCCACCAAACGGGCCGACATGGGGCTTGAGGCCCTGTTCCGGGAAATCTTCCCCATCGAGAGCTACGATAAGAAGATGACCCTGGAATATCTCTATTATGAATTGGAGAAGCCTCACTACACCCCCCTCGAATGCCGGCAACTGCGTCTGACGTATGCCTATCCTCTCAAAATCCACTGCCGGCTGCGGTCGGAAAGTGGGGCGGACATGGCCGAGCAGGCGATCTACCTGGGCGAGATGCCCGTGATGATCGGGGGCGGCGAGTTCATCGTGAACGGTGCCGTCCGCGTGCTCGTGAGCCAGTTGCATCGCAGCCCCGGGGTGGATTTTCTGATCGAGAGCAAGGAAGGCGACCGGGTTCTGCACGGCGGCCGGATCATTCCGGAACGCGGAAGCTGGATCGAGATCAGCGTGACGCAGAAGGATATTCTCGTCGTCAAGATCGATCAGTCCAGCAAGATCCCGGCCTCGGTTTTCCTGCGGGCCATCAATCCGGACTACGGGACGACCGAGGCGATTCTCAAGTTGTTCTACGCGCCCAAGACGGTGCCGACCAACAAGCTCACCGCGAACATGTGGGCGTTGGCTCCTATCGTGGATACCACGACGGGGGAGATCCTGGTGGAGGCGGCGGGGCAGATCGGCGATAAGCTCGCCGCCATTCAGCAGAGCGACATCAAGAAGGTCGAGGTCATTGACGACATTCGTGATACGATCGTCATGAACACGCTGGCGCAGGACGATTGCCCGGGCCACGACCAGGCGCTGCTGAAGTTCTACATGCGTCTGCGGCCGGGCAACCCGCCCAACCAGGAGAAGGCCCAGGCTTTCTTTACGGAGAAATTCTTCGATCCCAACCGCTACCGGTTGGGCAAGGTCGGCCGGTTCCGGCTCAACCGCAAGTTCGGGCAATCGGTCGAAGAGAACGAGATGACGCTTCGTCCCGAGGACTTCCTCAACACGATGAAGTACATGCTGGCCCTGCGCAACAACGAGGGCGAGGTCGATGACATCGACCACCTCGGCAACCGCCGGCTTCGGACGATCGACGAATTGGCGGCGGACGAGATCCGCAAGGGTCTGCTGAAACTCCGCCGGACCGCTCAAGAGCGGATGAGCATCAAGAGAGATGCGGAAACCGCGCCGAAGGTGGCCGATTTGATCAACTCCAAGAGCGTCGCCAGCAGCATCAACTTCTTCTTTGGGCGTGGCGAGCTGAGCCAAGTGGTCGACCAGACCAACGCGCTGAGTCAGCTCACGCACGAGCGGCGTCTGTCGGCCCTGGGCCCCGGCGGCTTGAATCGTCGGCGGGCGGGCTTTGAAGTCCGCGACGTCCACATCAGCCACTACGGGCGCATTTGCCCCATCGAGACGCCGGAAGGCACCAACATCGGCCTGATCTCGTCGCTGGCGATTTTCACGACCATCGACGAGTACGGCTTCCTGCTCAGTCCTTATCGCAAGGTCAAGAATGCCAAGCTGACGGGCGAAGTGGCCTATCTGCGCGCCGATGAGGAAATGAAAGCCGTGTTCGCGCCGCCCAGCGTCGTGGATCCCAAGACCAAGACGATCGCGGAAGACTTGGTGCTGGCCCGCAAGTCGGGCGAGCTGGCCCTGACCACGCGCGACGAGGTTGAGTACATCGACATCTCGCCGAAGCAGATCGTCGGCGTCTCGGCATCGTTGATTCCGTTCCTGGAGCACGACGACGCCAACCGCGCCCTGATGGGCTCGAACATGCAGCGCCAGGCGGTGCCGTTGCTCAAGACGGAGCCCCCGCTGGTGGGCACCGGCATGGAAGAGGTCGTCGGCAGCAACTCGAGCATGGTGGTGAAGGCCGAGCACGCGGGCGTCGTGACCGCAGTGGACGCGATGCACATCGTCATCAACCACACGGACGAGTACCCCTTGGACAAGTTCATGGGGCTCAATGAGCGGACGTGCCTGAACCAGAAGCCCGTGGTCAAGCTGGGGCAGAAGGTCGAGGCCGGCCAGGTGATCGCCGACGGCGGCGGCACCTCCCACGGCATCCTGGCGCTCGGCAAGAACGTGCTGGCCGGGTTCGTGTCCTTTGACGGCTTCAATTTCGAGGACGCGATCATCGTCAGCGAGAGGCTGGTCAAGGATGACAGTTTCACGAGCATCCACATCGACGAGTTCACGGCGGAAGTCCGCGAGACCCGGCTGGGAAAAGAGGAGTTCACGCGGGACATTCCGAACGTCAGCGAAAAAGCGCTGCGGAACCTGGACGAGCAAGGCGTGGTCCGGGAAGGCACGCGGGTGTGCCCGGGCGACATTCTCGTCGGCAAAGTGGTTCCGAAGAGCAAGGTCGAGCTGACGCCGGAAGAGAAACTGCTGCACGCCATCTTCGGCCGGGCGGGCGAGGACGTCAAAAATGACTCGCTCGAACTGCCCAGCGGCTACGAAGGCGTGGTTATCAAGACGGAGGTCTTCACCCGTCGCGGCGTCGGCGGCGAAGACCAGAAGAAAGTCCTGGCCGAGGAGACCAAGAAGTACGAGATGGAGGCCAGGACCAAGGAGTGCTCCATCTTCCGGCAGATGATCGGGGCTATTCACGAGCAGATCGAAGTGACCATTATCGACCCCAACACGAAGCAGAAGGTCGGGGCCAGCGAAGACGACGAAGTCGTTTACGAGCAGATCGAGAACTTCGACATCAAGTGGGTCAAGCCGGCGGCCGCCCGGGAGGACGTCCAGAAAACCGTGGACAAATTCTGGGCCAAGATCACGGAAGCGGAAGAAGAGAAGAAGCGTCGGATCGAGCGGGCCAAGCATGGGGACGAACTGCCCAGCGGCGTGTTGCAGATGGCCAAGATTTACGTGGCGATCAAGCGGACGCTGTCCATCGGCGACAAGATGGCGGGCCGGCACGGCAATAAGGGCGTGATCGCCAAGATCATGCCCGAGGAAGATATGCCGTTCCTCGAGGACGGCACACCCATGGATATCCTCCTGAATCCACTCGGCGTGCCGAGTCGTATGAACGTGGGCCAGATTCTGGAGACCCATTTGGGCTGGGTGGCCCAGGTGCTGGGCTTCAACGCCGTGACGCCCGTCTTCGACGGCGCCACGGAAGAGGATATTCAGAACCTGACGGAAGAAGCGAATCAGTTGATGAAAAAGCGGAAAGAGGAGTTGCACGCGCGAGGCGAAGCGCCGCCGGCCAGTGAGCTGTTCATCACCGTCCCCAAGACGTTGAAGACGCAGCTCTATGACGGCCGCACGGGCGAGCCGTTCGACCAGAAGGCGACGATCGGATTCATGTACATGATGAAACTCCATCATCTGGTGGACGACAAGATCCACGCCCGGGCGACCGGGCCATACAGCCTGATCACCCAGCAGCCGCTGGGCGGCAAGGCCCGCACGGGCGGACAGCGCTTCGGCGAGATGGAAGTCTGGGCGCTCGAAGGTTACGGTGCCGCGTACACCCTTCAGGAAATGCTTACGGTCAAGAGCGATGACGTGGAGGGACGAACGAAGATCTATGAGTCGATGGTCAAAGGCCAGAACACGCTGGAGGCCGGCACGCCGCTGTCCTTCGATGTGTTGTGCAACGAGATTCGCGGGTTGGGTCTGAACATCCAGCTCGAAAAGAAACGCCTGGGGCGGACGGCTCTATAGAAAGGTCATTGCGAGTGAAGCGCGGCAAGGGGGCCCCAAAGGCGAAAAGACGCGTTTGGGACCCGATCTGAAGGTCGAGTTAAGAGTCCATAAGGGGGCTTTGCATGTTGGGAAACATCTACGATCGAATTAATGATTACGGTTCGGTCAAGATCTCCTTGGCTAGCCCGAATGATATTCGGAGTTGGTCCTTTGGGGAGGTCCGTAAGCCCGAGACGATCAATTACCGGACCTACCGGCCCGAGAAGGACGGTTTGTTCTGTGAGCGAATATTCGGACCGGAGCGCGACTGGGAGTGCGCTTGCGGGAAGTACAAGGGAACGAAGTTCAAGGGGATCATCTGCGACCGTTGCGGCGTCAAAGTGACCCACAGCCGGGTGCGGCGCAAGCGCATGGGCCACATCAACCTGGCGGCCCCCGTGTTGCATATCTGGTTCTTCAAGTCGATCCCGAACCGGCTGGGCACGATCCTGGGGATGAAAAGCTCGGACCTGGAGAAGGTCATCTATTTCCAGGACTACGTGGTGACGGACCCGGGGACGACCGGTCTGAAGGCAGGTCAGCTTCTCAGTGAAGAGGAGTATCGCGACGCCGGCTCCAAGTACGGAAACTCGTTCAAGGCCGCCATGGGCGCCGAAGCGATCAAAGCGCTGCTCGAGGCCCTGGACATGGATGGGTTGGGTACCCACCTGCGCAAGGCCATTGCCAAAACGAACAGCAAGCAGAAGATTCGGGACCTGACCAAGCGGCTCAAGACCATCAACGAGATCAAAAACAGCAACAACAAGGCGGAATGGATGGTCCTGGAGGCGGTCCCGGTGATTCCGCCGGACCTGCGGCCTCTCGTGCTGCTGGAGCGCGACAACTTCGCGACGAGCGATTTGAACGACCTCTACCGGCGTATTATCAACCGGAACAACCGTCTCAAGAAGCTGATCGATCTGAACGCGCCGGAAGTCATCATCCGCAACGAAAAACGCATGCTGCAGCAGGCGGTCGACTCCCTGCTGGACAACGGCCGGTGCCGCCGGCCGGTCCTGGGCAGCAATAATCGGCCGCTCAAGTCGCTGACCGACATGATCAAGGGCAAGCAGGGGCGATTCCGGGAGAACCTCCTCGGTAAGCGCGTGGATTATTCCGCCCGCTCGGTCATCGTCGTCGGCCCCGACCTGCAGTTGTACCAATGCGGGCTGCCGAAGAAGATCGCGCTGGAACTGTACCAGCCGTTCATCATCCGCAACCTCAAGCAGCACGGCTACGCGGACACGATCAAGAGCGCCAAGCGCATGATCGAGCGCCGCGATGAGCAGGTCTGGGACATCCTCGAAGAGGTCATTCACCAGCACCCGGTGCTGCTGAACCGTGCCCCGACGCTGCACCGCATGGGCATCCAGGCGTTCGAGCCCGTGCTGGTCGAGGGCAACGCGATCATGCTGCACCCGCTGGCCTGCAAGGGCTTCAACGCGGACTTCGATGGCGACCAGATGGCGGTGCATCTGCCGTTGAGCGTCGAGGCGCAGGCGGAGACGCACGTCCTGATGATGACGACCGGCAACATCTTCTCGCCGGCGAACGGCTCGCCCATGGTCGGTCCGTCGCAGGACATGGTGATGGGCAACTATTACCTGACCGTCGTACTGGACGATCTGCGGCCCGCCGGCACGGCGCCGACACCGCCGAAGCGCAAGCCCCGGCTGTTCCGTGATGCGCATGAGGCTATGATGGCCCACGACGTGGGCAAGGTCACCCTCCATGAGAAGATTCGGGTCCGTATTCCGCACCGGATGCTCAAGGAGAAGCCGGGCGAGGTCAAGAATATCGGTGAAGACGGCAAGATGTACGCGGTGGAGACTACGGTCGGCCGGTGCATCTTCAACGACATTCTGCCCAAAGGCATGCCATTCTATAACATGACGATGGCGCAGAAGAAGCTCAGCCAGGTCATCAGCGATTGCTTCGTATATTCCGGCGGGGCGGAGACGGTCGGTCTGCTCGACCGGATCAAGGACCTGGGCTTCCGCTACGCCACGCTCGCCGGCCTGAGCTTCGGTCTGAGCGATCTGAAGATCCCGGGCAAGAAGCCGGAGATCATTGCGGACACGGAGAAGCGCGTCGGCAAGATCCAGAGGAACTATGAAGAAGGCGTCCTGACCGAGCGCGAGCGGTACAACCAGGTCATCGATGCGTGGACCAACGCCCGCGTGGCGGTGACCAACGAAATGATTCGCGGCCTGAAAGAGGACACGAAAGAGGACGGCACGCCCTATCTGAACCCGATCTATCTGATGACGGATTCCGGGGCCCGCGGCAGCATCGATCAGATCCAGCAGCTCGCCGGAATGCGTGCCTTGATGGCCAAGCCCAGCGGCGAGATCATCGAGACCCCGATCAAGTCGAACTTCCGCGAGGGTCTGACCGTTCTGGAGTACTTCAGCTCGACCCACGGCGCCCGCAAAGGTCTGGCGGATACGGCCCTCAAGACGGCCAACTCCGGCTACCTGACGCGTAAGCTCATCGACGTGGCGCAGAACGTGATTATCATCGAGCGGGACTGTGGGACTCTGCAAGGGATTACCAAGACCAGTATCAGCCGCGGCGACCAGGTCGATATTCCGTTGTCCCAATTGATCATCGGTCGAACGGCGCGCGACAACATTCGCAACCCGATCACGGATGAGATGATCGTTCATGAGAATGAAGTGATCACGCACGAGATCGCGCACAAGATCGAGGCCCTGGGTCTGGATGCCATCCGGGTCCGCAGCCCGCTAACGTGCGACAGCCCGTTCGGCGTGTGCGCGAAGTGCTTTGGTTGGGACATGAGCACCGGCCAAGTCGTCGAAGAAGGTGCGGCCGTGGGAATTGTGGCCGCCCAGTCCATCGGCGAGCCTGGTACGCAGTTGACGCTCCGTACCTTCCACACCGGCGGTGTCGCCTCGCGTGCGATTCTCGAACGCGAGCAGGAAGCGACCCACACGGGACGAGTGCAGTACCGCGACGTCAACGCCGTGATCATCAAGCGTGAGGACGGCTCGATGACCACCGTGGCCCTCAAACGCAACGGCGAGATTGCGCTGCTGGACCAGAAGGACCGCGAACTGGACAAGTTCAAGGTGCCTTACGGCGGTATCCTGCTCGTGCAGGACGGGCAAGCCGTCAAGGCCGGCACGATCCTGTTCCAGTGGGACCCGCACCGCACGCCGATTCTGGCCGAGATCGGGGGCCTGATCCGGTTCGTCGACATTATCGAGGGCGAGACGGTCCAGACCGAGGAACTGCGCACCCGGACTTCGAAGAAGGCCAAAGACAAAGACAAAGACAAAGACGTGGACGCCAAGGTCGTCGAGCGGCCGGTCGTGATCGAGCACAAGGGCGACAAGCACCCGCAGATCATGATCGAGGACGCTAAAGGCAAGATCCTCGATGTCCACTATCTGCCCGCCGGGGCGAGAATTGAGGTGGTCGAGGGCCAGGAGGTCCAGGCCGGCCAGTTGCTGGCCCACCAGCCCCGCGCCACGGGCGGAACGCAGGATATCACCGGCGGTCTACCGCGCGTGACGGAAGTCTTCGAGGCGCGCAAGCCCAAGGACCCCGCGGCGATGGCCGAGATCAGCGGGCGTGTCGAGCTGCGCAGCGACAAGCGCAAGGGCAAGATGACGATCACCATCCGCAGCGAAAGCGGCATGGAGAAGGAGCACCATGTCCCGCGCGATCGCCATCTGAACGTGCATACGGGCGACATTATCGAGGCCGGCGACGCCCTGACCGACGGGCCGCTGGTGCCGCACGACATCCTCCGGATCAAGGGCGAAGAGGCGCTCCAGCGCTATCTGATCGCTGAGATTCAGAACGTCTATCGCTCGCAGAACGTCAATATCAACGACAAGCACGTCGAGATCATCATTTCGCAAATGATGCGCAAGGTCGAGATCGATTCGGTCGGCGACAGCACGTTCCTGCCCGGCGAAGTGGCCGACAAGTTCGTGTTCCGCAAGGAGAACGACCGGCTGACCAACAGCATCAAGGTCGCAGCTCCGGGCGATGTCACGGAACTCCAGGAAAACCAGGTCCTGGACAAGAAAGAGCTGGCCCGGATGAACGAGAAGGTCGAGGCACTGGGCGGTGCGCCCGCCAAGGGCCGCAAACCCAAGCCCGCCACGGCCAAGACGCTGCTGCTGGGCATTACCAAGGCCTCGCTGTGGTCCGACAGCTTTATTGCCGCTGCGAGCTTCCAGGAAACAACAAAGGTGTTGACGGAAGCCGCGCTGGCCGGTAAAGTGGACGAATTGCACGGTCTGAAGGAGAACGTGATCCTGGGTCACCTGATCCCCGCCGGCACGGCGTTCAAGCCTCACCTGGAGATGCGGGTCAAGCATCTGGTGGAGGCGCCGATGCCGAGGGAGTTGGAAGGCGTCAAGGAAGAGAAGCCGCAGGACGTCGAGGCCAAGGCCGAGTCCAGGATCAAGGAAGTGCTGGGTATCGAGTAACCATTTTGTGGCTTTTTGATTGAGATGGGACGTATGCCGACGATCAACCAGTTAGTGCGAAAACCGAGAATCGCTTCCAAGAAGCATAAACGCGTGTCCGATATCACCGGGTCGCCGCAAAAGCGGGGCGTGTGCCTGATCGTCAGGACGCAGACCCCGAAGAAGCCGAACTCTGCGTTGCGCAAAGTGGCGCGTGTCCGGCTGACCAGCGGCAAGGAAGTGACCGCCTATATCCCGGGCGTCGACCACAACCTGCAGGAGCACAGTACGGTGCTCATCCGCGGCGGCCGCGTCCGGGACTTGCCCGGTGTTCGCTATCACATCGTTCGTGGTGTGCTGGACTGCGCTGGTGTGGCCGGCCGGCAGCGCAGCAGGAGCAAATACGGCGCCAAGCGGGCCAAGTAAGGACCCGGGGCGCGAGTTGAAGTGGCTTGAGAAGATAGAGAGCGTAGAGTGCTATGGCTAAGAAGTTCACGGCGTCCAGCAAGGTATTGAAACCGGATTCGAAGTACAACAGCAAGCTGGTCAGCAAATTCATCAACTGTATGATGTGGGGCGGCAAGAAAAACGCCGCGCAGAATGTCTTCTATGGCGCGATGGGAATCGTGGCCGAGAAGATCAAGGACGTCACGCCGCTGGAGATCTTCGAAACCGCGATCAACAACGTGAAGCCGGCGCTGGAGGTCCGGAGCAAGCGCGTGGGCGGGGCCAGCTACCAGGTCCCGATCCAAGTGAACGCCAAGCGGCAGCAGTCGCTGGCATTTCGATGGATCCTTCTGTCCGCACGTGGCAAGAAGGGCAAGCCCATGAGCGAGCGACTGGCCTCCGAGTTGATGGATGCCTATAATAGGACGGGTGGCGCCATGACGACGCGGGAAAACGTGCACCGCATGGCCGAGGCGAATAAGGCGTTTGCCCACTTCGCTTGGTAGTAGTTGCAGGAGTCATACTGCCACGGTCGCTCCAGTGAGCCCGTGGCAGTTTTTTTATGTGTACGTGTTTGGCAGGCGGAACACGACCTATTATGTAGAGACAAACAGAATCTCCGGCGATGGAAAGTCTCGAAAAAATACGCAATATCGGCATCATGGCACACATTGATGCCGGCAAGACGACGGTGACGGAGCGTTTCCTTTATTATACGGGCAAGACCTATAAGATGGGGGAGGTCCATGAAGGTACGGCCGTCATGGACTATTTGGAGGAAGAGCAAAGGAGGGGGATCACCATCACCTCGGCCGCCACGAAGTGCCCGTGGCAGGGTTTCGAGGTCAACTTGATCGACACCCCCGGGCATATCGACTTCACGGCGGAGGTGGAGAGGTCGCTGCGGGTGCTCGACGGCGCGATTGCCGTGTTCGACGGCAGTGAAGGGGTCCAGGCGCAGAGCGAGACGGTCTGGCGTCAAGGCCAAAAATACGGGCTGCCGTGCCTGTGTTTTATCAATAAGATGGACAAGACGGGGGCCGATTTCGAGATGAGCCTCCAGAGCATCTATGACAAGCTGCTGGCCCGCGCGGTGGCGGTCGAGATTCCCATCGGGGCGGAGGACTCCTTTGCCGGCATCATCGACCTGATCGCGATGAAGGCCGTGTACTATGAGGCCCAGGAATTGGGGGCGAAGTTCCACGAGGCCGATATCCCGCCCGAGTATGTGGAGAAAGCCAGGAAATACCGGGCGCGGATGATCGAAGCGGCGGCCGAGCACGATGAGGAGTTGATGTCGGCGTTCATCAACGATGCACCGGCTAGTGAGCAGGCTATTCGGAGGGCCATTCGCAAGGGCACGCTCGAAAATAGGCTCAACCCGGTTTTCGTCGGCTCGGCCCTCAAATACGTCGGGATTCAACGGCTGCTGGATGGGGTCGTGGCCTATCTGCCATCGCCCCTGGAGCGGCCGACCATCATGGGACACAAGCCCGAGGACGAGACCAAGAAGATCCCCGTAAAATGCGATCCCGAGGGGAGCCTGGTGGCGCTGGCGTTCAAAATCATCACGGATGTGCATGGCGACCTGTACTTTTTGCGCCTCTACCAGGGCACGCTCAAGACGAACAGCCGCGTGCTGAACCCCAACCGCGACAAGCGGGAGAACATCATGCGGGTCTTTGAGATGCACGCGAACGAGCGGAAGATCGTGGATTCCGCGCGGGCGGGGGACATTGTGGCCGTGGTGGGCCTGCGAAACACCCTCACGGGTGATACCCTGTGTGATCCGAAGAAGCCTGTCCTACTGCCCAGTATCAGTTTTCCCCAGACGGTTATCACGATGTCCATCGAGCCGCGGTCCACCGCGGACAGGGCCAAGCTCGGCGACGCCCTGGAGACCCTGCGGCGGGAGGACCCCACCTTCTCCTACAAGATCGATCCGGACACGGGGCAGACAGTCATCAGCGGCATGGGGGAGCTCCACCTGGAAATCCTCCAGCACAAGCTGGTAAAAGACATGAAGGTGGATGTGCGGGTGGGTAAGCCCCGCGTCGCCTACAAAGAGACGATCACGAAAACCGCCCTGGCGGAGGGCAAATTCATTCATCAGACGGGTGGACGGGGCCAGTACGGTCACGTCGTCCTGCGGGTTCAGCCGCTGGTTGATGAGGAGGGCCATGGGAGGTCTCAGGTCGAATTCGAGGCTAACGTACCGTCCGATAAGGTTCCCCATGAGTATGCCAACGCGGTGGGACGGGGCGTCAAGGAGGCTACCAGCAATGGTGTCTTGGCTGGCTACCCCATCATTGGTGTGAAAGCGACCCTGGTGGATGGCTCCCATCATCCCGTGGACTCCTCGGATCTGGCCTTCGAGCAGGCGGCCGCCATCGCCTTTGACAAGGCCCTGAAGGAGGCCGGTCCGGTGCTTCTGGAGCCGGTAATGCGGGTACAAGCGGTGGTCCCGGAGTCCGCGTTCGGCGCTATTCAGGCCGATTTGCTGGCCAAGCGGGGCGTAATCCTCGGTTGCCGGGCCCACGGCAATATGCGCGTGATCGACGCCAAGGTGCCCCTCGTGGAGCTCTTCGGCTATTCGAGCGACATCCGCAGCCTCACGGCCGGACGCGGCAGCTTCACCATGGAGCCGATGGCCTATGAGAGGGTGCCCGAACAGGTCGCCAGGGGAATCCTCTCGTGAAAAAGTGAAAAAAAGTGAAAGATTTTCCCTTGGATTCGCTTTTAGCCGGTTGACAGCTCGTCGGACCGGTGATAAAGTTGGCGTTTTTCAGCTGTAGCGAGCATTGTCATGGATGACTTTGCGATACGTAGTTACGCTGTGGCATATCTGTGATTGCCATCAAGGATGGCGCAACGGGTATTCTGTGTAGCTTTGGGTTAGCAAAGTAAGGTGGCTTTGCCGAGGTCCAACGCGGATCTCGACCCTGACTCTTAAGGAAGGCCACGCGGCCTGTGGCACCGGTTGACAGTCTCGCCAGGTGCCGGATGGGCCCGACAGCCCTTCCTGCCTTTAACCAACGAGCGGTCATAGCCAGGATGGAGACAGTATCTGCTCTGGATCGGCCGGTCGTCGCGTAGTAAGTTCTTGCGTTTTCGTGGCTTATGACCATGCCCTTACCGGATCGTGGAGCTCCGGACACGGGCAGACGAAGGGCTGGTCCAGAGGAGCATTATGGCTTCCGAAAGTGAAAAGATCAGAATTCGGATGGAGGCGTACGACCATCGGACGTTGGATGCCTCCGCCAAGGAGATCGTGGAGCACGCCCGCAGGACCAACGCCCGCGTGAGCGGCCCGATCCCGCTGCCGACCCGCATCGAGCGGTACACGGTCCTGCGCAGTCCGCACGTCGACAAAAAGTCGCGGGAGCAGTTCGAGTTGCGGACGCACAAGCGCTTGATCGACATCCACGAGGCGAATGCTCGGACCGCCGAGGTGCTGAACCGGCTGGTCGTGCCGGCAGGCGTATTTGTGAAAATCAAGGCGTAGGAGCATAGGACCTGAGACTATGGCGATGTTACTTGGCAAGAAAGTAGGCATGACGCGGGTCTATGACGAGGCGGGTCGCCTGATCCCGGTCACCGTCATCCAAGCCGGTCCTTGCATCGTCACGCAGATCAAGACCAGCAAGGCGGACGGGTACAGCGCGGTACAGATGGGATTCGAGGATCGCAAACCCTCGCGGCGGACGCAGGCCGAGGTCGGCCACGCCCGCAAGGCCAACACCGCGCCGAAGCGTTTTGTTCGCGAATGGCGGCTGCCGGAGGCGGCGAAAACGGAGTACAAGCCGGGCGACGCCCTGACGGTATCGATCTTTGCGGGCACCAAACTCGTAGATGTCGTGGGAACGAGCAAAGGCAAGGGGACTGCGGGACCGATGAAGCGCTACGGCTTCAAAGGCTTTCCAGCCTCCCACGGTACGGAGCGAAAGCACCGGGCGCCCGGTTCCATCTGCGCTCGGGCTACCAACTCCGGTATGGGCGGTGCCCTGAAAAGGGGCAAGCGCATGGCCGGGCACATGGGTGACGACCGCGTGACCGCCAAGAATCACGTGCTGGTTGCCATCGACGAAGAAAGAAACCTGCTGGTCGTCAAGGGGACCGTTCCCGGACCGTCCGGCGGATATTGCGTGGTAAAAACGGCCAAGAGCCTTGGCACTTCGAGTGGAACGTAAGATGATTGAACTGACGGTTTACAACACGGGTGGGCAGCAGGTGGGTACTGTCCAGGTCGATGAAGCGATCCTGGGAGGCTGCGTTCGTTACGCTCTGCTCAAGCAGGCCATCGTGATGTACCACGCCAACAAACGCGTGGGCACCGTGGCCACCAAGGGCAGGAGCATCGTCGCCGGCTCGACGCGCAAGTTGTTCCGGCAAAAGGGCACCGGGAATGCCCGCGCGGGCACTCGGCGGACCGGCAAGCGGGTCGGGGGCGGCATGACCTTCGCGAAGGGCTTCCGGGATTTCCGGCAGGCGATGCCGCGCAAGCAGCGGATGCTGGCCCGGGACTCGGCCGTACTGGCCAAGCTGCGCTCGAATGAAGTGGTCGTGGTCGAGGGTCTGTCGTTCGAGAAGCCGCGCACGAAGGATTTCGTCGCCGTACTCAAGAACCTCAAGATCGACCGCAGTTGCCTGGTGGCGATCCCGGAGTACGATGAGAACGTGTATAAGTCCGTGCGGAACGTCCGGAAGGTGGACGTGATGCCGGTGGCCGACCTGAACGCGGCGGATATCATCAATCACCGCCGGATGCTGTTTACGAAGGACGCACTGACGTCGTTTCTCGATAGAAAGGCCGACCGTCAGGAGAGCGTGACCGCGTAGAAACGCCGATGACGAGGTAGTGGGTTTTCAATTTGGGTTCGAGCTTCCGATGGATGATTATAGCATAGTAATCCGGCCGATCGTCACCGAGCAGGGGATGCATTTCGCCAACGTCAAGGGGGCGTACTCCTTCGAGGTGCATAGAGACGCGAACAAGGCGGAGATCAAAAACGCGATAGAGAAGATCTACCGCGTCAAGGTCGATAAGGTCCGGACGGCCAACCGCCAGGGCAAACGCCGGCGGCGCGGCCGCAAGATCGGCACGACCTCCGCGTGGAAGAAAGCCGTGGTCTTCCTGGCGCCCGACAATCACATTGACTTGTTCTGATCCGGTGGATCGTAGAGAGAGACAGGCGTATGGGCATTCGAATCTATAAACCGACCAGCGCGGGACGCCGCAATAGTTCGGTGAACGATTTTGCCGAGCTGACGACGGACCGGCCCGAAAAGACCCTGTGCAAGAGGATCAAGAAGAAAGGCGGCCGGAACCACAGCGGCAAGGCGACGGTGCGGTTCCGTGGCGGCGGGGCGCGGAAGATTTACCGTGTCATCGATTTCAAACGCGACAAGGACGGAGTCCCGGCGACCGTGGCCAGCGTCGAGTACGATCCCAACCGCACGTGTTTCATCTCCCTGCTCCAGTACCAGGACGGCGAGAAACGCTATATCTTGGCCCCGTTTGGCATTACGGTCGGGGATGTGCTGGAGAGCGGGCAGTCCGTGGAGCCGAAGACCGGCAATTGCATGCCGCTGGGCTCGATTCCCGCCGGGCTGGAAGTGCATAACGTCGAGATGAGTGCCGGCCAGGGAGGCAAATTGGTGCGGGGCGCCGGTGGTGCGGCAAGAATTGTCGCCAAAGAGGGCGATTGGGTAACCATCATTCTGCCGAGCGGCGAAATGCGCATGGTGCGAAGGGAATGTCGGGCGACGATCGGTCGCCTGGGCAATCCGGATTGGCAGAACGTGACCATCGGCAAGGCCGGCCGCATGCGCCATATGGGAATCCGGCCGCACGTCCGCGGAAAAGCGCAGAACCCGGTGGACCATCCGCTGGGCGGCGGCGAGGGCCGGTCGAACGGCGGTCGTCATCCCTGCTCGCCGACGGGTGTGCTCGCCAAGGGTGGCAAGACCCGAAGCCCCCGCAAGACCAGCAACAGCAGAATTATTCGCAGACGCAAGAATCGACAGGGCCAGATGGTGCTCTAACGGGAGACGGTAAGAGAGAGACGCAGACATGGGAAGATCTGTTAGAAAAGGACCATTCGTTGACGACAAGCTGTTCGCGAAAGTGAGCAAGCAGACGACCGAGGGCAGCCGCGACCCGATCAAGACTTGGGCGCGAAGATGCACGATCGTACCCGAGTTCGTCGGGTTCACCTTCATGGTCCACAATGGCAAGGTCTTTAACAAGGTGTTCGTCACCGAAGATATGGTCGGGCACAAGTTGGGCGAGTTCTCGCTGACCCGGACGTTCCGAGGGCATTCGAGCAAGAAGATTAAGTAGTCATGCAGGTCCGTCGCGAGCCGACAGGCGATCGAGCCGACATGGGGCATGAAATATGTTGAGTGCGATAAAACTAAAAGAAGTAGCACAGCGGCAGCGGGTGACGGTCGAGGATCTTGCCCGGGCCATCGTGCGCGGCGGTCTCGATCTTCAGGACGCCATCTCCGCCGTGAGAAATTGGCAGCACGGCCTGTTCCGGCCGCTCCCGAAGACGGAGGACATCCAGCACCTGGCTGGAGCCTTGTCCGTGGAGGTCAACGAGATCAGTGACTGGCACTCGTCGTACATGTACGCCCCGATGGCGGCGCGCAAAGTGCGATTGGTCATGACGCTGATCCGCGGCCGGCGGGTGCAGGACGCGATGGACCTACTGAAGTTCACGCGCAAGCGGGCGGCCCCGATGGTGAACCAGGTGCTCAAGGCCGCGATTGCCGATGCGGATGAGCACCAGGCGGATGTGGATACCCTCTACATCAAAGAGGCGCGGGCCGACGAGGCCGGCATTCGCATCGGGACGAAGCGCTGGATTCCCAAGGACCGGGGCCGGGCGCATCCCATCCGCAAAAAAGCTTGTCACATCCATGTGACCGTCAGTCAGGAGTGAGAAGGGCACAGTAGAACGGGAATCGAGAAACGGGACTATGGGTCAGAAAACGTCTCCAATCGGGTTTAGGACAGGAATCACGCTGGGGTGGCAGAGCACGTGGTTCGCGCCGAAAGGCAACTACGGCGATTTCCTCGTGGAGGACCAGCGCATCCGTAGATACATCGACGACCGGTTCAACCGCCAGATGCCCAAGGGCGCGGTCGCGAAGGTAGAGATCATCCGGACGCGCAACGAAGTGAACGTGACGATGCACAGCGGGCGGCCGGGCGTGGTGATCGGTCCGCGCGGCGGGGAGGTCGATAAGCTCCGGGAGGAGTTGGAAGGGCTGACCGGCCGCAAGGTGACGGTCAACGTGATTGAGATCAAGGAGCCGGATCTGAATGCCACCCTGGTGGCCGAGGCGATTGCCGAGCAATTGGCCAAGCGCGCCTCCTTCCGGCGTACGATGAAGCAATACTGCGAGTCGGCGATGAACGCCGGTGCCAAGGGAGTGAAGATCACTTGCGGCGGCCGGTTGGCCGGTTCGGAAATGGCCCGCAGCGAGACGCAGAAGATGGGTAGCGTTCCGCTGCACACCCTCGACGCCGATGTGGACTACGCCACGGCCACGGCCCGTACGACCTACGGGGCGATCGGCATCAAGGTGTGGATCTGCCGCGGCAAGTTCGGGGAGGTGTTGGAGCCGGTCGAGCGGAGACAGCCGCGGCGGCCGCCAAGGCGCATGGGGCCACCTTCGGGCGGACCAAGACAGTCGGAGCCACGCGGCGGGCCGCAGACGCCGGACGGTGGGCGCGGCGGACCGGGTGAGAGTGCTCCGGGACCGTCGCCCGACACGCAGAGCCAGGCGCGAGGCAGCGGCGGCAGGCAGGATTGAAAGAGGTTTCCTATGGCGATGATGCCAAAGAGAGTCAAATATCGTAAAAGCCAGCGCGGCAAGATGAAGGGCAATGCGCAGCGCACCAACTACGTCGCTTTCGGCGACTACGGCTTGCAGGCCCTGGAGATGAGTTGGGTGACGGCTAAGAACATCGAGGCCGGCCGCGTGGCGGCGACGCACTACCTGCACCGCGAGGGCAAGGTGTACATCCGCATCTTCCCGCACAAGCCCGTCAGCGCCAAGCCGCTGGAGACTCGTATGGGTAAGGGCAAGGGCGAGCCGGAATTCTGGGTGGCGCGCGTTCGGCCCGGCATGGTGTGCTTCGAGATCGGTGGCGTCAGTGAAGAGGTGGCCAAGCAAGCTCTGTCGCGTGTGGCGCACAAGATGCCGATCCGGATGCGGTTCGTCAGACGCGGTCGCGGACTGTGAGAGGTAGAACGTGAAAGCCAAACAGTTGAGAGAAATGACGGCGGACGAGCTTCAGATCTCATTGGCAGACCTGGAGAAGCGTCTGTTTGACCTGCGGTCGCAGGCGGTGACCGAGAAGTTGGAGAACTCCAAGGGCATTATCAACGTTCGGCGGGATATCGCCCGCATCCGGACGGTGCTGCACGAGCGCAGCAAGTAACGCACAGCCGAAGCGAAGCGCAGGAACTGGCGGATATGGAAACAACGAAGAAGACCAAGACGTTGACAGGGTTGGTGACCAGCAAGAGCGGGGACAAGAGTGTCCGGGTGACGGTGGCCTACAAGGTCAAGCACCCGAAGTACAACAAGTACATCCGGCGTCGGACCAAGCTGGCTGTGCACGACGAAACGAATCTGTGTGGGGTGGGAGATACCGTCGAGATCACGGAGTCGAGGCCCTATAGCAAAACCAAGAGCTGGCGCGTGGTCCAAGTGACCCAGAAGGCCATCCAGGCGTAGTGTCCAGAACGAGATAGAGATATGATTCAGCCGTTTACAATGGTGGATGTCGCCGATAACTCCGGCGTGAAGGTGGCCATGTGTATTCGTGTCAAACGCGGCACGAGTGCCAGAGGGCAGTTCACCCGCTCGATGGCCAGCGTGGGAGACGTGATCTGGGTCGCGATCAAGAAGTCGCTGCCGACGTGCCAGTTGGACGACAAGAAGGTGCACAAGTGCGTGGTGATCCGCACCAAGAAGCCGATCCGGCGCCCCGACGGCAGCTACGTGCGGTTCGACAGCAACGCTGCCGTGATGGTCGACAACGAGGGTAATCCCATCGGGACGAGAATTTTCGGGGCCGTCGCGCGGGAGCTGCGCGAGAAGAACTATATGAAGATCATCTCGCTGGCCGGCGAAGTGGTATGAGTTGGATTTGAGCAGGAGTAAAGAGGCAAGCCCATGGCCTTACACGTAAAAAAAGGTGATATGGTGCAGATCATTTCCGGCGACCACAAGGGGGCCACCGGTCGGGTCCTGCACGTGTACCCGGACGACGGCGTGGTGACGATTCAAGGACAGAACATCGCGAAGAAACATGTTCGGCCTTCCCGGCGTAACCCTCACGGGGGCCGCATCGGCGTGGAACAGCCGATTCACATCAGCAACGTGCTGCCGGTGAATCCGAAGACGTCCAAGGGCACCCGGGTTCGTTATCCGCGGATGCCGGACGGCAGCAAAAAGCGCGTGGCGATGGATGGCACCGAGTTGGGAACGATTGAGAAGGCGAGATAGGGGATGGCCGGCCGCCCATGAGCCGCCGGCCCGATAGAACGAAGAAGATTATGGCGCGTTTGAGAGACTTATACCGAGCGAAGATTGTTCCTGAGCTGAAGAAAGAGTTCGGCTACCCGACGATCATGGCGGTGCCCAAGATGGAGAAGATCGTGGTCTCCATGGGGATCGGCAAGGCGACGCAGGACCGCAAGTACATCGACCTGGCCCGGAAGGACCTCGCCATGATCTGCGGCCAGCAGCCGGCGGTCTGCAAGGCCAAGAAGAGCGTGTCGAACTTCAAGGTGCGCCAGGGGCAGGAGACCGGTCTGAAGGTCACGCTGCGCGGCGTTCGCATGTACGAGTTCCTGGATCGTCTGATCAACCTGGCGATCCCGCGGGTCCGCGACTTTCGCGGCCTGGACCCGAACAGCTTTGACGGCCGCGGCAACTATTCCATGGGCCTGGCGGAACAGAGCGTCTTCCCGGAGATCAACCCGGCGAAGGTCGAGTTTCAGCAGGGGATGAATATCACGTTTACAACCACGGCGCGGACGGATGAAGAGGCCCGGCGCTTGTTGGCGTTGTTTGGCATGCCTTTCCGGGGCCAGACCTCGAGCAAGGCGATTGCCTAGGCGCGCAGACGAAAGAATTACTGGGGTGCGTTGATGTCGACCAAAGCACTGGAGAACAAGGCGAAGAGCAAACCAAAGTTCCGCGTCAGGCAGTACACGCGCTGTCTGCTGTGCGGCAGATCGCATGCCGTGTACCGCAAGTTCAAGGTCTGCCGCATCTGCTTCAGGACTTTGGCGAACGAAGGCAAGATCCCGGGAGTGAAAAAGGCAAGCTGGTAGTCTTTGGCGCGACAGAGCGGCCCGGAGCCGCAGCGCTGTCACCTGCTGCACAAGGCGGGTGTGGATGGAAACAAATAGGATAGAAACTATGAGTTGGAGCGATCCCATAGCTGACATGCTCACGCGAATTCGCAACGCGAGCCGCGTGGGCAAACCGCACGTCCAGGTGAAGGCGTCCAAGATCTGCGAGGGCATTGCGGGCGTCCTCAAGAAGGAAGGGTACATCCTGGATTACGATCGGATTGACGACGGCAAACAAGGCATTCTCCGCGTGACGCTCAAGTATAACGACGAGGGCCAGCCCGCCATCACCGACATCAAGCGGATGAGCAAGCCCGGCTGTCGGATGTATGCAGGCGTAGACGGCCTCCCGACGGTGCTCGGGGGGATGGGCATCGTCGTGGTCTCCACGAGCAAGGGGATCGTCAGCGATCGCAATTGTCGCGAGAACAAGGTCGGCGGCGAAGTTCTTTGTACGGTAAGCTAAATGAGTCGGATAGGAAAGAAACCTGTTGCAGTGCCGAAGGGCGTGAAAGTCGAGCAGCACGAGCAGACCGTGACGGTCACGGGGCCGCTGGGCAGCGCGGAATTGAGCTACGATCCGTGCCTGACCGTCAAGATCGAGGACTCCGGCAGCCGGATCGATGTCATCAATCCGCAGCCGGAAGTGCGCCGCAACAAGGAGCTGCACGGCACGACGCGGGCCCTGATCGCCAATATGATTGCCGGCGTCACGCAGGGCTACCAGAAGAAGATGGAGATCTACGGGACCGGCTACAACGTCAAGGAGCAGGGCGGCAAGCTCGTGCTCCAGGTGGGCTTCGCCCACGTCGTGGAGATGCCGATCCCCAAGGGCGTGAAAGTGACGATCGACGTCCCGGCGACCCGCGGCAACGACGTGCCGGCGAAGTTCTCCTTGTCCAGCGTGGACAAGTGCATCGTGGCGCAGTTCGCCGCGGAGATTCGCAAAGTCAAGCCGCCCGAGCCCTACAAGGGCAAAGGCATCCGGTACGCGGACGAGCATATCCGGCACAAGGTCGGCAAGGCGTTTGCTTCAGGCGCAGCATAACCAAGACGGTGAGTGTCACCCGCGGGCATGCGGGTGCGGGTTGAAACAAGCAGACTATGAGAACGGAAAAACTAAAAAAGGCGGCGTTGCGGCGCAGACATCATGTGCGAAAGAAAGTCGTTGGCACGGCGGAACGGCCGCGTCTGTCGGTCTTTCGGTCGAACCGGCACATCTACGCTCAACTGATCGACGACACGGCCAGCGTCACGCTCGTGGCTACCGGTACGACGACCAAGGCGATGCGCGAGCAACTGGGCCGCGCCGGCAACAAGAAGGCCGCGGAGGCCATCGGCGAGGTGCTGGCCAAGAAGGCGCTCGACGTCGGGATCAAATGCGTGTGTTTCGACCGGGGCCCCTACAAGTACCATGGGCGCGTGAAGTCGCTGGCCGAGGCGGCGCGGAAGGCGGGTCTGGCTTTTTGACGAAGCCTTTTTGAAACTGGGAGACGAAATTGGCAGCAGAACCGATCAGAGCACCCGAATACGAAGAGAAGCCACTGGAAGACACGGTGGTGAAGATCTATCGGTGTGCGAAAGTCGTGAAGGGTGGCCGGCGATTCAGCTTCGCGGCCTTGGTAGTGGTCGGCGACCGGGCGGGCTCCGTGGGCATTGGCTACGGCAAGGCCAACGAGGTCCCGGCAGCCGTGGAGAAGGGGATCAAGGACGCCAAGAAGGTCTTGTACAAGATTCCGCTCGTCGGCACGACGATTCCGCATCAGGTGCTCGGCAAGTACCTGGCCACGACGATCGTCTTGGCACCCGCCAGTGCCGGTACGGGCGTGATCGCCGGCTCTAGTGCCCGCGCCGTGCTCGAATACGCCGGCGTCCGGGACGCCTTGACCAAGGTCTATGGCAGCACCTCCGCGAAGAACGTCGTGAAGGCCACGATTGACGGCCTGCTGAGACTGCGGAGCAGAGAGACGGTCGAAGCTCTACGAGGCGTGGCTCTTTCCTAATGGCAACCATGACCAAGTGGGTGAGTTGAATGTTAAGTCATGAAATAACTTCCGTTGTCGGCAAACACCAAGGACGTAAGCGCGTGGGGCGCGGCCGGGCCAGCGGTACCGGCAAGACCTCCGGGCGGGGCACGAAGGGCAGCCTCAGCCGCGCCGGTGCCATGCGCTATTCGCTCTACCAGGGCGGACAGATCCCGATCTTCCGGCATTTGCCCAAACGCGGATTCAATAACAAGAACTTCACCGTTCGCTTCGAAGTAGTCAATGTCTCGCAGTTGGAGCGTTTCGACGACGGCACGCAAGTCGGCGTGGAACAACTCTCGCGCGCGGGGCTCATTGTGGACGCCGCCAGCAAGGTGAAGATCCTCGGCGATGGCGAACTGACCAAGCGGTTGCAGGTGGCCGCCCACCGCTTCAGCAAAGCCGCCGAGCAGAAGATCGTCGATTGCGGCGGAACGGCCACGAAGATCCAGGTTGAGGTCAAACCGATCAAGCGAAAGCGCGGTTGAGCGTCTCATATTCGTATCCGATCCGATGAGATCGTACGGTATGTGGAGAGCAGTCAGTGATAGGAACAGTTGCCAACATATTTCGAATCCAGGACCTGCGGAACAAGATCCTCTTTACGATGGCGCTGCTGGTCATCTACCGGGTCGGTTTTCACATTCCGATTCCCGGCTTCAACGCTGACGCCATTCGGCAGGCGGTCGCCAACCGGGACACGCAGAGCCCGCTGGGCCGCGCCGCGGATTATCTGCAGATCTTTACCGGAGGCACATTCAGCCAGAGCAGTCTGTTTGGCCTCGGGATCATGCCGTACATTACGGCTTCCATTATTCTGATGCTTCTGGGCGAGGTCATTCCCTCGTTGAAGAAGCTGCGGCAGGAGGGGCAAACCGGCTATAAGAAAATCCAGGAGTATACGCGCTATCTCACGGTTCTCGTCTGCGTGATCCAGGCGATGATGTATATGCGCCTGCTCATTTCTATGAACCGGGCCAGTGAGCGCGTCATCTATCCCGGTATGGAATCGCAGGCCATCATCCTGGGGGTGATCGCCATGACGGCGGGCACCATCTTCCTGATGTGGCTGGGCGAGCAGATCGACGAGTACGGCATCGGCAACGGCATCAGCTTGATCATCATGGCGGGCATCGTGGCCCGGACGCCGTGGGCGATCTACCAGTTGATCCAGCAAGCGGATTTCCGCGTCGGCGCGCCGGCCGGCAGCATCGGACCCGCCAAGATTGTGTTCCTGGGCGTCGCCTTCGTGTTTGTCGTGGCCGGGGCCATTCTGATCACGCAGGGCCAGAGGCGCATTCCGATTCAGCAGGCCAAGCAGATGCGCGGCCGCCGGATGTACGGCGGAAGCCGGCATTACCTGCCCTTGCGCGTGAATCACGGCGGCGTCATGCCGATCATCTTTGCCTCCAGCTTCATGATGTTCCCGCCCATCATTGCCGAGCAGGTGGCGCGGGTCTTCCCCACGTCGGTGGTGTTGGCGAGAATCACCGCGGCCCTGGACGGGTACGCGTACACCTACAACGTGTTGTACATGCTCCTGATCATTCTCTTCGCCTACTTCTGGGTCACGGTCCAGTTCCAGCCGCGCGAGATGGCGAAAAACCTGCGGGACTCGGGGAGTTTCATCCCCGGTCTGCGGCCGGGCCGCCGGACGGCCGAGTATCTGGAGACGGTCATGGCGCGCATCACCTACTTCGGGGCCGCGTTCTTGGCCGCCATTGCCGTGATTCCGCACGTTGTCTCGTTTGCCCTGGGAGTTCCGCCGCGGATTACGACGTACCTGGGCGGCACCGGTCTGTTGATCGTCGTCAGTGTCTCGCTCGACTTGGTGCAGAAGATCGAGGCGAACCTGCTGATGCGAAGCTATGAGGGCTTCACCTCGTCCGGCAGAATCAAGGGGGCGTATACATGAGAGTCGTCTTGTTGGGTGCACCCGGCGCGGGCAAGGGAACTCACTGCAAACGAATCGCCGATCGCTACGGCGTCGTTCACTTGTCCAGCGGGGATATCTTGAGACGTGAGAGGGCAGAAGGCACCGAGCTGGGCAAGAAGGCGCAGAGCTATATGGATGCCGGCGCGTTGGTCCCGGACGATCTCATCGTGGAAATGATGGCGAAGGCGATCCGGCAGGCGCCCAAAGGGTACGTCCTGGATGGCTTCCCGCGAACGGTGAACCAGGCGGAGGTGTTGGACAAGTCCCTGGCCGCGGAAAAGGCGGGAATCGACGCGGTGATCAATCTCCGTGTCGATGACGACGTCGTGCTGGCGCGGATCACGGGTCGGCGCAGTTGTCCGAAATGCGGGGCTGTGTACCACGTCAAGAATATGCCGCCTAAGGTGTCCGGGGTCTGCGATGTGGACGGCACCCCGCTGATCCAGCGGCCGGACGATACGGAAGAAGTGGTGCGGAACCGCCTGCAAACCTATTATCGGCAGACGGAACCCGTGGTGGATTACTACCGTTCGCAGCGTACCGTGTATGACATGGATGCCAACGGGGATGCCGACACGGTCGCGGGCGAGATCTTCCGCAAGCTGGACCCCTTGACCCAGAAGAAGAAGAGTGGCCGCCGCAAGGCTTAGCAGCGCCCGATCGAAGATGAAGTCAGGTAGATGGCTATAACGCTTCGCAGCCGAAGAGAAATCGAGTTGATGCGGCAGGCGGGAGCCGTCGTAGCCGAGGTTCTTTCAAAATTGCAGAAGATCGCCAAGCCGGGGACGACGACGGCGTATCTGGACGGGGTGGCCCTGCAGATGACGGCCGACGCGGGGGCCGAGGCGCTGTTCAAAGGCGTCCGTAACCCCCAGGCGCGCCTGCCCTTTCCGGGGGCGATTTGCGCGTCGATCAACGAGCAGGTCGTCCATGGGATCCCCAGCGACGGCGTGGTGCTCCGGGAAGGCGATATTCTGAGCATTGATTTTGGCGTCCGCCGGAATGGCTATTGTGGCGACGCGGCGGTGACGGTGCCGATCGGTCCGATTTCCGAGGAGAATCGCCGGCTCGTTGAGACCACGGAAGAAACGTTGAAGATCGCGATCGAGCGCATGCGACCCGGGGTGCGCTGGAGCGAAGTGGCACGCCAGATGCAGCGGCATGCGGAATCGGCGGGCTTCTCCGTCGTGCGGGATTTCGTCGGGCACGGCATCGGAACGAAGATGCACGAGGACCCGAAGGTCCCCAACTTCGTCAGCGACGAGTTGCTGGCGGACGACATTTGGCTCGCCGAGGGGATGATCTTGGCGGTAGAGCCGATGATCAACGCGGGCGGCTATACCGTCCGGACGCTGGGCAACGGGTGGACGGTGGTGACCCGAGACGGCAAGTACTCCGCTCATTTTGAGCATACGATTGCCGTCACGAAGAGTGGCTGCGAAGTATTGACGAAAGCATCGTAAAGGAATGAGTGGAACGGCGAAGCCGGTCGGGTCGCGGCCGCGGCCGTTTCGCCTGTGAAGAAGTTGATGGCAAAGAAAGACGCAATACGATTGCAGGCCAAAGTGGTCGAGGCTCTGCCCAACGCCATGTTTCGCGTGGAGTTGGAGAATGGCCACAAGGTCCTGGCGCATGTGTCCGGGAAGATGCGGATGAATTTCATTCGCATTTTGCCGGGCGACATGGTGACGGTGGAAATGTCGCCCTACGATCTGACGCGGGGGCGAATTGTGTTGCGCCATTGAGGCCGCTGGGCGGCGTGCGACGCCGGCGCTGGGAAGAACTCCATAAGTCGTGGAACCGCATATGAAGGTTAGAAGCTCAGTAAAACGGATCTGTGAGAACTGCAAGATCATTCGCCGCAAGGGCGTGGTGCGGGTCATTTGTTCGAACCCGCGGCACAAGCAGCGCCAGGGATGACCGGCGGGGGCGAACGACGAACGCGTCCGGCACGAAAGGCTGAGAAAAGGAAAGTGATATGCCGCGTATAGTGGGTACTGATATTCCGGATAACAAGACGATCTGGATCTCGCTGACGTACATCCCGGGCATCGGCCGGCATACGTCGGAGCAGATTCTCAAGGAAGCGCAGATCGAGCAGATGACGAAGGCCAACAAGCTCACGGAAGACGAGCTCAGCCGGATCACGCAGATCATCGACCGCAACTACGTGGTCGGGGGTCAGCTCCGCCGGCAGGTGGCGCAGAACATCGCCCGCCTGCGGGATATCGGCTGCTATCGCGGCATTCGGCATCGCCGAGGCCTGCCCGTCCGCGGGCAGCATACGCAGAGCAATGCCCGGACCCGCAAGGGACCCCGGAAGACGGTGGCCGGAAAGAAGGGTGTCAAGGAGGCACGCGGCTAAGCGCCAATGAGCGTCGGGGAGCCCAGGCTCCTGCGACGAGGGATAGAGCACCAAGGTGCGGACAGAGTAAGAGACGCAAATGGCAAAAAGCGGAAAACGAAAAATCAGAAAGAATGTGGTTCGGGCGATTGTCCATATCAAGGCGACGTTCAACAATACGTTGATTACGATCACCGATATGGACGGCGACGCCATCTGCTCGAGTTCGGCGGGTTGCGTGGGCTTCAAGGGCTCCCGCAAGAGCACGCCCTTCGCTGCCCAGCAGGCGGCCCAGAACTGTGCCAACAACGCCATGCGCAATGGCGTCCGCGAGGTCGAGATCAAGGTCAAAGGCCCCGGCGCGGGGCGGGAATCCGCCATCTCCGCGCTGCAGGGGGCGGGCCTGCGGATCGCCTCGATTGAGGATGTGACGCCGCTGCCGCACAATGGCTGCCGGCCGCCGAAGCGTAGACGAGTTTAGGACGCCGTGGAAGTTTGAGGAGATGCGATTGATATGGGACGTTACACAGGTCCATCCTGCCGAGTTTGTCGCCGCGAGGGCATGAAACTGTTCCTCAAGGGCGCGAAATGCGAGACGGCCAAGTGCCAGATTGAGCGGAGGCAGCGGAGCTTGGCTCCGGGCATGCACGGCTGGCGCAAAGGCCGCTTGAGCGAGTACGGCGTGCGGCTGCGCGAGAAGCAGAAGATCAAGAGATACTACGGGGTCTATGAGCGGCAGTTTATGCGCTTCTTCCACGAGGCTTCGCGGCTGCCCGGCAACACCGGCGAGAATCTGCTGCAACTGCTCGAACGCCGCTTGGACAACGTGATCTACAAGCTGAATTTTGCCGCCTCGCGGAAATCCGCCCGGCAGTTGATCACCCACGGCCACGTGCACGTGAACGACCATAAGGTCGATGTCAATGATTATATTCTGGATATCGGCGACAAGATTACCCTCAAGAGCTCGGAGAAGAGCCTCAAGCGGGTGAAGCAGCAGTTGGAGAGCAACCCGAACTTCACCACGCAGGGCTGGTTGCAGTTGGATCGCGAGAAGCCGGCGGCCACCATCGTGGCCCTGCCGACGCGGACGGACATCCAGATCCCGGTGGAAGACCACTTGGTCGTCGAGTTCTGTTCGAGGTGAGCTTGAAAACGCAAATGCTCCATCACAGCATGCACAAGAAAAGCGGGGAGAGTTCTGCATCGGGCTGTGTTCTCATAGTGGAAAGTAGAAATCGGAGGCCTGTATGCGAGTGACATGGCGCGGGTTAGAGTTGCCGACTCGTGTGGAAAAAGACACGGCTGTCTCCACGGATCGCTACGGGCGGTTCTTCATCGAGCCGTTCGAGCGGGGTTTCGGCACGACGGTGGGCAACAGCCTGAGACGGGTATTGCTCTCTTCGCTGGAAGGCAGTGCGGTCACTTCGATCAAGATCGCGGGCGTGGACCATGAGTTCACCTCGATCCGCGGCGTCATGGAAGACACGACGGATATCGTATTGAATGTCAAGAGTCTGGTCGTCCGGGTGACGGGGTCGGGGCCCAAGACGATGAAGGTTACGGCCAATAAGACGGGCGCGGTGACGGCGGCCAAGATCGTCGCCGATCCGGCGATTGAGGTGATCAGCAAGGACGTGGTCTTGGCCACCCTGACGGAAGACATCACCTTTGACATGGAGATGGTCGTGGAGAGCGGCCGGGGCTACGTGCCCGTGTCCGACCGCATCTCCGACGCCGATCGATTCGAGCAGGAGATCGGGCGGATTCATCTGGACGCCGTGTATTCGCCGGTGACCCGCGTGCGGTACCTGACGGAAAACACCCGCGTCGGCCAGCGGACGAACTATGACAAGCTGATCCTCGAGATCTGGACAAACGGCACGATTACGCCGGAAATGGCGCTGGTGGAGGCGGCCAAGATCCTCCGCAAGCACATCAATCCGTTCGTGCAGTACTTCGAGATCGGCGAGGAAACCGTGGCTGGCGAGGTGCCGCAGGAAGAGGTCGAGCCGCAGGTCGATCAGGAGCTGGAAGCCAAGCTCAATACGCCGATCCAGGAATTGGAGCTGTCCGTCCGGGCCAGTAACTGCCTGGAGTCGGTGAAGGTGGAGACCGTGCGCCAGCTCGTGCAGATGACGGACGCCGACCTGTTGAAGATTCGCAGCTTCGGCAAGACCTCCTTGCGGGAGATTAAGCGCAAGCTCGCCGACATCGGGCTGTCGCTAGGTATGAAGGATGTGGCTAAGCCCTCGGAAGGGTAAGACCGGGAACGGTTTTGAGAATCTGGACTACGAGAAGAGGTACGTGGGTATATGCGTCATAGAGTTGCAGGACGCCAGTTGAGCCGGAACTCGGCGCACCGCCGGGCGATGCGTCGGAACATGGCCCAGTCGCTGATCGAGCATGAGACGATTTCGACCACGATCCAGAAGGCCAAGGAAGTCAAGCCGTTCGTGGAGAAGCTGATCACCCTGGCCAAGAGAGGCAAGCTCCAGCACCGGCGCCGAGCCATCTCGTTGCTCGGCAACCGCAGGATCGTCGCCCTGGAGGACGGCGAGCCCGTGCAGAAGGGGACGGTCATTGGCAAGCTCTTCAGTGATCTCGGGCCCCGTTATCTGGACCGGCCGGGTGGGTACAGCCGGATCGTGCGCCTGTCTTTGCGGCGCCTGGGCGATAACGGCGAGCTCGTCCTGCTCCAATTGCTGGGCAAAGATGAGCCTATCAAGAAGCAGCGAAAGACCTCCTCGAAGAAACGCGCCCGCCGGAAGGCCAAAGCCGCCGCCTCGGCCGCCCAGCCGGTGCAGGCTGAGACGCAGGCGCCCGAGCAGCCAGCCGAAGCGCCGCCGGAGCCTCCTGCCGCAGCCGCCGGCGAGCCGGAGAAGGAATCGAAGTAGGACTTGTTGGTAGTGTGCCCGCGAGGGCATGGAGAGAAACGCCTCACGTCAGCACTACGAACAGGGGAGAATAGGCATGGACGGTTGCGTGTTCTGCAAGATGGTCGAGGGAGAGATTCCCGTGACCAAGGTCTACGAGGACGAAGCGGTCCTTGCCTTTCTCGACATCGGCCCGATCAGCGACGGCCATACGCTGGTCATTCCGAAGGAGCATTGCACGAAGGTGCACGAGTGTGATCCCGAAGTGCTGACGGAGGTGTCGGCCCGTTTGGGCAAGATCGCTGAGGCCGTGATGACCGCGATGGACGCCGACGGCTACAATGTGCTGTCGAACAACGGCGCCGCCGCCGGTCAAGTAGTGGATCACCTGCACTTTCACATTATTCCGAGGAAGGTGGGCGACAGGGTCTTCACGCAGTGGCCCTCCTATAAGTATAGGAAAGGGCAGATGGAAGACATCGCCGCGCGGATTCAGAGCCATCTGAAATAAGTGACGCGTCGGCCGGAAGGATCTTGAGTATTCGACAAGATCCGTGTATAAGTGGTTGTCAGGAATGAATATAGAGCAGGCTCGGTCGAACTGACCGAGGCATAGAGCGTATAAAGATTATTGACCGCGGGGTAGAGCAGTCTGGTAGCTCGTCGGGCCCATAACCCGGAGGTCGGAGGTTCGAATCCTCCCCCCGCTATTATGGATAAGTCTAGCAGGAACAGGCACTTGCGTCGGTTCCTGCTTTTTTTATGCACGGCCGTTTGGACGCGAATGTAGCCAAATTGTAGCCGTGTCTGCGGCGCAGGGTAGTGTCAAGGATTTTTCGCTTTTTTGTCTATCCTCCTGAGAGGGACAGCACCGCCTGACCCATGGGTCAGGCGGCCGCGTTATCGGCCCTTGCCGACTCGCTCTCCTGCATCTCCTTCAGCCGATTCATGTCCAGGTAACGCCGGGTGCCCCAACGACAGCCGGAGACGTAGCGCAATCGAGCGGCGGCCAGCACATTCCAGTGGCTCTTGAGGAACTCCTTCCAGGTGGTCTTGCGAGTTGCGTCTGGCTCCGGATCGTAGCCGTGCTCCAAGAGGATGTTCTTGACCGTGGTCTCGCCGATCTTGTGTCCCAGGTACACGAGGTAATCGCGGATTCGGGTGTAGCCCCAGCGCGGGTTCTCCTGTTTGAACCGGATCACGAGATCGATGATCTCCTGCGAGATCTTGGGTCGGCCGGGATTCTTGCCGTTCTTGCTGCCATCATATTTCTGAGCCATGAGTCGGCGGTACCATGACAGAATGGTTTCTGGCGTGAAGAGAACCGTGGTCTGCTCGAGGAGTTCTCGGGTCAGTTGTTTGGCCTTCGCGGCGAGCCTCATTCTCTGGTGGTTGCTCAGCAGAATGCGTTTGTCCTTTTCCTGCTGTTCCTTCAGGACCCTCACCTGCTCTTTGAGATAATCGATCGCCCTCCAAAGTTCCTTGTCGAGGCCGTACGCTAAGCAGGTCACCATCGTAAGCCACAGATTCCGTTTCATAGCCTGCAGAGGCTAACGGGCCGATGGGTGGCAGGCAAGGGCTTTCGTCAGGGCTATCGCATGTGGGCCTATGGAGCCTTGCCCTCCCCTGAAGATGGTGCGTGGTACGCACCCTACGAAGGACGCATGGCCCCCAACCCGTAGGGTGCGTACCACGCACCGTCTTTAGGTGATGATAAGGCTCCGTAGGCGCACATGCGATGGCCCTGGGTGGGTTGGCCCGATCCTTGACAGCCCGGATCATGTCTGCTCCCGCTATTGTCGGTTGTCAGAGCAAACAAGAGATGGTTTGGCGCGTGGGGTCCCCCTCTCCAGACATCCTTTGGAGTGGCTTGGCGGCCCAACTTCTTCATTGCAGCCCTCCCCGCAACGAATTATGTTGACCACATAAACACGCGGACCCATTACATCCGGCCGTGTACATGACCAATGACAAGGAGGTAATCCATGGATCGTCGCAATTTCCTGAAAGTAGCCGGCAGCAGTGTAGCCTTGGGCCATATGGTCCCAGCCTCAGTCGTGCCATCACCTGCCGCGGCCTTAGCAGGCGGAACATCCCGAAGCCGAGAGGCCTCGATCGAAGTCCGCGACGGCATCCTCTACATCGATACGCCTACGCAGACGGCGGTCATGGAAAAGGGTGTCCTGACTTCGCTCAAGAGTAAGAAGAACGGCGAAGTGTTCATCCGCGGGGTAGATGTCGCGTCCTGCCCGGCCCTGCAGTTGATCTACCGGGACGGTGCGACCGTGTCGGTGGATGAGAGCAAGTTCGGCACCATTCAGACACAGGTTCTCTCCGACCATCGGGCCGAGGTCATCTTTCACAGTTGGGATGCGGATGGTGTGTTGAGCGTCTCCGTCGAGCCCGCGACCGGTGACATCCTGGTCGAGCCGGCCGCCTACTCGTCGCGCGGCGGCGTCCTGGCCTGTCGCTGGAATCTCGCGGGCCTGCGCCCGGATCTGAAGCTGGTAGCTCCGTTCTTCCAGGGCGTCAAATTGCCGCTGGATGACTCCCTGATCAAAGACAGCCACTGGGATTGGCCGTTCGCCTGGGAGGCCGGGCTGGCAATCCTGCAGGCGGACCAGGGAGGTTTCTGGGTGCACACGCAGGATAATCGCTTCCGATACAAAGCCGTGCACGTAGGTACGGCAAAGGACACCAGACGGCTGGGCTTTGACACCCAGGCGTACGGCCCCATCGACGATAATCTCAGCGCCGGGGGTCTTACCTGGCGTATCAATGTCTTTGACAAAGACTGGCATGAGCCGGCGGAACGCTACCGCCAGTGGCTGTGGCAGGCCTACGATCTGAAGGCCGAGCAAACGCGTCGGTTTCCTTGGGCCCGTGACGTCCGCTTGGCCGTGAGTTGGTGCCCGACCGAGGAGGCGGTTCTGGATGCCCTGGCGCAGAAACTGGATCCCCGGACCGTGCTGCTGCACATACCCAATTGGCGCACCGATCCCTATGATGAGAACTATCCCGCGTACGTGGCCGGCGACAAGGCCAAGGCCTTTATCGGCAAAGGCCGGACCATGGGTTTCCACATGATGCCGCATTTCAATTCGATCGATATGGACCCATCACACCCGACCTACGCCTATGTCCGCGACTTCCAATATCGTGGCATCGAGCGTCAGGACTTGCGCGGCTGGAGCTGGTACCGGGGCCGGGGCCTGGGCGTGCCGGAATCCAATGCTGCGCGTCTCGCCAATCGCGACAAGAAGGTCATGATCAAGGTGCATCCGGGCCTGAGCATGTGGCGCTCGATCCTGGGCCGTGCTATCCTGGAGGCCACCCGGGATCTGGCTGTGGACGTGGCGTTCATCGATGTCACCCTGGTCACTCACAACCTGCACAACTGCTTCGTGGAGGCTGTCACACCCACGGAGGGCATGCACAAGCTGATCCACCACGTGGCCGCGCTGGGCCAGGGTCTGGTGGTCGGAGGGGAAGGGCTCAACGAAATCACCATGCAGGGTCAGTCGTTCGGGCAGGCCCATCTGTTCAAGAGCTGGCAGCAATCCATCGAAGGCTTGGAGCGCACGGGTGGCTGCGACCTCAATGCCTTCCTTTTCGAGGGCCTGTGCCGGACTTTTGGTTACTCCAGCCTGGGCGGACAGAATGCCGACCAGGAACTGCGGATGCGGATGCATCTGGAGCACGGGGCCATCCCCACGGTGACCATTCGTTCGGCCCGGGACATCGTTTCCCCCAATGCCGCGGTCCGTCAGATGCTGGAGCGGGCGAAGGGCTAACGGTGAGCACAATGCGCTCACGGACCTGTTTGGCTTTGAGAACAGGTTCCACCTACGCCTGTCAAGCGGCGATTGGACCGCGTTACAGCGGTTGAATTCGCGGGTCGATCTTCAATTGTGCTGCGGTTACAATGGCAGGCCTTGTTGTTCTGAAGGATCGTCCAGGACGAGAGAGCTTGGAGCAGGAAGGAAAGGTAAACCATGGAACTCCTGCCTATGAGAATGATCCAAAATGACTCGACTACGGCTTCGAGGTTGAGGCCTCGAACATTGGCGGTAAGCGTTGCCGGCCTGTGCCTTGTGCTGACTACCACGATGGACTGCAAAACGGCTGCGGCCGCCGCCAGTGCGTTCAAATCCGAGAGCGGGCCGATTCGAAAACACCCGGATAATCCTCATTACTTTGCCTACCAGGGCAAGCCGCTGGTCCTGATCACCTCGGATCAGCACTATGGCGCGGTTATCAACCTGGACTTTGACTACATCTCTTTCCTCGACCGGCTGCGCGAGTATGGGATGAATCTCACCCGAATCTATCCGGGCGCTTATGTCGAAATGAAGGATCAGTATGCGAAAGGTAACCCGCTGGGCCCATCACCCGGTCGCTATATTCTGCCCTGGAAGAAGTCCACCGTAACGGGGGCAAACTCCCACCTGGGTGTGTACAAATACGACCTGGACGCGTGGGATGACGAATACTTCAAGCGCCTCAAAGACTACGTCCGCCAGGCGGACCTTCGGGATATTATCGTGGAGGTCGCCTTCTTCAACGGGATGTATGACGACCGCTGGGCGGCGCAGCCGTTGTATCACGCCAACAATATTCAGGGTGTGGGAACCTGCGAGTTCAAGCAGTTCACCACCCTTGCCGACCAGCCGCTGGTGGACGCGCAACTCAAGTATGTCAAGAAGATCGCGACCGAGCTGCTGGAGTTCGACAACGTCATCTACGACATTTCCGACGAGCCCGAGATGCAGGGGCAGGATTCCCGAGGCTGGAACAGCGCCATGCTGGATGCCCTGATCAGTGTGGACTGCAACAAGCACCTGTATGGCGAGACCGCCCACAGCGCCACGCCCGATTTTACGAAAGACCCCCGCATTTCCTGGCTTCCAACGGAGTATGTTAGTCCGATGGAAGCCACGCTCGACCAGGACTATGCGAAGGGCAAACCGATTGTCAATGTCGAGACGGCCTACTATCCTTCCTGGTACGGACATCCGGTGGAAGAAACCCGCGCCGAAGGGTGGTACGGCATGCTGGGGGGCCTGGCCGGGATGATCCACTTGAATGCGGAGTTCTCCGTTTCCAACCCCTCAGCCCGAGGAACCAGCACGGAAAAGGAGATTCTTCCCCAGAAACGAGTGCTGATGGATTTCCTGCGGAGCCTCGATTTCGTAAGGATGACGAAGTCCACCGGATTTCGAGTGACTGATGCCAGAACGCTGGCCCGGGGGATCGCGCAACCAGGGGAGCAGTACGCCCTCTACCTTTTTCACGGAACCAGAAAATGGGACCATGGGTCGCAGGGCCCGACGGCCAGCCGTTTTACTGTCGATGTGAATTGGTTCGCCGACACAATGTCCATCGATCTTCCGCGAGGTCCATACTCGATCCAATGGATCAATCCGGCAACGGGCGCGGTGATTGCTTCGGGACGCGAGGAATTCAGCGGAGGCGAGTTGATTCTTGAGACGCCGCGCTATTACGTGGACATCGTCTTGAAGATCAATCGCCTCCTGGATACCAGCAGTCACAGGGGCGGGTCAGAGCCATTGAAATGAGATGCCGTACCGGAGTACCATGAGAGGTAAACCGCGTACGAATACGACCGGTGAGGTCCAAAGAATATCCGGTCGCGCCGATATTATGAGGTGCTACTAGATCGTCCCAATGGAGAATAGAAAGGACAACCGATGAGGCGCAGAGAGTTCCTACAGGCGAGCGGCGTCGGATTGGCGGCAATGGCATTGACAAGAGTCTCGGGCTTTGCGGCTGAACTGGCGGACGAAAAGAAACGGGTTGGTCTGATCGGCAGTGGTTGGTATGGCAAGATTGACCTGCTGCGTCTGATCCAGGCGGCGCCCGTCGAGGTGGTTTCGCTCTGCGACGTGGACCGGCGTACCCTGGCGGAAGCGGCCGACATCGTGGCGAGTCGCCAGCTTTCGAAGAAGAAACCACGTACCTATAGTGACTACCGCGAAATGCTGAAGGAAAAGGATCTGGACCTTGTGCTGATCGCGACGCCGGATCACTGGCATGCGTTGCCGATGATTGCGGCGGTGCAGGCCGGGGCGGACGTGTATGTGCAGAAGCCGATCGGTGTGGACGTCGTCGAATGCCAGGCCATGGTGGCCGCGGCGCGCAAGCACCAGCGAGTGGTGCAGGTGGGGACGCAGCGGCGCAGCACGCCGCACCTGTTTGAGGCGCGCGAGCTGATCCAGGAAGGCCGCTTGGGCCGGATCGGCTTAGTGGAGACCTATTGCTACGGCCGTCGCGGCATCACAAATCCGCCCGACGAGGCGCCGCCGGAAACCCTCGACTACGAGATGTGGACTGGCCCGGCGCCGATGCGGCCGTTCAACAAGACCATCCACCCCGGCAGTTGGCGCAATTATATGGAATACGGCAACGGTACCATCGGTGACATGGGCATTCACATGGTTGACATGGTGCGGTGGATGATGGACCTGGGCTGGCCCAAGAGGGTTTCCTCCACCGGCGGCAACTATTTCCACAAGGAAGGCAAACCCAACATCCCCGACATGCAGACGGCGACCTTCGATTACGGCGACCTGCAAATCACCTGGCAGCATCGCCACTTTGGGGAAGGACCGGATCCGAAGTACCGGTGGGGCGCGACCTTCTACGGGGAGAAGGGGACCCTCAAAGCCAGCGTGTACACGTTCGACTTCATCCCGCTGGATGGCGGCGCCTCCGTCCATCGTGAATGGAATGACCCCAACGCCAAGTATCCGGTGGACAGCGACAAGTTCCCGGAGGACAAGACCGAAAAGAGAATCGAGTACCACGTGGCACCGGCGATCCGCGAGCATATGAAGGATCTGTTGCGATGTGTCGCCAGTCGGGGCCGTCCCCGGGCGGATATTGCCGAGGGGAGCACGTCCACGAGCATGTGCGTGCTTGCGAATCTCTCCCTGCAACTGAAGCGGAGCCTGGCGTGGGACGAAGCCGGTGGTCGAGTGGTGGGTGATGAGGAGGCGAACAGACTGTTGTCGCGGCCCTACCGGGCCCCCTGGGTGCATCCCGTGGCGGAGCAGATCTGAGCTCTGGGAGAGATGGGGAAGATGGTAAGGAGGTCCCGACCTCGTGCCTGTCCTGATGAAAGGAACAAACATGGAAAGTACACGATACGCGATGGTGGTGATGGCGGTATGGCTGGGACTGGTGATCCGTGTATCCGCTCACGCGGCGCTGGCGCCGGTCGCGACCGCATCGCCCCAGGCCGCGAGGGAGATCCCGCTTTACCCTGGTGCGGCTCCGGGCTCTGAGAAGTGGGACTGGTCGGAGCGGTCCGTCACCACTGCGACGGGCCTGCCGATGGTACAGGATGTCGTTCGACCTGTGTTGCTACCCTATCCAGCCGATCGGGACAAGGCCGTGGGCACGGCCATGATCGTCGCGCCGGGAGGCGGGTTCCGAACGCTGATGATGAGCTACGAGGGAGCGGACATCGCCCGGCGGCTCAACACGATGGGAGTCGACGCCTTCGTATTGAAGTACCGGCTCCTGTATACCGGCCCCGGTGCCCCGAGCAGGCCGGCAAGTGGGGCGGCCGGCGCGGGGCGACCCAAGCGGTTCGACCTGACCGGGGCCTACAAGGCTCAGGCGGGACAGGACCTGGTCGCACTGGCGGTGGACGACGGCCGGCAGGCGGTGCGACTCGTGCGCGAGCGGGCTGGCGAGTTCGGGGTGCGGCCCGACCGGGTCGGTATGATGGGGTTCTCCGCCGGCGGCCTCGTTACATCGGAGGCCCTCTTCGGCCCGGCGGCGACGCGGCCGGACTTCGCGGCGATCATCTACGGGGTCGGGGAGATCAAAGAGGCGCCAAGCCCGGCGCCGCCCCTGTTCCTGGCGGTCGCGGCCGATGACGCGCTGGCGATCGACCGGACGGTCGAGCAGTTCACAGCCTATCGCAAGGCCAAGGGGCCGGCCGAACTCCACGTGTTCCAAATGGGAGCGCACGGCTTCGTCAACAAAGGGGGCGGCGCCGATCACTTCATGGATCGCCTGGAAGAATGGCTCGTGGCCAACAAGCTCTTGGTGAAGTCGCCGGCAGCCATCCACCTCGCGCCGAAACCCCTGGACAATATGACGGAGCGCCGCGCACGCCGTCAGCCCACCGTGCCGTCGGTCTATACGGAAATGCCCTTCGTCGAAACCGCCGCCGAGCCCGCGCTGACGCCCGAAGAGAAGCAGCGCGGATACGTGCTGTTCCACCGGCCTATCACCGAGCCGGTATATCCGAATACCAAGCCTCTCGCCCAGGAGCGTCTGGAACAGCTCGCGGCGTTCGCCACCCCGGGAGAGTTCGAACCGCTAACGTTCAGCCTCTATCCGGTCCGCGAACTGCAGAATCTCAAAGTGCGGTGCTCGTCGTTGACCTGCGAGGCCGGCGTGATTCCCACGGCCGCGATCACGGTGCGCTTGGTCACCTATTGGAACGTCGGCTATCCGCGCTATACCTCCCGGTCCACGTACCGGCGTACGCCCGAACTCTTGGAGCGCGTCAGCGTTCACTCGTCTCCGCAAGGGGAGTGCCAGCGGTATTGGATCCAGGTCCATGTGCCCGACGACACGAAACCGGGCTTATACCGAGGAACCGTATCCGTCTGGGACGACGGCTTCGCACAGGCCATTGAGATCCCCCTGTCCTTACGAGTCCTGGCGTTCAAGCTTCAGCAGGACCCCGCCAAGCACTACTCGGCCTACTACTACGTGCGGAACCGGAGTCAGTATGCGGGCAAACCCGAGTCGTTTGTTCGCACGGCCGCTGCCAACGAATACCGGGCGATGGCCGAGTACGGCTTGAATATGACGCCGACCCTGCGTCTGGGCAGCAATGACGGCCAGACGATCCATCTGCCCTACGCGGACGAACTCGATCAGATGCTCAAGGCAGGGCTGATCGGACCGATCCCCGTCACGGCCGATAGCGTCATCGCACGGTTCTACCGTGACACGACTCCGGGCGGTGAGCAGGGCTCGCATTGGAACATCAACAAGTTGCCGCCCCCGGAGTTCTACGAGAGGATCACCGCCGCGTTCAAGGCTTTCGAGGTCGAACGCAAGACGAAAGGATGGCCGGAATTCATTTGCTGTCCCATCGACGAGGTGGCCGCGGCGCGAAAGGAGTTCGGCGCCCAGGTCTACGCGGCGGTGAAAGCGGCTGGGATGCGTACGTATGCGACGAAAGACCCCACCGGCGCCGATGCGGATACCTATCGGCCCTATATCGACATCTGGTGTTCCCAGCCCTATTCGGTTCCCTATGAGAAGATCGTAGGTCAAGACCGATACGAGTACTGGTGCTATCCGAACCATAACGCCGGGGAGATCAAAGATCGCCTGGTGATGTGCAAGGGCGGGCGGATGACGTACGGTTTCGGTTTCTGGCGCAGCGGCTACACAACGCTGATTCCGTGGCACTGGAGCTGGACGCCGGGCGCCGATCAGTTCGACTACCTGCGCGGCTCGCAATCGGGGTGCGGCCAGAGGATCGACGAGGACGGCGAAGTGATCCCGGCCGTCTACTGGGAGTGCTTTCGGGAAGGCGTCGACGACGCCCGCTATATCTACACCTTGCAGCAAGCGATTTTCCAACGCAAGGACTCGCCCGAGGCCCAGTGCCGCCGGGTCGTCGCCGGCGCCCGCAAGCTTCTTCAAGGCACCTGGGACGCCATCCATGTCCAGCAGAAATACCTGGCGGACGGCATGTGGCCTTCGGAGGAATTCAACACCCGCCGCTGGCAACTGGCCCAGGAAACCAGCGAACTGCTGCAGTACCCAGCGGTCAGGACGGGCAGCGCGCCATCCGTTCTGGTGACGAATACCTCGCCGCGGCCCGCCCAGCCAGAGACGTCGATCGTTGACAAAGCGCTGCAGGCCGGGAGCATCCGGTCGACGGACCTGGGCGGAGCCTCCGCCGGCTTGGACAAGTATCCATTCTTCCCCTTCTGCATCGATTGGCACGACGCCCAGAAGCGTTCTTTCCAGCAGCAGGCTCACATGCTCAAGGAACTCGGTTATCCCGGCGTGGGCCATATTTGGCTGGATAACGTCGAAGAGCGGATCAGGACGCTGGATGCCGCGGGGCTGAAGCTGTTTCAGATCACGATGGCTGTGGAAGTCGCACCGGCCAAAACTCCTTACGATGCGGACCGGTTCAAAGGCGTTTGCGATGCCATCCGAGGGCGAGGCGTGCAGTTCTGCCTGCTTCTCAATGGCATGAAGCCTTCCGATCCGACCGTCGATGCGCACGCAGTGGATCTCCTGCGCGCGATGTCCGACCAAGCCAAGGTCTCCGGCGCGCAGTTGCTTCTCTATCCACACCAGAGTTCCTGGGTCGAGCGCATCGAGGACGCAGTCCGCGTCGCTGATAAGGTGGATCGCCCCAATGTCGGCGTGATGTTCAACCTCTGCCATTGGCTGCGGGTGGACTCCAGCCGCGATTACAGACCGGTCCTCCAGCGGGCGCTGCCACGGCTTTGGGCCGTGTCGATCAATGGGGCGGACGAGTTCGATGAGAAACCCGGCTGGGAGCGCTACATTCAGCCGTTGGACAAGGGCAGCTTCGACGTAGGCAAACTGCTCGGGACTCTGAAGGAGCTGGGATACAAGGGCCCGATTGGTCTTCAATGCTACGGCATTGGCGGTGATGCTCGCGAGCACTTGGCGCGCTCCCTGGCCGCGTGGCAAAAGCTGAGCAGAAACCTGAAGGATTGAGGGCTTCTGGGCCTAGCAAGCCGTCATCGGAAAGCCTCGCAGCGGGTGTTCTGTGACAAGCTCGCGTGTGGCACAGGGGTGACACGGTTCGATCAGACCAGCCACTTCTTCCGATACTCGGTACGAACGAAGCGGGCCGCTTCGGGGGCGTTCCTGGCCTCCATCTTCTCCCCATCCCAGTCCAAGCTCCTGCCGGTGCGGATGGCAAGCACCCCCGCCAGGCCGATCTCCGTGAGCTTGCCACCGATGTCGAAGTCGGAGAACGTGCGTCCTTCGCCCCGACAGGCGTCGATCCATTCCCGGCCGTGCCCCTTGCTGCGCGGCAGGCTCTGAGGAATGCCCTTGGTGGCGGGGTGAAGCAGGACGTCCGTGAGACGCGGCTCGCCTTCGAGGCGGATCAGCGCGCCCGTGTTCCAGTGACTGGTGTAGATGCACCCCTTCTCGCCGACGATCAAGATGCCTCCCTCCTTTTCCTTGTGGACCTCGACGACCGGCGCAAGCACCGTGGCGGGCGGCACCCCGTTGCCTTGCCAGTATAATCTCAGAGGCACGAGCTTGCCGCGAGCCGGGAAATGAAACTCCACTGCGGGCTTGTCGGGCGGCTGCTGGCCGGATCTATCCATGTTTGTGACGAGCCGCTCGGGATAGCCCAAGTCCAGCGCCCGCATGGGCAGATTGATGGCGTGGCAGCAGAAATCGGCCAGGCCGCCATTGCCGAAGTCGAACCAGCCGCGCCAGGTGGCCGGATGATACACGTCCTTCTTGAAGGGTCGCATAGCCGACGGGCCAACCCACAAGTCCCAGTTGAAACCGGCCGGAACGGGATCTTGGCCCTCGGCACTGCCTTCGCGGGCGGTACAGCCGATGCCCCACTCGTAGATCTCCCGGATCTGGCCCAGGGCTCCGGCCTGGATGATCTCCGTGCAGCGGCGCAGCGAGGAACTGGCGCTGCCTTGGTTACCCATCTGGGTCACGACCTTGCTATTACGGGCCAACTCGCGCAGTTCGCGGGCCTCGGCCACGCTGTGCGTCAGCGGTTTTTCGCAATAGACGTGCTTGCCGGCTTTCATGAAGGCCTGGCAGAGCGGCGCGTGCCAGTGATCGGGAGTGGCGATCAGGACGGCGTCGTAGCTGGATGCGTTATCGAGCAGCTTGCGATAGTCCTCAAAGCCTTTGGCCCCAGCGCCGCCATTCTTGGCCGCGGTCGCGCGGGCCTTTTCGATCTGACTCGCATCCGGATCGCCCAGGGCGACCAGGTTCGCGCCGCTGGAAAGCAGCTCGGACATGTCGCTGCGGCCCTGCCCGCCGCAGCCGACCACCGCGAGACTTACCTTGCTGTTGGCGTCCGTCGTGGCGGCGCTGCCGCGCAGCACCAGGGGCCCGCCCAAAACGGCCGCACTGACGCCCAGCGCTGATGACTTGAGTAGACCACGACGCGAGACATTCAGTCTGTTGTGCTTCATTGTCTCTCCAAAGTAATGCATTCAGAAGTCAAGGAGACGAAGATGCTTAGGCTCGGATAATATTCGCACCATACGGGTTAACAGGCCGCCAGGGCCACGCGGAAGAGCGCGCCGCTGGGATCGGCCGCGCGAACCTCGGCCCAGCCCCCGTGCGCTTCCGCGAACCGCCGGACGAGCGCCAGGCCCAGTCCCGTGCCGGCGACCGGCGACCCCTCGCCCGCGTCTCGCGGCGGGCAGCGCTAGAAGGGCTCGAAGAGGCGCTTCGGGTGGCGCTGGGCCCCCCCGGGACCGTGGTCTTCCCCCTCGATGATGGTAAAGCCGTCCGCGACCCGGGTCCGCACCCGGATCGTCTGGTCGCAGGCACCGCGGGCGTACGGGACGGCGTGGTCCCGCCGGTTCCCCACGATCGGGGCCACGGCCTCCCGATCGCAGCGGATCGGAGCGACCGGGCCGAGGTCCGTGGCGACGCTAAAGCCGTGCTCCGCGGCCTAGGGCCTCATCCGGGCCCCCCCGTCCGCCCTGCCCGCAGGGACGTCGCCGAGACGGAAATCCTAGCGTTGGCGCCCGCGCTGGAGCCGGGAGAAGTCCAGGACGTTCTCCCCCCGGCGGGAAAGACGCTCGCTCTCCTGCCGCAGGTTCCCGTCATCCGCGCGGGCCTTTTCCTGGGACGCCCACCAGTTCTTCTCCCGCCTCTCGGCCTACCTGCGCATCGAGGTCAGCGGTGGGCGCCGTTCGTGCGAGACGGCGGAGAGGAACTCGTCCTTCTTTTGCACCAGCGCGATTTGCGCCCGCGTGGCGCGCCACAGGCGCACTAGGGCCAGTCCCACCGCCCGAGCGACCACGGTGGTAATCCCGAGGTACACGTGCCGCCGCGTGCGGAGGCGCTGGGCGATCCAGCCCGGGTTCGCCTCCCGCAGGGCCAGGGTCAACGTGCCCAAGCCGAAATCCAGGATCGCCGTGTAGGCCGGGAGGTCCTGCGCCCCCCCAGGCCCGCTTTCGCCCCCGCCCATGGGCGGCCAGGCGAACGCCCTGCCTTCCCGGATGAGCCGCCCCGCCGACTCCTGCACGTCTGTCACAAGCTGCCGCTCGTCCCACGGAAACCCCGGGAGGAGCCGCCGGTCCTCGATCGGGACGCGGCGCCGCAAGAAGACCTGCCCGCCGAATAGGGATGGCTCCCGGCCTGGGCCCGGCACGACGAGGGGAACAAAGGGCTCGATCCGGATTGGAACGGTCGCATTGTTCGAGTCACGCGTGGCCTTTCTCTGCGTGGACGCGGGCGCCGCCGACGGGCGTGGCCGTTCCACCACGGACTGATGGGAGGCCGCCACCGACCGGTCCTGGGTCAGGATCTGAGGCATCTGACTCTGCTGCTGCAGACTCTCGATCGCATAGGCTTTGCTCCGCGCGCCGGCAGCCTGACGGGCTGGGCTCTTGTTGTCTAATGCCACCTCCGGACCGCCGAGGGTTTGTTTACTCAACTCCTGGTCCCCCAGCGGGCTCGTTGGCAAGCCGGTGGGGTGGGCCGGGACCTCGTGTCTGGCCTCAATGACCGGCAGGAGGTTGCTGGTCAGGTTCTCCAGGTGCTTTCGGACTTGCGCTGTCAATACATCGGCATCGGCTTGCCCACTCCGTTTGTCCGCGTCGTAGGGCGTGATGATCTCACGGTCGGGACCCACCTGGAAGTAGCCGTAGGCCAACCCATTCCTGAACTGCCCGGCGAGGGGGGAGCGAAGCAGCGGCAGCGATGACTCGTCGCCCACCAGGTTGTCCGGAACGTAATTGTACAGATAATCGGTGTAAGGACGCTGTTGCTCTGTCCGGACGAACTCGTCGAGCTGGCGCCGGACGTCCTGGCGAATCTGCTCGGCCACCTCCGCGAACTCCCCCAGCCGGGTCCCTTCCAGCCCCCGGGACCATTGGGCCAGGGCGTGATAGCCGAGGCACGTCAGACCGACCGAGGCCGCCAGGACCAGCGCCGATAATAGGAGGAGTCTCTTATACACCGCAATCCTGCCTCTCGTCAGGGAACGTACTTATAGCCCGCGCCGCGGACGGTCTGAATGATTCTCGGATTGCCGCTATCGGCCCCAGCTCGGCGTGCAGCCAGAGGGCACCAAAGCGCTGCCCGTCCCCAAGGGCGTCGCCGTCTCACTCGAGCAGGGTTTGCTCAGGACCTTGAATTGCCAGACCAGGCGGCAGATAATCAGGGGCACTCAAATTGTGAAGTTGCTCAAAAAAACGGACGTCCCAGATTCTCTTTCAAGGAGGAATCAATCATGTTGCGAATCCAACGTAGTTCACTGTTCGCCATCGTAGTCCTTGGAACGGGGATCGCCCCAGCTGCTGTGCGTGCACAGCCGAAGCCGGCCCAGGAAGCAGCGTCTCCGGGGCCGAATGCACTGCTGGAGCGGCTGGTCCGGATCCCAGGACAGGTGCAAGTTCTCCAGAGCTCGAGCCACAACAAACAGGGCCGCAACGGGGATGCGGGCATGCCTCTCTACAAAGATGCCAAGGGAGATGATGTCATCTTTGATGCCGCCGGTCCGGGTTGCATCCGGAGCATGTGGGGCACCTCGTTCACCCACGATGCCGTTCTCAATTTCTACTTCGATGGGGGACAGGAGCCCCGCTATCGTATCAATGAGATCGAGTTCTTCTCTGGCAAGCATCCGGTTTTTCCGCCGCCGCTGAATTCATATGAACTGCGCGGATATTACGGAGACGAACCGTATGCGGGTAATTGCTTCGTGCCGATTCCTTTTTCGAAATCCCTCAAGATATCGGTTACGGGAAAATCGAGATTCTTCCATGTGCTGTACGAGCTCTATCCCTACGGCACGGCCGTTGCGTCGTTTACCGGCCAGGAGGATCGTTCGCTGTTGCTCGAGAGCTTTGCGCATTTGGGCGGTGTTTTGCCCTCAGGTTCCGGGGGTGATGTGCAGACGGGCAGCAAGATGGTCGACGGTTCGAGGGCGGAAATCATCCTGTTGGAACGTAAGGGTGCGGCGGGCATGGTCCAGGAGATCACGATGGAAGCAGAGGACTCAGAAACGCTCTTCCAGAATACGGAAATGGTCATGCGCTGGGACGGGCACGTGCGTGATGACGTTCGCGCGGCCACGGGGATGTTCTTCGGAAGCGCCAATCGGGCCTACGATGTCGCGTCCTTGCCTGTGGCAGTGAAGAAACTGCCCGCCGGGCGCGTTCGGCTTGATTGCCGATTTCCCATGCCGTTCTGGCGAGAAGCCCGGATCGCCTTGCGGAACCTATCGGGGAAACCATTGGGTCGGCTGGACAGCAAAGTCGTTGTGGGTCCGAAGGCGGCATCCGAGGCGGACGGCACCTATTTTACTGCGCTCTACCGAAAGGGAGAGACGACCTACGGCCGGGACTGGCCGCTGTACGACAGTCCCGGTGTGGGGTGGTTTGTTGGCGTTGTCCAGTCGATGCAGTATGGACACTACTGCGAGGGCAACGAGCACTTCTACATCGACGGCGCCATCTCGCCGCAAATCAATGGCACCGGCTCGGAGGATTACTATCTGGGCTGCTTCTGGCCGAACCGGCACTATGGCTCCCCCTTCGCGACCTGCGCCGGCGACATTCAACTGGAGGCTGGCGGAGATACGAAGGCGGCCTATGCGATTCCCGTGTCGTATGCACGGTTTCACCTTGAGGCGCCCATCCCGTTCTTCTGTTCGATTGATGCACGCATCCAGCACGGCGACATGAGTAATATCCTCTCGAACTACCGCAGTCTGGCCTTCTGCTATCTTCGGCGGTGTCCGGCACTGCGGCAGACGGATTTCCTGGATGTCGGTAACGTCGCCAGCGAGAAGGCTCACGGTTACTCGGCCAGCCGTTCCGAGCTGACGGGCTTGGTTACCGCGCGTCCGGAGGGAGAATATTTCGAGACTTCCGAGGACGAAGACGGCCGCCGCCACTCGGCCGGCGAAATCCAATTCACGGTCGCCATCGATCCGCAGAACGGCGGGGTTCGAATTCGCCGTCGTCTCGACCAGAGGGGTATGCCCCAGGCGGCAAGAGTATTCGTCGACGGAGCCTATGCCGGCACGTGGCGGCATGCGTATCAGAACGGGAACCTGCGCTGGTTTGACTCGGACTTCGATATCTCCCCCCAGTACACGAGGGACAAGACCGCACTGGCGTTGAAGTTCGAAGTCGTCGATGCCCCCGATTGCGGCGTCTACACCGATTTCAATTACCGGGTCTTTTGTTTCGAAAGAGCAGCGGCGGGTGCTCTAGGGGGCATGATGAGGTCGCCTGCTCTGACAACGCGTCCACGTGCGCCTGTCAAGCGGCCGTCGGACCGCCTCGCGGCGGCTGAATTCGCAGGAAACCGGTCGATCTTCCGTTGTGCTGCGGTTATAGTGGTGGAGCCTTGTTGTTCCGAAACGTTGTTCTGAAGAGAGAGCCTGGGTGGTAACGCTATGTCCCGCGGATCAAGGAAAAGGCAGAGATCCTCCGCCAGGTCAACGGCTTCGACTGGCGGACGCGCACGGCCGTCGAGTTCCTGCAGAGCATGCTGGAGGAATTGGCGGCGGGCCGGGAGCCGCTGCTGGGCTACGCGGGCAAGGGATTCGGTTACGCCTACTGGTCGAACACGATGCGCCGGATCGAGGCGACGTGGGTGCATGTCCCGCCGAGCTATGACCCGGCCAAGAATCACCAACTCTTCCTCTACTACAAATGCGGCGGGGGGATTCACCTGAAGGAGGGCAAGGCCGCGGGCGGTTATCGGCCCGACGAGCAGATGGCCAACCAGACCGATACGTTCCACGCCTGGAGCAGCCTCGATATTCAGATCAAGGGCCGGTACGGCGGCGGGATCGAATTGGAGGAGTTTCCCGCGGCGCTGAGCCGGGACTTTGCGGTCGATCCGGATCGAGTCTTTCTCTCCGGCTGGTCGGATGGCGGGTTCACCGCGCTGATGCTGGCGGCCCACTATCCGCACCGGGTGGCCGGCATCGCGCCGCTCTGTGCGAACTGGCAGTACGCCAACATCGAGAACGTCGCGTTGCGCAACCTGCCGATTCTGAGCGTCGATGGCTGGAGCGACGGCGGCTACAACAGCAGCCAATTCCTGCGCTGGCAGGCGCTACGCGGCTTCGGGGCCGATGTCTCCTGCGTCTGGGGCCACCACGGTCACTCCTACCAGCCCTACGAAGACCTCGAGGAATTCCAGTACATCCTCGATTGGGCCAAGACCAAGAAGCGCAATGCCTGGCCGAAGCAGGTTCATTACGCCACGTGGAACCTGGCTTGGAACCGGGCCTATTGGGTGTATCTGGACCGGTTGGCCGATCCCCTGCTGGCCGGGCAGATCGAGGTGCAGGTGAAGGAGGGCAATCGCATTGAGGTGAAGACCTGGAACCTGGCGGCCTACCACCTTATGCTCGATGAGAAGCTCGTGCCGCCGGGCCAGAATGTCACCATCGTGACCGACGGAAAAGAGTCATACGCTGGGGTGTTCCAGCCGCGCATTGATATCGAGCTGGCGACCCAGCCCGAGGGCAAGTTCCTCAAGTCCGCCGAGATGCCTGATGAGATCGACGCGGTGCTGGACAGCGGGGAATACCGCCGATCCAGCAGCAGCAGGGAGGCCCAGGTCGTCCCCGGGCGGACGTGGTTGGCGGTGAAGGGCACGGCCGCCGATGAGGCGACGAGCAAATTGCTGGAGAAATGGATTCCGCACGCTGCCAAGGCCGACAGCGATGTGACGGATGCCGACCTTGCCGAGCAGAACCTGCGGCGGTACGGTGGGCCGGAGATCAACCAGCTCACCACCCGCATCGCTGCCCAACTGCCGGTGAAATTCGAGAAGGGCAAGTTCACCCTGGGCTCGACGGTCTATGATCAGCCGACGCACTGTATCGCCTTGCTCCACCCCAATCCGCTGAATCGGAAGAAGTACGTCATCGTGTACGCGTTCAACGACGCGGAGATCTTCGCGCAGAACGGCTACTTCAACCTGAGCGACCAGCGGGAGTTTCGCAGCGGCGACGCGATGGTGCGGGGCATTCCCTCTTCCCGCCCGAAGTTTGGCGTCGCCTTGGACGGCTCGGCATACGAGACGCGCTATGTGATGTTCGGGGCCGACTGGAAGCCCGACCAGCGCCCGGCCCTCGGCGAGGCGGTAGAACCATTTGATTACCTGCAACTGCTCCGACTTCGCGCCGATGCCCTGTGCGAGGCGGCCGGCGTGGAGGTGGGTATCGTCTGGGAGCACGTGCCCCGCTGGAACCGCTGGAACAGCCGCCTGGCGGCCGGGCCGGTGACGATGGGCGACTTGGCCACGCAGGACCAGTTGCCGGAGTACGTGTGCCTGGGCGAAATGCGCGGCTCGGAGTTGCGCGCCCGGTGCCCAGGAGCGGCCGCCACGAGCCCGCGGCCGGACATCGAACCGGGCCAGACTGATCGCGTGGCCTTCGCGTTCCACGGCGTTCCCTCTTACGGCGCCGAGCCGGGGAAGATGCCCAAGCTTTTCCAGTGGACGACGCCAGAGGAGTTCCTGGCCGGCCCGGGCACTCGCATTCCGGTTCGTAACCTGGTGCAGACGCCGCTACCGACGGCCGAGGCGGTGGCCCCGTAGGTTGCCCAGCACAAGAAGATCGCGCCTCGGCCGGTGTCCGGCCGCCTAGTCGAGTACATCGCCAACCCGGGCAAGAACGAATACGGCAGCCGCGACGGGCTACACCTGGGCGTCGATTTCGCACGGGGAAGCAACTCAGACCGGTACACGCTGAACCTAGGCGTGCCTGTTGTCGGTCAGGGCGAGGCCGGCTCGCCGCGGAACGGTTCCAAGCAGTTTGCTGAATTGCCTCTGAGCGACGGGGCCGCCCCGATGAGTTTCGATTTCGGGACGCTGGGCCTGAGATTGCCGTTGACGGTCAGCAGCAAGATCATCCGCAACGCCGTCACGGTGGACAAAGAAGGCAAGAGGTACGCGCTGGCCGCAGGGGGCGCGCAGGACGCCATCGGCGAGGCGGTGCTCGTGGAGATTCAACTCAGCAACAAGGGCTTGACGGACCTGACCATCACGGCCGTGCTCTCCGACACGGTCATGCGGAGCATCTACCGCCAAGTCTGGCCGGAGGAATCCCAGGGCACAAGCTGGTACACCGGCTACCATCGCGCGATTGGGCCATACCAACAGCCGCCCCTCCATGAGGACGCCGCGCTGCTGCTGGTGGAAGGCAAGCCGCAGACGCTGGTCGCGCCGGGTGCCGGCTATAACTTCGGCCTGGTCGGCATCGCGCAAGACCTGACGGTAAAGGCGGGGCAGTCCCTGTCCTTGCCCCTGCTGCTGATCTCGATCGATCGTCCCGAGGGCGGCCCGGACATCAACCTATCGAAGGCTCTCGAAGAGGTAAAAGAACCGTTGCTCAAGGGGGAGCAATGAGCGCCACTCCTCGAACACTCCGGTGTCGATCCACGCGGTGACTTCGGCGCCGAGCGGCAGTCATGGCATTGTTCCAGCCCCAAAACCGAGGGTGATGGCCCCCCCAGGCAAGTCAAAGCAGACGATTACCCCGCCGGCTTCCTGCAGCCAGGTACCAGGTTTCAGGGCCGCCTTGGTGCGAACTTCCGTCCAGGAGAGGGAGACGTTATTCTGGCGGAGTTGGGGCCGGACTCCCGTCGCGGAACTCACGCGCAGCGTGAATCCGGGACTGGCGACGGGCGCCGTAAGGGTCACGCGCCCCTCATGGAGTTCGATCCTTGTCAACGCGCGGGCCGGCGGCGAGGCGACGTTACTGAAGCTCGAGGGAGCGGGGCATGGGTTCACGGGCAATGGCTCGAACAAGTATGCGCAGGAGACCTTGGCGGCAGCTCTGGAGTTCTTCACGAAGCATTTGATGAAACAGAAAGGGCGCCTATGAAGACCAACTACATGCGGCCCCGGCGACTTTCGGTCGCTGCGACCGGTGCCTTGTTCACTTTGGCTCTGGTGGCCACGTCGCGGTCGTCTGCCGAGGAAAGCGGCCGGTTCGTTGTGGTGCCGGTTGACAATCCTCGGTATTGCGGCAATGAGATGTTCCGGGCGTTCGAGGACTCCTACAGCCCGCGGATTCGCCAGTTGCGGGCGCGGTACGGCCTTGATACCGTCCTGGCTGGCGAGACCGATGAGTGGAAGCGCATCCTCCTGCTGCGCCACTGGATCAGGTCGAACATGGCTATCGATAATGACAATCCCACGCGAACTCGAGAAGATGCGTTCGCCATTCTCGACGCGGCGCTCAAGGGTGGGAAGTTCCACTGCACGCATTTCAGCATTGTCCAGCACGCGGTGCTCAACAGCTTCGGCTACGTCGCCCGGCGCCTGGGCTGTGGGCCAGGGCGGAAGGACGACGGCGGACATCACGGAGTCAACGAGGTCTGGGTCAACAAGTTTAGCAAATGGGTGCTCATCGACGCCAAGTACGACGCCCATTTCGAGAAGAACGGGGTGGCGCTGTCGGCCCTGGAGATCCGTGACGAGGTTTGGCGCGACGGGGCCCAAGCGGTGATTTGCGTCGTTGGCCCAGAGCGACGTCCCATGAAGCCGGACCCCGAAACAGGCAGGTCGGAAACGCGTCCCGACACCTATCGGTGGTGTAGCTGGGAAACAGACACCAATCGCTTCACCATGTTCCCGGCGCAACCTACGTCCACGCTGGTCATGCTGGACGACGAGCACTTCCGCAAGAACACCTGGTACCGCGACGGCAAGCCTCACTGGGCCTATGACACGCCCTACCTCATCAAGACCCCCCGGCGCGACTGGATCGAGTGGACGCCCGATGTCATTACCTCGAAGGTGACAATCGAGGGCAACCAGGCGCGTGTGTTTCTCAGCTCCTGCACGCCCAACTTCCGAAGCTTCCAAACGCTGGATGACGGCGGAACATGGCGCGACTGCGACGAGGAGGTCGGGATCCCGTTGGACAACCGCGCCCGCAGGCGTTTTGCGTTCCGAGCGATCAACCTGTTCGGAGTAGCCGGCCCCGAGCATCACGTCGAGATTGCCTACCAGCCCGACCACAGTTGAATATGCTCGGTTCTGTTGGCGTGCCGGAAGATTGTTGAGGCGGCTCGGCGGGCTCACCATCCTCAGTGGAGTCGAAGGATTGGCGGGAGATTAAGGCGTAGGGTGCGCAAACTCATCGGGGCTTAACCCGACTTCGCGGATTCGGGGGTTGGAACCGCCTTGGCGGGGTCGAAATCGGTGTTTTTAGCCAAAGGTTTCCACTACATCGACGCCTCCATTTGAACTGGTGTGACCGTGATCCGGGGCGGCGGTTGAGCCGGCAGTTTCAGCTTCAGACGCTCCAGGAGCAGTCTCAAGTCTGCCTGCGGATGGGTGTATCGCTGCAGGATCAGCGTGCGGCCGTCGGTCGTGGGGATGTGCACATCGACCATCTGAATCCCTGCGAACTTCTCCAGGACACTGCGGCTGGTTAATCCCGGGGCCAGGTCGTGCAACCACCGGCCTAACGTCACGTGCAGGCAGTACGCGAGAAAGCTTACAAAAATGTGCGCCTCGATCCGAGGCTCGTCCTGGTGGAAGATCGGCCGGACCGCCAAGTCGCCCTTGAGGTGGCGAAAGGCCTGCTCGACCTGTACCAGTTGCAGATAGTAGTTCCACACTACTGCCGGGTCCGTCTCGGTCAGATTGCTCCGCAGCAGATAGCGGCCTTCCCGACGACGCACTTGGCGTAGCTTGTCCTTGCGAAGGTGATACGTGAACGTCGCTTGGGCGGCATCGACCTCCACGGTCACCAGTCGCCAGGCACTGGGCGATTGCTGGCGGGCCGCCCCCAGCTTCATCAGCAGGTCCTCGCGACGCAACTTCCTCCCCTGCAACTGGCTCAGGCGTTTCCAGAGCCGTTTCAACTGCTTTCGCCGCATCGCCCGCTCCTTCGCCACGCGGTCGGTGCTGCGGGCCAGCACGTAGAGTTCCCCTGCCTGCGGCAGGAGCTTGACATCGACGCCCGCACGAGCCTGCTGCCACGGCTGGTTCAGCAGGTCCTTCTCCAACTTGCCCAGCCGCCCCTTGGGTGTGCCCACCAGGTACTGCACCGGCGGATGGCTGGCGCGCATCTCGGCCAACACGTCCTCGGTGGGAACCCCCCGGTCCATCACCCAGACCCGACGGGCCTTGCCGTACTGGGTCTCGATCTTTTGCAGAAACTGCCGCAGCGTCATCTTGTCCGACGTGTTGCCGGACAGCACCTCATAGGCCAACGGGAATCCCTCCGGCGTCACGATCAAGGCGATGACCACCTGCACACAGTCCGGCCGCTTGTCCCGGCTGTAGCCGAACTTACGCTTGTCGTCTTCCTCCGTCGGCGGATCGCTCTCGAAGTACGTGCTGGTCAGATCGTACAGCAACACATCGAAGGGGGCGTTGAACAGGTCCCGCCAACGCTGGGTCAGATGCGAGAACAGGGCCGTCTTGTGGGCCAGCAGCAGATCGTGACAGCCATAGAGTTTGTGCGGATCGGCCAGGGAAAAGTCCGCCCCCAGCAGATCGGCCATCGCACTGCTGTCGAACCACTGGCGATGCAGCCGCCACTCGCTGCCCGGAGCGATCAGGCGATAGATCGTCAAGACCGCCAGCACCTGCTCCCAGCGAGTGCCCTTGCGGCCCGGCGGCAGGCGCTGGACCCAGAACTGATCCAGCCGAAGCTCTCTCCACAACCGCAACGCCAGCCAGCACGCTCCCCATTGCCGCGGCCGATGCACGGACAACGACCCCAGCTTCAGCCGCACGAGGGAGGTGTCCTCCGCCGCCGCAGGGACACGATCCTCCGGGAACAACGCCATCGTCTGTGGCTCGGGGTGGTCATCCGTCAGGACCTCGACGGATCGGGCCCAGGCCCGCTCCTGGGCATCGTTGATCTCACCAAGGTATAGCACGTGCCGCTGGACCACGCGGCCGTCGGCCAGTCGCCGGCTCTCCACGATGCTCCAGTACTCGTGGTCTTTGCCGTTCTTCTTGCGTTGGGTGCAATGCAAATACATATCGGCACCCGATTATGCACACCGCCGAGCCGCTGCCAACAGGGTAGGTCGTCACTACAACGGGTTTGAAGCCCTCCCCCGGCCCTCATGCCCCCGAAATCCCGGATTCCAACCCCCAAAAAATCCAAATCGAAGCCGAATCCGCGAAGTCGGGTTAACGTCAGCGATTTTCATGAGTTGACGTCGAAATCATTGTCGAAGATGGGGCGGTAACGGACCAAGGGGTGGCAGGCAAAGGCTTTCGTCGGGCGAGGGCGCAAGTCTTGGATTCGCGTCCAATTGCGGCGGGATAATATTTGTACCCTACGACTTTTCTCAAGACGCAGCATTTCAGGATAGGGAGGCGTCCAGGGTGGTCCCGCCGGCGCTTGACAGGTACATATGGTCCTACCGTGGCTTGACAGCCACATCCTGAAGCTGAGGATCACGGAGCGACGTACGCCATCTTCTGGAACGGAATCTCGCCGCTGACAACATCGCAGAAGGGCTTGCCATCCCTGACGCCGACGTGGCCGTAGCCGGTGGCGGTGCTTATGAATGCCTTGAAGTCCCCTTTGACCGGCGGTTGGATGTGCAGAACGCGGTCCACGGCGTCGTACCTGGCACCGCTGTAAGCGCCCAGCAAGGCGTAGCTTGACATGGCCCGTGCATACCAGTGACCGCACTCATACTCATTGAACGGATTGCGGAAGCGCCCATCATATCGATGGCGCGCCACCCGAACGATCTCCAGACCTTCCTCGACCATGCCACGCAGCATCAGGTGAGACGCCACCTGATACTCGATGCCGGTCCAGACTTCGTTGCTGTAGACGAACGGCAGGGACGGCATCCCGCCTTTTGGCCAAGTGCATAGCAGCAGGCCGCCGTCGTCCCCCAGGGCGTAGCCGGGACGCTGGGGATTCGCGTGTTCCGACAGGTCCTTCTTGAGATTGTACTTGTGGACACTCTTCAAGTGGCTGTCCACCTTGGCCTGATCCAGTGCTTCCGGGAGCCCGGAGACCGCCGCCAGCCAACAACCCAGGACGCCGTCGGAGAGGCAGCCCGTTCCGTACTGGTACTTGGGGCCCTCCGCCTTCAACAGCCCCAGGGCCTCGGGCGAGTAGTTCCTCTGAAAGCTCTGGACCTCCACGGGACTGCCGGCTCGAAGGCCTTGTGTTTGGATTTGCTGATAGAAGTATTCGCCGTCAAAGAGCCTCTCATTCACGAACTTCCGGCCCTTGTCGAGCAACTCCTGGTAGTAGGCCACATCGTCATCGCCGACCTCCCGGCCCATGGCCACGGCCGCCTCCAGAGCGCCGAGGTAGAAGCTGGTGCACATCCCCTCGGGGCCCCAGAACTCGATATCGTACGTATTATGATGCGGCTCGCGGACGATGCCTTCTGCCTCCGGGTCCCAGGTCGCGATGCAGTAGTTCAGGCTCCGGCGCACCTGCGGCCACAGTTTCTTCATCCATGCGGTGTCGCCGCTGATCCTCCACTCGCGGTACACCTTCATGACGCCACCCAGTTGCCCGTCGCTGGCGGCGTGGAAGTCGTGCGCCGGCGCGCGGATCGGCAGCGAAGAGCGGAAATTCTGGTGTCCTTGGTCGTTCTGACTGACGTAGAACTCGGTCTCGCGCAGCGTCCTTTCGAGAGCGGGGAACAGGTGCGGCACCGCCTGCGCATAATTCCAGACGTGGGTGCACGACCCAGGGCAGCAGCCCGCCCCGTCGTGACATCCCTCGAACCCCCAGAAGCGGCCGTCGGTCTGCCGGAGCACGGTGGGAGACTTCAGGATCGTCAGATTCGCCGCCACCGCCTCGACCACCTCGGCCGGCAGCGTGGTGGCGTAGAAACACTCGCTGAATTTCTTGCTCGCGGCCCGCAGCTCATCATAGCCCCCACGCCAGTGGCGAACCACGGCCTCGATGTCCTGGAGTTGGCCCGCGTACCAGGGCCGGTACATCTCCTGCTCACCGGCGGCAGCGGCGCCGCCTCCTGGTCGCAGGTTGCTGTAGGGCACGCACCAACACAGCTTCAGTGCGATCGTCTTCGTCTGTCCGGGGTCCATCTCGAAGGGCACGAAAAGCGTTGCCCCCGGACTGGGCCCATCCTTCTGCGGGAAGTCCTTGCCGTAGCACTTGCCCTCCTCGATGTCCTTCCAGACCATCGTCAGCGGATCGAACCAGCCGCCCCGGAACCAGGCGGCGTTGACTTTCGCAGCCGGCTCGTCCACGAAAGCGGCGAAATAGCCTTCGTCCTGTTTCTTCAGCGTGCCGCCCGGCGGCTGGGCGAGAATGAATCCACCCTCGATGGTTCTGATCGACGGAGGATTCCCCTGCGCCGCCATGAAGTTCTTGGCGTTGAACGAATACACCGCCTCGATCTTCTTGCCGGAGGTGTTGACGAACTTGTATTCCAGCCCGACCATCGGCAGGGATGCCGTATCGGCGTCGGGCGGCGCAAAGGGACTCCAGCCGGTGATTTCGACCTTCAGTGGCATCTTGGGGTCCGCCAATGTCACCGTCGCGAAGGGGAAACGGGTCGCGAAGCTCGCCTCGCGAAAACGCGGGAGCCCGTACGTGGTGTCCCCGAGGCCGTTGCCCGGTCCGTCGTATGGTCCGGCGCCCGGGTGAATCGCGAAGATCTTCCACTTCGGGACTGGGCCCTCCAGGACGCGGGCGACGTTCTTGTCGCCCTTGACGCACACTGCGGCGAAGACCTTCTCCTCGCGGAAGACGTCGGGGTGATTGTGCAGCGAGAAGTGGCTGAGCATCCCCGCACCCTCCAAGCAGATCATCCCCGCGCCGATACCACCCATGGGAAACGCCACGCGGTCCAGGTTCGTTCCGGTGTACGGGCCGTTGTAGAGGTGAGCGCCCCGAGTGACCCCGCCCAGAACAACGAGCACCACACTCCAAGAGGCGAGCCACGAGATTCCACTGGATTTCATTTCCACGCTCCTTAGTCCGGATGTCCCATTCGACCTCATCGTCACGTCCTGGTCGCGGCTCCCCACGTCTCACCGCTCCGTGGGGCGTCCGCATCTTTCAGCCCACAGTATGTTAGGCGCGGCCGGCAAATGCAAGTCCTCTGTCCGCTTCCCCGCGCGTCACTGGCCACCTGGAGCGGTGTTCCCGCTATCAGGGCAATTCGCAGGCTGCCTCAACGGGTTAATCCGAGCCGGTCGATTTGCAGCAGCCGCGCGCCTTTGGGCTACGGTTGGGCTTCGGTTGCGCTTCGGCCCGCCTCCTAACTCTGTATTCCACAAGCATAAACCATTTGTTCACAAGTACTTACAACCGGCCTAAACGGACTGAAACCCGTGTGTCAGCGGTCCCGATCCACCTCTACCCAATCCGTAAATCCAATTGAGCCAATGACTTATGAGGAGCACGCTCTCTACAGTCGTATGAAAATGAGGTACTGCAACACTTCTGCAACGCCATACCGATCTGCCGCTCACAGCGTCACAGAGCCGCGGTATGCAAGCAACTTCGCAACCTTGATCGCTTCTTGCACCTCCTCCAGAAGATAGATGTCTGTTGTGCTTGTCTCGGTGTGTCCGAGCAATACTTTGGCTGCCGCTTTGTCGAGAATCGCTCGGGTTCGGGTGATATCTATGGCAAAAACTCCAGCCGCACGGGGCCGAGCAGACCCGAGCGCGTCAGCGGATCGTCGGACGCGAAACCTTGGTAGGCTTTGATCGTGCGCTGGCCTTGCCGGAGAAGAACTTGATGCCTTCATTCGGATGCTCGTTCCATGCTGCGAGTTGCTCGAATACCGCCGACTCTGGCGCGCCGCGCCCGGGTTCGAAGCTCACTGTCCACGGGCCGGACAGCGTCTTTTCCTCTGGCTTGGGTGGCACGGGCGGTTGGCTTTGGGGCGGCTGGCCGGGCTTGCGAAAGACAATGAACGCCGAACCGTTCTCCGGGAGATCGAGCGAGACGATCGTACGACCATCGTGGCTCGCACGCCAGTTCGCCGCGTCGCTCATCGTACCGCTGACGACGTCCCACACCTCCGGTTGCTTCCCGCTCACGCGGAAAGTACGTTCCGCGGCACGCTGGCCAGACACGAAATAGATGTCAGAGTCGCTGGTGCGCCGATGCGTGTAGTCGCACGGTCCTTCGAAGTCCGGCAGAAGGCCCTTCGCCTTCAGCGTCTCGTTCAGAGCCGGTGCCCTGACCCAAAGGCCGGAGGCCAGCCGGCGCACTTCTTCGTCGCAGCCCGGATAGCCCGCGAGGCCCGGGGCGCATTGCGGTTGACGCTGACCTCCAACTCCAGCTTGGCTGCTTTCTCGATGGCGAACTTCAACATCTGCCGCCACTGCGGACTCATGAAGTCCACCTTGCTCGGTGGCATCGGCACGAGATCATCGTGATAGCCGCGCGCGTCGAACACCAGCAACCCGCCGAAGCCGTTTTGCTTCATCGCTTCGAGATCGCGCGTGATTGTCTCTTCATTCACGTTGCCGTTGACCCACCACCAATATGCCCACGGCTTGTCCGCATCGGGGACGTTCCGGAAGCCCTGGTCGAGGTGGGTGGTTCACGATTCCTTCTTTGCCCCGCGCCGGCGCAGCGGTTCAGCAAGGCATGTCCGCAGGGTTGCAGACATGGCCGCCGGCTGCTATTTTGGTGCCAGTCCGGCTGGTGGCTGGAGAACATCGTGAGTTGGCGGCGACCCGTTAGGGGGCCCGTCCCGGTGTAAAGCCAGTGGAGATTCAGGCAATGGATGTTCCTGTGGAACGCCCGGCGACGGCGACCCAAGAGCGGCTGATGTCGCTCGATGCGCTGCGCGGCTTCGATATGTTCTGGATTATCGGGGGCGGCGAAGTGTTGGCCGCCTTGGCCAAGGTGCATCCGAACCGCTTCACCCTGACACTGGAGAGCCAGTTGCAGCACGTCCCGTGGGAGGGAGTCCATTTCGAGGACCTGATCTACCCCTTGTTTCTTTTCATCATCGGCGTCGTCTTGCCCTTTTCTCTGGCACGCCGTCGCGCACAAGGCCAGCGCCTGGGCTCCCTGTATCTCCACACCCTGCTGCGGTCGCTCCTGCTGGTTCTGCTGGGCTCGATCCCTGGGGGCTTGCTGCAGTTCAAGCACTGGCCTTTCCTGGGCGGAGTGTTGGCGCATATCGGGCTGTGCTACTTCTTCGCCGTCCCCTTTGTCCTTCACCTGCGATGGCGTACGCGGGCCACCGTGGTGGCAGGTTTTCTCATTCTCTACTGGCTGGCCTCCCTTCTCGTTCCGGTCCCCGGGCACGGGGCAGGGGTCTTCACCGAGGAGGGGAGCCTGGCCTCCTGGATCGACGGGCAGCTCATCTCGGGACACCTCTGGAATGAAGGCCCGGCGTCTACCCCTTCCGGGGTGTGCATCATCCTCTGGGGCTCCCTGGCCGGCGAGTGGTTGCGCTCCTCGCGCTCCGGCCGCCACAAGGCGGCAGGACTGGCTCTGCTCGGCCTGGCGGCGGTGCTCTCCGGGACGCTCTGGAGTTTCTCCTTCCCCATGATCAAGCGGGTGGTCTGGTCCAGTTCCTATGTGACCTTCGCCTGCGGCTGGAGCCTCCTGCTGCTGGCCCTGTTCTACTGGGTGATCGATGTCCAAGGGTTCCGGAAGTGGGCGTTCTTCTTCGTGGTGATCGGGATGAACGCCATCACGATCTACTTCCTGCAATCGATCGTGCATTTCGACGAGATCGGGAAGCTCTTTGTGCAAGGGATCCGTGAACACTCCGGGGTATTCCAGCCCCTCGTGCTTCCCCTTGGAGCACTGGCCTTGAAGTGGCTCTTGCTCTGGTTCCTTTACCGTCACAGGATCTTCTTCCGGCTGTAGATCGCTCAAGAAAGGACCGCAGCGCAGATAGTGCGGCGAAAGGATTCACCAAGACACGTGAGAAGACTACAGTCCCGTGAGAAACACACGTTCCGTTTGGCCATTCGTTCCCCGCCGCCGTTAGGCCGCCAGGCTCGTGGCGGCAACGAAAGGAGTACAAAATGAGCCGCAAGCAAGTCTTACAGTCGGTAGTCTCTGCGATATCGGCTGCGCTGTTTCTGGCGGGGTGCGGCGCCCTCCCTGGTTCTCCGGCATCCGACGCACCGACAACGACGACTACGCTCAGACCACCCATGCCAACTCCGGTCGCACCCATGTTCACACCTACTCCAGAACCCTCGGCAGTAACACCGGTACAGCCACGCAAGGTTCTTTTTGTCGGTGACAGCTTCACCTACTGCAATGATGGTCTCGACTACCACTTAGAGAAGCTGGCCGCTTCTGCCAATCCGCCGCTGGTCATCAAAGCGGACAAGTTTACGCAAGGCGGGGCGTCACTGGAGAGACTCTGGCGGAAATACTCTGCGGCGCGCGCAACGAACACCATAGATCTGAGCGCCTTTGATGTAGTCGTATTGCAGGAAGACCTCCCTGAGACAGACGTGCCTACGTTCCACGAGTACGCCCGCCGGTTCGACGCAGAGATCAAGAAGGCAGGGGCGAGACCGATCCTCTTCATGGCTTGGTCGTATCAGCGACAAGTTCAAAGAACCGCACAAGAAGGGTGCATTCGACGAAATCCTCGAGCGAATTAAGCAAGTGGTGGCAGAGCTTCCTGGTAGCTATTCTGTCAGCGTTGATATTCAGATGAACGTGTTCGACAACGAACGGGAGAGAAGCCTGTCGCTTCTGAACACAGGTTTCAACGCTATCAAAGGTCAAGAACCGTATCGTCACAGCGGCGACAGCACGCCACAAAAGTACCTCGTTGATGGTGAAATTCGTATGGTGCCTGACGACTATTGTCCGCATTGCTGGGGGCCTTGGGACTTCAAGTTCAAGCACACTGTATGTCCACAATGCGGCTATGAGCTGGGAGAACAGGTCAAGTATCTGTTGGATACAGATAAGTGTCCGCACTGCCAAGAGGGTACGATGACCGTAGACAAGCCTGATTCTTCGCAGCGCCCTTGCGCGAGATGCAGGGCTGGCCCTGCAAGCCGGAGTTGCGGCTGTCGGTCCAGAGACGTCATTTCTTTTCGTCGCGGTCGCCTTCGATGGGAACTACCGGTGGGTCGGCGAGTTCAAGTTCTCGACCCGTATTCTTCGCTTCCGTTGCAGGGAGCCAACGTCGCCACAGGAGTTGGGGTGGCTGGCTTGGACGGGGGACGGGGCTGTGGACGAGGATTCGCGTCCAGCGGACGTTTTTTTCCTTTCGCCCCGTGCTTTGGCAAGAGGAATGCTTGTATAGTTCAAGGGGCGGAATATCATAGGGGAGTTGGGACCGGCCGCGTGAGTCGGTCAGGACGCAGGACGAGGGCGGGAATTCCATGTGGCCCCATGGGCAGCCGTTGTCAGAGGAGGGCCGATGAATCCAGCCATGAAACCCCGACAGCTTCCGTTTCTCAGGAAATCCCTGGTGCTGGCCGCCCGTGTCAGGGATGCCAATCGGGAGCAGATGAGGCGATTTGCCCAAGGGCCGGCCCCCGAGGGGACAAGGGGCGATATTGGTGCATCGTCCCCTTAGAAGAAAGGACCAACCATGAAGACCGTCATTCGTCCAGTCAACTGGAGCAGCAGCACCCATTTGTTCGCATGGGCGATGGCCGTATTGCTGCCCCTGAGTTGGGCTATGCCGGCTTTGGGCAAGAACCAGATCAATCCACCGAACTCATCGGCGATTGCCGCAGGGAATCGAGTCGCCGCGGCGCGGGCCGCCGGGCCCGAAGTCTGGCTCTGTGCGGGGGAGCGGGTGGCGGACCTATTGCGCCCCGAGGCCCAGTGGCCCTTCGTAAAGCAGCACCTCGCCGGGATCAAGCTTTACGTGGACCAAATCAACCAGGCCCAACCAGAGCAACTCGCCGCCCTGGCGCGGCTGGTGCAGGAAAACGGCTACCAGGTCGCCGTCGAACTCGGCGGCTGCCTTGACTTTGCACCCATGGACGACACCGCCGGCGAATGGTCGGCACGGCATGAGTTGGCGAAGATCGCCAAGTTCTACGCGGCGGGCGGCCAGGTGGACTTTCTCGACCTTGACGGGCCCATCCGCAGGCTGATGTATCCCGAGAAGCGGCCGGATGGACGACGCTTCGATGCGATCGAGAAAGCCGCCGATGAGCTCGTGGACGCCTTGCATCTGCATACGCAGGCCCATCCCAAGACGCGATTCTGGCTGCTGTCCAACTTCCCCAACTGGGGCTGGCGCGGCGACGTGTCCTACCACGCGCGCGGCCCGCAGCGTCAGGACTATGGCGATGATGATACCGCCGTCCGGGTGGTCCTGCGTAAGCTCGGCGCGGCCGGGATTCCGCTGGCCGGCATCACCGTGGACAATCCTTACGACTACCTGGTGGGTGAGCATCGGTCGGTCAACCTGAGGGACCCGAAGTCGGTGAATTGGTTGAAACGGGTTCGAAGTTACGAGGACTTTGCCCGGGAACGGGGCCTCGAGTTCAACCTGATCGTGAACTCAGAGCGCGGCGGCCATGAGTCGGACGAGCGGTTCTGCCGCGAGACGCTCCAGATGGTGGACCTCTACCGCCAGGCGGGCGGGCGACCCACACGGTGGTTCGTGCAGAGCTGGTATCCGCATCCCGAGCAGATGGCGCCGGAAACCGCGCCCCATAGCATGACCGCGTTGGTGAAGGCGGTGATCGAGCAGGTGGGGTCCGGCGCGGCAACCCCATCCCGCGGTCGGATTGCGTTACAGCCCCAGCCCGGTGCGATGCAGGTTACCGCGCGGGTTCCCGGCCTCGACAACCAGGTCTTTGCGCTGGGTATCCCGGAGACCATCGGCTGCCGCGAGGCCATGCTCGTCAACTTCCCGGAAGCGAAGATCGAGTGGCAGGGGCCGGACGCGGACGGTGCCGTGACCTGCTCTTGGGGCCCGGGCGGGCGGATTTCCTACTCGCTGCGGCTGACACCGGCCGCCGACTACGTGGACGTGGAAATGACCGTCCGCAATCACACAGAGTTCCTCTGGCACGATGTCTTTGCCTTCAACTGCCTCAACCCGATCCAAGCCCCCGCCTTCCAGGACTGGAAGCTCGAACGAACCTACATGAGCAAGCAGGGCAAGCCGTTCTGCCTGGGGCGGACGACGCGGGTGAAAGGACACATGCCTACCGTCGGCTTCTATCTCCCGGAACGGATCAAGGCGGGCGAGGAATCCGTGTTCGTGCGCGGCTTCGGCGCCACGAGTCCCGATCGCACCGACGGTTCGTGGATCGTGACTCTATCGGAGCCCGCGGGAGCCTTCCTGGCCGCCACGGCGATGGAAGCCGCGTTCCTGTTCGACAACTTGGATCGCTGCTGCCTCCACGCGGCTCCGAGCTTCGGCGACATCGGCCCGGGTGAAGGCAGCACCACTGTCAGCCGCCTCTACCTGGCCCGGGGAACGCTCGATGAGTTTCTCAAACGACAGGATGCGGACCGTCCCGCACTCTCTGCGCGGCAAAAGTGGGCGCGACCCGTCGGGGGCATGAGTAAGACCAAGCCGCACGGGCGGATGGAGGAAATGTCGCCGGACGAGTTGGAGCAAGTGCTCGCGGGGGCCCCCGTCGCGTTTGTGCCGCTGGGCACATTCGAACACCACGGCTGGCATCTGCCGGTCTGTTTTGACGGCACCAAGGCATCCAAGGAACTCGGCGAAAAGCTGGTGTCTGAAATCGTGTCTCGCCTGACGGGCCAGGTGGAAGAGGCATTGCATCGAGTCAGCAGTCCGACAAAACCGTGATAGGAGCAGACGGCCATGAACGGAATTCACCTCATTCTTGCGGCAAACCTCGTGTGGCTTCTCGGCCTGCCGTCTTTGGCAGCGGACCAGCCGGATAAACCATCGTTCGAGCAATACCTGAGAGAAAGCGCCGTCCCGAAGGAAGTCATTGACCGGTTTCTGGCGGGTCCCAGTTGGGCGCAGTATGACCCGGAGCTGGGTTACATTCTGGGCAATTACCTGCCGCAAGACGGCATGGGCAAGAGCGCGACCATCTCCACGGTCCAAGCCAACGGGGCACGCACGTCGTTCCTGTATGCCGGCAAGAGATGCCGGATCAACACCTACGGCGACAGCTTCACTCAATGTCACCAGGTCAGCGACGGCGAGACTTGGCAGGAGTACCTGGCGGGCCACCTGGGCGAACCGATCCGGAACTTCGGCATGGGCGGATACGGGGTCTACCAGGCTTACCGCAGGATGGTGCGGGAGGAACGAACCGATCACGGCGCCCCGTACGTCATCTTCTACATCTGGGGCGACGATCACATCCGCAGCCTGTTGCGCTGCCGCCACGCCATCATTTTCCGCTGGTGGAATGACCAAGGCGGGCGTGCATTCCACAACAACTTCTGGCCCAACATCGAAGTGGACCTCCAGACCGGACAGTTCGTCGAAAGGGAGAACCTGCTGCCCACCCGCGAGGCACTGTATCAGATGACTGATCCGCAGCGGATGGTGGATCTGCTCAAGGACGATCTGGCCCTGCAGCTCTTCGCGTTCAAACTGGGGCTCATCCGGGACGTGGACCGCAAACCGATCAGCGAACTGGCCGCACGCCTGGATTTCCCCCTCGACTGGAGCCAGGATGCGACGCTCCGTTCGCAGGCGGATCGACTGCTGGACCGGTACTCGCTGCGCGCCACGCGGTTCGTGCTGGAGAAGGCCCGGGAGTTTGCCCGGCAGAACGGAAAGAGACTTCTCGTGGTACTGTTCGACCCAGGTCGGGTGCTGCCGCAACTCGTGGAAGGGCGCGCCCGTTACGATCAAGAGATCGTCGACTTCTTGCGGGAGAACGGCTTCACGTATTTTGACATGAACGTCGTCCATGTGGAGGACTTCAAGTGCTTTCGCCTGACCTACGAGCAGTATCGACAGCGCTATTTCATCGGGCATTACAATCCGAGCGGCAATCACTTCTTCGCTTACTCGATCAAGGATAAGGTGGTCGAATGGCTCGATCCGAAGCCGATTACCTACCAGAAACGCGACCCGGAATCGGTTGATTTCAAAGGATACCTCCAGGATTCTCATTGACGGAAGGAAGCACTCGATGAAGCTGATGAAGACGCATCCCACGTCTCCTGGCTTGGCTCTTACGGTCATGTTGGCAGCCGTGTTGATTCCAGTTGCCGAATTCGCCGCTCGCCTGCAAGAACTCCGGTAGGGTGTAAAAAGTCATCGGGGCCTAACGTGAGCGATTTCAAAGAGTTGACGTCGCAATCGTTGTCGAAGATGAGGCGGTACGGGCACGGCGGTGAAGGATGCCTTCGATTTGCCTGCCGGAGCTCTCTGGAGGTCCATTCCCTCTCGCCTGACCCTTGACGATCCTCTCTTCTGCCCATATCCTGCCGGCGGACAAGCCAGAATCAGCGTTCCAGTGAGGTAGGCGATATGAATGAGACGTGTTCGCAGGAGTGGACAAGCAGCTCACGCCGGGGATTCCTCTCGGCCGTGGTGCAGACGACGGCGGCGGTCGGCATGACGGGGCTGTTGGCCGAGGCCCGGGTGAAAGGTCAGGGACAGGCCCGGGACCGTGCCCTCGACGTCAATGTATTCTCGAAATGTCTGCAATGGCTCGACTATCCCGGCATGGCCGGGATCGCGGCTGAAGCAGGATTTGACGGCGTGGATCTGACGGTCCGAGCGGGGGGACATGTGCTGCCCGAGCGGGTCGAGGACGACCTGCCGAAGGCGGCCGAAGCCGCAGCCCAGGCGGGCATCCATGTCCGCATGATCGTGACCGACATCACCGATCCGCGCGACGCGCGCACGGAGAGGATTCTCCAAACGGCCGGCCGGCTCGGCGTCCGGCACTATCGTCTCGGCTACTATCGCTACAACGACTCCGACCCCATCACGGCCCAGCTCGATGAGATCAAGCCCCGGCTGCGCGACCTGGCCGCAATGAGCAGCCAGCACGGGGTGCCGGCCACGTTCCAGAACCACTCCGGCGTGGGCTACGTCGGCGCCCCCCTGTGGGACCTGCACTACCTGCTCCATGATCTCGACCCGCGCTGGATGGGCGTGCAGTTCGACATTCGTCACGCGGTGGCGGAAGGCGGCCTGACCTGGCCGGTCAACCTGCGGCTGCTGGCCCGCTCCATCAACACCCTGGCCGTCAAGGATTTCTACTGGGCCCGCCAAGGCGGCGGTTGGACGACCCGGGACTGTCCCCTCGGTGCCGGGATGGTCGATCTACCGGAGTATGCGCGAATGTTGAGACGGTGCGGCGTCTCGGGACCCGTATCCCTCCACTTCGAGTATCCGCTCGGCGGCGCAGAGCACGGCGCACGCGAGATCGCCGTGGCGCGAAAGACGGTTCTGGACGCTCTACGCTCCGACCTGGAGCGTTTGCGGAAAGTCTTCGCCTCGTGATGCGCCGGCGGGCGAATCCAAGGTGTCGTGACCAGCCGGGAAGGATTCACTCCCGTATGGTGCATAAACTCATCCGGGCGTAGCTTGAGCGGTTTCAGGCTCTTAGCTTTGAAATTGATATAAAAGATGCGGGGGTAGAAGCGGGGGATGATGGGTCATCTGTCCCTGAAAGCAGCGCAGATTGGGCGTCTCTGGTGCTGAGTTGTAGCTCGGCGCACGCTCCCTTCGTAAGGGCGGTATGGCAGGAGGGGGGTGTCACGCCGCTTTGCGATGGCAGGATTTCAGCCGTCCGCCCAGACGCTCAATGCAAATGATTTCACCCTGACAGCCCTCATGCCGCAGTTGTGGACAGGCCGAAGTGCACAAAGATCTTCCCCCTTGCATGTCACTGGCACTGTAGCCAAGATGTAGCCAGTTCTTAATCATCATGATCACCATGGTCATCATGACGATTTGAATTGAGAGCTGCTAGGCTTATTGTTTTTCATAACTTGCGTCAAATCAAGGAGTTGTGGAAAACAAGCTCGTCGCTCCCATAACCCGGAGGTCGGAGGTTCGAATCCTCCCCCCCGCTATTAGGACCTGGAGATCGCAATCCAAGGTCCTTTTTTTGTCGATTGCCTCACAGCAGCGTTACCCGCCGGCGGGCGTCCATGTTCTTGATGGCGATGGCCAGGGCTTTCAGTGTGCCCACAAGCACCACCAGTTTGCGGCTGCGGGTAATGGCCGTGTAGAGCAGGTTCCGCTGGAACATCATGCCATGCTGGGTGTGGATGGGCGGGACGCCTGTCCTCTAGCCAGCCCGTCTTGGACGGTTATCTCATTGCCCATGGCGCAGGAATGGGATAGAATCTCCCTTTGATGAAATTCTTGGCTGGAGGTCGCGGGAGTCTGTGGTCTGGTCCAGCCGGGCTTCTGTGACTCGTAAGGGAGTCAATATGCCTGCGAATCTGCCGCTTGAGTTGCGAGAAGAGTTTCGATCCGCCCACATGCGGGGAACCGCCATTGAGCTACGCAATCGGCAAGGCACAGGCTGGACCCAACGTGACCCCGCAGAGCTTCTGGGAATCACTTACCCGACGACCGACGTACAACGAGCCCTTGCCGGGGTCTCCACCAGGGCACAGGGGCAGCCGCTGGTGTTTCTTGGCCAACGTGGTCGCGGCAAATCCCACATCATGGCGCTGCTCCACCACGCCATTGAATCGCCGGACACGGTCCAGGGGTGGGCGCAGGAATGGGGTGCTAAACCCAGTTTCGCGTCCCTGGCGCAGCTCGTCCTCCCCAAGGGCTTTGCTGCCATCACAGAAACCCTCTCGAATCAAGAATATCGGACCCTGTGGGATTTGGTCTTTGATCGGCACCCGAGGGGAACCTACTACCGGGGCAAGCATGAGGCGTCGGGCACATCGATTCCGGCCAAGTCCCTGATGCAGGATTTGTTCGCGGAACACCCGACCACGCTTATCCTCGACGAATTCCAGACATGGTTTGACGGTCTGCATGACGATCCAGGCGATACTGGCGCGAAACGCCGGCACTGGGCCTTCAACTTCGTCCAAATCCTGTCGGAACTGGCCAAGGAACGTCCCGATCTCCTCAGGCTGATCGTGTCCGTCCGCGACGCCACAACCGAGGGCTATCGACAGATTCACCGCATCGGCCCTATGGTCATCGACTTCAAGGGCGAGACGGCAAAGGAAGATCGCAAACGCCTGCTGCTGCATCGTCTCTTCGAGAACCGCGCGCAGTTCACCACACCTGCCATCGAGCAGGTCGTCGCGCCCTATGCCCAGGAGCGCGTACGGCTGCTGCACGCCAATAAGTCCGACGCGGAGAAGGAGCGATTACGCCGCGAGGTGGTCGAGGCGTGGCCGTTCTCGCCCGATCTGCTGATGTTGCTGGATGACCAGATCCTCATGGCTGAATCCGCCCAGGACAAGCGTGATCTTATCCGCGTGCTGGCCGAGTTGTTCCGGTCGCGTGGCGAGCGCGTCCCTCTGTTGACGCCCTGCGATTTCCTGGTCAATGACGACGACTGCGGCGTCCTCACGCTCATGGATTCCTTCGCCACGACGGCCGACCAGGAGCATCTGCGGGAGAAGGCGATCCGCAACCTCGAAGCCCTCCAAGCGGCCGGCATCGAAGCCGAGCATGCTCGCGAAGCCATCAGTGGCATCTGGATTCGGTCCCTCTCCGCGACCAACATCGTCGGCGGCACCCGCGAGGAATTGCAACTTGACCTCACCCGCTCCCAGGCCATCGACGACAACGGGTTTACTGCGGAGTTGGCGACCATTGTCGAAAACAGCTTCAACATCCACGAGGTTGGCACGACGGACAAGCGGTACTGCTTCAAGCTGGAGGAGAACCCGCTCTCGAAGGTGAAGGCCACGGCGAAGAACGACAAGCTGTTCGATCCCGACACGCCCGCTGCGCCCGGCCTGCTTCCGGTGCAGAAGGACCAGACGTTCATGCGTCAGGTTCTCGAACACCAGCTTCGGTCGCCGGATGCGGTCAACGAGCCGCCCTCGCGCGTCATCGTGCTCGACCCCAACTGGGAGGCAGCGCCGTGGGCCAACGTCCCTATTCAGGATCAGCCTGAGCGATGGGACAAACCGGTCCTGCTGGTCATCCCGGTTGCCCCTGCCGATGTCAATGCTACGCTCGGCCCGTGGTTGGCCAAGAACGTTACCACCAAACGAAACATGGTGCGTTTCCTGCTGCCCAAAGCCGGCCAGCCGTGCATCTACGATGACGCCGACCTCCGTCGCGTATCACGATGTGCCTACCTGGCCAAGGCGTGGAAAGATAACGAGTCGGTCTACCTGGACATCTTCAGACGTTTCGACAAGGACATGCGGCGTGAACTGAGCGAGCGGTTCGATCGTTTCGCATTGCTCCGTCGCTGGAATTTCCAGCAGCCCGCAACATGTGTCTTCGCCACTGAACCGTGTGTGACGGCCGCCGAGAAGATGGCCAAAACGGTGGAAGACGGCGTCCGGGCTAATTTCTTTGCCTCGGAAGATTTCGAGCCGGCCATCATCGCGGCCGCCCAGCGCGGGGATACTATGAAGCAGGTGCTGGCGCTGCTACGAGAGCCACCCGCCAAGCCGGATCAGGATGCCATCCCGTATCTGGGCGACCACGCGATGTATGAACAGACGATACGCGTGGCGGCGAAGGATCGCATCTCGCTCAACGTCGGCAACACTCTTTATCGCGCCGAGCCCGGGGAGACTGAGGAGCAGGCATTTGCCCGGCTGAAGCGCTCGTGCTTCCGCACGGGCCGCGAACTCGAAGAAGTCCAACTCGGCCCGCCCGGTCAGGTCGGCAGCGGCGGTGTCGCCGTTGGCCCGGTCCAACCACCCACTGGCACCGGCGGTCTGTTTCCACCTGTTACGACGCCGGTCGCGCCACCAATCACGCCGCCCGTAGCGACGACCGGAGGGGTAACGGTGCCGCCTATCGTCCCACCAACCGTGCCCGTTGTGCCCATCGCCTCCGCGCCGATCATTCGGCAATCCAACGGGGCCAAGAGCGGCATCAACCTGCTGGGCGACATCGAGCGCTGGGGTCTGCCCGATCAGGAACGCCTGACCAGCGCCACGCTGACTCTACGTGGCCTGACGGTCAAGGAACTGCGGGAACTCTGCACCAGGTTACCCCCGAAGCTGCTGGCGGAGTTGCAGATCACCTCGAATCCCGATCCGCGGGGAGGCAACGGAAAATGACAGCCTCGCCGACCACCTCCGCCCCCCAGACCTGGGAGTCATTGATTATCAGGGGTAAACCCCCGGCTAAGCCGGGGGACTCCCAAAGTTTGACAGATACAGGAGTCGTCCACCAGACTCTCGGACTGTGAACCGCTCAGAGTTTCACAGAAAGGAGGTCTGATGGAC
>Ga0315280_10000248_pt1 | contig 104062 bp, 113 predicted proteins | sample YL17G06_40_MG_FD_203697 | JGI IMG/M metagenome (GOLD analysis project Ga0315280, IMG submission 203697) | Sediment microbial communities from Yellowstone Lake, YNP, Wyoming, USA - YL17G06_40 | ecosystem: Environmental > Aquatic > Freshwater > Lake > Sediment | place: USA: Wyoming | collected...
TAGTGGAAAACTTGTTATTACAGGTGCTAAGAAGAAAGAAGAAGTGAACTTAGCAGTAAACAAACTTCAAAAGATTCTTGAAGAAAGAAAACTTATTTCTTATGAATATAAGAGGAAGAAATTATTATGAGTTTACGTCTTCGATATTGGCAGTTGAATGGTGTTTTATTTTCACTTATTATGACAACGCACACGCGTTCTACGTATGAGGAAATATAAGACTGGAATAGTTGAAGACTTTAAGATGAGATATGAAGAAACTCATCCAAGGCAGATAAAAATTCCAAGTAGCATTAGGAGGGTATGATATGTTTGACATCAAGTTTTGCATAGCTCTTTGCATAGCTTTGGTAATTGATGCTTTAGATGTTTTGATAGGGTGGATTCCAATAATTGGTCAAGCCTTCTCAACTATTCTTGGAATCATTGGAATAATGTTGTTGCTTCCGTTTATTGGGATATGGGCAATAGCAGGGGTTCTAGAGTTGATTCCGTTTGTTAATTGGCTTCCAACATTTACAGCAGCAGTGCTTGCGTGGAAATTTACAGGTGGCGATGGATTTAAAGTAGGAAAATGACACGAGTGGTGTGTGGGAAGTTTGGTGTGCGCACAATTAGCCTGAAACCGCAACGTATTTATTGATGGGTAAGCTACCTCATTGAACATCAAAGAAACGTAGGGAGAGGAGAAAAACAAATGTCTGAACCAAATGCTGTGCTGATCGGGAAAAAGCCTGTGATGAACTATGTGCTTGCCGTCATAACCCTGTTTCAGGGCACTACAGGCGAAGTAGTAGTGAAGGCAAGGGGACAAGCAATAAGCAGAGCTGTAGACGTCGTGGAGATAGTTCGAAGAAGATTCATCCAAGACCTTAAAGTGAAGGAAGTTAGGATAGGAACAGTGCAACTCCCAGGCCTCGAAGGCAGAGGCCCAGCAAACGTCAGCACAATGGAAATAGTGCTAACAAAGTAAGAGCGGCAGTAACTTTAAACAAACCCCATCCCACATTTTTATTATGATTATGGAAAACCGGGCGCATCGTAATTTCAACCAGTTATTTATTGTTATTTTGTGTGTTATACCTTAATTAGGTCACTTAAGAGAGCCAGTATCTTAAGTGAACAAATTGATAAGAGAAATGAAAGAGAATGAAGTGACTTAATTCTTCGTCACAGTCTTGGCATTTCAAGAGATATTGCCTTGTTCACTACAATTTGTTTTATAAGCAGTGTGAGAGTAACGTCATATTGGAGAACTAAGAAATGGCAAAGAAGAAGGTAAAGAAGAAAAAGTAAATAGTCTCTAAACTTTTCTGAGAATTTTGCCAGCTAATCAACTTCTCATCAGCTATGTTCAATGCTCTACAAAATCTCTCCATATACGAGTTCACCTCAATCTGCTAGCAACCTTATTATAAATCCTGAGGGGTTTTTCACTTCGAGCATGTTTACGCAGGTAGTGAAGCGTGCTTTTGCTTATGCCCAGCTCTTTCGCCTGTTCTTGGTTAACCTTAGAATCCGGTTGCGAATATCTCGGCTATCACTTCTCGTTAAATTCGGAGGGGGCTCCACAAAATCACCTCGCAAGAGACTAGGACAAAGTTTAAAGAAGTTATCCATTGCATATTTTGTATACTTCTAATACTAAAATAAAATTTTGAAAATTGGTTGCTGCTTTAGCTTAGAGTTACTTCTCTAACAGCCCTATTGATAGCTGTTTCCCCTATATCACCACCATAGTACGCGATGTTACGCATATTAAGCGATATCACGCCTAATGAAAGTGAGATGGGCTGATTTTGCTTTACAAGCTTACCCTCAAACTCACACCTGATCTTTTCAACTATACCCCTAGCATTAAGAGCTTGGTTCGCCAGTTTCACATCCTTTGCGAAGAATGCCTTAACAGCATTATCATAGCCCTTAAACGCCTCCTCATCCAAGTTCAGTAGGTTTTCGAATAGTGGAGTATGGACTTTCTGGCTACATAGAGTGGATATGATGTTTGCAATTGATTCTAAACTATCTGCAACATACTCAATTCTTTTAATCGCAGTTAAATAGTCAACGGCGGTAAGGGGATCGATGCTAAGTGCATTAGCAACCTCAGGGTTCGAAATTGCTGACCTAAGTTGCCTTGCAACCAGGAAGTAGAGGCGGTCAACGTCGCTGTCCCTTAATGCGGCGCTTTTCGCCAGCTCCGGGTCACGTTCCTTAAGAGCGGTTATTGTGTCCTGATGCATCAAAGATGTTACGAGATGAGCTCGGTGAATGCCTTTCTCAACTGGGAACTCGGTTATGCGGATCAGTGCGTTGATGACCACTGTTTCAGGCGACTCCTCCACTATTTCTAGGCCGCTTACCTTCCTTAGAAACTCGTTAATTTGCTCTCTTTGTTCATATGCTATACGTCCTTTACAATTTATTTTTATTATATCGTAGCCATCTAGGTAGCTTGCTATGATTTTTCTAGCTAAAATTCCTCCAGCCTCACCAGGCTCTGTTTCTATGAGAATCTCCCGTCTCTTGCAGTAATCCGCGTTTGGATAAATTATTATCGACTTATCTTTACGCTCAAGAAGCGTTAACTGAGTGCCCTTCTTCAAGCCTATTTTTTCAGCCCAAGTTTTAGGTAACGAAACGGTAAAAGTTGAGCCGCCTATAAGTTGAACTCTTCTATACTCCATAACCAATACATCCTTTTATGACCTTAAATCACATTATATATTTTTGAATACTTCTACTTTAAATATTATATTAAATAATATTAGATGAGCCACTATATAAATGAGTGTGCTTTTTCTAAGCAATAAGTAAATTTGAATTAAGATTTGAGGGGCGGTTCTCTTTAAGTTGCTGAATGTTAAAAGACAATTATAGGTCTTTCCACTAGTTTTAATGATTGGCGGAGCTGACTGTTTAATGGCGAGTGAAAGTTACGAGAAGCTGCTGGATAGGGCCTTAGCACAGATTCCGAAGAAAACTTCTAGCGGTGAAAGATTTGAGGTCCCGAAACCTTCATGCGTGAGGTCAGGTTCGAGAACCATAGTTCGTAATTTTAAGGATATCTGTGAAAAGCTAAACCGGGATCCTAAGCATTTGCTAAGGTTTCTCTCTAAAGAGATGGCAACCGCAGGGAGCTATGAGGGGGCCCACGTAATCTTCCAAGGGAAATTCGGCTTACAATCTATAGAACGTCTAATTCAAATCTACGTAAATCGATTTGTAGTTTGTCCTGTGTGTGGAAGACCTGATACAAAAATTGAGAAGGAGGGACGCTTCTACTTCTTAGTGTGTGATGCATGTGGGGCAAAATCATCTGTGCTTCTAACATAGATTTGGAGGATTTCACAGCTGAGCCAGGTGTATCTGAAGACATATCAAACCAAGGATCATGTACTGATAGCAGCATGCGACCATGAACTTTTAGGCAAGACCTTTCACCAAGGTAGGTTTAAACTTGAAGTGAAAAGCGAATTTTACGGTGGAGCCTTAACAACTATGGATGAAGCTCTAAAAGCCCTAGGGGAAGCCAACATAGGAAACATTGTTGGAAACCGCATAGTTGAAGCTGCAATCAAAAAGAATCTAATTCACTCAGAAGCGGTTGTGTTGATAGCGGGTGTTTCTCATGCTCAGATAGTTAAACTCTAGAAGTAATCTGCTTTATGCCATGAATTATCTATATGCTTAAAAGTTTAATTTCATTATAGTTTCTATCCAAAGTTGGTTGCCTATGGGTAAAAAGAAGGTATTAAGCGAGGGAGAGCTCAAAGAGATGGTTCTGCCTGGAGAGGGACAGGTTCTGGGCATTGTTACTCAAATGTTAGGTTACGATAGGTTGCTTGTTAAGTGTGGTGATGGACATGAGAGGGTTTGCAGGATAAGGGGCAAGATGAAGAGGAGAGTTTGGATTAAGATTAACGATATTGTTTTGGTTGCTCCATGGGAATTTCAATCTGAGAAGAAAGGCGATGTTCTTTGGCGGTACCTTGGAAGCCAGTCTGAGTGGCTTAGAAGTCACGGTTATTTGAGTGTATGAAAGGAGTTTTGCGGGTGATTTTAGCAGCAAGAAAGCTTGAGAGGAAACTTACACTCAAGCAAAGGAGATATGAAATTGATCAGCTTATGAAAGAGAAGAGATCCGAGGAGATGGAGGTTCTAGAAGAGGTTTTTGATAAATCAACCTTAATGATAATTTATCAAATGTTGAATAAGGGTGATTTAAAAAAAATTTTTGGCGTTATTAAATCTGGAAAAGAGTCACGTGTATATTGGGGAATAGGGTCAAATAATAGAGATGTAGCTGTTAAAATATATCTTACAACATCAGCTGAATTTAAGAGAGGTATGCTACCGTACATTGAGGGAGATCCTAGATTTACGAGAACATATAGAGATTCAAGATCTCTAGTTTACTTGTGGGCCCAAAAAGAATATAAGAATCTGAAGCTGGCTAGAGACGCGGGTGTTAGGGTGCCTAAGCCGATAGTTGTTAAAGGTAACGTTTTATTAATGGAGTTTATTGGGGAGAAAGGTACACCAGCACCTCTACTTAAAGAAGTAGAGTTGAAGAACCCCCTTAAAATGTATCGGCAACTTCTTAACATTGTCAGGTTACTGTACCAAAGGAGTATGCTGGTTCACGGTGATCTCAGTGAATATAATATTATGCTCTGGGATGAAGAACCTATACTGTTTGATCTCTCACAGGCAGTTATGGTGTCACATCCGTCAGCTGAATTCTTCCTAAAAAGAGACTTGGAAAACCTCAACCAATACTTCTTGAAGCAGGGTATAGAGGTTAAGCCTATAGATGAGGTTTACAGGTGGGTGGCGGGTCATGGAAGCTAAATTTAATATTAGTATCCCTGACGAGAGAATTGGCGTCCTAATAGGCGATGAAGGGAAAGTAAAGAGAAGAATTGAACGCGTTTTGAATGTCACTGTCAACGTTCATAGCGACAGTGGAGTTGTTGAGGTAATACCAAAAAACGAGAATACTGATCCTCTGGCTATGCTGAAGGCAAAAGATGTAATTCAAGCCATTGGAAGAGGATTCCCGCCAGACAAAGCATTCAGCCTCTTTGACGAGGATGCAATTCTGCAAATCATAGATCTCAGAGACCTATTTGGGAAAAGCGAAAGTGAAATTAAAAGGGTTAAGGGCAGAGTTATAGGTCGTGAGGGGAAAACAAGGAGAATAATTGAGGAAACAACTGACACGAAAATTTCGATCTACGGCCATACAATATCGATAATTGGAAATTATGAGGCAGCTGCAACCACCAAAGAGGCTATTGAAATGTTTATTGAAGGAAGGCAGCATGCCACCATATACAAATTTCTAAGAAATAGGAGGAAAGAGTCAAAAAAAGGGAGAATACTGGATTTATGGGAGAAACCTGTGGAGGGGTGAAGGCTTGACTGAAGTTTTTGAGGAAATAAGCCCATCAGATTTTTTCTACCGTAACCGCGACATAGCAGGTTTCACGAACCCCTCCAGAGCAATTTACTCAACAGTCCGTGAACTCATAGAGAACTCTCTAGATGCCTGCGACTCCTACAACCTCCCTCCAGACGTATACATTAGAATTTCCCATGAGTCAGGTTCAACAGATGGAGTTGGTGTCTATAAGGTTAGAATTGAGGACAGTGGCTGCGGTGTACCTTCCGACTATATACCATCAGCATTTGGACAAGTTCTTTTCGGCTCAAAGTATAGTCTTAGGCAGAATCGTGGAACCTTCGGTTTAGGCGGTAAGATGGCTCTTCTCTACGGCCAAATTACAACCCACCTTCATGCAAATGTAATCTCCAGCATTGGCAAAGACAAAATATACGAATATGATTTAATGACAGACATTCAACGAAATAAGCCGATTGTGCTTAAGCGCAAGGTTCATGAAAACCAAAATGGATGGCATGGGACAATAGTTGAATGTTCATTAGAGGCAGACTATTCAAGAGCTATGCCCAGAATCCTTGAGTACCTGAAACAAACAGCCATCGTTGTCCCATATGCCAACATAACTTTTGTAGACCCAAAAGGAAGACTATACAGGTTCCTAAGGGCTACAACTCTTATGCCCCCGCCTCCCAAAGAAGCCAAGCCTCACCCACACGGAATGGACGTAGAAGCCATAAAGAGACTTATTAATCTAACAGAAACAAAAACAATGGCTGAATTCATGAGAACACATTTCCAGAGGGTAGGCCCAACAATATCAAAGCACTTTCTGGATTTTTCTAGTATCTCACCAAAGAAGAACCCTAAGAAGCTGGATAACGACGAAGTTGTTAAGCTTTTCAATGCTATGAAGAATTTTGATGGATTTAACTCGCCAGATGCCGGTTGCCTTTCACCCATGGGCGAAAAGCTACTTGAAGCAGGTATTAAGAAAGAGTTAAACCCTGAATTTGTTGCAGTAGAACAGCGTAGACCAGCAACCTACTCTGGTTTTCCATTTATCGTTGAGGCAGGCATTGCTTACGGCGGCAGCATACCCGTTACAGGAAGCATTTTACTTTACAGATTCGCGAATAGGATCCCACTACTGTTTGACGAAGCTAGCGATGTTTCCTGGAAGGTTGTAAATAACTTGATAAATTGGCGGCACTATAAGGTTGCTCCAGAAGCGCCGCTAGCTGTTTTTATACATGTTTGCTCAACCAAAATCCCATACAAGACTGTTGGGAAGGAATTCATAGCTGATAGACCTGAAGTTGAGTATGAAATATTAAATGTGGTAAGAGAAGTTGCTAGACGACTTTCAGTATTTCTCTCCAGAAAGGAGGTTATTGAAAGGGAAAGAAGAAGACTGGATGTATTCTCAAAGTTCCTACCTAAAATCTGCACCTTCTCAACCAAGCTTGCGGGTAAAAAGAAGGAGCCTGATATAAAACCATTATTAAGGAGTGTGATGAAATCTGAAAAATCCGAAGAGTCAAGGGTTAATGAGAAAAAGAAAGAAGAAAGTGATTGAAAGCCTACAAAACCTAGGCTTACAAACATACAATCAACTCGTACGAAAAGAGTTCCCGAAGGTAAAAATGCCAAGCAGATCCATACAAAACATCTTCTATGACCCAACTCTCCGACAATACATTCTCGGGGATAGGTTTGTTAGCAGAAGTGCCAGGAATATTGGGCATATAAGACCTATGACCCAATTGATGTGGACAGCCTTCTTCGTCAACGATCTCACAAAGCTAAATAAGACTTCAACCCTTAGAGACGTATTCTACTCAGCTCAAGCATACGAAATGAATTTCGTTGATCAACCTGAATCTGACAACATCATCACAGACCTTGAAACTGTACTTGGCTTCGCTAGAGAAGACTTCAACGTATTCCCTGAAGAACGCTCAGCAATATTCGGCGACCTAACAATCGAATACACTGTTCCAGGATGGACTGGAAGAAGAGTGAACCTAACGGATAATCCTGACGGTGTGGTTATCGGCCCAGCTTTAACAAGTGCTGAGTTCGTTGACTGCAAGGCGAATAAAATTATTGCCATTGAGAAAGGTGCGCTTTTCACAAGATTTGTTGAGGAAAGAGTTCATGAAAGATTTAAATCAATTCTTATTCAGACAGCCGGACAAGCTCCAAGAGCCACTCGCGCCCTAATAAGAAGGCTGAACAAAGAGCTTGACCTACCTGTTTACATATTTACAGATGCAGACCCATGGGGAATGCACATCGCAATGGTGATAATAAGCGGTTCAGCTAACGCCGCTCACCTAAGAGAACTTAACACGCCTGACGCAAAGTGGTGTGGAGTTTGGGCTACAGACATCGAGAGTTACAATCTACCAGGCGATAAGCTTACAGATCTTGACGTGAAAAGACTTTATGAACTACAGAAAGACCCTAGGTATGAGGGAAATCTATGGAAGAAGCAGATAGAAGCTTTCTTAAGAGGAAGGAGAAAGGCTGAGCAAGAAGCTTTTAGCAGGTATGGACTAACCTTTATAGTGGATAAATATCTACCTGAAAAACTGAAAAGTATGAAAGCCTAGGGGTTGTAGTTCATATTGAGCGGTGAAGTCAAATACATACAGTTCGAAAGCTTAGGTGATATGATCAGTCTTCTAGCAGGTTTTCCAAATCCACTTATACACCATGCAAAATTGAGGGGAAAGCACATCTATTTTGTGACGTTAGCTTTCTTAGGAGGCACTTTCGTTTATTTTATTGTCAACAAAGAGGAATTAGGTAAAAAATACATCCATTACCATATTTATAAGCATGAAACCTCATTTAGCGATACCTTTACGACAGATCCGAACATCAGATGCATACCAATACTTAATGTGACGAAGCAAAACATATTATCAGAGGAAGTTTTAGACTAACAAAGATTATTCTGAACTACAATAAGTGATGTCACACGTGACTTCCAAACATTATTAGGTATCCCTGTTTCTAAAAATAATCATCCGAACATTTAACCTGATAGAAAACTAGAAATAATGAAGTTTAATTATATCCATGTATACAAAACTGTATTCGTGGAGGCCCTCTATGTTAATGCAAAATCATAGCAACGAAAATGATGTAAAAAATTGGTTAAGAGAAGTGCAATATGAGCCTATAGTTAAAGCACTCCTTGAGAATTCAAATCTAACGATGATTCAATTTGAAACTATACTTATAGACTTTTTTTCAAGTCAATTTTCTGAAAAATATTCAAAAATAAAGGATAAAATTAAATTAAGACTAAAATCTGAGTTAAGTAGAGGATCTTTCAATCGAACGTTAAAACAAGCTCGCCAAAATGTGGTTCGCTCAATTTACACGATCTTATTGCTGGGATATGTTGGAGCATTTGAAAGTCCTAAATTAGAGCCTTTCCTTGAATTAGCTAACCGCATCAAATCTCATGTTGATGAGGGCAGGAAAATGGGCGATATGGATATGGAACGTTCAAGACTGGTGGAGTTTCTTAGAGGTGAGTTAAGAGATCTAATAGAAGACCTTGCCACTAATAAATATGAATATAAAACGTGATGTGTGACGTCACAATAGCCTATCATGTTAATTAAATATAGTGTGATTATTTTCCTGTGATTAATGTATCACGTATCTCATTATTTGAAATCACTAGTGACGTTATCTGTGATGTTTTAAGTAAAATATATAAAGTGTGACGTCACATGATTAATAATGGCCAACATCATGATTGGTTCTGAGATTGTATTAATTGTTGTATTGATACTTGGTATTCTGGGAGTCGTTTTAGTAGGAATTATTCGAGGAAGAATAAAAACATTAAAGCACTACAATGATTCAAAAAATATAGTCAAAGCTATTGTAATGGACTTCCAAAAGAGGCAAAAAGATAGGGATCAAAAGCTAGATGAGATAGAGGCTGAACTAATAAGAACCAAGTCAGTCTATGAGAAACTTGCTATTGGACAACAACACCATACCAATCGACTTAACGGCCTCTCAAACTACATAGAAGAAATTCTACAAAATGAAGAAAGAATGTTAAAGAACTTTCTGAAAATAAAGGAAGGAATGAATAAGCTTACGGAAAGGCAGGCTGAGGTCATATTAAACATAGAGAAAATTATGGCAAATCAAACAACCGGAAAAGTGCAGTTGTCAATTCCAAGCCCGGTGCAGGCTGTGGCAAACGTTAGACAGACAGAGTTGCAGGTTTTAAGTATGCTTACAAGAGAAGGCTCTAAGGCAGCGCCTGATATAGGTAAGGTGATTGGTAAGTCAAGGGAGCATACTGCTAGATTGATGAAGAAGCTTTTTGAAGAAGGTTATGTTGACAGGGAAACTAATAGAATTCCGTTCAGGTATAAGATAAATGAGAAGATAAAAGAGCAATTAACGAAGACTGAAGAGAAGAAGGGGGATTTGGAAAAAACTACAGTTGAGTCAAATTCGAGCGAGGAGGAGCCATCGTCTTAACAGCGTAACGCCATTCTCCAGAAAAAGATGACCTGATCAACATCCCTCGATCCACAAGCCTAGTAAGATAGGTTGAAACAGTGCTTAACTTTATTTTTTCTCCATATGTATCAGAAAAGAATTTTCGAACCTCTCTAGAATTAAAAAATTTGTTATGAAAGTTATTGGAGATTATAGCCTGAACTTTTTCAAAAGTATTTCGCGGGGAATTAAACAGATCTCTGGGGCTTGCGATCTCTGCTGATACGCCGCCCATTAATTCTATATAATCAAATATTTTTACTACATTCTCTCTCGTTATAGTTCCCTCTACTATAACTGTATGTTTTGTTCCACGTTCGTCATAAAATTCTATCTTAATTTTTTTAGTTGGCAAAACCATCATACTACTCAGATAGGTATTTCACAGTTAACACTTTCACAGTCTTAAAGATTTTTTGGTGAACCTAAATCTGTAATGTATTCTATTCACAAAAAAGAAGTAAATCATTGTTTTTCCATAAGAAAAAAAAGCATTCCATTGGAAATAGAGGGGTGTGAGCCTTCGATAACTGAAAGTTATATGAAGTATTTCCTTTTTTTAATCCATTTAGAAGATTTTGATGCATTGAATACCGTTCACAGAATATTAACAACGTCTCCACCCCCCTATTTCCAATGCAGAAGTAATAATCAACTGTGAGTGAAACATTAAGGTTAGAAGTTAAACAAATACAGAAATGTGTATAGTAATCTTTAAAATTTAAAAGTTATTTAACCGTTTAGAGAATTAATTTCTTTTATAGTTATATTGTAATCATGAGAATAAAATAGACTTCCAACTATTCTATTAGAAACTTAGGGGTGCTGGGGTTAACTTCAATTGTTTGAGAGAAATACTACATCACTTTAAATGACGATTAATAGGTTTACGACTTTGTTCTAAGATTATTTATCAGCATTTCTGTCAACAACCATTATTATTTCAACCTGAAACCTTGGTGTTACCACTGGAGGTTTACAATGTCGATCGGAAAAACTGTTGACGGGCTTTTCGATAAATTCCTCTCTGAAACAAAAATATTTACAAATAGAAACGTCTTGCGGCATGATTATGTTCCTGATAATTTACCTCATAGAAGCGAACAGATCGAAAAGCTCGCTAGTATACTTGCACCAACTTTGAAACTATCAAAGGTTTCGAATATATTTCTATATGGAAAAACAGGCACAGGAAAAACAGCGGTTGCGAGATTTGTTCTTAATCACCTAGGCGGGAAAGCAAAAAAAGTTTCCGCTCGAATTCAAACCTCCTATATAAATTGCCGGTTAGCGGGAACAAACTATCGTATCTTAGCTGACCTATGTAGAACAATAGGTGTTAGTATACCCTTCACAGGCCTTGCGGTTGGCGAAGTTTTGAATAGGTTTAGAAATTATTTAAATGCGTCCAAAACATCACTCATTGTTGTTCTGGACGAAATAGATGCTTTAATCAAAAGGCAGGATGATGACAGCATCCTATATGAGTTAACTAGAATAAACGAGGGTTTAAGAGAAAACTGGACTTCATTAATTGGAATTTCTAATGACCTACACTTTAAAGAATTCCTTGACCCTAGAGTTCTAAGTACTTTGAGTGAGGAGGAGGTTGTTTTTAAACCATACTTGGCAGATGAATTATACGATATTTTGTCAGATAGGGCTAAAGCAGCGTTTATGAAAGATGTTTTGGTTGATTCTGCTCTCAGGCTTTGTGCCGCATTAGCTGCCGGTGAGCATGGAGATGCAAGAAGAGCATTGGATCTTCTCCGTGTGGCCGGCGAATTAGCTGAAAGGGAAGGTGTAAATAATGTTGTTGAGAAACATGTTAAGCAGGCTCAGAACAAAATTGACCGCGATAGGGTTTCTGAGGTTCTAAGCTCACTTCCACTACATTCAAAAATCGTGTTGATCAGCGCATATCTTCTCGGCACACGTTCCCCTGAAGGATCTATCACAGGAGACTTATTCGAGGTTTATAAGGAATTATCTAACATGGTTCCAGTCGAGCCTCTAACTCAGAGAAGGGTGAGCGGACTAATCAATGAGCTTGATGCAATGGGTATACTTAACGCCAGGGTTGTAAGCTTCGGTAGGTATGGCAGAACAAAGAAAATCCGTTTGGGGGTTTCTCCCACAGCAGTAAATGAAGTATTGTCTGAAGATAGGTTGGTCGAGAATCTGTTTAAGTATACCCCTAAATACTTAGCTCGGAAGAGTTCAAGGTGAATGTATATTATCGATAAGTTAAATTACTACTGTTCGGTGATGTGATATAACCTTCAGATGCTGAGAACAGGCAAGTTCATGGGGTGGATGGAAATGAAAAGTAGGAATTACAGGATTGCTCATACGCATCCATACGTTAGGAAAAAATACATTCATGGTGCTCCTCCACCAAAGATAGGCAAGTTTACTATGGGTAATAGTAAAACCAACTATGACTATAAGTTGTCGTTGGCTGCTAAGAACCGTATACAAATCCGCCATAATGCACTTGAGGCAATGAGGATTGCTGCCAACAAGATCCTAGTCGATAATGTTGGGGAGTCTGAGTACCGGCTTCAAGTCTGTATTTATCCTCATGTTGTGCTTAGAGAGAATAAGATGATTGCGACCGCTGGAGCTGATAGGCTACAGGAGGGTATGAGAAGGGCCTTCGGTAAGCCGACAGGTAGGGCAGCCGTAGTGGGGGCTGGGCAACCGATATTGAATGTTTATGTAAAAAGTCAGGGTCTTGAACATGCTAAGGAAGCCCTTAGAGTAGGCGCAACCAAACTTCCAACTCCATGCAACGTATTGATAGAAAGGACTAGTGAGTTAATTGTTTCATCAGGCCTTTAGATTAATAGCGAATCCATGGTTCAGATTGCTGGAGGTTAGGAAGTTTAAGCTCAAGTCAGCTGAGTAGATTTATTGAGTTAATTGTTTCATCAGGCCTCCAGATTGATAGCGAAGCTTTTGAGCTAGTTAAGAAGGAGTTTAAGGATCAGGATCTGGAGCTAGTTGCAAAAAAGATTGTTGAGGATGTTGATAGAATCTTCCCTAAACCAATCATTATCAACAGGAATCTTGTTGAAAGAACAGTGGCAAAACTAACTGCTGAAAAAGAGCTTTCTAAAACCAGTATTGAGGTTGGAATGCGTGCATTCACGTCATTAGCTAAAGAAATAGATAGTGAGCTTGAAGTTGTCTTCGATCCAACAGAGAAGGTTGGTTCAAGTGGAACAGTGAAGGACTTTGCTGAGTATTTTAGAGATAGATTTGAGAAGCTATCTAGGATACTTAGACAAAGGTTGGATGCAAAAGACGCTACTTCAATAAAGAATGCCTTGAAGGCCTCGCTAAACGAGAGGGTTAAAATAATAGCTATGGTGCTTGAGAAAAGGGAGAGCAAGAACAAGATTTTTCTGCAGATCGATGACATTGAAAGCTCAGCTACCTTATTGGCTTCACCTGAAACTGGTAAAACCAGTAAGGTTTTTGAAACAGCGCAGAGAATTCCGCTTGATCAAGTTTTATGTGTAGAAGCAATCAGGGGGAGAGGAGATCTATTCATAGCTGAAAAACTGGTTCTCCCTGATATACCTGAGAGGAGAATTCCACTAGCTGATAAGCCTGTTCAAGCAGTTCTACTTTCAGATATTCATGTTGGAAGCAAGACGTTTTTGGAGAAGACTTTTAGCAAACTGATCCTTTGGTTAAACGGTAAGGTTGGGAACTCAAATCAGGTTGAAATCGCTAGCCAGGTTAAGTACGTTGTTATTGCAGGGGATCTTGTTGACGGCGTGGGGGTTTATCCACATCAGGATGAAGATTTGATAGTTGATGATGTGTATGGGCAATATAGGTTAGCGGCTAAGTACTTGGAGCAGATACCAGACTACATAGAGGTTGTGTTGGCTCCAGGCAACCATGACCCTGTTAGGCAGGCGCTTCCTCAGCCAGCTGTAGCAAAGGAGTATGCTGAACCTGTCTATGAGGCTAGAGAAATAGTGTCGGTTGGAAATCCTGCTGAACTGAAACTGCATGGAGTTCATCTTCTTGTTTACCATGGAAGAAGCCTAGATGACATAATCGCAACAGTGCCAAACATGAGTTTCGACACACCGCAAGAAGCCATGAAGTTCCAGCTTAAATGTAGGCACCTAGCGCCTGAGTACGGCAAAAGAACCTCTATAGCACCTGAGAGAAAAGACTACTTGGTTGTTGAGCATCCTCCAGATGTTTTTCAGTCAGGACACATACACGTGGCTAAACATGATTCTTACAGAGGAACCTTGGTTGTTAACTGTGGAACATGGCAGGCGCAAACAGAGTACCAAAAGAAGATGGGTTTGAAGCCAACCCCAGGAATCCTGCCTGTTTTAAATCTGCAAACAATGCAGATTCGTATGATTGATTTCGGATACTGAAGATCATGGAGCTTCTAAATCAATCCTTGGAAACGTCTAAGAAGATGAAAAAGCTTCTATTTATAGTGGCAGCAATCTACGCAGCGGCTTTTCTAGCTGGATACCTAATGATTAATAGCCAAATGCCTTTTGCCATGGAACTTAAGGAGGCAATCGTTAAGGCTGTTGCTACACAGCAGCCATTCACATCTATTACAAAGGCTCTTGCTGGCGGAAATCTTGTTTTCGCGGTTGCTTTAACCTTCTTGGTAAACCTATCTCTCGGTGCCTTTGTTTCAACAACCTTGCCGGGGGTTATTCCTCTTTTAGGTGGTTTAGGATCTGTGGCAGTGAGTTGCCTTCGGGGATTTATGGTAGGGGTAACCTACTACAGTGTTTTCAAGGTTTCCATGGCTGCAACAGTTGTTGCTGTAGGCACATTATTCCTTGAGTTGGGTGCCTACGTGTTTTCTGCGGCTGCGGGGATCAATCTAAGTCTATCCCCCATCTTTCCTAGGCGGTATCAGGTTGACAGTAGGTGGACTGCGTTTAAGGAGGCTTGGAAGGACACTGGCAGGATTTTTGTTATAGTTGTTATTCTATTGGTGCTTGGAGCTGTATGGGAAATGGTTGGGCTCTACACTCTAATGCGCTGAACTGCCGTATATAGGAGAATGGTGTTTGAGGGTTACAAATCTACTGATACTTATCTGTGTTCTAGTAAGCTTCTACCTATGGTTTTCACCTGGAAGGCTTATTGAAAAATATTTGGGCTTCAGTGTAGTGAACCTGTTTTCAGGCAAATTCTGGGTGTTGGTGACTTCGCTTTTCATCCATCAAGACCTAACCCACCTTATTGGGAACATGATTTTTCTATTCGTATTCGGGAACACTCTTGAGAGAAGCTTCGGTTCGTCTAAAGTGTTATGTGTTTTCCTTGTTGGAGGTGTCCTATCATCTCTTTTCAGTATACCTTTCTATTCAAAGCATACCCTTATGATAGGGGCTTCAGCCGCAATCTTCACCTTGACTTCAGTGGCGATGCTTACTAAGCCTCTGAAATTCTCAATATTGTTTTTGATGCCTGTGGGTTTGGTTGCAATCCTCTACTTCATTTATAATCTAATAGCTGTCTACTACGGTTTTCAAGGCAACGTAGCGTATACGTCGCACGTAGTAGGGTTCCTGATAGGGGTTCCACTCGGTGTTGCTTGGAGTCCAACGTGGAAGAGGAATCTTGCGATTACTATTCTGCTTTTAGCCATCTATGGAGTTGTCATGTGGATTTTGCTGAATGTACTTAATATTATGATGTGGTTCTAGGAAACAGACCAATAGTCTTTAGCTTCCTCCAACACATTAATAACTATAGTAGGTGTTGGCTGGGTTTAGGCAGTGGAAGTAACAATTCTAGGTTCAGGAGTTTGGATTGGCAATAGGGAAACTTGTAGGAGGGGCCCAGGTGTCCTTATTGAGGCTGCTAACAAAAGAGTTTTGGTCGACTGCTCAGGTGGAACAAACTATCAGCTGGCGGCCTGCGGCTTGGATCCCAACACGATAGACATGATCCTTCTCACACACCTACATATGGATCATTGTGGGGGTTTAATTCACCTTGTAGGCGAGATGGTGTTGACTGGCCGTAAACGTAGGCTTGAGGTATATGGGCCTCCTGAAACTAGGAACTTCTTCAACAATAGCGTAGAACTTTACTCTAAATACTCTGAAATATATCAGAATCTAGAGCAGAAACTAGATGTAGCCGTGGAGGAAGTTTCCTCAAGAAACTTCTACTGTAATGGTGAGATTTCAACTTCAAGCTTTAAGCTTAAGCACTCTGTTTTAAATATAGGCTACAGGTTCCTTTTAGGAGGTAAATCCTTAGCCATAACTGGAGACACAGAAATATGCGAGGAAATATTTTCGCTTGCAGAGGAATGCGACCTACTTATCTGCCAATGCTCACATCTTGAGCGGAAGTTGAACCACCTAAATCCTGAGTTAGTAGCCGAGGTTGCAATTAAGTCTAAACCAAAACGTGTAGTGTTAACCCACTTTTACCCAGACTGCATCGCAGAGGAAGCTTTAAGGAGAATTAGGAAGCTTTGGAGCGGAAATGTGATGGCTGCAGAAGACCTCATGAAGATAAAGCTTTGACAGGCGCATGAAGCAGGGAGTAAGCTAGCCTTAAAGGCTACGGAAACAGATCTATTAATAGAGAAAGCAAATGCAAGGATTCTAAGATGTTTTCAAGCCACGATAACCTTAGGATTCTAGCTGTTGAAGACGGAGGCTTACAGGGAAAGAAGGCTGGACAGAGAGTTCTTTTGCTGGGCATCCTTGCACGCAACTTCGCAGTTGAAGCTGTTTACACCTCAACCATAGCGGTTGATGGCCTAGACGCAACGGATAGGCTGATCAGAATGGTTGGTAGGAAAAGACGCATCAGCTTAATCATGTTGGCTTCAATATCCTACGGTGGATTCAACCTGATGGATCCCGTTGAGATCTATGGTAGGCTTAGGATACCTGTAGTTATAGCGAACCCTGAGAAACCGAATAACCTTGCTGTTAGGGCTGCTCTCTCAAAGCACTTTAGTGACTGGAAGGAACGGTTTGAGGTCTTCAGAAAGGTTGGAACACCAAGTAGAGTTGCATTAAGCCAAGGCGGCAAGGTTTACCTTCATGCTGTTGGTGTGCCTAAAGCTGAAGCCGTAAAGATTGTTAGGCAGCTTACAATCTTTGGAAATAGACCTGAACCGCTGAGGATAGCTCGCATAATGGCCCGTGAGCTTAGCAAAGCAGGATTATGTTAGAAGCGTCTTAACAACAAATTATTTTATAATTTGATTTACCTTCATTGTAAGTGAATTTACAATTTTTAGAATTCTACAGTTCTAAAAATTGTAGAGGAGCGAACTGATCAGTTCGCCCGTCGTTATACGATATAATTTTCCTTGAACCTGTTGCCAAGCATCTCCTCAATTTCTACACCAATATTCCTTGCTACCTGCCGCGACTGGTCGAAACCCCCACATGTCTGCCGAGGATAGACGGAGAATAAAAAGAGGTTTTTAGAGCTTCCCTACGTAAGACGCTGCTAGTATGTCAGCTATCTCATAGGTCTTGATGTTTGATCCAAGCTGCTGCAGCACATCTCCGATCTGTATGTGGCAGAATGGGCATTCAGTCACACATGCATCGACTCCTGTATTCATTATTGAAATGCCCTTCCTTCTTCCAACAGCCATCGCGATAGGTCTAACGCCGCTTCTGACGCCTCCACCTGAACCACAACACCTATCTGACTCAGACATCTCAACAAGCTTTAGTTGAGGCACAAGGTTCAGTAGGGTTCGCGGTTCCTCTTTGACATTTTGAGATCTGTTGAGGTGACATGGATCGTGGTAGGTAATTTTCATGTTGATGGGCTTCAAATCTTTCCTATTCAGCTTTTCAGTTCCTAGAATATTGATCAGGTACTCGGTAATGTCGTATACCTTGAATGCAGGAGGCTTCCCCCTAACTCTATTCATAACCTCCACGAAATCCTTTTTCATAGTCATACCGCAGCCTGCACATCCTACAACAACTTTCTCCACACCAATCTTCTCAAACACTTCAACGTTCTTCTTAACTTGGCTTTCAGCTAAGTTGACGACGCCTGTTCTGAATGCTGGTGAAGCACAGCAACTTTGGCTCTTAGGAATATGCACGTTCACCCTGTTTCTCTTAAGTATCTCTATGAGGTTCAGCCCAGTGTTTTGAAGCCTGTAGTCGATTAAGCATCCTGTGAAGAAGGCAACTTCGTCAACAGGGTTATCAACCTTAATCAGCTCAGGAACAGTTTCAAGCAGAGGTGTCTTCAAGCGATCTATGGATCTCCCAGTTTTCTCTATGTTTCTTATAAACGATAGATGTCCTTCAAGTGGCCCTAAACCCTCTGCAACAATATAGGCCCTAAGTTTCTCAATTGCTTTTGTTGGGATATCTATTGTTTTAGGGCAAGCTTCCACACATGCCTTGCAGGTTGTGCAGTTGTAGGCTCCCTCAATGAAGGCCATTTTAACCCTGTCTATAGAGTCCCTTTCATCAAGTTTCAGCCTAGCAATCTGTCTCTGCACAAGCGGACCAGAGAAGTCCTGCCATGCCTCCGCAACAGTTGGACATGCTGAAACACATGCCCAGCATTCTATACAAGTTCTAAGATCCTTTATCGGCTCAACCTTATTCTGCTTGATTATTTCAGGCCTCTTCGGAGGCAATAGACGTTCCACATAAGGTCTGCACTTCATAAGTCTTTCAACCAGCGGGGTTACGTCGCTCACAAGGTCCTTGATGACAGGTACATGTAGAAGAGGCGTAAGTGTAACTGTTGTGTTGTCTTGGAGCACCTCTCTACAGGTGACACGTGGCTTACCGTTTATGAGGATTGCGCATGAACCACACTGCCCTGCACGGCAGTTCCACCTGTATGAAAGTGAGCTATCCAAGTTGTCATGTATGTAGTTCAGTGCCTGAAGCACATTCATTCTGTCGACGTATGGAACCTCATAGATTTCGTAGTGCGGGGCGTCGTCCACATCTGGGTTATACCTGTAGACACGTAGCTTAACCACCATTCTACTCACCACTTTATCTCCTCAAACTTCATTCCCGGCTTCGGAATGTAGGTTGCGACGCAAGGTACCTTAGCTATCTTCATCTCTCCACCCTCTCTCCAAATCTTCATGTTAACAAACCACTCAATGTCATTGGACTTTGGTGTGTCCCTCCTAAATTGTGCTCCTCTGCTCTCCTTCCTTGTCAGTGCCGCTAGGGCAACAGCCTCAGCTGTTATGAGCATGTTTCTTGTTTCAATGGCTCTCAAAAGCTCCTTGTTGTAGCGGGTTGCCTTATTCTTAACATATAACTTAGGAAGATACTCATTTTCCATGCGGCGAACCTCTTTAAGCGCCTCCTTAAGATCATCCTCCTTCCTGAATATTCCAACCTTAGTCCACATCAGCTTAGTCAACTCATTTGCAACTTTTGCTGGTTCAACACCTTTCTTTGCTTGAAGCATTTTTCCTATCAATGATTCCACAGCCTCCACCTGCTTCCTGTTCACCTTTGGACTGGTAGCCTTCAAAGCTTCCTTCGCAGCGTTTTCTCCAGCTATCTTCCCGAAAACCTGCGTGTCGGCTAAAGCGTTTCCCCCAAGCCTGTTTCCTCCATGCACGCCTCCAGTAACCTCCCCAGCTGCATAAAGTCCAGCTAATGTGGTTGCAGCCTTCTCATCAATAAGCAGTCCACCCATGAAGTGATGTGCGGTTGGAGCAATCTCCATAGGTTCCTTCCTAATGTCCACTCCAGCATTCAGGAGCTGCTCAAGCATAGAAGGAAGCTTCCTCTCTATGGTTTCTGCTGGGAGGAATGATACGTCTAGGTAGACCCCCCCATTCTTCGTTCCTCTTCCCTCAAGTATTTCAGTTGCAATAGACCTTGCAACAACATCTCGTCCAGCAAGCTCCATGAGCTCTGGGCTGTATCGTTTCATGAATCGTTCTCTCTGCGCATTGATGAGTCTTCCTCCCTCGCCTCTAACAGCCTCTGTAACGAGGACACCCTTGTAGGATTCAGGGTAGACCATGCCTGTTGGATGAAACTGAACCATCTCCATGTCGATTAAGGCTGCTCCAGCATTGTAGCCCATGGCGAAGCCGTCTCCTGTGTCGCTTTGCGCATTTGTTGTAATCTCGTATATTCTGGCTCCTCCACCGCTTGTCATAACGGTGGTTTTAGACCTGAAAACCCGTATGGCTCCAGACTTTATGTCTAGGGCTACAGCGCCTGATATTCTTCCTCCATCCATGATGAAGTCTATGGCGCACTGTTCATCGAATACTTTAACTCCTCTCCTTCTAACCTCCTCAACCAGTGTTGCAAGTATTTCATGCCCTGTCATATCGCCTACATAACATGTTCTTCTCCAAGTCTGTTTTCCGAAAGGCCTCTGCATTATCTTTCCTTCAGGTGTCCTGTCGAAGACAGCTCCATACTCCTCTAGATCCAATATTCTGTTAGGAGACTCTCTAGCTAGCGTTTCAGCCAGCTTCTGGTTGTTTATCCATGATCCCCCTACCAAGGTGTCGTAGAAGTGCCATTGCCAGCTGTCTTTAGGATCCACATTGCCTAGAACAGCATTGTACCCGCCTTCAGCCATCACTGTGTGGGCTTTTCCGAGAACCTCCTTGGTGATCATTACTACATTGACGTTGTATTCTGTGGCTTCTATTGCAGCTCTGCATCCAGCTCCACCGGCACCGATGACTAGAACATCTGAATCCACAACCTCGTAACCCAAATGAATACCTCCTGAAAAACTTAGTATGTATAATAATAAGTTAATAGTATTTATTGTTGATATGCAAAATACGTGTTAGATGTTTGAGGCTTCCTTGATCTTCATCTTAAGGAGGCTAGCAACAATTTTTGCGTCAGCTTTCCCTCTAAGTTCACCCATCACAATATTCATGAGTTTTCCAAATGCTTCTTCACGTTTCTCCCTGATCAGCTGAACGTTTTCCTTCACACGTCTCTCAATCACTCTATTAACCTCATCTTCAGAAAGCATCTTTAAGCCAAGAGCTTCAGCCGCTTGGATAGGTGTTGCCTCAGGCTTCCCGGCAAGCCAAGTTACTATGTCTGGAACAGACTCCTTAGCTGTTTTCCCCTCGTCAACCAGCTGAAAGACTCCTAGTAGTTGATGCTCAGTTAAGTTTTCAACCTGAACTCCTTCTCTCTCAAGATTTTTGAAGACCTCTGTTAGGGTTGTGGCCACGAACGTGGTAGGTATCTTCGTTTTCTCAGCGATAACCCTGAAGATAGGTAGGTAATCTGAGTTAACAAGCTGCTCAGCAAGCTTACTGTTTAACCCATAGCTCTCCATAATCTGTTTCACAAGAACCTCAGGCATAGGAGGCAAAGCAGCCTTCAAGCCAGACAACAATTCGCCTGTAACCTGTACTGGAGGAACATCTGTTTCAGGATACATTCTTGCAGCTCCAGGTCTAGGCCTCATGTAGTGGGTTGTGCCATCTAACTTTGCGATCCTAGTTTCTTCTGGAACACCCTTCAAGACCTCCCTAGCTCTATCGAGAACAGCCTTAAGCCCATCCGCAGCGTTCTCATAGCTGTCCGCCACAATTACCACGGCGTCCACGGGCTCAGCTGAAAGCATCCTCCTAAGCTCCTCAACCTCCTCATTGGTTATCCCGTATTTCGGAAGCTCATCTGTATGGAAGATGCCACCTACACCGCCATGAAGCATAGCTCTATAAGCCATCTCTGTTCCAAGCCTAACATTAGGCTGAAGCTCTCTTCCAAGAAACCCGGAGAATCCGGGGAGCTTTAAAGCTAGAACAACACCGCCCCTAGCCAAAGCATCCTTAACCACCTTAGATGAAGTGTTCCTGAAAACCTCTGTCACATAGACAAAGTTCTGCTGAAGATCCTGCTCCTTAAGGCCTCTTTTCTTCAATTCATCTCTGATCTCAAGAAGCTTAAGCTGCCTTTCAGCTTCATACTCAACAACCTTCGATATTATGTCAAGTTGCTGTACGCCTTTGATCTCAGTCATCGCTCCATCAGCAATCGAAACGTTCAAGTCCTGTCTTATTGTTCCAATGCCGCGTTTCACCCTTCCAGTTGCCTTAAGAATATTTCCTATAGCCTCAGCAACCCTCTGAGCCTCTTCAGGTGAATGTATTGATGGGGCTGTTGCCACCTCTATTAGAGGTATGCCTAGCCTATCAATCCTATAGTGGACAACCATACCTTGCTCAGCAGTCTTCCTAGCAGCATCCTCCTCCAACCCTACATGTTGGATAGGTATCTCCCTGCCGCCGACATTGAGTGAGCCGCTTAAGGCGATTACACAGGTTCTCTGGAAACCAGAGGTGTTAGAGCCGTCTATAACGATTTTCCTCATGACATGAATCTCATTAACAGGATTGGATCCAAACATTAGGGCTGCCTGTAAGCCAGCCTCAACAGCCTCACTGTTCAGGGAGTGCGGCGGCTCCTCATCCATCTCAACCATGCATGAGGTTTCCCCATCAGCCTCGTAGACGACGGTTTTACCCTTCCTAAACTCAAACATGGCTGCGGAGTCAACTTGGCCAATTTCGCTTTGAGTTGGCCTAAGCCTCCTAGGAAAGTTTATGGTAGGCTCCTTGGTGGAGAGCGATGTTGGGCACTCACAAAACAGTTTACGCTTCGTATCAAGCTGCCTATGGATCTCTTGACCACACCTACAGGCTAGATGCGGCTTTCAAGCCCAACCTTAAGCCCTATCTTCTCATAGTTTATGAGGCTCACAACCTAACTACCTCTACCTCGTCTTCCCTCTAAACTTCATACTTTAGTTCCTTTAAATATTAGGTTCAATTCGAACATGAATCAGTGGAAGTGCCTGCTGTGAGAGCCCAATCAAAGGTTGTTGAAGGAGTCTATGTTGTAGGTGGACCCGGAGCCACAGACCCAGATGACTGCCTAGCATACCTAGTTGACTGCGAATCTGAACTGACACTGATAGATTCAGGCCTAAACATTGATGTTCAACCTATCTGCGAAAACATAAGAGCACTAGGTCTCGAACCTAGACTAATCTCAACCCTAATTATCACCCACTTCCACGCAGATCACATTGGTGGGGCAGCCTCCCTCGTTAAGAGTTACGGCTGCAAGGTCTATGCGCATGAGTTAGACGCGGAACCCATAGAGAAAGGCGATCAGAGGAAAACAGGAGCAGTTCTGTATGGTGTTAAGGTAAACTCATGCAGGGTTAACTTCAAACTTAAGGGTTCTGAGGGTGAACTGAAAGTTGGAAGCAGCAGTTTCAGGTGGATTCACACACCAGGCCACACTCCAGGAAGCATATCAATACTCCTCAAGACGGATGAGGGAAACGTTTTGTTTGCTCAAGATGTACACGGCCCCTTCAGCCCAGTCTGGGGCTCAGATGTTGAAGAGTGGGGTAGATCGATGAGGAAGCTTCTTGAAATGAAATTCCACGTGTTGGCTGAGGGGCATTCAGGAATATTTGTGACAGAGGAAACTGCTAAAACCTACATAAAACAGTGTTTAGCCTACCACGGTCAAGAATAAGAGAGGGTTATAGGTAAAGAGGTCTTAGGTCTGATTTATTCCACTCATGTTACATGCCTATTTTACATGCTTCTGAGATTCATGACTATGGGGTGTGGGATCCCCCCACCCTTCGATTTTTTGGAGGGGATCGATGCCTCTCCTCCAATAAATTGGATTTGAAGCTCCTATCCGATCCAAAAAATTGGAGACACCCCTATCTCCCAACCCCATAGTCATGAGTCAAAGGCATGTATTACTTACCATGCAGGTAACATAGCATGTAAAATAAGCAAAATAAACTAATCAAAGAAATGCTGAAAGGTTAACAATGCCACGATTAGGCATATGCATTAGGTTTGCATGTTTAGGTGGAACACGACGAAAGCAGTAGGAAAAGTAAGAAGTTAGATGGATAAAGCTGAACTCCAACCTTGATGGGAATAGGCGGAATTTTCACTCTACCTATCTCTTATAGTTCCACTCAAATCTTGAGTACTTTTTTTCCTCAATTTCCCTAGCTAAGTCAATCTCGCTTTTGGTTAAATTACCCCTTTCTAGGCGAATGTCCAGTGCCTCCTCAAATCCTCTAGCTAAAGCTAGGCATAACTTTTCGAAGCTGATCTCTCTTTGAAGTTGGCGATTTATACAAGTTACTCGTTCTTCAACAGACTTTATCAGCTTATCCTTTATCTTATCCTGTGGAACTTTAAGCAGAGAGAACATTTTTTCTACATCAGTGTCTATAAGGATAGTTCCATGTTGCAGGATACAGCCCAATCTCCTGGTCTGAGCATTTCCAGATATTTTCTTGTTACTCACCATAATGTCGTTTAGAGGTGCGAAACTGGCGTTCAGTCCCATGAGAGCTAGTCCCCGGACGAGTCCCGCACAGATTTTTTCATACGACGCCAGAATGTCCGTGGGGATTAATGGATTTCCTTCCTTTATAACAAAACTATACGTTACTTCTTTATCGTGAAATACGGCACCGCCTCCAGTGATGCGCCTTACTAAATCAACCCCGAATTTCCTGCACTGCTCCAAGTCCACCTCATCCTTCAAGCTCTGAAAATAGCCTATCGAAACTGCAGGCGGCTTCCAGCCATACAACCTCAATGTTGGTGGAACACTACCCTGACTACAATGTATCATAATAGACTCGTCAATAGCCATGTTTAAAGAAGCCCTGTTAAAACCTGTCTCCAGCAACCTAAACTTCATTTTTACACCTCATGATCGCTTCACACAAATCCTCTAGGGTTATGCCAAACAGAGATGCCCTATTGCTTTTAGCGAAAGTGGCTATTTTTCTCTCCACAATCTTTCTATTAAACTCAGTATTCACCAGCTCTTTCTCTAATTCCTCTATCCATGTTTCGGGGTGAACAAAGAAGTCGCCCACTATCCTGATAGAGTTAATTTTACTGTTGAAGTCTAAAGAAATCTTTAGTAGCTTCCCACCAGGCGCTTTATAAATTGTTTCCCGCTTCATAACTCCACAAATATTCCTAATAAATGAAAATTACAGATAAGGTTTTGCAACTGTACATAGGAGTTCAGTTCAAGCTTCTTTTATGGAAATTCTTAAATGTTTGTTAATGATGAAAAGCTTGCTGATGTAGTAATGAAGCTTAAAGACAAAGTAGCTATTGTCACAGGCTCAGCACGAGGAATAGGAAGAGAAACAGCATTAGCCTTAGCAAGAGAGGGGGCTAAAGTTGTTGTAACAGACATACTTGACGAGATTTTCAGTGTTGCTGACCAAATTAAAGCTTTAGGCCGCGAAACATTAGCAGTAAAAACCGATGTATCAAAAAGCGAAGAGGTTAAAGAAATGGTTAAGAGGGTTATAGGAAAGTTTGGAAGAGTAGACATCCTGGTCAACAACGCAGGAATCATTACGCCCTTCAGAATAGGAGAGACAACAGATAAGGAATGGGATGAAGTGATGGCTGTGAATCTAAGGGGCGTCTTCAACTGTTGTAATGAAGTACTGCCAACAATGATGAAGCAAAAAAGCGGCAAAATAGTCAACATTTCTTCTGTATCCGGCTCGGTAATAGGGATGATGGCAGCTCACTATTCTGCATCAAAAGGTGGTGTCTTAGGTTTCACAAGAACATTGGCAATGTTGGTCGCTGAGTACGGGATAAATGTAAACGCTGTATGCCCAGGATTGATAGCAACGGATATTACTAAAGCATTTGGTGAAGAGTATCAGAAACGACGTGAACAGAAAATTCCGCGTATTCCACTCAAAAGGTTAGGACAACCAATAGATGTAGCAAATGCAGTAGTGTTCTTAGCTTCTGACGATTCCAGTTATATAACAGGCCAACCTATCATTGTAGATGGAGGAATTGTCACTAAATCTATTTTCTAAGACTTCTTTACAAATAAAAAGGTAACAATTAATTCTAAGTGTGGATCATAGTTGAGTTGCTATAGTTGCAGAAAAGAAATTACAGATATACCTTTCAGATGCCGATACTGCGGAATGATATTTTGCCTAGATCATAGACTACCTGAACTACATAGTTGCACAAGTATAGCTAAGGTGAAAGATCATTGGGCTAAAAAGAGATATGAAGCTGAACACTATAAGAAGCAGAAACCTACTGAACCCAATAAGAACGGTAAGAAACGTAAGAACTATAAGAAAGATGCTGTAGCAATATTCTTAATCATCATATTAATTGTTGTTGCCATATCAGCTTTTAGCCCTACACATGGAAGACAAATACAGAAAATAATCTATGAAACCTATGATTCAATAGACACAGCAATATTTCAATTAACGCCATCTAAATCAATTACCCAAACATATTCTATCCCAAACTTAGGAAACATTACAATCATATTTCCTGAGAAACTTGTGGATCACTACAAAAATAAAGCTGGAAGCGACAACTACAACAATTATGTTAATCAACCTAAAGCCAACCAATTCTTCATTTACGCCTCAAACCAAATCCTAAAGAATACCCCACACGCAAGAACAGATTGGGATAAAACACAAGTCTTATTATATTTTGTTCAATCACTTGAATATGAATATTGGCATAAAGTAAATATTCCTCTTTATTATCCAGTATGGACATTATATTACAAGAGAGGTTTATGTGGTGATAAAACAATTTTACTAGCCACATTACTCAAAGCTCAAAATATTGAAGCAGTATTAATTCTTATTCCAGATATGTTTCACATAGGAATAGGAGTGCCTTATCCCGAAACATACTTAAAAAACAATATGAGCTTCATCAACAAAAATGGAATCTACTATGAAGGAAAATGGTATGCTTACGGAGAAACTACAAACCCATCATGGATTCTTGGGGAAATGCCTGAAGACTGCATTAAAAAAACCCATGTTGTAATTCCAATATACTAACCTGTTATTGGCGTTAATGTCGGTTTAGCCAATATGCCTTTAGCATCTAACTGAGCAACAATCTTCTCCAAGAACTCATCAATAATATCAACTATCTTTCCCCCTCATTCAGCTTAACAATGTAACCCCTATTATTACATGCGAAATTATTTCGGGAAACGAGAATTCTCGCGTCATTACCATAAGGCTTAAATCGAAGAATGATCCACGAAGAAGGCATAACACCTACTTAGTAAGGAGCTATCTGTTTTGATAGAGATGTTAGATCATGTTGCAATATTGGCAAAGGACTTTGATAAGTCTGTGGACTTCTACTCTAAGGTGCTTGGTTTTTCAATAATTAGAAAAATGGAGTTTACGGAGGAGGGTCATCCTCACAAGAATTTTAGGGCAGTCTTTATGCGAATTGGTCAATCGAGAAGTGGAATTGAAATATTGGGTTTGATGAAGGGTGCGGCTAAGCAGTTGCCTCCTGTGAAGAGAACAGACATCGGTTTCCAACATATTTCGTTATATGTAGCGAATATGAAAGAAACTTACGAAGATCTGAAGAGGAAAGGGGTAAAGTTCAGGAATGAACCTATCAGTACTCCTCGTGGCGCAAAAATAGCGTACATGGAGGATCCTGATGGAGTGGAAATAGAACTTATCGAGAGAACTCCTGGAACGGTTGTAGACTTCTATCGCTGATGCCTTTTCATGGATTCCGCGTGCATGTAAGGCATATATGCGCCTTGGTCAGCGTAGTAGCTTCTTGTTCAAGCGGCAAAGCTTATAGAAGGATCTCCGCCTACTAGGAAAATGAATAAAATGACTGTTCTAGTTACAGGCGGAACCGGATTCATAGGTTCATACGTCGTGAGAGGACTAGTTGAGAGAGGGGTCAAACCTGTTGCGTACGATGTGGCCGCGGGCACTGGACTGATAAAGGACATTCTGAATAAGGTAAACGTCATTAAAGGAGACATACTAGACATAGAGAGTCTCATACACGCTATTAAAAACTACGAAGTTAAGCACATAATTCATGCCGGCGTATTACCACTCCGTTTCAGTGAAGACAACCCACCTTTAGCATTGAAGATCAATGGAGAAGGCACTGTTAACATGCTTGAAGCAGCTAGAAAAATGGATATTGAAAGACTTGTATTTGTAAGTACAGAGGACGTATATGGTCCGACGACCGAGGAAGTCGTAGATGAAGATCACCCAACGAGGCCCAATACGGCTTTAGGAGCTACAAAGCTTCTCGGCGAACTGTATGGGCTGTTCTACAATAAGAAGTATGGATTGGATTTTCTCACCCTAAGGTTCCCATCCGCATATGGCTTTGGGAAATTGCTTGGAAGACACATCGCTGTGATCCACGATGAGATAATTACGAATGCAATACTTGGAAAACCAACTGTGATTCGGTCTGGTGGAGACACAAGGTATGAGTGGATTTACGTGAAAGACTTCGCAGGTGCCTTGATTTTGGCATGCTACGCAAAAAATTTCCATAGCCGTATTTTCAACATAGGGGTAGGTAATATGATGACGCCGCGTGATCTGACAGATGTGGTTAGAGAGATCTATCCAAATTCTCGCATTGAGATCGGCCCAGGGGTAGATCGTGTCCATTTTCTCCTCGATTTCGCCAGAGCTAGCAAGGAGCTGGGGTACAGTCCACGGTACAAACCAAGAGATGCTGTTAAGGACTATGCGGATATGATGAGGCGGTTAACCTAAACCTAATTAAATATAATTAAACCTAATAGTTCATGGTTAAATTGAAGATGAGGTGAGTGACTGTTGGCAATACTGGTTACAGGTGGCACTGGAGCCAATGGCTCTATGGTTATAAGAAAGCTTCTGGAAATTGGGCAGACACCTGTTGTATACGACCTTTATCCAGATACGACATTAATTAAGGATATTGCTGAAAGGGTGAAGATTGTTAGAGGAGACATCTTAAGTCTACCAAACCTGATACAGGCAGTGAAAGAGCATAAGATAGACCGTATTATCCATCTTGCCGCAGCCATTAGATCTGAGCATGGGAGGGGCAACCCGGCGGTTGAGTTCAAAATCAACTGCGAAGGCACGCTTAACGTACTGGAAACAGCAAGGGTTATGGACGTGAAGAGAATTGTACTCGCCAGTTCAAGGGCTGCTTTAGGACCGCCTACTGGCGAATTCGGTTACCCAACATACAAACCCGTAGGAGAAGACGTTGCGAAGAATCCTGAGGGGATGTATGGTGCTACAAAGCTTCTTTGCGAATGTATGGGATTAGTCTACAACAGTGAATACAGTCTTGACTTTGTTGTTATTAGAGCCCCCCATCTATACGGACCTGGGAGATCAGCTCACGGTGGCTTTGCAGTGATTGATATGATGGTGGAGAATGCATTACATGGAAGACCTACGAAGGTTTTAGAGGGAGGAGATGCAAAGGACGATTGGACTTACACGAAAGACGTAGCGAAGGGAATAGTTTTAGCATGCACCGCCAAAAAACTTCAGCATCACATTTTCCACATTGGAACAGGAAAAGGTACAACGCTGCACGATGCGGCGGCTATTATCAAGAAGATTATTCCGGAAGCAGTTATAGAAGTCGGCCCTGGCTACAAAATGGGTCCCGCATATTGCAGCGTGCTAGACATCTCAAGGGCTCGAAAGGAACTGGGATACGAACCACAATACTACCTGGAAGACGGTATCAAAGACTACATAAACATCCTTAGGCAGGGCAGTCTGTAAACTTGATAAGAGATTTCTCCTTCGAATACCCCCATCCAATTTCTAGTAGGTTAAATTCTTAAAGCGGTTACAATTTGTGCGGATGCTTACGTTCTATGGAGGTGTTTAAAGAAAATTGCAGATGCCTACGGAAGGATACGTTGACGTAGTAGTTATTGGAGGAGGACCTGGCGGTTATGTGGCTGCAGTAAGAGCCGCTCAGCTAGGAGGCAGAGTGATTCTGGTTGAGAAAGAAGAGTTGGGTGGAACTTGTGCTAATCGGGGGTGCATCCCAACAAAGGCTCTGCTTGAAATCATGGAATTCTATTCGATGATTAAACAAGCTGAACATTTTGGAATTGCCGTTCAAGGAGCTAGCCCTAGATTAGATGCAATGATAGAAAGGAAAAACGCCATAGTAAGAGAGCTGGTTAAAGGGATAGACTACCTCTTGAAGAGAAATGGTGTACAGTTCATTAAAGGAACTGGAAGAATTGCTAGTCCTGAATCAGTACAAATATTGAATGTGAGCGGTGATATAGTGGTAAAAACTAAAAGCATAGTTATTGCCACCGGTTCAGAACCAGCTAAACTACCTATTCCCAATGTAGATTCAGCAGGAGTGATTACAAGCAGCGAAGCATTAGACTTAAGAGAGGTTCCAAAAAGCATCCTCATTGTTGGAGGAGGAGCAGTAGGCCTAGAATTTGCAAGTATATTTAGTGAACTTGGGAGTGAGACAACAGTTGTTGAAATGATGCCTCACATACTTCCAAATGAAGATGAGGAAATTGCTTCCACCCTAGAGAAGATACTGCGAAAGAAAGGAATAGCGATCCTAACCAAATCGAAAGTTATCAGCATTAGTGGTAATAGAGATGGAATTAAGGCTGCTACATTGTTAAGAGAAGGCAAGGAAGTTGTTGTTCAAACTGAAAAAATTCTTGTTGCAACCGGACGTTCACCAAACATCCACGGGCTAAATGCGGAGAACATCGGAGTTAAGATAGATAAGGGTGCGATAGTGGTAAACAATAGGATGGAAACGAGTGTGCTTGGGATTTACGCCGTTGGCGATGTTGTCGGAAAGTTTATGCTCGCACATGTTGCAATGGCTGAGGGAACTACTGCAGCTGAAAATGCGTTGGGGAAGGAATCTTACATCGACTACAAGGTTATTCCAAGGTGTACCTACACAAGTCCAGAAGTTGCTTGCGTGGGATTGCCTGAGGGTAAAGCTCAAGAACAAGGGTATGATGTGGTGGCTGGAAAGTTTCCATTGGTTGCTAGCGGAAGGGCAGCAACCCTTGGGGAAAGAAGCGGACTAGTGAAAATAGTGTGCGATAAAAATTCTAGGGAGATTTTGGGCGTCCACATGATTGCTCCGCATGCTTCTGAACTAATACATGAAGCAACACTAGCGATGAAGCTTGAAGCAACAGTGGACGATGTGGCCAGCCTTATCCATGCGCATCCGACTTTAGCTGAAGCCATTAAAGAAGCTGCCTTGGATGTTGACAGAAAAGCTGTGCATAATCCAAGATAGTCTAGGTTATGCTAACTTTTTTACTCATGCGTTATTTAAGAACAATATTTTTCTACTACTGGATGGCAAGATATTCGCCTAGAAGGCATGAAAACAATGAGAACCAGCATCATGATGCCCAAAATGGGTTGGACAATGACAGAGGGCAAGGTGATAAAGTGGCTCAAAAAGGAAGGAGAAAAAGTGGAAAAGGGAGAAAGCCTTCTAGAAATAGAAACTGACAAGGTGACCGTTGAAGTCGAATCTTCAGGGTCAGGTGTGCTAAGAAAAATATTGGCACCAGAAGGGTCTAGCATACCAGTAGGCGAGTTAATTGCCATTATTGCTGACCCTGATGAGGACATCTCTGACATCGTAGTTAAAAAAGAGATGGTTGTTCTGCCTGAGGAAAAAAAGGTTGAGCGGTTAGAAGCCCCTAAAGAAGCTGTTGAAAGAATAAAAATCTCGCCTTTAGCAAGAAAACTTGCTGAGGAACATAAAATCGATATGAAAGAAATCAGAGGCTCAGGCCCAGGCGGAAGAATAGTTAGGGAAGACGTACTAAAAGCAATAGAAACAATGAAGGGACGTATGCCGACAGAAGTTCCAGGAAAGGTTATGCCTCTTACCGGAATGAGAAAGGCAATAGCTGAACGTATGGCTCATAGCGCAAGAACTACCGCACATCTTACCTTTATGACTGAGGTTAATATGTCTGAAATCGTCAAATTCTATGAGAAATTTCTTCCAGAGAACAGGAAAAAAATTGATGACGATATAACGTATACAGACATATTGGTCAAGGCATCGGCGATAGCTCTAAAGGAACACCCTTTACTTAACTCAATCTTTATGGATGACAAGATCCATCTACTTGAAGAAATTAATATAGGCATGGCTGTTGCCGTACAAGAAGGCTTGGTTGTGCCCGTAATTCACGATGCAGACAAGAAGTCGCTTTTCGAAATAGCTGTAACTAGGAAGCAACTTATTACCAAAGCGAATAAAGGTAAGCTTTCTCCCAGTGAAGCAACTGGAGGGACATTCACCATATCAAACCTTGGTATGTTCGGTGTTGATTTCTTCACTCCAATAATTAATCCACCTGAAAATGCGATTCTGGGTGTTGGTAGAATACTTGAAAAGCCAGTTGCAATAAACGGGAAGGTTGAGATAAAGCCGATGATGCCGCTAAGTCTAACATTTGACCATCGAGCCATTGACGGAGTTCCCGCAGCAAAATTTCTACAAAAGCTAAAACAAATCCTAGAAAACCCATACCCACTGCTCTGAAATTTCAGGCATCAAAGGTATTGCCAACTGGGTACCTAAGACAAAATATTTTAAGAAAATCTCCTAGGGCAAAAAGAGTTCACCTTTTGCATCGGGTTGATTGTCTCTAGAACAGAATTTCCCACATCATCGACCGGTTCTCATAAGTTTTTGTGAAAATTTAGCCGCGTTAAAGGAGCTACGTATTAAGGGGGCTGAAGCGACGTATACAAACCCCATGTTATAACCAATCTGCCTATATTGTTCGAACTTCTCTGGTCTCACAAATTCCTTGACATCCAAATGTTCTTTAGAAGGCTGTAGATATTGCCCGATAGTTAGTACGTCGCATTTAACTGAACGCAAGTCCTTCATAACCCCCAAAACTTCATTTTCGTTCTCACCCAGACCTAACATTAAACCTGACTTTGTGTAAATATGCGGATCCATGACTTTCACGCTGCTCAGCAAGTTTAGAGACCTCTCATAAGATGCTTCAGGTCTTACCATGGGATATAATCTAGGCACTACTTCGACATTATGACCAATAATGTCAGGCTTAGTCATAACCACAGTTTCAATAGCTGCACGTGAGCCTTGGAAATCGGGAACAAGAACCTCTATTGTCGTTGTCGAGTTTAAAGCACGAATTTCTTGAATTGTTCTTGCAAACTGCCCTGCACCTAAATCTTCAAGGTCGTCGCGGGTTACTGATGTAACAACTACGTGTTTCAACTTCAGCCTTTTTGTCGCCTCAGCTATATGCCTAGGCTCCTCTGGCTCGGGAGGTATTGGCTTACCCTTTTTTACCGCACAAAATCCACAGTTCCTTGTGCAAGTATCCCCTAGAATCATAAACGTAATCGTGTGGTCTGCTAGGCAAATGCCAATATTAGGGCATAATGCGCTTTCACAAACAGTGTGCAATCTCAGATCATCTAGAACCAATCTTATTTTTTGTAAGCTTTCCTGATTAGGTGCTTTAACTTTTAGCCAATCAGGTCTCTTAGATTCATGCAACCAACTCGCCCTAATTTTACGCTTTCACCATCTTCTTTCTCTTTGCTAAACGTGTCGATGCAACACGTTTCGCCAGATAGTTATTGGTATTATGAACATTTGTAAACTTTCTGTTCGCAGAAGTAACTAAGGGCGTCAACTCGGCCAATCGTAAAATTTTGATGGAGATGCTGGGAAGATTGAAGGATGTCACTAGGTCAACTAACGTGCACTTCACCTCCGAAACGCCACGTACGGCTAGAAAGGCATAAATAAGAAATTAAGGAACACACGTATCTTCGAAGTGTCTAACATGGTCGTGTTGGTGACAGGTGGTACCGGAAATATCGGAGCACAGTTAATAGCCGAGTTGACTAGACAAGGCGAGAAATGCGTAGCTTATGATCTATTTCCATCACCTGAAGCAATCGCAGGATTAACTGAAAACGTAAAAATCGTGAAGGGTGACATTCTAAACCTCGCGGAACTCATAAGAACGATAAGAGGTGAGCAAGTGAACACCATCGTCCATACGGTTGCTCTCTATGGTCAAGAAACACTGAGTAGACCTACTGCAACCTTGAAGGTGAACATCGAAGGCACCGTCAATGTCCTGGAAGCCGCTAGGATCGAGAATGTTAGGAGAGTTGTTTATGCAAGTACAGTCGGCGTATACGGCGCTACGTCTGAGACTGACCCAATAGATGAGGAACACCCAAAGAATCCGACTGAATTCTACCCAGTGACGAAGCTTGCAGGGGAGCTTTATGGACACGCGTATGGCTCCGCCTACGGAGTGGGCTTCGTTGCCTTAAGATTTGCAACGGTCTACGGGCCTGGCAGAGCCTTCAAAGGCGTTCCATGGTATATTGCGGAAATGGTGGAGAAACCTGCGATGAATTTGCCAGCGCATTTACCAAGAGGTAGGGAGCGGAGGTATGAGTTCATGTACGTGAAGGATGCTGCACACGCTTTGTCACTGGCTTGCCACGTCGAGAAGCTAACTCATAAAGCATTTAACATAGGTGTTGGGAAGTTGTTCAGTCTTCAGGATATTGCAGACATAGTTCGGAGATTTATCCCAAATGCAGTAATTGAGATAGGTGCTGGAGAACTTCCATTGCCTAGACGTGGCCCCCTCGATATCTCCAGAGCACGCTCAGAGCTGAAGTATGAGCCGCAATACAATATGATAGATGGAATCAAGGATTACATCGAGTGGCTTCGTACCAAGCGACGATAATGGATGTTGCGAACTTGCAAGATAAGAAGAATAATTGAGGTTCCAGAGCTGATTGTCGGCGTCAGGGTAAGTTCATCTTGCATAGCCTGCATCTGACCTGTGCTTCCAGATCCTCGTAAACCTTTCCTGTAGGAGTGATGCTATGCATGGTGGCGTTCTCGCATAATTTTTAATAACAGTTATGTTGCATAAGCTTGGATACTGAAGGGTTGTCACCTTGGAAATTGGAAAGGATAAGCTTGTAAACATGTACAGTAAAATGGTGGAAATACGGAAATTTGAAGAAACAGTGTCAAAATTATTTGCTGAAGGATTAGCGCCGGGACTAGTTCACCTGTATATCGGGGAAGAGGCTGTAGCTGTTGGCGCATGTGCAAACCTGCGGAAGGACGATTACATAACAAGTACACACCGCGGGCATGGACACTGTATTGCAAAAGGCGGTGACATGAGAAAAATGATGGCTGAGGTTCTTGGCAAAGAAACGGGTTACTGTAAAGGAAGAGGTGGCACCATGCATATCTGTGACTATGATATTGGCGTGGTGGGCTGCAGTGGAATAGTGGGCTCAGGCATCCCAATAGCTGCAGGTGTTGGTTTATCCATCAAATTAAGGAAAACCAATCAGGTTTGCGCATGTTTCTTCGGCGACGGAGCTTCAAACACAGGGGCGTTTCATGAAGGAATAAACATGGCAGCGCTCTGGAAACTTCCAGTTATATTCATATGCGAAAACAACCTGTACGGAATTACTGTGCACCAGTCAAGGTCAACTTCAGTTAAAGATATTGCTTCTAGAGCCGCGGCATATAATATTCCTGGAATTATTGTAGATGGCATGGATGTTATAGCCGTACACAACGCTGTTTACGAAGCTGCAAAAAGAGTTAGGGAAGGAGCAGGCCCCTCATTAATTGAGTGTAAAACTTACAGATTCAGGGGTCACCATGAAGGTGATAATTGGCCGTATAGAACAAAAGAGGAGATTCAACAGTGGGAGAAGAGATGTCCCGTCAAAGGTTTTAGAACAAAGCTTGTTGAGAATAAAGTGTTGACAGAAGAAGAGGCTGACGCTATTGAGCGGAAATGTGCAGCTAACATTGAAGATGTGGTCAGGTATGCTAAAGAGAGCCCGTATCCAAAGCCTGAAGGCGTACTGGAGAACTTATTCGCACCATCCCAAGCAACGGTGAAGGAGAAAGCAGAAGGAAGTGTGAAAAGAATAGGGTGCGCTCAGGCTATTCGAGAGACTTTAAGGGAAGAGATGTTAAGAGATGAGAGAGTAATAGTCTTCGGCGAGGACATTGCGATTAGGGGCGGGATCTTCGGTTGCACAGAAGGGTTACTGAAAGAATTTGGTGAAGAAAGGGTTAGAGACACACCAATTTCTGAGGCGGCTATCATTGGCACTGCAATTGGCTCTGCCGCGACTGGAATGAGGCCTGTGGCTGAAATAGGATTTTCAGACTTCATCGGTTGCGGTATGGACCAAATGTTTAACCAACTGGCAAAGATGCGTTACATGTTCGGTGGACAAGCGAAACTACCTGTTGTAATCAGGACTACAACTGGTTCGCGTTGGCCGTTTGGAAGTGGTGCGGCTCAGCATTCCCAGAGCCTTGAGGCATGGTTTATGCATGTTCCAGGACTCAAAGTCGTGACGTTTTCAACCCCCTATGACGCTAAGGGGTTGCTGAAAACAGCGTTGAGAGACGGTAATCCAGTTTTGTTTTTTGAGCATAAACTTCTCTATTTTCGTCAACCGCGGTTACTTGAGCTCTACCCCAGCCTAATTAGTGATGTCCCAGAGGAAGACTACACCATACCTCTAGGTAAAGCTGACGTTAAAAGAGAAGGAGAAGATGTCACGATATTTGCTACTATGATAATGGTTCATAAAGCACTTAAGGCTGCTGAGGAGCTCAGTAAGCAAGGAATTAGTGCGCAGATCGTTGATTTACGCACATTGGTTCCGTTAGACAAACAGGCAATTAAGGATTCTGTAAAAAAGACAGGAAGAGCAGTAGTTGTTTCGGAGGATTGCAAAACGGGTGGAGTTGCTGCTGAGATAGCTTCAACCATCATTGAAGAGGCATTCGATTATCTGGATGCTCCGATTAAACGTGTATCCGCGTTAGACGTGCCAATACCGTATAGCCCAGCCCTAGAGGAAGCAGTCCAACCTAAAGAGAAAGACATAGTTGACGCGGTGAGAGAAATAGTTGGTTGAACGAAAACCTGTAAACAAGCCCAGAATTCAAAGATGTGGGGTATGTAATCGTAAGTTTAAAATGTTATATCATATCATTTGATTTATGGTGATGAAAATGTATGGTTATATGGGAAAGATACTTCGCGTGGATCTGACAACAAACAAGATTAAACTTGAGTCTTTAGAGGAAGATGTGATTAGAAATTATCTTGGAGGTACAGGGATAGCGACGAACATAATCTATCATGAGTTACCACCTGAAACTGATCCATTGAGCAGAGAAAACAAGCTCGTATTTGCAACAGGCCCATTAACTGGAACTCTTGCACCTATGACTTGCAGGTATGTAGTAGCCGGTAAATCTCCATTGACCGGCATCTGGGGTGAAGCTGATAGCGGAGGCTTCTGGGCAGCTGAACTAAAATATGCAGGTTTCGACGCGATTATTGTTGAAGGAGCCTCTAAAACCGCTATCTATCTATGGGTATGTGATGGAAACGCTGTTGTGAAAGATGCAAAACATCTTTGGGGCATGGATACATTTGAAACAGAAGAATCGATCAAGAAGGAGACTGACAGTAAAGCAAAGGTTGCGAGTATTGGGCAGGCAGGAGAGAACCTAGTGAAACTATCCGTCATAACGAATGATGGAGGAAGAGTAGCTGCACGGAGTGGACTTGGAGCTGTGATGGGTTCAAAGAAGCTTAAGGCCATTGCAGTTAAAGGAGAAAAAAAAGTGGAGGTAGCAGATCCAGAGATGCTTAAGGAGCTTAGAAAACAGATAACTGAAGATTTACGTAGTCGCCCTCCGGTTCAAGCCCTCTCAAAATATGGTACAGGCGCATATTTGGATGGTATGTTGGAAGAACGGAATTTACCGCTTAAAAACTGGCTTCAAAACACATGGGATGAGAAATCGGCGATTTCATTATCAGGAGTCGGCATTGCTGAAACCATTCGTACCGCAATGAGAAGTTGTTATGGGTGTCCTGTCGGCTGTGAGAAGGTCGTGCGAGTTAAGGAAGGACAATTCCTTACAGAGGAGGGCCGCGGACCTGAATATGAAACTGTTGCGGCACTGGGTTCACTCTGTCTAAACAGCAACATAGAAGCCATAGCAAAGAGCAATGACCTATGCAACAGATATGGTTTGGATACTATTGAAGCTGGAACCATTATTGCGTTTGCAATGGAGTGCTATGAAAGAGGCATACTTTCCAAGAGCGAAGTTGGAAGAGAGTTAAAATGGGGAGATGGTGAGGCAATAGTTGAACTTGTGAGCATGATTGCTATGCGGGATGGATTTGGTGATACGTTGGCTGAAGGCGTAAAAGGTGCCGCTGAAAGAATAGGTAGAGGAGCTTCTCAGTTCGCTATGCATGTGAAGGGGTCTTCGATATGTATGCATGATCCTCGGGTTAGAAAACCCATCGGTTTTAATTACGCTACTTTGCCGACTGGGGCATATCATGGAAAAGTGTTGCCGCCCAAACCATCTCCAGATTCATCGATGGCATCTATGGTAGCTGAAGGCCAAGATTTTGAGGAAGTCGTTGACTGCCTGACAATGTGTCGTTTCGCATTCCACATGGCTTTCGGAGCTATCTCGCGAGAATACGTTCCCAAATTGATTTTAGCAGTAACTGGTCGAAAAATAGATTTGAGGGAACTTAAAGAGATTGGTGAAAGAATAGTGAACATGAAACGAATCTTCGCCACGAAACTTGGAATTACAAGGAAAGACGATTTGCTACCTAGAAGGTTTAAGGAGATTCCAAGGGTACGGGGAGATATAAGTATGACAATTGATGCAGAAACAATGCTGCCAGAATACTACAAGATTAGGGGATGGGATGAGAATGGAATTCCTAGAAGAGAAACGCTAGAAAAACTTGGAATCACCCATTTAGGAGGGATGTAGCTATGCCCGAGTACTACCTTCCATTAATGAAAACGCATTCTTTTCGTGCTCCTAGAAACATAATATTTGGAGTTGGATGCCTTGAAATGCTTGGCCAAGAAGCAAGGCAGTTAGGTGGGAAGAGTGTTCTACTGGTTTCTGACAAAATCATCGATCAAGTAGGTCTATTGGATAAAGCTAAGAAACAGCTTCAAGAGAAGGACTTTGAGATACATGTTTTTAACAAGGTAGAACCTGAACCAACCGTAGAGAACGCTGATGAGATCACGAGTATTGTGAGAGAAAGTAGATATGATTTAGTAGTAGGCGTCGGTGGCGGTAGCGTTTTAGACATGGCCAAAACTGCCTCCATTATGGCTACGAATTCAGGGAGTATCCGCGATTATTTTGGCAAAGAAGTGCCGAAGAAGGGGTTACAGAAAATCCTTATTCCCACAACAGCAGGCACGGGCAGTGAAGTATCCGAAGTGATACTTTTAACTGACAAAGGTATGAAACCACTAGTAAGAAGCTCGAAGAACCTAGCTGAAATCGCAATCGTTGATCCACTGATGAGCATCACAATGCCTCCAAAACTGACTGCTGCAACTGGCTTAGATGCCTTATCACACGCAATTGGAGCAATCCTATCCTTAGGGGCAAATCCTATGACTGATACGCTTGGACTTAAGGCTGTAGAAATGGTATCTCAGAATCTAAGAATTGCTTATAATCAAGGGAATAATCTTCAGGCAAGGTATCACATGGCTTTGGCAGCAACAATAGGTATGCTAAGTGCAGCTAATGCTGGAGGGGCTGGCTTATCTCATTCTCTAGCTAACACGGTTGCTTCAAAATTCCATATGCCGCACGGTGAATCATGTGCATTGGCCTTGCCCTATACAATGAATTTCAACGCTCAAGTATGTCCTGAGAAACTTAAGTTAATCGCAGTTGCAATGGGAGAAAACGTTACTGGAATATCGATTTACGAAGCTGCACACAACGCCTCGGTCGCTGTAAAGAAACTTGTTGAGGACACGGATAATCCGTCCAGCCTAAGACAACTTGATGATTCAAAAGACTATCTGCAAGGTATGGTGGAGGATCTTATGACGAAATATCAGAGAGGCTTCCTGTTCAATCCTAGAAAGGTAGATAGACGAAGTGCCATAAACCTGTACGAGGAGATGTGGGAGGGAAAGCTGAAAATTTAAATGGAACGGTCTCTGTGCAACCATCTTTTACGTGAAGTACAGGCAGTGTATGAATACACTAGTTTCACAGAACCATTCTAGAGACAAACACATTAAGGGATATGAAAAGTTCCAGTTCATTATCAACTGCCTTAAGAAGAAGAGTTCGAATTCGAGGGCTTCTACGATAAGGCTTAAATACGTTTACCAAAGACTAAAGTGGTGGAGAGATCTGATTTGACAGAATTATTGTCTAGGAAAGCTATAACAAAAGTTCAATCATCGATACTAGTGGCTGTGATCATCATTGCTGTCGTTGCAGGAGGGGCTGCATACTACTACACAACTATACCGCCAGAAAAACTAGTAACACCTACAAAGTCTGAGCCACTTAAGCTAACTGAGCCTGTGAAGGTTACAGTAGTAAGCGCTGAGCCTCCAGTTGCAAGCTACACTCGCATAGCCGCCTTTGTCGAAATCCTCAGAAAGGAGTTCCCCAAAGGCAGTACATTCGGCCATGAACTAATAACAGGTTACGCCTCTAACACGAAATACATAGGAGAGAAAAAGGCGGATCTCGGTATAATAGCTTGCAGGGTCGTAGTTCAAGGGTCCGTAGGGGAGTTGCCAGGGCAGACGGCGCCTTACACCAACCTGAGGACGATAGCGACGGGGTTCGAGCCGGCTATCATTCACTGGGTTGTCCATAAAGACTTCCCTGCAAACACCCTCGAGGAATTGATAGCAAAGAAGATCCCGATCAAGCTCGGCATACCAACGAAAGGTACTGAAGGCGAGTTAGTATTCAACGAGGTTCTTACGGTGTACGGAATAACCATCAAAGACATCGAGAGCTGGGGAGGGAAAGTGATATACCTCGCCTTCAAAGACTTCCCCGGATACCTGAAGGATCGTCTGATGGACTCATGGTTCTGCGTCCAGTCCCTAGGAGACCCTGGATTCTATGAGGCGTCGATGGCATGTGATCTGAAGTGGCTACCTCTAAGCCAGAAGGCTATTGATTACTTCACAAAACCTCCATACAAGTACTACTCTGCCTATAGTAAGTACACCCTCAAAAAGGATCATTGGCGGCTAGCTCCTGAGTATCCATCCTTCGCAGCCAACGTCGCGATGGTAACGAGGGCTGATGTCAGCGACGCAATCGTATACAATATCTTGGAAGCTTTTAGCAAGAACAAGGATGACTTCTTCATTAACTGGCCTTCAGCCAAACCTTTCTTCAAATTCGAAGATGCTTGGAAGGACACGCCGGTGCCTTTACATCCAGGGGCTGAGCAGTGGTTCAAAGTGCGTGGGTACATGAAGTAGAACTCCCCTCTTCTTTTTTTGTTTACAAATTGTTTAAAGTGAGATGAAATATTTGGAGTTAGATTGGAGGAAGCTTCTGGTTAGCGTAGTTGGGGTAAGTTGGTCGATATTTCAACTACTAGTGACTAGATGGATTCTGCTCGACCCAATAGTGCTGAGGTCGCTTCACATGTCGTTTGGTCTAACATTAGTTTTCCTTTTAGCCTTGCCGAATAATCGTAGATTGGCACCAACTATTAGCAACTTAGCGTTCGCCTTCCTATCCTGCGTGGGAGGGATTTACATCGCACTGAATTTCGAGAGATTAATCTGGCATACAAGGGGAATCGATCCCTTCACGCCGTTGGATATCCTGATGGGAAGCGTTACTATAGTGATGGCGTTGATAGCAGGCAAGCGTTCTATCGGAACGTCCTTGGTAGTCATCACAGGCATATTCCTCATCTACATGTTGGTGGGCTCCTACATGCCGGGAATGCTTTACCATAGAGGCATGTCGATAATTGAGGTCATCGAGACTCAGTATTTCACCACCAGCGGGCTCTTCGGCTTGCCCATGGATATCTCAGCCACCTACATATACCTGTTCATGCTGTTCGCGGCCTTCATGTATCGGTGCGGCGCCGGAACCTTCTTTACAGATTTGGCCTTTGGGGTGCTGGGGCAGTCTAGGGGTGGACCTGCTAAAGCAGCTGTTGTTTCCAGCGCCCTCTTTGGCACGGTCTCCGGAAGCGGTGCCGCCAACGTAGCCACAACGGGAATGTTCACTATACCACTGATGAAGAAGGTTGGGTACAAACCTCACGTTGCAGGCGCAGTGGAAGCAGTATCCTCTACTGGTGGGCAACTTATGCCTCCAGTAATGGGGGCGGCGGTCTTCATCATGGCCGACCTCTTGGGGATGCCCTATATCACGATCGCTATAAGCGCCACTATCCCTGCCATCCTCTATTATGTGGCTCTTTACTTTGCGATTGACTTCGAGGCTGCCAAGCAGGGATTGAAGGGCTTGCCTCGGGAGGACATACCCCCCATCAAACAAACATTGAAGGACTATATGCATCTCCTTATACCCTTAGGCGTGCTTGTATACTTTTTGCTAAACCTTTACACACCTATACTGTCCTGTCTATCTGCCATCTTTACTACGGTTATCGTGGCGAACCTGAGGAAGAAAACCCGCATGGGCCCAAGAAACATTCTTAAGGCCATGGAGGAAGGTGCTGTGTCCGCTACGCTTATAGTCGCAACCTGTGCTTTATCGGGGCTTATTCTTGGCAGCTTCCTCTATACTGGTCTCTCCATCAATTTTACCGCTTTGCTCACTATGATTGGGGGCGGACAGGTGCTTCCCACCCTTATTCTGCTGGCTATCGCCGCTTTGATCCTCGGGATGGGCATGGGGACTACCGCGGTCTACATTACAGTCGCAGCGCTCATGGTTCCTGTTTTGATCAAGATCGGTATCGCACCTCTAGCCGCCCACTTATTCGCATTCTACTTCGGCATGCTTTCTCTCATCACCCCTCCAGTGGCCGTTGCTGCGTTTGTAGGTGCGGGGATAGCTAAGGCTGATCCACTCAAGACAGCTGTGACCGCTACTCGCTTAGGCATTGTGGCATTCATCATTCCATTCATGTTCATCTTTTGGCCAGCTATGCTGGGTCAGGGCTCCCCTCTGGAGATACTGCTCACTTTTGCTACCGCTTCAGTGGGCTGCTACTGCATGGCAGCTGGCGTCATAGGGTACCTCATGAGGGGAATAAGCCTATTGGAAAGGGGAATCCTGATCTTAGCTGCGTTATTCTTGATATGGCCTGAGCGGATCTCCGACATCGTGGGTCTGCTGATCTTCGTTGTTATGGTCATCAAGCAGAGGGCAATGAGCAGAAGGGTTCTCCCTATGGCCAGCCCGTAAAGTATTGACTCAAGTAGAGCTTGAAAGGAAACTCGTTTTCTTCCGGAACATAGAATAGATTAAATCTATATTTTGGAACCTTTTAAGGAGTAGAGGTGCTTTGGTGAGGTTTACGCAATGAGTTCCCCTATACAGCAAGTTTGTGGAGTAATAGAGAGAAGGAGAGATGAGCTCGTTGATCTCATAAAACAGCTGGTTCGGTTTAAAACAGTGAATCCTCCTGCTGGAAACGAGAAGCCTGCTCAAGACTTCATTGGAGAGAAATTGCGGAAGTTGGGTTTTAAAGTTGACCTGTTCGACGTATTTCCGGGAAGACCAAATGTGGTAGGCGTCTTAAAGGGCTCGGGAAAAGGGAAATCCGTCATTCTGAATGGCCATATAGACGTAGCTGAGGCTCGATCTTCGGATAATTGGAAGTACGATCCCTTCAATCCAGTGTTGAGGGACGGAAGAATATATGGTAGAGGAACCACAGATATGAAGAGTAGCCTCGCCGGCTTCATAATGGCTTTAGACAGCATTCTTGAGGCGGGTTATGAACTTGAAGGAGACGTTATCTACGAAAGCGTTATCGGCGAAGAAAGTGGGGAGCCTGGAACACGAAGATGTATTGAAAAGGGTTACAAGGCGGATTTCGCCATTGTAGGCGAAGCATCTGAGGGTCGCCGCATTCTAGGAAGCATAGGAGCTGTTAATGCCTGTTTAGAGATCAAAAGTCCATACACACGCCACCTAGGCGCAAGAGCACGCTGCATACACGCAGGTGGACAGACGGAGGGAGCCAACTGCATAGAGAAGATGGCCTTGAGAATGATACCTGCGCTAAACGACCTCGAAAGACATTGGGCAGTATTTAAGACGCATCCTCTAATGGTACCTGGACTAGCACTCATAAACAGCTTCTACATTGAGGGTGGAGGTAACTTCGCGTTCATGCCAGATGAGTGCAAGCTATACTTCACAGTCCGCTGGTACCCCAACGATGTTGAGGAACAGGTTAAGATTGAGGTTGAAGACCAGATTCGAAGAGCTGCGGAAAGTGATCTTTGGTTGAAAAAGTATCCGCCTCACATCGAGTGGAGACCGGAGGCCTACCCCAGCTATTACCTGCCACATGACTTTGATCCAGATCATCCTGGAATGAAGATGTTAGCTCAGGCCTACAATGCTGTTACAGGCCTCAACCTCGATGTTGGTGGGAGAGGAATCATAACAGATGCAGGGTGGCTCCATAAGGCTGGGATTCCAACAGTCATATATGGGGCAGGGAAAATGTATCAAGCACACCAGATAGACGAGCATGTCGTACTAGACGACGTTCTAACGTTCACAAAAACTGTAGCAGCTTTCCTTTTAGGCTGGTGTGGCCTCAAAAAAAGCTAACTCAGATACACCGTTAAGACAGTTAGATCCTCATTCACCTTTACCTCCTCCCGAAGGCTACGTTGCTAGAGTACTGTTAGTTGAGAAACCGCAATAGGCACGATGGTCAAGGCACAGACCTATTCACAGATTCGGCGTAACTGATAGTACAGCATATGAGAAGGAGAGTGGAAAATATACATCATGGTCTCGGGTCGTCTAGTGACACTGTCGGGTGAATTATAGAAAAGAGGTATTCCGACAGGTCATCTCTGCGCATGTTATGCTCTTGGAAGCATCAGTATTATGAGCGTAGAGACTAAAATAGTAAATAGCGATACATTTACACATTTGCTTACGAAGGTATCTAGCCATCAGAGCCCTGTCCAGGATGAGACAGAAACTACATAGAAGAATAAGCAATTAAGGAAGGGAGTTCCAAGTTTCATCTAAGTTGTGTCAGCGCTAATTTTTTGAATAATAGTTTTTAAATGTCTGGAGGTCTATTGAATCGTTAGCAACGAAACAAGGCTGAGCAGATGGAAAACCTTGGAAGACGCTAGAGAAATGGTTAAGGAGATAGTTGAACCGGAAGAGTACGAATCCATGAGGGCCTTAAAAGCAGAAAGCTATGTTGCGAAGCTAACTGAGAGAGATAGGAAAAGATTTGAACTCAGCAAGCTTGAACAAAACGTGAAGAAACTTGTCAAAAAAAATATTAAGTTAAAGTGGAGCAAAGAAAACGCTGAAGTGCTAGGTAGAGCTGCTGTCGATGTGGAAGGCAAAAAGTTTTGGCTGGACAACTCTTTTGACACTAGATTTGAGAGGATGAAAGATAAGCTAGCCTTTCAACCTGCTAAAATTCTTTTCAGCGATTAAACCAAACTAGACTGGTGAATTATGATGAGTAATTCAGTGAAGACGGAACAGGAGGAAGATGCATTTATTTACGGTGAATATCTAAGAGAGCTACGAAAGATTAAGAAGCGTGCTGCGGGGTTTTCCTTGCTACCAGATTCACCTTTAAGTAAGTACCCTGAACTTGCGGAATACGTTAGGTGGTTGTACGAATATAAAAGATGTAAGGCCTTCGAGGAAGATGTCAAAAAGAAATTAAATTTATTTAAAATTCGCGGAAGGATCGTATCATCAAAGATTAGAGTTGCTACGGTGCTCTTTAAGCTGAAGCGAAGATATGAATTTACCAGTCGAAAAAATAAGTTACTTCACAGATAGAAGGAAGGCGTTTCACAATGGAAGGTGAAGGAGGGAAGTATGCCTGTGCAAGATGCAAGTCTAAATTTAATACCCAAATAGGATTGGATCAACATATGGCATTTAGGCATGGCATAGAGTTGTTATTAGAAATTCAAAGGATGGATGAGCAGGTAGGGGAGTTAAGGGAACAGCAAAAATTTTTGGAACCAATGGAGCCTATGGAATTCAAGGATATAATGAGCAAATCAGATCAAGAGAGAAAATCGTTGAAGAAACTCTTGCCGTTAACATTTAAATTCGTGAGAGGCTGTCAAAAGAAAAGAAATGCTATTAGAGCGGCTTTACAAACGATTAGACTCTAATCTCTCCTAGAAGGCTTCCACCACAGTTTCCTTGTTATGTGGAGTTATAGGTATGTTGGAAGCATTAGTATGATGAATATGGCGACTATAAGACCATAGATAGCGATTGCTTCAATGAACACAACAAATATGAAGAACCTTCCGATGATTTCAGGTCTCTCAGCTCCAGCAGCCGCTATTGATGAAGTTGCCATGGAAAGCCCAATGGCTGCCGCTACGCCTGGAGCAGCTATGGCTAGCATTGCGCTGAGAGCTATCCACATTAACTCTGGTTTACTTGACTTTGCTGCTTCCACCGCTTCCCCTGCTGCTTGAACGTAGATTGAAGCTGCGCCAACCCCAACTAAGGTAGCTACTAAAGCAACAAATAACATCACTTTCAGCTTAGCCTTCAATCGCTTCACCCGCCTGAAGACACTATTGAACTGATTAGTTAGGTATCTACAATTTAAAACTTTTTTGGCGAAGGGGTCAGATTGGATGTGGGGGTTGATGAAGCGTTAGGTATAATGCTATTCTTTCACTCGCTAAACCCAGGTGTTTTCCAGTTAGAATAGCGATTAGGTCGCGGACCTCATACCACTTAAGATAAAGGTAGGCAAGGGCCACCCCTAGGTGGAAGAATGGGTGTATAAAGATTTTTTCACATAGATTTGAGTGAAAGCGTTTAAAAGCTATTTCAAAAAGAGAGAGGTCTTCCTTAACCGCATAGGTGCTTATAAGTGGTGAGACTATATTCACATAGAATCCAGCTGTAAGCATCTTTATAGAGTCTTTTTCCGTCGGTGCAGCTACAGCTCTTTCTAACTCATCTTTCCGCATCCTGTACTGAATTGGAATCAGGTATTTCTCGATCAGTGCTTGCTGGAAGCCAAGTTTCTTCATCCTTAAAACTGTCATGATGTTTGTTGTGTCAAGAGCTATCCCTGTAAGTTTTGTGCACTCCCTATCCCGCCCTCTAAACCCGTTTAGTCTCTCCCAAACTCTCTTTGAAGCATACGCATCTATGGCAACCTCAACCTCTAATGCTTTCCTCGCAGGATCCTCAGCCTCCTCCCAAATTCTATTTATATCCCTTGCCAAAAGCTTCTCTTTGATTAGTTGAACAGCCTTTTTGAAGTCTTTGCTCTCAATAAGCGTCCTGCAGCTTGATGCATCAATCTCTCCGCAGGGGAATAGGTAGTCTACAGCTCTGCCCCAATCAACACTAAGTATAATAGATTTTAGTAAGGCAGCTATAGATCTAAGCTCCAGCGAGCGGTTGACTTCATTGAAGAAACCTATTGCTTCTCTATCTCTCAGGTTTGAGAGTATGAAGTTAAACTCAGCTTGGTAGGCTTTATTTAGGTTTTCCTCAGCTTTACCCATGCTAGATTCTCCAATCAAAAGAGGAGCTACGAATCTCTGGTACTGGCTTTTCTCAAGCCTCCTTAAGGCTGCTTGAACATTTTCAGATGTCAACATGGCGTCGTAGTCGCTTTTCACAAGCATGAAGGATTTTCTACCTCGAACCCTAGCTGTTAAGGGGCCGTAACGGTAGGTTGACCTTAACATTTCCTCTTCACCCTAGCAAACCTAACAATTCTGTCTGATAGGTGGATCAACAGGTATGTTCCGAAGGCAAATCCAAGCATGGTTGAAGAAACTACCGCTAAGCACATGTAGGCGACTGGCAGCCCAAACCTGATGGAGACGAGGAAGCTTAGGAGTAGGCTTAGGGAAACGAAGGCTGGAAGTATAAGTCCAAGAAGTAGAACCCTCAGCATCGAGTATCCTTCTATTCCAATAGGCCTCAGACACATCAGTCTCCTAAGCCTAGACAGCAACTGTAAATCTCCTTCTAATAGTGAACCCTTCGAAGGCCACCCCATCTCCCTTATAGTACTTGCTGAACCATTCGATCCAGTGAAGCCTAAGCGTGTGGGCGAAGGTTAGAATTCCCTCCAAAGCAATTATCATGAAGATTGTTACCAATATCATGGTAGGCCAAAACATAAATCCGCTTCCAAGCAGAGCTATCTCGCTGAAGATCACGTGAGCCATCCCTAAAGCAAGTATCCGCCCGTAGGAGGCTGTGTTCGATATGGACTCTATGGCTTTAGTTACAGTTTCAGAGAATGCGCCCATGAAGTCTTCCGTAAGCCTATGGAGAACCAACATTCCAACAAACGGCGCTATAATGAAGATGCCTAAAGTTTTTGGATCTAAGATAACCCTGCCGATGTTAAGCTTGTAGGTTAGGAGAAGGTAGCATATGCTCCAGTAGAACCAAATCCACGATATGGGGGCTAAACTTTCCCTAAACTCTCTGTTCAGAATCTTGTTAACGACATCCAGAATGATGCCGAAGGATATTTGGATCATGCCTACGATAATAGCTATCTCCAAAAGCTTAAGGGGGCCTGAGGGGGCTTCAGAGGGACTGAACCAAGGAGCGTGGGGTATACCTGTCAACGCCGTGTACCAGTTAGGCGTGTGCGGGTTGCTGAGGGTTGTGGGGCCGAAGAACTCTCCGTAGAGGAAGCCGAAGAGGATGGATGCCACCCCGCAGCTTACTATTAGAACCCTCCCGTCACGTAGGGGGTCAAACATCTCCCCTGAAATCCTAAACTTGTCAAAGATGGGTTTTATCAGAATCCCTCCGACTAGGAGGATAAGCCCGTGACCTATATCTCCAAACATCAACCCGAAGACTAATGGAAAGGTTACCAGCATGATGAGGGATGGATCTACCTCATGGTAGTTAGGTAGTCCAAATGCTCCAACAAGTTTTTGGTAGCAGGTTGCTATCCTCGGGTTTCTCATCAATGTCGGAGACCTATCTTCCCCTTCCTCCTCCTCTGTTATGTTCACAACCGCATCTGGGCACGCTACCTTTATCGTGTCAACAGCCTTCTGAACATCAGGTGCCTTAACCCAAACCTCAAAAACGCTTGTTTTGATTGTTTTCCTAAATTTCTTTTTCAGTTTTTCAATGCTTGTTTCTATGTCAACAACCTCTTTGTAGGCATGGATTTGAGGTGAGTTCTCAGCTATGTCCTTCAGCTTCTTCGTCAGCCTAGACGGTTCTTCTTCAAGCTCTCTTATCCTCTGCTCTAGATGCAGTGTTTCCACAGCTCTATGCAACATCTTCAGGTGTTCAAGTGGAACACTTGCAAGGAACTCTCTGCTTCTCTCAAATAGAGCCTTAATCTCAGATGTTCTTCCCTCTCCTCTTACTTCATCAACTATTTTTTTCACAGTGTGGAGGGCAAGATACTTATCGATGCCTTCAAGAATTTCAGCCTCCTTCAGAATTTCATAGGCATTCTTCGATGTTTTCTGAGTTGCCTCCTCAACGTTCGGTGAGCCTAGCTTAAGGGCATCTATAGCCCTAATTATGTCTGCGGTTTCCTCAAGTGTTGATTGAAGAGACTTGCCAAGTATAAGAAGTAAGTCTTCGCTTAGGCTCTGCCGAGTATCCTCAAAAATTCCCTGAAGCTCTTTAACGCTTGCTTTAAGTTCCCTAAGCTTTTCGATGGCTTCAATTTTTCTTTCAACAACATCTCTAACTTCATGAAGCATGTCCTCAATCTTTGACAGCCTGACCTCCGCTTCAGGCATGTGCCTCCTAATCTTCTCCTGTAGCTCAAATGTTTCTCTGATGTATTCCTTAATCTTCCTCAGCTCATCTTCATTGTTGGAAACAGACTTATCTGGAACATTCATCTTCCCAGCCATTTCTATGTAGACAAGCGTTTTTTGGAAATCCATAAGCCTACTGTGCAGTTTCCTAAGTTTATCCTTGTAAGCCAGCATCTTTCTGTCTAACCTTGCAAGGACATCCAGATTCACCTCGTATTCTGATAGGGTTTTCTTTATTCCATCATACTCTTCTCGGAATTGGTGGAGATCCCTTTCGAGAGATGCTTTTTCTTCCGCAGCCTCCTTCATCATATTTTCAACTTTAGCGTTTTCAACCTCAATTTTCCCAACTTCATCTTCTATCCTCTTCAAAATCTCTGAGGATTCTTCATCTTTAACGATGACTGGTTCTGGGTATGGGATCTCCCTAAGCTTCTTCATCATGTTGTCGATTCTGTTAGATAGTTGGAGTAGGAGTGTCTCTCTGTCAGAGCTCTCAACTTTCTGCGTTAAAGTCTTATACTTATTTTCTTTTGTCTCCGTCAGATCGATGAAGTGTGCAAAGCCAAGTTTACTTATACTTCTAATGATTCCATCTGTTTTCTCAGTGGGAACCGCTACTTCGATTCTGGCCATCCTTGTTGTACGAAGCAATCTGCCGTTTACCTGCTCACATTGGTTGTATAAAGCTTCTTGATAGAAGATGTTCCATGGGTTTTTAAAGCTATTCTGTTTTATGAAGGAAAATAACACAGAAACTTTATGGATTAAAAAATATGGAATAGATGATTTACATTATTCTTTTACTAGCTTACAGATGTCGCTTGAAGTCTCCAAAATCCTATTTATCGTTATCTCAGCTATTATGTCACAGTACTCAGCGATCTGGCGTAAACTCATAACTATTGACCTTAATCCGACAGCTAAACCAACATCACTAACCTGAGAAAGCATCCTTTCGACGAGTTTTCTCTCTGCAACATCTATGGAGTCAACTTCCTCAATAACTTGGTTCGGAAGGGTTATCTCGCGGCTGAATAGTGCTTTACCAGTTTTCTCAGAAACCTTTCTAACCATCTCGTCTAATTGGGCAATCTCCTTCAGTATTCTACTCTCAGCATTCAGTTGGTTCTTATTCTTAAAACGCAGAACCTCCTTAGCTATCTTCTCAGCACAGTCAGCCATCTCCTCAAGAGACTTCGCAACAACTCTGTTTCCAACTATGTGTAAAGGCGATTCTATACCCACCATTTTCCTTACGTTTGTATTTCTAACAGCAAGAAGAAGCTGCCTCACCACAAGCCAATAGATTCTATCAGCTTCCTCCTCCATCTGAGTTGCTTCATTTGCCAGCTCATGTCTTTGTTCAAATAAAGCTCTGGTCGCAATGGACTGCATTGATAGAGCGATCACGTGAAGTCTTCTAAGCAATCCGTCAACAGGAAACTTCGTTGGGTCTATGAAGCTTTGGATGGTGACCTGCTTCAGGTCTTGTTCAACAATCCCGATGCCTGTAAGTGATTGAGTTGTACGGCGAATCTCCTCAAGGTGGTTTGGCTGAATCTCACCTTTTGAGGTAACTTTCATCAGGTCGTAGCCTATTATGTAGCTTCCTGTTATCATCCTAGTTAGCATCCCAGATATTTGGCATAGGTCAGCATTTATGATGCACTTAACCGTCTGCTCCTTCTCTTGGCTAAGACTTGTAATCAGCCTGAGGGATCCGTCTTCCTCCCTTCTGAAGGCTACCGAGTCGCCCTTCTTCAAGCCAGCCTCCATAACCCACTTCCTGGGAAGAGATACCACTAAAGTGGAGTATCCTACTTTTTGTACTCTTCTTGTTTCCATCTAAAGCCCTCTTTTGATTGACATTTATACTGTATAGAAAATATAGCTATATATACACATCTGGTCAATGGTAAATATTAAGTGAGCATAGGAGGTAAGTCTTTAAAGTCTATATTAATCTCACAATATTCTATGGAGAATTTTCAAATCTTTATGAGTAAAAGAAGAAGACGAAGGTAACGCCAGCATGATTCAAGCTGAAGCCTTCGCCCCAGGCCACATCACAGGCTTCTTCAAAATCCAAGAGGAAGAGGGGGACCCATTGTTGAAAGGTTCGCTTGGGGCAGGTGTCTCAACTTCGCTTGGAGTTACTACTAAGCTGGAGATTGAGAGATCACCTAAAACCCTTGTCGAGGTTAAAATCAACGGCAAGCCTAGTGAAGCCGTAGTTTCAACAAGGGTTGTCTCAATATTCCTAGAAAGGATGGGTGAAAGCCACAGAGTTCTAATCGAACATGAAGCTAAAGTACCCATTGGATGCGGGTTTGGCTCAAGCGGCGCTGGTGCCCTAAGCCTCGCATATGCCTTAAACGAGGCTCTAAACCTTAACCTGCCCAAAGTTGAAGCATCTCAAGTAGCCCACATAGCTGAAGTCAGCTGTGGAACTGGCCTAGGAACCGTTATTGCTGAGGTGCATGGCGGAGTTGAGGCGAGAGTTACTGCAGGAGCACCAGGTATTGGTCAGGTGAAGCCAATACCGGTTGATAACCATTATTTGGTGGCGTGTCTAAGTTTCGGCCCAATGTCAACAAAAGATGTTTTGACAGATCCTAATGCTTGCCTTAGAATAAATGCGGCTGGTGGAAAGCTTGTTGATGAGCTTTTGGCGCATCCAAGCGTAGAGAGGCTTATGGCATTATCCAGAGGTTTTGCGGAAGAAGTTGGCTTGATTTCTGAAAGGGTTAGGAGAGTTTTAGGTGAAGCTGACAAAAGAGGTTTCACTCTAAGCATGATGATGATTGGTGATGGCGTTTTCACTATTGTTCCTGCAGATGCGGTGGACCAGCTGCTTGAAATTTTCAATAGTTACGCCTCTCAGGCTGGGAGCGTAATAATTTCGGAAATAGACTTTAAGGGAGCGAGGGTTCTATCATGATGGAGGTTCCGTCGAGGCATCCTAGGGCTGGATCCCTAAGGATAAGGAAGAGGCTTATCAAACATCTTGATAAGGGTGTTGTGGCGAAGGCTGGTTTGATCGCTCATGGTAGAGGGGAAGCCTTCGACTACATACTTGGTGAGAAGACGAATCCCCCAGCTTTGAAGGCCATCAAGGCAGCTGCAGCAACCATGCTTCTAGCTAGAAAACCAGTGATCTCCGTGAATGGTAACGCTGCAGCGCTTGCTGCTGAAGAGATCGTTAAACTATCAAGGGTCACGAACGCTAAGATAGAGGTAAACCTATTCTATAGGTCTTTGAGAAGGGAGCTTGCTATTAAGAGGATTCTTACTAAAGCTGGCGCAGACGTTATCTTAGGCGTAGGGAAAGACGCCTCAGCTCAGATACCTGAAATCTACAGCGAAAGGAGAAGAGTGGATCCTAGGGGGATTCTAAACGCCGACGTCATCTTAGTTCCACTTGAGGATGGAGATAGAACAGAGGGTCTCAGGAAGATTGGTAAGAAGGTTATATCGATAGACTTAAACCCATTCTCGCGTACCGCTCAAAAATCATCGATCACAATAGTTGACAACATTGTTAGAGCCATACCTCTACTCATTGAAGAGGTTGGCAGATTGAAAGTTTTGGGTAGAAGTAAACTTAAGGAAATAGTCTTAGGCTACAACAACCGAGAAGTTTTGGGAGAAGCAATCCGATTAATTAACCAGCGCTTAATGGAAGCGTCGACGAAAGTTGTAGTTCCACTCATTTTTGAGAGATGAGATCTGGGACGAACAGTCTAGTGGAGGCATGTTATGCCATCCCGTAAACCTGTACTTCAGGTTGCCTTAGACTTCACTGACATGCATAGAGCCCTACAGATTGCGAAGGAAGCTTTAGCTGGAGGCGTTGACTGGGTTGAAGCTGGGACACCGTTAATCAAAAGCGAGGGGCTTGACGCAATTCGAAAATTGAGGAAGATGTTTTCTGGAACCGTCATCGCAGACATGAAAACGATGGATACAGGTTCTGTTGAGGTTGAGGCTGCTGCGAAGGCAGGTGCAAATGTTGTCATTATCCTTGCCAGTGCAGATGACAGCACAATCCGTGAGGCTGTTGAAGCTGGAAAACGCTACGGGGCGAAAATAATGGTTGACCTAATAAACGTGGATGATATGGTAGCTAGGTCAGTTGAGCTTGAGAAGCTTGGGGTTGACTACCTCTGTGTCCATGTTGGAATTGACCAGCAGATGCGGGGGATCAAGCCTCTGGAAGTGTTGAAGGCTGTTGCTGAGGTTGTGCGCATACCTGTTGCTGTCGCGGGGGGAATCAACAGTGAGTCAGCTGCAAAAGCTGTGGAGTTAGGAGCTGACATCGTAATTGTAGGTGGAGCAATAACAAAGGCGGAAAACGCTGAGGAGGCAGCCAAAATTATTAAGGAGGCCATGCTGACCCGTAAGCCGGTTGTAACAAAGTTGTATAAGAAGTACGGTGAGGAGGAGCTTTACGAGGTTTTCATGAAGGTTTCAACCCCAAACATTTCAGATGCGCTTCAGAGGAAGGGGGAGATGCTTGGTATCAAGCCCATCACAGGTGGAGTTAAGGCTGTTGGGAAAGCAGTGACTGTGAGGACTTACCCAGGTGACTGGGCGAAACCTGTTGAGGCTGTTGATGTAGCTGACTCCAGCAACGTAATTGTAGTTGATGCTGAAGGTGTTGATGTTGCATGTTGGGGTGAGCTTGCAACATGGAGCTGTGTGGAGAAAAGGGTTAGAGGCGTTGTTGTAGACGGCGCCGTAAGAGACGTTGATGAGATTAGGGCACTTAAGTTTCCAGCCTTCGCTAGACATGTGAACCCAACAGCAGGCGACCCGAAAGGCTTCGGAGAGATAAACGTGGAGATTAAATGTGGAGGAGTAAGGGTTCAACCTAACGACTGGATTGTGGCAGATGACAACGGCGTTATGGTTATTCCGCAGGACATCGCGGTTGAAATCGCAAATAGGGCTGTTGACGTGCTTGAGAAGGAAAACAGGATTAGGGAGGAAATAAAGAGGGGAAGCACCCTATCCAAGGTTCTGCGGCTGAAGAAGTGGGAAAAGGTTGTAGGGTGATCTGTTGAAGATAGCTGTCATGGGAGCAGGAGCCATAGGCAGCCTTATAGGCGGTTTTCTAGCAAGATCAGGGTTTGATGTAACACTTATAGGACGTAAAAAACATGTTGAAGCTATTAGGAAGAATGGGCTTACCATTAAAGGTGTTTCAGGAAATTTTAGAATGAATGTTAAATCCACAGCTAGGGTGGATAGCTTAAACGATGTTTTCGACCTAGTTATCTTAACTGTGAAGGCCTACGACACGAAGAAGGCTGTTGCCGAGTGCAAACCACTATTCGGCTACGGAACAATTCTTCTATGTCTTCAAAACGGCTTAGGCGTAGAAGATGAGGCTTCAGGGATAGTTGCCAAGGAAAGGGTGCTACGTGGGATAACCAACAACGGAGCGCAGCTGGAAAAGCCAAGCGTCGTCCTACACACTGGTGTGGGAGAAACAGTTTTAGGTAAACCCAATAAAGATGGAAGCTCAGATGCTGAAAGGGTTGCAGGTATTTTTGATGAAGCAGGCTTAAAGGTGAAGGTTGCCTCCAACATCCATGGGGCAGTTTGGGTTAAAGCTTTGGTTAACGTTGGCATAAACCCGTTTGGTGCGCTCACAAAGATGAGGAATGGTGAGTTGCTGACAACTGTGGAGTTGAAGAACCTTATGGCTGAGACAGTTATGGAGGGCGTTAGAGTTGCTGGTAGGCTTGGTGTGAAGCTTGATGAAGCTGATCCTGTTTCAGTCATGTTTAGAACTGCTGAAGCAACAGCTGAAAACAGGAACTCGATGCTGCAGGACATTGAGAGGGGGAAACGAACAGAGATAGATTACATAAACGGGGCCATAGCTAGGCTTGGCTTTAAGGTTGGTGTGCAAACACCGCTGAACAGCCTACTAACCTACCTCATCAAGGGTTTAGAGAAAGCTGGAGGCGCTCCATACCTATGAGTAGACATCCGTCGAAGGACGTCATTGGAAGCTTAGGGGAAGAGCTGAAGGGTAAGAGGATTGTTCTATGCGTCACGGGAAGCTTATCAGCGTACAGATGCCCAGATGTTGCCCGCAGCCTGATGAAACATGGAGCTGAAGTTTTCGCTGTGATGTCTGATATGGCTCAGAAGATTATTCACCCTTACCTTATGGAGTGTGTAACCGGAAATCCTGTTGTAACAGAGCTGACAGGCGGAATTGAGCATGTTGATTTGGGAGGGGGAGGCCTAGAAAAAACAGATCTGGTCATTATTGCTCCAGCAACAGCAAACATAATAGGTAAGATTGCATGTGGAGTAGGCGACACAGCGGTTACTTCAACTGCTATAGTTGCAGTTGGCGCTGGAACACCAATCCTAGTGGTTCCGGCGATGCATGGTTCCATGTATCAGAACCCGGTTGTGGCTGAGAACATTAGGAAGCTTAAGGCTCTTGGGTTGGAGTTTGTTGGGCCTAAGGTTGAGGAGGGTAGGGCGAAGTTTGCTGAGGTTGAGGAGGTTGTTGAAGCCGCCGTAAGAAGGCTTACTGGAAATGATATGTCTGGGTTGAATGTTCTGGTTTCAGCTGGATCGACAATCGAGTACATAGATCCAATCCGCGTATTGACGAACAGAAGCTCAGGGAAGATGGGTGTAGCAATGGCTAGGGAGGCTTGGAGGAGAGGAGCCAACGTAACCTTGGTCTGCGGTTTCGGAACAGCGAAGCCTGAAGGCTTAAGGGTTATGGAAGCTGAAACAACCCAGCAGATGCAGGAAGCTGTTCTAGTAGAGCTTAGGTCAACTAACTACCACGTTTTCGTGGCCGCAGCGGCTGCTGCAGACTACTCACCTGAGAAGAAATACAGCTACAAGATACCGACCGACAGAACACCTGAGCTAACACTGAAGTTGAAGCCAACTAAGAAAATAGTTCAGGAAGCAAAGAAATTAAGCCCTAAAACATTTGTGGTTGCATTTAGGGCTGAGCATGGGGTTTCCGACGAGAAGCTTATTAAAAGCGCCTATGACCACCTGAAGCTGCTTGAGGCAGACCTAATAGTTGCAAACGACGTTGGCAGGCAGGGATGCGGGTTCAGAGTTGATACAAACGAGGTTTTCATCATCGATAAAAGCGGGGAAGCTGTACATGTTCCGCAAACTTCGAAGCAGGTGGTTGCGGCAAAGGTTTTCGACAGGGTTTTGAAGCTGCTCAGCAAACGAGATTGAAAGTGCTTAATACTTGTAGATGCTGTCCAGTCTACCAAATAAGAATAGGAAAAAGGGCCTCGCAATTATCTGGCTTTATTGCTTAGCAGCAATAAGCGATATTCTGTATATGTGAATTCTAACGGTTCTATCCCTATAATAATAGACCTTCGTGTACTCCGCGAGGTATGCTATTGACACCCCTTGGTCGGTTAAGTCAACCCTATCCTTCCCGCTCGATAGCTCTGGGAAGAGCCACCATAAACCCGAGTGGGAAACGTTCTGCCAAACTATATAACGGACATCGTTTTTCAGATACCACTCCTTCAGCTTTTCCTTACTCCAGCCCGAGGCGTACCAGTAGATCGACTCGCTCGGATAGAATTTAGTTGGCTCGATCCTGCTATAATAGATGACTGTAGGGCTGTCAGAAATCACACCTCCACCATTGTACAAAGCGGCGAGAGCCAGACCTGTTTCCATCGCGGGCTTGCCAATATAGGTCTTGACCGGGAATATCCAGTGATCCCCGAGAGGCAGTATTATCACTGTCAATAGGAAAGCTGCGAAGATCACTTTTTTAGCATACGAACCCCTCAGCTTCACTCCTCCTAGAATCGAAGCGAGTAGCATCGATGTTAACGGAAATAGGTATATCAGATACTTCGGTTCAGGAAGCGATCCCCCCAAGAAAACTTGGATGCTGACGTACCCCATGAACGCCAATTCCAACATCGCAACAGTTCTTATTTCGGTCTTCTTCTTCAAAAGACCTATGGCGAGACCTATTGGCAAAAGCCAAGAAGTCATCCTAAGAGCCAGCATAAGAAAATCCATTAGTCCTGAGGGATTCATCATCCTCGTCTTATAGAAGTATCGTACGTCCCATTCTATCATTTTAGCCTGCATCTTAAACCATGCTAACGGATCGTTCGTGTTAACGTAACTCCAGAAGCACCAACCTGCTGTGACGACGCCTGCGCAACAAATCAAGAGAGTTAGCCACCTAATCCCGAATTTGCGCTGGATAAACGCGGTGATGAGCAATAACGCTGCGAAGAACAAGGCCTCATACCTAGTTAGCATTGCCAATATAACAACCGCGATGAAGCCGATAGGCTTCTTCCGAAAATAATGGTAAATGGCCAGAACTACGAGGAAACAGGAGAGAGTTTCAGTCAACGCGAACGTATTCAGGTTCATGAACCATGGTTGCAAAGCCAAGGCTGAAGCTGCGGCGATCCCCAATATTTCCCCATCATATAACTGCTTCATTATCTTATACGCGACAACGCAAGTCAGAGATCCGAGAATCAGGTTTACTGCATGAGGCACTGTTAAGTCGTAGATTCCTGTTAGATTCATGAAAAATGCGTTTATGTAATGGTACAATGGTAGCCAAACTATTTTCATGGCCGGTTTGAAACTAGTGTATACATAGCTATTTGTAGCCGTCAAGTAACTAACCAACCAATGATGGTAGCTATCCCCGTAGTAGTCGATACCTCTATTCGCCATATGCCATAGTCGAAGTACAAGGGCCGAACCAAAGATCGCTATCGAAACGATATTCTCTCTTAATCCCATGGCATTGAGCGAGCCCGCCAACAATTTCAGCTCATTCAATTGGTCTTTAACTCTCTTGCTGGTCATACGCATCTCCGCTTTACTTCAACAATCCTTTAATGCACTTGATGACGAGGCTCAACCCAGTAGGCTCCTCTACTGTAACAATTTTCAAACCTGCCCCTTCCAGCTGAGTCTTCATCTCATTTATTGAGAATAGAGCCACTCTCACGCCGTGAGATAAGTGGTAGAGTTTGTAAAGAACTCCGAGCAGGGAACGTTTGGGTATCAGAAAAACAATGCAACCATCTTCCTTTAGATGTGAACACAGATTCCCCATCACCTTCAGGCGATCCTCACAGAACTCCAGAACACCAGCGCACAGAATCTTGTCGAATTTAGTCTTCAACTTCAATGACCCCAAATCGCCTACCTCAGCGTCTATTCCGCTAGCCCTCGCGATCTCAACCATTCTCTTTGAAATATCTACACCTAAAACGCTTGCGCCAAGCCCCTTCATGAGGGTGGAATAGAAGCCTGACCCACACCCCGCATCCAATACCAAGTCATTCCTACTAGGCGAGAGCATTCTTAGAATACTTTCCTTCTCTCTCCTCTTCACCAATCCTAGGATGCCTGATGAGGTCATGCTGGAATACTTATCCGCGATCCTGTCGAAATATACCTCGGCTTTCACGCACAGCATTAGCTTTGGCCTCAGGAGATTATAGCCGTCGTCCCTCCTGATACATCATGGTTTGGAGAATATTTTTAAGCTTTGTTTGGAGATTTATTCCCACTTCAAACCGAAGTTTTCGCCTCACTCTCTATAGAAGGTTAAGGTTATGATTGGAACAGAAAAAATCCTCTGTCTTACCGTAGATCTTGAAGAGTGCACTCTCCCTCAAGAATTCGGAGGACAACCGCTCCCTGAGGAAGAGTCTATACGGCTTTCGACACAAGGAGCGCATCGATTGCTAGATATAATCAGATCTGCGAACGTTAAGGCCACTTTCTTCATCACAGGCTTCCTTGCCTCGAGATGTCCAGAGTTAGTGAGGGAGATAACCGATCTGGGAAATGAGGTGGCGAACCATGACTTGAAGCATTATCCTCCAAATGCAGGAATATGCGCGGATAAACTGAGAAGTCTTCAGGAAAGCGAGACCATCATAAAGCAGGCGACAGGGGAAAGGCCCCTTGGATTTAGGGCGCCTTTTCTGAATATAGGGCAGAATGTGATTGAGGCCCTTAAACGGCTGAGCTACGTATACGATAGTTCTGTTCTCCCGACCTATGTTCCTGGGAGATACAATAGATTGAGGATGAAACCTGCTCCCTTTTTATGGGGTTCTGAGGGCTCAAGGCAATTGATCGAGATACCGATTTCAGTAACCCCCCTCCTTAGAGTTCCAGTCGGATGGTGGTGGTTCCGCAAAAATTTCGGGCAGCGGATCTGCGAAATGGGCTTCGAGGCCATATGGAAACGGAATCTTCCAGTCGTTTGCCACCTACATTCATGGGAGCCTAGTTGATTTACCCGAAATGCCGCGTGTTCCAATCCACATCCAACTCAATTGCGGGGCCAAATCGAGCGCTCAGATAAGGGAGATAATTGCCTACGGAAAGAGGGCCAACTCCAGATTCGTCACCATGATCGACTTGGCCGAGAGATTATTATCGAGAATGCGAAACGGGCGCTAAGGGTTAATTGGCTAATAAGCATATAGTCCAAATTATCAGAGAAATCGCTGCTTCATCTATCCTGATGGCTACATAAGAGTATTCGCGGTTTTTCACCATAGCAATATGTGCAGGATCGATTGCCCTAAAGTAATAAAACATCTTATCTTTAAACCACACCCCTAGATCCGCGAAAGCTAGATTATCATTTAAGATGCATCATTCAGAAAGCAATGCCAACGAAAACCTTTAATCATTCAAACACGCAACAGAACCAAGTTTCTTAGCTTAAACTTCCTGAAGAGGCTGATTAAGATCCCTAACGTGTTTCTGACAGGTAAACCTAGCGTTGGAAAAACAAGTGTCCTGCTGAGGGCTGCGAAGGTTTTGCAGGATAAAGGATACGTTGTCGGGGGAATGATTACAAAAGACGTTAGGAAGGAAGGTGTGCGAGTAGGTTTTGAAATAGTTAACCTCACTGAGGGCAGGAAGGGTTGGCTTGCCCACATAAGCCTTGTTGAGGGGGCCTCAAATTGGTAAGTATAGGGTGAACCTAGATGACTTGAGGGAGATTGGGGTTACGGCAATAAATTCAGCTTTAGAGAACCCTGAAGTGAACTTCGTGGTGGTTGATGAGGTTGGGCCTATGGAGCTTATGAGCTGGGATTTCAAAGATGTTGTTACTAGGGCAATTGATTCCCAGAAGCCTATTATCGGAACCATCCACTTCCGGGCACATGACCCACTCATAAACCAGATAAGAAGAAAGAGGGAAGTGAAAATTTTGGAGGTAACGTGGGAGAATAGATCTTATCTCCACAAGGTTGCTGTTGACATGTTGCTGAAAAACCTTAAAGCAAGCTCAGAATCCTTAAAATCCGAGGCAGAGTGAATTAAGCTCCTCAGTTGCTGGGAATCTTGGAGGGATAAAGCTTCACCGTCCTTATCTGCGGCGTTGACGATGCTGGCAGAGGCCCAGCCGTAGGTCCACTCATAGTTGCGGGAGTTATGGTTGATGAAGCGGGAAACCGGGAGCTTACGTCTGCTGGTGTCAGAGACTCTAAGCTTCTTAAGCCAGCTAGGAGGGAGATTCTGGCTGAGAAGATTAAGACGATAGCGAAAAATTACACCTACGTTGAGCTACCTCCAGCTGAGATAGATAAAGTTGTGATCGAAGGAAAAAAGCTTCATAGACTGAATCTACTTGAAGCAAAATCTATGGCTGAGGTTATTTCTAGGCTTAAGCCTGAAGTTGCCTATGTTGACGCCTCAGACGTGGTGGCTGAAAGGTTCGGTGCACAGATAGCTGAGCACCTCCCCTTCAAAATAAAAATCGTCTCAGAGCACAAAGCTGACAAAAATTATCCAGTTGTTTCAGCAGCCTCAATACTAGCAAAGTCTCGTAGGGAGGAAGTTGTTAGACAGCTACGAGAGCAGTATGGAGACTTCGGAAGCGGCTACCCCACAGACCAGAGAACAATAAGGTTTCTGGAGAGCTGGATCAAAAATAATAAAGATTGGCCTCCCATAGTTAGAAAGTCTTGGAAAACAATAAGAGAAATCGAAAAAACGCATCTTCAAAAACAACTCTAAATTCTGGTGCTTGGGGAACCGAAACCTATAACAACCAAAGAGTGAAAATTCCTAATTAACTCACCTATATGAGGCCTATAAAGATAGGTTGTCCTACCCTGCTTCCTAAACTCATCGAAATCCATGTTGACAACGCCAATCAACTTACCTGCAACAAACTCCTCAACACTGCTTCCTGAAACCGTGAATGTGCTTTTACCTAAATCCATCCTCCTAAAGAATACGAAAGGCAACCTAAGCTCATCATGAAGCTCCTTAGGAACAAGGTTTTGGAGATGCTCCAGCTCTCGCTTCCTCATAACTATTCTACTTCCATCCACCGCCTCAACTGAAGGCTCCTTCTCCAAAAGAAGCTTCCTAAGCGTCCTCCTCTCCTTGGGCAGGTGTGTGTTAAGCCTCTTGATATCCTCCTTCAACCATGAGTCTAAGACCCTGTCAATGGTTCTTTCAGCCATATTCTCCTACCCAGACCTATAAGTTGCTGTTACCATAACGTGATCTTTCTCGAATGGATCAAGCCTAACAACCTCATGAACCTTGAAGCCAAATTTCCTCAATAGGTCAACCTCCCTCCTAAAAACTTTCGAGGGCTCCTCAGTCACATCGATGCTCCTAGCCTTAACAGCAAGCATTACGCCTTCACCATGCTTCAAATAAACCTCAGCGTTGTCAGCAAGAATCTTAGCCTGCTCCGGTTGAGCTATATCGCAGTAAATTGAATCCACAGCAGCAACAGCAGATCTATATCTCCCTGGGAAGCGTGCATCAGCTAGGATTGGGATGGTGTTAACTCTGCAGCTGCAAACATGGTTGACAAGCTCCCTCATAACTCTTGCAGCGAACTCAACACAGTATACCAAGCCCTTCTCGCCAACAATGTCGCTTACGTGGCTCACGGTTGTTCCACTTGCAGCTCCAAGGTATAGAACCTTAGCCTCAGGTTTTATTGGAACAAACTTTGTTTTCCTAAGTATAGCCGCGGCGAGCTTGCTTCTGTAGGGGTCCCAAACCCGGTACTCTACGCCTTCAAAGGCAACTATCCTTTCGCCGTAGACGCTTCCAGAAGCAAGACTTCTTGTTGCAAGCCTTTCAACCCCATCATCAAGCTTAACCCAGAATACGTTTTGAAGCCTCTCATGGGGCCTAACCTCAACCTCTTCTACCCCTAACATGCTTCGCACTCACAGAAGGCTTCTTATACTTCTCTCTAACCTCAGCTATCCTCCTCTCAACATGCTGCTTAAGAGTTTCCCCAGCAAACTTGCCTCCGAAGGCATCTAGCCTCGCAGCTATAGCAAGCCTGCCTGAAAGTGTTCTGGCAATCTTACCTCTCTGCCACTTAGGCGATTGGTGGATAGGTGCATACTGAAATATTATGCCGTGCTTAGGAGGGTTTGTCCCAGTTCTAAGCGACCTGAACAAAGCCTTCTCAGCCCCCAAAACCTGTATGGTACTAGCAGGCATCTTAGCGAGGTTTTCAACACTGCCGGCGATTGATACAAGTCTAGCTGCGAGGACAGGTCCAAGGATGGCGGTTGTGTTGGGAGCAGCTTCCTCCATGGTTGCCTTAACATATTCCTCCATTTTCTCTCTGAGCTTAAAAAGCGTGAGAGTGCCTTCGCATAGTTCACGCAGATACTGAAGATCTTCATTCTTAACCTCTGCTCCCATAGACCTCTTTGCAGCTTCAGCTATAGTCTTAGCCTTCTCCAGCGGTATGTCCGCCTCCTCAAGTTTCTTCAACTCGAATTTTGATCTGTGGCTTAACATTGAAACAAGCCTTGTGTAGGTGTCATGCTTGTCCACAAGCCTATCAAGCTCAGGAAAGTGGAGGCCATACCACTCACGTATTCGCCCAGCAAAGAGATTCAGCGTCTTGTCAAGGTCGTCGATAGCTCTAACTGCCTGCACGGCATGTAGGTCACGTTTCGCAGCAGCCGCGGAAACCGCAACCTTAGCCATCTGCATCGTAACATCGTGCAGAAAGCTCCTGAACTCCATAGAGTCCTTCACAGCATCGAACTCAACAGCATAGGATTCAATTTTCTGCCTAAACTTCTCAAAAACCTCAGATGGGACTTCAACCTCAACACTAAACTTAAGCTCCCTCTCCACAGACTTCGCTAAGGCATCGTTTTCGAAAACAAACTTCTTGTAGCCGCCTTTCCTCAAAGCCTTCAGAACTATTTTGACTTCGCCTATCACCAAACCAGTTTGAACCTTACTAAGCTTCCAGGCAACATCCTCAGGATTCAAGGTGAAAAGAGCCTTTTCAACAACTCTTCCCTTGGCGTTTAAGCCAAAGACTCCTAGAGGACACTCAACAACATACGCCTTCATTTTTCCAATCCCATGGCAGTTAAACCTAAAGGGCTCTCTACAAACATTAATGTTTTATCCATAGGATAAAAGCTTACTTTTAATGGTGAACTGTATGAAGATGGAGACGCCTACGGTTTTTGCCGGTCTGAGGTTGAGGAACCCCACAATTCTGGCTTCAGGGATACTTGGCTTATCAGGCGAATTTATAGGTAGGCTGGTTGAGGCTGGAGTTGGCGCTGTGACCACGAAGTCTTCTGATGTGAGAGGTAGGGAGGGTTATCCGAACCCTACTGTAGTTGAGGTTCCATGTGGGATGCTTAATGCTCTGGGCCTTCCGAATCCAGGGGTTGGATTGATGAAGAGGGAGATTATGGAAGCTAAGAGGTTCGGTATCCCTGTGGTTGGAAGTGTTTTCGGATACAGTGATGAGGAGTATGTTGAGGCCGCGTCAACTGTTGAGGAGGCTGGGGCTGATGCTGTTGAACTTAATGTTTCATGCCCACATGTTAAGGAGGTTGGTGAGATAGGGCAGAACCCTAGGCTTTTGGCTGGTGTTGTTAGGGCTGTTAAGTCTGCTGTTAGAAAGCCAGTTTTAGTGAAGCTTTCTCCGAATGTTGCTGACATTGCTGCCGTGGGGAAGGTTGCTGAGGAGGCTGGGGCTGATGGGCTTGTTGCGATTAACACGGTGAAAGCTATGGCTATAGATGTGGATGTGGCGAAACCGGTTTTGGCAGCTGGATTCGGAGGGCTATCTGGGCCTGCGGTTAAGCCTATTGCTGTTAGGTGCGTGTATGAGCTTTATGAAGCTGTGAATATACCTATAGCCGGAGTTGGCGGAATCGTCAGCTGGCAGGATGCTGTTGAATTCATCCTCGCAGGCGCAAGAGCTGTTGAGGTTGGAACAGGTGTGCTTTACAGGGATCTATCAGTATTCAGTGAGATAAACGAAGGTATCAGGAAATACATGGAGGATAAGGGCTACAGAAGCCTAGATGAGTTTGTTGGTTTAGCGCATAGGAAATAGCTTTCTAGCTTTCACCATCTTTTCCAGATTAATCCGTCCATGTACTCATTCAAAGACCTTATGGTAAGCTTTCCACCTGCAGTTTTGCTTATGGCCCTAACAAGGGCTGTGGCAAGCTCAAGTGTTGTGACAACTGGGATGTTGAATTCAACAGCAAGTCTACGGATAACATATTCATCTTCACGTATGTTCGTGTACTCCTCCGTGCCATCTATGGCTGGTATGTTGATCACAAGCTGTATCTTGCGGTTGAGAAGGTGGTCAAGTATGTTAGGGTGCTTATCAGTCTCCCTAACCTTGTAGAGAACTGTAACGTCACTAAGCCCACTAGCCTTAAGAGCTTCAGCAGTATGCTCAGTCGCATAGATTTTGAATCCCAGCTTCCTCAAGGCTTTAGCTAAGGGCATAGTCCTATGCTGAAGCTCTCTTCCTCCAACAGTTATTAGGACAGCGCCGCCCTCCATTGGAACGTTGAACTCAGCAGCCTGCAAAGCTTTGATAAGCGCATCGTAGAAGCTTTCGCCTAAAGATGCAGCTTCACCGGTGCTAAGCATCTCAACACCTAGAACCGGGTCTGCTCCGCTTAGCCGCATAAAGCTGAACTGTGGAACCTTAACGCCTACATGCGGTATTGGGGGAAGCTGTGTTACCCCAAGCTCCCTGAAGCTTTTACCAAGCATGGCAGCTGTAGCTAAGTCAATTAGGTTTACACCTCTGGTTTTACTCACAAAGGGAAGCGATCTTGAGGCTCTTAGGTTGCATTCAATAACGTATACGACGCCGTCTTTAACAAGGTATTGGATGTTGAATGGGCCTTTGATCTCCAAGCTCTTCGCAATCTTGTTTGTGTAATCCTCAATAGTCTTAACCATCTTAGGATTCAGGTCCTGTGTTGGGACGCTGAAGGTTGCGTCGCCGCTGTGTACACCAGCCCTCTCAACATGCTCGATAACTGCGCCTACGATCACGTCTTTCCCATCAGAAATACCATCAACCTCAACCTCCCTAGCGCCCTGGATGAACTTTGAAATCACCACAGGATGATCCTTGGAAACCTTGGCTGCAAGCTCCAAGTAGTCTTTAAGTTCACTTTCGGCATATGCAACCCTCATCGCTGAACCTGAGAGAACATAGCTTGGTCTAACTAGAACCGGGTAGCCTATTCCACTTGCAAACTTCTCAGCATCACTTATTGTTGTTAGTTTGCTCCACTTCGGCTGTGGGATTCCAAGATTATCCAGCAAAGTTGAGAACTTAGATCGATCCTCAGCGCGATCTATACTTTCAGCTGATGTGCCAAGTATATTAACGCCATGTTTAGACAGAGACATAGCGATGCTATTCGGTATTTGCCCCCCCACACTGACAACAACTCCCAAAGGTTTTTCCTTCTCGTAGATGTCCAGAATCCTCTCCAGAGTAAGCTCCTCAAAGTAAAGCTTATCCGTAACATCGAAGTCTGTTGAAACAGTTTCCGGATTATAGTTGATCATTATAGATTCATCCACACCGTAACGCTTGGCAGACCACACGGTGTTAACAGCACACCAATCAAACTCAACACTTGAACCTATCCTGAAAACCCCTGAGCCTAGAACAATGATTTTACTCTTCCCGCCGTTGAACTCAATGTCGTCTTCCTGCCCGCCGTAGGTTAGATACAGGTAATTCGTCTTGGAAGCCCACTCAGCAGCCACCGTATCCACCTGCTTAACAACCGGCGTAATCCCCAGCTTCTTTCTAAAGTTTCTAATGGAAGCTTCATCCCAGTTGAGGTAGTTAGCTATCTGGGTATCTGAAAAACCTAGAGCCTTAGCCTCCCTAATGGTTTCCGCAGCCCCATCATCCTTAAGCGTTAAAGATCGAAGCTTATTCTCCATCTGAATAATATCGTCAATCTTGTAGAGGAACCATGGGTCAACACCTGATAGCTTATAAATCTCTTCGACTGAGATACCTATCTTTAAAGCCTTAACAATTTTGAAGAGTCTTTCATCAGTTGGGTTAGCTAAAACCCGCTTAATGTCCTCAATGCCTTCAGCCTCATCATCCTCAGGGTTACCTACTAAGCCAACTTTACCGATATCAAGCATCCTAACAGACTTCTGCAAAGCCTCCTCGAAACTCCTGCCAATTGCCATAACCTCCCCCACAGACTTCATTTGAGGACCAATATTCCTATCCACGTTCCTGAACTTCTGTAGATCCCACCTGGGAAACTTGATTACAACGTAGTCTACGGTTGGCTCAAAACATGTTGTTGTAGTTCCAGTAACCTTGTTGATCAGCTCCGTGAGTAGGTAGCCTATTGCAAGCTTCGCAGCGATGTAAGCTAGCGGATACCCGGTAGCCTTACTTGCTAGAGCTGAACTCCTAGACATTCTCGTATTAACTTCAATGCATCTGTATTCAAGGCTTCTGGGATGCAGGGCCCACTGAATATTACATTCCCCAACAACCCCAATGCCCTGTATAACCTTTATTGATGCTGAACGAAGCATTTGGTACTCATTTCGGTTCAGCGTTTGAGCTGGAGCTATAACTATGGAGTCACCTGTGTGGACACCCATGGGGTCCAGGTTCTCCATGCTGCATGTTGTTAGGCAGTTGTTAGCATAGTCACGCATCACCTCAAACTCAATTTCCTTCCAGTGGCCGATGTATTCCTCAATTAAAACCTGATTAATCATACTTTGAGCTAGGGATCTCTCCACCATGCTCTTAAGTTCATCCTCACTGAATGCTGTGCCTGAACCTCTGCCTCCTAAAGCGTATGATACACGTACTATGACGGGATATCCCACTTCCCTACCAGCCTCAACAGCCTCCTGCATTGAGAAGGCAGATTTGCTTTTAGGTATCGGTATCCCTATGCGAAGCATTGCCTGCCTGAAAAGCTCTCTATTGTCAGCTTCCTCAATAGTTTTGATAGGTGTGCCTAGAACCTTAATGCCATACTTGTCCAGTATCCCCATTTTTGAGAGTTGAACACCGCAGTTCAGTGCTGTTTGGCCACCGAAACTTAGAAGGATGCCGTCAGGCCTCTCCCTCTCAATAACCTCCTTAATGTATTGCGGTAAAACAGGAAGGAGGTAAACTTTCCCTGCTAGACGTGGGTCTGTTTGAATGGTAGCTATGTTAGGGTTAACCAGAACTGTTTCTATGCCTTCCTCCCTTAAGGCTTTAAGACACTGGCTTCCTGAGTAGTCGAATTCCCCTGCCTCACCGATTTTGATAGCTCCACTACCTAGAACAAGAGCTTTGCTAATCCACTCAAACTTTGGCATTTGCACACCATTCAGGATTTTAGGCATTAGTAGGAGTCAACTAAGGATTTAAGTTTACCCTCAGCCTCAGCAAGCCTCATCCTCTCAGTCTTAAGCCACTTCTCAGAGTCCGCCAGCAAACGTTTCTCCCTAGACTTAATCATCCTCTGAACCTCCTTGGGTGAAGGCCCACCTAAAACCCTATGGGATTGAATGAATTTAGCCGGATTAATGGATGCTTGAATTTCTCCAAGCCCAACTTCAATAGGCCTATCAGTAAACTTCTTAGCTGCGGCTTTCAGAACTTCAGGTGTTACGCCCCTGAGAGTTAAACCGTTCTCCATCAGCTTCTTTGTCAGTGAACCAACGATCCTGTGGGCTTTTCTAAATGGGATATCAAATCTACGGACAAGTAGGTTAGCCAGCTCTGTGGATGTTGTGAAGCCAATTTTCTTCTCAACCGCTTCCTCACGCACTGTTAGGTTTGGAATAAGCTTCGAAAGCATATGCAGTGAGCCTACAATATTCTTCATTGATTCCCAGATTTTCGGCGTAACCTCTTGTAGGTCTAGGCTGTAGCCTGAAGGTAAACCTTTAACTATGCTTACGCAGGCTGTGAAGTCTGCTAGTATGTAGCTTAGCCTAGCTCTAATGACCTCCAGCAGCTCAGGATTCTTCTTCTGAGGCATTATGCTACTTGTTGAAGTGAACTCCTCAGGGATCTCGAGTAAGCCTACGTCAGCTGAACTAAGAGTTATAAGGTCCCCAACAAACCTACCTAGGTTGGTGGATAGCAACGTTAGCTCCGCCAAGGTTTCAAGGATGAAGTCTCTTGAGCCTACTGCATCCAGCGAGTTTTCGATAACGCCGTCAAAACCAAGCAGTTCAGCCACGCGTTCACGATCTATTGGGAAGCTTGTTGTTGCAAGTGCGCCTGCGCCCATAGGTGATAGGTTAACTCTTCCGTAGGCTTCTCTTAATCTATCTAGGTCTCTTTCCAATGCGTCTGCATGCGACAGCAGATAGTGTGCGAATGTTATCGGCTGTGCTGGCTGAGAGTGTGTGTAGCCTAGGAACAGCGTGTTCACATGCTTCTTAGCCATGTTGATTAGAATCCTCTGTGTTTTTGAAAGTGTTTCAACAAGCTCTAGGAGCTCCTCGCGTAGTTGCATTCTTATGGCTACGGAAACTTGGTCGTTCCTGCTTTTAGCAATGTGTAGGTTTCCTCCCACTTCGTCTCCAACAGCCTTGTTGACTTCCTCCTCAACAGCCATGTGGATGTCTTCAGCATCAGCCGGCAACCCACTTCTCTTCTCAAGTTTTTTAAGTGCCTGAAGTATTTTAGCCCCATCATTACGGTTGACAATTTTCTGCTCCACAACCATTGCCATGTGAGCTTCATTGATTCTGATAACATGTCCTAAAAGTTTCTGGTCAATTGCAATCGATGAAGTATACTCTACAACATCCCTCCTGGAAGAGCCTAATCTTCCTCCACGTAGAAGCTTCGACAACGAAAATATCCCCACACTAAATCTTTCCAAGCATAAACATTCGCTTCAACCAGGTATTTGCCACCCAATTGATCCTCAAGCCTTTTTCCCACGCTTCCTCCTCAGGGTATTAGCGACCATTGTAGGCAAACCCCAAAGCTCTATGAAGCCTTGAGACCATCTTTGATCAAAAGTCGTTGCAACATCATATGTTGAGAGATCCTTGTCGTATAGGGAGAAAGGTGAGGAGCGGCCTACAACGCGGAACCCACCCTTGTAGAGCTTCAGCTTAACCTCGCCAGCAACATGCTCCTGGCTTTTGTTAATGAATGCTTCAAGGTCTTCCCTCAGAGGCTCAACCCAAAGTCCATTGTAGACAAGGGATGTCCACTCATCCTCAATCTGCCTCTTGAAAAAAAGTTCATGACGCGTTAAAGCAATCTTCTCAAGGTCTTTATGCGCCTCGATGATGACTGTTGCCGCTGGAGACTCATACACCTCACGTGACTTGAAGCCGACAAGACGATCCTCAATGTGGTCAACTCGACCAACCCCATGGGCCCCAGCAACACTGTTTAATTCCTCTATCAATTCTGCTAGACTTTTCTTCTCGCCTCCAAATGCAACTGGTACACCTCTATCAAACCTCACTGAAACATACTCAGCTTTTTCAGGCGCATCCTCAGGCTTCTTAGTCCACTCAAAGACCTCCTCAGGAGGCTCCAAGTCAGGCTGCTCCAGTGGACCGCACTCAATCGACCTACCCCAAAGGTTCTGATCCACGCTGTAGGGGCTTTCCAGCCCAACAGGTATCGGTATACCTCTTTCCTCTGCAAACCTTATCTCTTCCTCTCTGCTTAGATTCCACTCCCTTATTGGAGCTATTATCTTCAGTTCTGGAGCTAGAGATTTCATCGTCACATCGAAGCGAACTTGGTCGTTGCCCTTGCCTGTGCTGCCGTGGGCAACACCAACAGCACCCTCCTTCTTGGCTACCTCAACAAGCTTCGACGCTATCAGAGGACGAGATAGGGCTGTCCCTATTGGGTATTTCCCTTCATAGAGGGCATTTGCCTTTATCGCTGGCGCCACATAGTTTTCAGCAAACTCATCCTTTGCGTCTATTGAGTAGTGTTTCACAGCTCCTATGGACTTCGCCTTTTCCTCAGCAGCCTTAAGATCTATCTTTTGACCTAGATCCAGCGTCATCGTGACAACGTCAACATTATACTTTTCCTGAATCCAGTTCACAGCCACAGACGTGTCCAATCCACCTGAGTACGCTAGAACAACCCTATCCTTCATAACTATCCTTCCATTCTAAAGAGTTTTTATCAATTAATGGAAGAATTTATCAGATTCTTAATAAATATTATGATTTAATAAGGAATTATCGATAAGAATGAATGTTGATAAAAGTTCTTCATATCGAGTTAACTGTGTTGAGGGAAGGTGTGTAAACCATGATTGAGCTTGATGATGTTAATAGGCTGATTTTAAAGAGACTTCAGGAGAACGCTAGAAGATCCTTTAAGGAGATAGCTAAAGAGGCTGGTGTAAGCGAAGCAACAATATTCGTGAGGGTTAAGAAGCTTCAGGATTCAGGCGTGATCAAAGGATTCAAAGCAATCATAGACCATGATCTGGTTGGGAAGAAGACAACAGCATTCGTACTCGTGAAGGCAAACCCGAAAGAATACTCCCAGGTTCTTAAGGAACTCATGGATGTAGACGACATCTACGAGATCCATGATGTTACCGGTGAGTACTACGCAATCATAAAGATAAGAGCGGAGAATACAGATAAGCTCGCTAAGATCATTGATAAGATTGGAGCTGTAGGTGGAGTTGCTGGAACTGAAACCATACTTGTGCTGAAAACCGTTAAAGAGAAGTCAGAGGTAAACCTTTAAACAGCTTCACCCACGTTTGGCATGCAGCTCAAAAAGTCTTCTAATCGCCTCTTCATACACTAGAATGCTTTCTAGAAACTCTTGCACGTCAATGTTCTCGTTAGGAGAATGATCCAAACTTGAATCTCCTGGACCGTATGCAACAGCTGGAATCCTCAACTTCGCTCCTAGTAGGTTTAGGTCTCCGGAGCCAGTTTTCCTAAGTAGAGTTGCCTGTTTATGTTTAACCTTCCTTATGGCCCAAGATAGGGATCGAACAAGAATGGATCTCGAGTCTGCTTCAAAGGCATCCATCCAGTCCTCTACGTCAAGCTGAACTGAAACCTTCCTGTTTTTCACCCTGTAATCTTCAACAATACGTTCAACTTCGTTGAGAACTCTTTTCGGCGTTAGTTGAGGTGGAACCCTAAAATTAATGTGTATGCTGCAGCTTGATGGAACCGTGCTCGCTGAACCTCCCCCCTCAATCTTCATTAGACATGATGAAACTGAGCGGAATCTACTTTCAGAGTCTTCATCTGAGAAGCGATGTTTCTTGATTAGGCTCCAGACCTCAAAGCATTTCTCAACAGCATTTTCGAAGAGCCATGGGGCTGAGGAATGCCCGGTTTCAGTTCTGCAGCTTATTTTAACGTGTAAGCTTCCCTTATAGGCTATTGTTATGTTTTCAACGCCGCTTGGCTCACCGAAAATTGCATAGTCAACAGGAATGTTCTTGGTCAGCAGGTGCTTGAACCCTGTGCTTAACCCTTCCTCCTCGACTACGCATGCAACGATGATTTTTCCATTAGGCTTCTCATGGATAAATTTCGATGAGGAAACTATTATTGCAGCCAACGAGCCCTTTGCGTCAACAGCTCCTCTGCCGTAAAGCCTATTACCTTCAACACGTGGCTTTATGAACTCTGGAACTGTATCCATGTGGCCGCATAGCAGTAGGGTTGGCTTTCCTTCACCAACCTCACCCATAACATTGCCAACCTCATCCCTCCAAGCCTTAAACCCAAGTTTCTTCATTTCATCTAGAATGATGCTTGAAATCTCATGCTCCCTAGTTGGGGGGCTGTAGATTTCAAGCATCCTTGTTAGAAGCTGCAGTGCGTAGTCTTTCATCTTCCTCACCTAGAACAAGGTCAAGCACCTCAATAACCCTGTCAACATGATCTCTACCTATGATAAGCGGCGGCAGGAAACGCAGGATGTTTCGGCCGGCATCAATTATTAGCACACCTCTACCTAAGCATCCTAGAATTATGTTAAGTACATCAAACCTAAGCTCAGCTGCCAGCATGAGGCCTAAGCCACGGACCTCCCTTATGATTCCATGTTTGGTCTTCAGTTGCTCCAGCCTTTGTTTGAAGTAGCCTCCGACCTCAGCAGCCCTATCCGGAAGCTTCTCCTCAACAATAACGTCTAGAACAGCTGATCCAGCAGCGCATGCAAGCGGATTACCTCCGAATGTGCTTGAGTGCTCACCAACCTTAAATGAAGACATTATGTCTCCCCTAGCAACCGTAACACCCATTGGAACCCCTCCAGCAACAGCTTTCCCTACGCATAGGATGTCAGGTGTTACAGCTGAGTGTTCGACGGCGAACATTCTTCCTGTTCTTCCTAGACCTGATTGAATCTCATCAGCAATCAATAGAATGTTCTTCTCGTCGCAGATTTCCCTTAACTCTTTTAGGTAGCCTTCAGGCGGAACCTTGATTCCCCCCTCTCCTTGAATTGGCTCAACCAGTACTGCGCATGTTTTTTCTGAAACAGCTTCCCTCAACCTATCGATTTTCCCGAAGGGTACGTGGATGAAGCCTGGAACAAGCGGCTTAAATGGTTCACGGTACTTCTTGTCCCAGGTTGCGGATAAGGCTCCCATTGTTTTGCCGTGGAAGGCACCCATAAGGGCAATTATCTCGGGTTTACCTGAAAACTTCCTAGCAACCTTGATTGCGCACTCAACTGCTTCAGTACCACTGTTGGATAGGAAGACGCTGCTAAGGTTCTTCGGAGTTATTCTAGTTATTTTTTCAAGGAACTCTGACCTAGCATCGTTATAGTAGGAGCCGTGGCATGATACTATTCGGCTTGCCTGCTCCCTGATTGCTTCAAGAACCCTTGGATGCGAGTGGCCGACCAGACAGACGCCGTAGCTTCCCATGAAGTCTAGGTACTCTTTTCCATTGATGTCCCAAACCTTTACGCCGCTTCCCCTCACAACAACAATAGGCTTCTTGGAGTACACATTGGCTGTTGCTCTCCTCTCAGCCTCAATTACCTCATTTTCATTCATTCGTTATCACCGTGCAGCCTTCATGCCTTAATGATGATGAAATTGGGCTTTTAACCAGCCCTGATGCTATCAGAACCTCGCTGACACCCATACCCACGGCGTCAACAGCCACATGAACCTTCGTTATCATTCCATACCCAATCTTCTTCAACAATCTATTCGCCTCGTCAGCTGTCAGCTTGGAGACAAGCTTGCCATCCAGCATTAGGCCCTGAGTGTCGGTAAGCAGAATAAGCTTATCAGCGCCTACTGCGCCTGCGACACGCGCAGCCATACGGTCCCCATCAACGTTCAAAGGCTCAAACTCTTCGCCTAAGGCTACTGGAGCCACAACAGGCATGTAGCCTCCCTGCATAAGCATGTGAAGAAGCTCAGCATTCACCTTCCTTATTGTTCCCGTGTAGCCTCCGTCAATAATCATTTTCCTACCCCTCTCATCAACGATCACAAGCCTCTTCTTCCTATTAGCCTGGGCGAGAAGCCCATCTAGGCCTGATAGACCTACTGAGGAGATTCCCTGAGCCTGAAGCATCATCACAAGCCTCTTGTTGATTCTCCCAGCCATAACCATGGTGTAGATCTCAGCCGTATTCCTGTCTGTGTAGCGGCTTCTAATGCCTTCAGGCGAAACAACAAACTTAGGTGCCTCACCTAGTCTAGAGGCTAACTCCGTTACCTCAGCGCCTCCTCCGTGAACAAGAACAACCTTATGGCTCTGAACAATGTCCTTAAGGTCTTCAATAAGCTCGGGTGAAACACCTTCCTTCAAGGTGCTTCCGCCAATCTTGACAACCAGCAGCATCTTCTACACCGGATGGAACCCCGGAAATTCTAGGCCGGTTCTCTCATCTAGGTTAAGTGTTATGTTTAGGCATTGAACCGCTTGGCCTGCTGCGCCCTTCATCATGTTGTCAATTGCACCTAGGATAATAAGTCTATTCGCATGTGGGTCCACGTCGAATCCTATGTCGCAGAAGTTTGTTCCAATAAGTATTTTCGGGTTAGGAAGCTGGTAGAGCCCCTTCTTGTCGCGTACAAGCCTTACGAACGGTTCAGCCCCATAGGATGCCCTATATGCTTTCCATAGGTCTTGCGGTGTAGGCATCGATTTCGGGAATGCGTGTGTTGTTGTTAAGATTCCTCTAACCATGTTGACTGCATGTGGAGTGAAGGAGATTTTTATAGGCTCACCTACGAGTAGGCTTAGTTCCTGCTCAACCTCAGCTGTATGCCTATGCCCAAAAGTTTTGTACGGTCTAACCCCACCGAACCTTTCAGCGTGGTGTGAAGCCATGGTTGGCTTGACTCCTGCTCCTGAGGAGCCTATCTTAGCGTCTATAACTATCCTGTCCTTCTCAACCATCTCAGCCTTAACTATTGGAGCTAAACCTAGGATTGAGGGGGTAGCCATACAGCCGGGGCAGGCTATCAAACCTGAGTTTCTAATCTCCTCCCTATGTAATTCAGGTAGGCCGTAAACTGATTTCTCCAGAAGTTCAGGGCAGCTATGCTGGAAGTGGTACCACTTAACGTAGTCAGAAGGGTTCTTAAGCCTGAAGTCTGCGCTTAAGTCTATGACCTTTAATCCAACCTTAAGCAGTTCAGGTACAAGCTTCATCGCTGAGCCGTGTGGTGTTGCTGTGAAAACCAGGTCGCAGCTTTCTGCCAGCTGAGAAACATTCAGCTTCTCAAACTTTAGGTCTGTTAGTTTTCTGAGGTTTGAATGAATCCTATAGACGTATTCACCCAGATAGCTTCTTGAAGTTACTGTTGTAACCTCAACCTTAGGGTGGAATAGAAGTAGGCGCAGAAGCTCTCCGCCAATGTATCCGGAGGCCCCGACAATACTAGCCCTCACCCTACCTTTTCACCCTCTCAACAGCGTAGTCCAAAATTGATCCAGCTACATCGACACCTGAAACCGAAACAAGCATCTTAAACTCTGTGCTGTGGTTCACCTCATGAACAACAAGTCCACCTGGGCTTTCCATTATGTCAACTCCGAAAACACCGTCGCCAACAGCTTTAGCTGCCTTAACACTTATCTCCTCAATTTCAGGTGTAATCTTGCACTCTACAGCTTTTCCTCCTATCGCTGCGTTGGTTCTCCAATCACCTTCAGGCGAGTACCTGTACTCTGCAGCTATGGCTCTGTCTCCAGCAACGAAGCAGCGTATATCTCTGTCCGGTCTCTGAATAAGCTCCTGTATGTAGAATATCTGGTAGAGGGGAAACAGGAAGTCCCTGCTTTCGAATATAGCTTTAGCTGATTCAGGGTCGTTTAGGGGAGCTACAAGTCTACCCCAACTGCCCACAACAGGCTTAAGGGTTGCTGGGTACCCCAGTTTCCCCACAGCGTCCATCGCTGACTTAGAGTTAAATGCAACAAAGGTTTTTGGTGTTGGAACCCCTGCCTTAGCTAGAGTTATCGACGTTAGAAGCTTGTTACCGCATATTGAGGTTGCTTCAAATGAATTTATCACTGTTGCACCTTTGTTTTCCAGCAACGCTGCTAGATGAAGGCCCTTGAAGTAGCTTACACACCTCTGCAGAATAACGTCCTCGAAGCCCATGTCTCTGCTTGGGTTTGAGGCTTCAACCACAAGCTCTTGTGCATCGTAAAGCTGAAGCGGGATACCCTTCCTCTTAGCCGCGTCTATTATCATCCTTTCATCTGGGCGAATCTGGTCGTAGACAATTCCTATGGAGGGCGACAGACTACTCACCCCAGTCCTCCTTCTCAACTACGACCTCTTTAAGCTCAACCTTCTCAGCGTCTATGTTCTTAACCTCAAGCTCCAGACCGCAGTCCGGGCAGGCTACTATTTCGCCCTGAAGCGCATCTTCCGGCACCTCAACTTCTGCGTTGCAGTCAGGGCACATTGCCTTCTTACCCACCTATCATCCTCACCTGCTTTAGTGAACCTATCGTGATATACGTATCATTTATAAAGATTACGTATTTATCGGTATTAAAAATTATCGAAACCTCAAAAATAGATTTGGAACCATGAAAACCCTTTACTTCATCAAGCCCTTCAGAATGCACTTACAAATTTTTTGATGCGGTCAAGGCTGACCAATAAAGCGACTGAAAAATATGTGAGCTGAAGAGCGATGCTATTAGTTCACGGCATTATCTTAACAATTCTAGGTCAGTGCACTAGGCACTTCTTATAAGCATCTGAGCGCACATACCTTCGGGATACGTTTGAATAGAGACCCCAAGTTCGTCAAAGATGATTCTTGTATAGCCCGTTTGAACACCACTTTCAACTGTCAAAGATGCGCAAAATGCTGCGAGTACGAGATCTTTCTGAGTGAACAAGACATCCTTAGACTAGCAAATTTCAGCCCCCACTACAGATCGCTAGTACAATACGACGAAACAAGAAAGGTTTACAGTACTCTAAGAGCTGAGTCAGAAGGCCTCACGCTAGAGGCCCGATGCACCTTCTTAGATGGAAAGAACTGCACTATTTATGCTGCGCGTCCTTCCATTTGTAGAGCATACCCATTCTTCCCTGTTGCCAAGAGAGACCTTGATAGCTTGAGGATTATATTCCCAGCAGATGCGGTTTGCGTGCTCGATCCAACCACGAAAACCCATCATCTAGTATTTTACGATCCAGAATGCCCAGGTATCGGAAAGGGCGGTTTAGTCAATTGGGATAATGTTGTGCAGTGTTCATTCGAAGGCCAGATCTGAAAAAGAAAACGAATATAGGCTCTTAAAGACCTTCGCTTTGGGGAGTTGGTTGGTGACAAGCGCTGAGTGGCAGAAGAAAAGAAAAAAGATGTCTAGCAAAAGGGAGAGAAGTGGGAGAGTTAGATAACGTGTCTAGTTTGTTTTGGCAAAATATGAGGTTTGCTAGGGATTGACTTCAACCTTTCTGGAACTGGGTTCGTATGAAGTTATGGGCAACCTTTATCTCCAACTATCCAATATAGTGGTTAAGGTATGAATCTACTCTAGGAGATGGAAAGATTGGGTAAACCAAGACAGATAAAGAAGCCTAAGAAAAAGGAACCTGCGTATCAGGTTAAGACAAAAGAGAAGCCTCCGGCCTCGACCTAAACCTTGAAGAGCTCAGCGTATCTGTGGAAAATAGCACAAGAATACAACTGCTGAATATCGTCTGCTAGCCTAGTGGAATTTCTCTAACAACAGCAACTCGACTACTGCTTTGAGTAAAGAGGAAATTCTCTTACAGCGGGAAGCCTGTTCCTGAAGGCCGGTGAACTCACTTCCTTGCTAACTTCTTCACTTTTGCGTTAACGACGTTTCTGTCTATGCGCTTTTCTGAATTTTCCACCACATCTCGGACACTTGAAGAACCCTATGAGTAGCGTTCGACCTTTCGCCTTTGTTGACTTCATTTTCCACACTTTAGCAGGTTTATTGACCTCCACACCACACTTTAGACACTTCGCCAAATCGAACACCTATCACAGAATAATATTGGGCGCCCAAACATATTAAAGAATGGTTTTTGGAAAATAGACATTTTATCTTTTTAGTTGCCAAGTTGGTGGCTAGTGCATCTGAACCAGACATGTTAAGGAACGGGATTGGACGCTGACTTCGACCGAAGAGTGTATAAGCCACGCGCCCCAAGGACTAGGGAATGCAAATGTGTATTCTAAGGGCTAACATTGTGAAAAACTGCAGAAAATGTAAATCGTCTGTTAGGTTCCATTGTGCCCTGCGCAGGAAGGCGACGAAAAAGGCATAGTTCAACAGCAAGGACAGAATGTTGGCATAGACATCATTTGTCGGCTTCAACTTGCTTTCTGTTTTTTCTCCTATGTGCCTGTTGACTGTACAGCGAAAGGTTATACGTGCAAATTTTAACGTAAATCTTTCTCCTAAAAATTAAACGTTCTTAGAACCGCATCCTTGAATCTCATACGATACAGTGTCCGTTTATCTTAAGTTCGTCTGTTCCTGCTTGCTGGCGCGATAACAACATTCCTTTCTAGGGAGGCCATTATCCGATACATGGGGTCATCCGCTAAGAAAACGGTTTCATTTCCGTTGGCCGCAGTATCAGGAATCTGTTTAGCGGTATGTTCAACCACTTTTTAAAATCGCATCTTCAAGCTCTTTCTCTTCAAAATCTAAGGGTAGCTTGATTTTTCCATTTATTACTACGCACATGTCTTGGACTTTGTATTTAGATGCTTCTGATGATTTAGTTGACTTCGTTTGAACTTCTACCAAATCTTTAAACTTTGATGTTACATGTCCCACCTTTTCCAGAAGCGGCGAGAAATTGCAGATACAGGAGCCTAGAGGCACAAAGACTTCAACTTTCACCTTATTTCTCTTCATTTTTACCAACCCCCCAACACATAACCAATCATGACCATGCCGATTACAACAAAGGCTATTCCAAAAATCTTTGTTAACCATTCACCTGCTACAGCAGTTTTCTTGCTTACAGCCTTTCGTGCTGTCGCCAACATCACACTTGAGAATACAACCGGTAATGCGTGACCTAGGCCGAAGGCGAAGAGTAATATGCCTCCGTAAAAAGGTGTTGATGCGCTGAATATTGTTAACAATATGGCTGGCAGAACTAGAGACAAGGAACATGGACCTAAAGCTAGAGAGATGACAATTCCAAAAAGAAATGAGCCCGTAGCATAATTGTATTTCGAAAGACGCATCAAAGCAGTTAACTTTAGAGCATTCATTCGTTCTGTAAAAGAGTTGCTGGCACTAGCGGGTAGGCTGACCTTCTTGAACAGACCTAAGTTATTGATTCCAAAGACAATAATAAGAATGCCCGAAATGCCGAAGAAAAATCGGTAGCTGGCGGGATCTACTGGAGTAAGAGAGGACACAGCATAGCCGAGGAAGAAGAAAACTAGACACATGGCTATAGCGAAGTTACAACCAATTATCAATCCTCTTCGTATACTTTTGCTGGTGCCTACAGCGTAGGTTAGATAGACTGAAATGACTGCAATGGAACAAGGTGAGAGAAAGGTTACAATCCCTAAAAAGAATAGGCCTATAAACTCCTCAAGCATCTTTTCATCAGGCTCTTAAAAGCTGATTGATTTTTGACGATAGTGTATCAACAGTTATCACGTCAGTATATGCTTGAGCTACATTGAATGCTTTGTCTATGAGAATGATTGTTCCATCTTCGATAGAATATGCCTTGTAAGCGTTAACTACATCTAGTTTTCCATCGTCGTAGTCGTTTCCTAAGACCCAAGTGACACCGTAATATGTGCGGATTTTTGCAAGTTCGCTATTTGGGCAACTTGCTACAGCAACCGTGAGTGTGGTAACTGGTTTGTTGCCACAATAGTTGTTACACACGATTTTCAGTTGTTTAAGTTGATGGTCATTTATGGAACGTATTTGTCCGCCGCAACCTACCGCCATAAAATGAAGGACAATTACCTTTCCATTAAATTGGCTAAGAGAGAATCGTGTTCCGTTTATGTCTTTTAGAGAGAAGTTTGGAGCTAATCCCGTTGGTGGAGGATTGTTGGTGGTTCCACCACTAATTGTTGGAGGAAGTTGGATGTAGTACTGCCATGCTCCATAAGCTACGCATATCAAGGTAACCAGACAAACTGCGATAAGTATTTTGCCCCTCGGCCATCGTCTCGGTTTTCTTTTAGCTTCTCTTTCTTTCTGTACTCGATAAGATTCTTTCTGTGCTCGATAAGCCTCTTGAGCCCTCTGCTGCTTAATCTGTCTCTCTCGCTGCGTTTCCTTCCTGCTTTTCTTTGTCAAATCTTCTCCATTACCATGCCGCAGTCAATTTTTTTGGGTCTGAATGACCGATAATGGCGCTCATTATTAATCCTTATCAAACCAATAAGCATGTCCTATGCTACTTGCGCCGATATGAGAGTAGATGCAAGCGCTAGTTTCTCGGCCTCTTTCCTAATCAAATCAATACCCAACAGAGTGGGAATAACTTTCAAAGCTTCGATGTCGAGCAAATTTAACTCTTCTTGGGTGCACGTCCTATTACGTCGGATACTGGAGGCTGTGGGGTTAAATATGTCATTTGAAATGTTGGCGGGTAACGTATTCCTCCTTTATGGGTGGCGTCCATTCCTTCAAGGATTGGGTCCAACAGCATTGTTGGAACACCCATAATTAACTCGCTGTCTTGAACTATGCTAAGGATTCTAATTCCATTGCACGGTATCGCCAGTGAAGGTTTACCAGTTTTCATCGGGGTCACTACAGCATCAGCGCAGGTTCCTTCACCACTACAGCTGAATGTTAAGCGTTCCCCGGTTCTCCAAACGTATCCATGGATCAATCTTAATATTTGAGCGGGATTCCCATAGAACAGAACTACGTCTGGGGTTACTGGCGTTCTATGCAGTGGGGCTGCAATCAAAGCTGAGTATGTTCCAAGCTTGAATCTTGGAATTTCGCTGAAAACCTTTTTACCCCCTTCCTCTGTGGCATGATAGATTCCAAGCATCCGTTTGCCTTCCCGAACATCGTCCGGGTACTCTGTGAAGCCGAGCGCTGTTGTTCCGAAAACACATATATCCACATCGCTGAGGGTGCCGCCTAAAACTCTACCTATGTAACGTGCCTGCGCAAAAAGCTGGCATATCGCAACCTTAGCTTCAGGCCTCCTTACTGTAGCTTTCTCAAGATCCTCAGCTCTCTCATAAAGCTTCACCGCTACAGGGTAGGTGCTTAACCTCAGAAACTCATTGAGCCGTCCGGAGAGTTCCCGAAAATTCAGCATTACCGTTCACACCCCTTAATTATTATGTATCCTTTAAAAATCTTCCCACGAACAGTCGTTTCCCAGTCCAGAGAGAAACGTTAACCAGATTTATCAGCACTGGAACAACTTGTGTAGACTTGACTGGGAAAAAGCTCTTGGTCTTTTTGCAGAGCCACACTATGAACAGCATCAGTGGCACTTCCGTGAGTACTCCTACGACGGTGGCGAGTGAGGCGCCTGAGCTCAAACCAAACAACGTAGTAGCTACCGCAATTGCAACCTCAAAGTGGTTGCTTCCAGCAACTATGGCGGCGGGTGCTGCATCCACGTAGCCCAGCTTCAAGATGCGAGCGAAGACATACGTTGCCGCAAAGACCAGAACAATATTCACGAATATCGGAACTGTTATCATAGCGATCACTAAGGGGAACGTGACGATTGTTTCTCCTTGGTATGAGAACAGTATCACCAGCGTTATGAGTAAGGCCGTAATGGCCATTTTGCTCAAGCGAGGAACAAGATTGGTCTCGAACCATTCAACTCCCTTCCTTTTGATTGCCCTGTTCCTTGTGATCCAGCCTGCAGCCAAGGGCGTGCAGATGTAGAAGATCACTGCCAGAGCTATGGTCTGCCATGGCACAGGTATGCCTGAAACTCCCAAGAGGAAAGCTGCTAAAGGTGCATAAAGAAACACCATGGATGCGGAGTTTATAGCCGTCATCACAAGGGTGTGAGCCATGTTCCCTTCCGCCAAATAGCTCCACACGAGAACCATAGCAGTGCAGGGAGCAACTCCAAGAAGAATAAGTCCAGCATCATACTGCTCAGCATAAGTAGCGCCGAGGTATTGTGAGAATAGAATCTCTAGGAAAAGCCATCCGAAGAAGGCCATTGTGAAGGGTTTGATCGCCCAATTCATCAAGAGCGTCAATGCTATGGGCCTCGGTGCTTTTATGGATTCTTTGACTTCGGCGAAGCTTATTTGCACCATTATTGGATAGATCATCGCAAAGAGACATATGCCGATTGGAAGGGAAATGTTGTACACTTCGAGTCTAGATAACACAGCTGAAATCTGGGGCACCAGCCGTCCTAGGATAGTTCCCGCTACGATGCAGAGCGCCACCCAAATGGTCAAATATTTCTCCCAAAGTCCCAGACTTCGCTTTTTGCTCAAACATATTCACCGCATTTAAACGTTTTAACGATCATTCGTCTGTTGATTCAAACCCTTTTGGACTATATGATTGCAGGCATAACATAAATGTTCCAGACTAGAACCATGGCTATGCAGCGTGCCAGCCCAACCATGATTAGGCCAACCATGTACTCTTGGAGGTCTTGAAGGAGAACCCAGGCAAGCGCGAACATTATGAAGGGGCCTATTATCCAGTTTTGGGTGAGGGATACTCCAAACATCTTCCAAGCTTTGGTGACCTTTGAAAGCTCCTCATACTTAACTCTGGCAAGCGGCGGATACATCATCCATATTAGGCCGATGGCTAAGGGAAGTGAAACTGTGTCAACACGCAGCATATCGAGGATCGTTGCGATTTCAGGAAATATGTAGCCAGCAACTACTCCAGCCGCCATGGCTAGAAATATCCAAACCGTTAGAAATCTTTCGAGCGGCGGGAGCTTCGTGATCGCTTTACTTGGCATGCAAGGCACCTGTACTGAATCATCTTTATATCGTCAATTATCGATATACTTAAATATTTCGATAATTATGTTCCTAATCACATCATTAGCTACTTGATAATTGGAGACAGATGACTGTGGTTGAGAAGGAAGCTGTTTCAACCTACAGGGCAGAAGTGTTTCGCGCTTTATCCGACCCTGTTAGACTGGAAATAGTGGAATACCTCAAGGATCGGGAGCGTTGTGTTTGCGAGATCTTCCCTGCATTCGGCAAAGTTCAGTCAACTATCTCCAAACATCTAGACATTCTTTACACCGCCGGTATTCTAGACCGACGAACTGAAGGTCAACGTACGCTGTATCGTATAAAAGATTCAAGGGTGTTTAGGCTTATGAGGGAGGCAGACGTCATAGCGTTAAGTCAAATTTCAGCTTTAACCAAAGTAGCCAAAATCCTGGAGGTTTCCTCGAAGGTGAAAAGGTGAACCCTGATGGGGATGTTGCCTATTTGCGTAAAGTTGGAAATCTGAACATCATTCCGCGGTGCGATGGGAGGTGATAAGATGGGTGAAAAGGTGTTGGGAACCGTGAAGGTTCTTGGGCCTGGATGCCATCGATGTCAGGAGACGAAGCGGTTAGTGAGAAATGCTCTATCCGAGCTTCAGCTCGCTGCTGACGTGCAGGAAGTCAAAGACCCCAAGGAGATAGCGAAGCATGGAGTTCTGGTCACTCCGGTACTAATCATCAACGATGAGATCGTGTCTCAAGGAAAGATACCAAAGTATGAGGAAGTGAAGAAGTGGTTCCTAGATAGAGCGCCTAAAGAGCAAGTTAGGAGTGGTGTAACCGAAGAATGATGAAGGCCGACTACCTTGGGATTCAAAGAAGACTTACCGAGATTCTTGGCTTGAAGTCCCCGCCAGTAGCGGTAGCTTTGATCAGGAGGGCAAGTGATATTCCTCAGGGTGTGGCTGAGCTTGATAAGCCGATGTTCTACTGTGGTATGATAAAGTATGCGATGCTCGGCAACACATTCTACGCTAAAGAGGATAAGCATAGCTGCAGAAGAGGAGCAGCAGCACTGGGAATGATAGGCATCCCAGATGATGAGCGGACAGGAGAGTTCTACCTGAACAAAGCATCCTGCAGCTCACTAAGAGCTGCTACACGGTTCATAGTAGAGTCTCCAAGCCTTGAGCCTGGAAGCATCTATGCAACACTGCTTTCACCTCTAAAGAAGACACCTATTGATCCTGACGTCGTAATTATGGAGACGATTCCTAGAAGAGCCTTCGAAGTCATGCATGCTTCCATATTCGACGCAGGTGGAAGGGTGGAGAGCTGGATGTCCGCTCCAAGACAGCTCTGCGGAGCATCCACAGTCCGACCCTACCTAGGGAAGTTGAACATAACCTTCGCCTGTGAGTTTGCGAGAATGGCTGCGAAAGCCTTTGGCTCAGAGTATCTGGATGAAGGCGTCGTCATCGGAATCCCTGGAGAAATGCTCCAGACAGTCTCGGAGAATATCGATAGAATCGGATATGTGAAGAAGAGGCTCGCAACGACTTAGCTAGGTGATTTATCTCAACTGAATGGAGCGATAGAAATGCGTAAGGAAGAGGCTGTGGGCGCTTCAGAGAGATGGCGGATTGTTCGAACAGGCGTTTTACTTGCATTTATTCTGGCTGTCTTTGGAGGCTTAGTCTACTCCAGAATTATGGCTTTCTCTCTTGCACCTACGATGACGCCAGCTGACTTCCACGGGTTGCCGATATGGTATATCCCCATAGCGTATCTGATTGATTACTTCAGCCACGGATGGATCTGCCTCCTCTTCGCATTCGTCGCAGCTGGATTAATCTATGAATTGATACCAAAAGAAGTCATCACAAAATACATGAGTGGCAGCAAGGTTACAGGCTACGCTTTAGCCCTTGTGACAGCTCCTTTTCTAACCGTCTGCTCCTGCACCATGGTGCCCCTGTTTGCTGGGGTGCTCTATAGTGGTGCAGGGATAGGCCCTGCTATAACCTTCCTTCTGATGGCTCCTGCTTCAAACATACTCGCCATTTTACTCACGGGTGACTTGCTCTACTGGGAGCTGGCTTGGGTGCGCATCGTTGTATCTGTGGTGGTGGCGCTTACAGCAGGAATCGCAATCTCCAAGACGCCTTGGGGGAAAGCAGTTGAGAGAGAACACCATCTTGGTAGCGATAGCAACGTGGTGGCCGTTAATGTCGCAACACCTCCTCTAGATCAGAGGCTTTGGGAGGCGTTGAAGTTCGGTGGGTATCTGGGCAAACAGATTATGCCATATTTTATCGGGGGGCTTATTGCTGTGAGCTATGTTCAGGCATATCTTCCCAGCGATATCGTAGGGGACTATTTGACTGGGGTTGGAGGCGTGTTGATTGCTTCAGTGCTGGGTGGTCCACTTTATACGCCAACCCTTGTGGAGGTAGTTATAGGCAAAGGTCTATGGAGTCTAGGGATGTCGAAGGGTGCGTTGCTGGCTTGGCTTATGGGGCAGCCGTATGATGTTGCCAACGCTTTGGCGGTTTCGAAGATAGCCCGATGGAAAGTTGTTCTGAACTATATGTTGATAGCTTGGCTGGGAAGCGTCATCTTTGGAATAATCTATGGCATACTCAGCGGAAGCCTATGAGAGTTGGGTAGACATACCTGCAAGACAGCCTGATGTCATAAGGGAAGCTGTAAGGTGTTGCTATCAGGAACAGCCCACTCAGAAGAAGAGGAGAAGATAATAAGAAGAGCTGTAGAGACTGCCAAACGGATAGGAGATGAAGAAAGAGCTAAACAACGGAAAAAGGAGGATGAAGAGCTGCTTAGGCTAAGTGAAGAATGGCAAGGAAGGTCAATAACAAGGATGGCTACACCAAAGGAATGACCCATTATGTGGCAAGACAAGAATTCCCTAGAGTTGAGACAAGAAGAGGAATATGCAAGATTAGAAGTACCGCTCTACAGACAGATGACGGATTTCACGTGCGGCGCATGCGCAGCGCTTATGGTCTGGAAGTACGACAGAAAAGTTCAACTCTCTAGGCGGAATGAATTCTTAATCTGGGCGGAGACGATTGCTTTACCCTACAAATTCTCGTCGCCCTATCGAATTACAGCATTCTTCATCAAGAAAGGGTTTGAAACTAAGCTGATAATGGAACAAAGGCCGATCAGCATAGGCAAGACGCCGCTGGAATGTTACCAGGTTGACCCTGCAGAGAGGAAGCTTTTCCTCGATTTCTTCAAAGCATATAACGAGATTCTGAAAAGGCAGATCGCATCGGCTATTCTGGATAGAAAGCCAACCCTCCCTGACATTAGAAGGGCACTGATCAACCGCAGTCCCGCGATTCTACTGGTAGATTCTTACTACACGCTTAAGGGCAGGGGAGCGCAAAACCCACCCCATCAGCCTCACTGGGTTGTCGTAACAGGATATGAGGATGAGAAATTTTACATTAACGATCCAATCCATGAAACTGGTCTGAAGCCTGGAAAGATGATGTTAGAAGCTAGCGTCCTCAGGGAGGCTATGGATACCTATCGAAGATTTCGATGGCCCCCAGCGCTGATAGTTGTAAAGTTGAAGGCTAGCAAATCGATTCCACGACTACATCGTGTAGGTTTAGTAGGATAGAGGGATTGGGAGATGGCTATAGCGAAGATTGCAGCTTTTATTCAGAAGAACTACTCATATCTTGTTTTCTCCATGGTTGCCCTTGGAATAGCTGTAGGTATCCTTGCCTCTAGACCTGTTCAAGTCTTAAAACCCTACATGCTTCCATTAATTAGCATAATGGTTTGGGCTATGTGTGTAACAATAAGGTTTGGAGAGCTGGTGCTTGTCGGAAAGAAGGTGAAGCAGATAGTGTGTGGATTACTATTGAACTTTGCCTTCCTACCGATTATATGCTTTCTGCTGGCTTTAGCTTTTCTTTCCAGAGAGCCTATGTGGGTTGTAGGCTTCATTTTGATGGGGACCGTTCCATGCGCTGGCATGAACGTGGTCTGGACAGGTCTCCTTAAAGGTGATGTGCCTCTCGCTTTAGTCCTTGCAGCACTAACAATGATCCTTGGCATAGTAACCATACCAAGCCTTACAGCCATCCTAGCTGGAGCCTACGTAAAGGTTAGCATTCTCGAAATGGTCAACGCTATAGCTATAGCCTTAGCAATACCTCTGATTCTCGGAGTACTGACAAGGCATATCTTAGATTATAAGCTTGGAAAGAAAGTTGTAAGACATCTTCCAATCTTCCCACCAATATCTGCAGTTACAGCCTTGATTCTCATGTTTTCCATGCTAGCCTTAAATGTGGCTTCAATCCCGCCTGATGCAACCCTAATCTTGTCATTGATTATTCCTCCAATGGTCTTATTTCCAGCGGCATTTGGAGGAGCTCACCTCATATGCACAAAAATCTTACGCTGTCCAATAGGTGAAACAAATGCCATCGTCTACAGCTCAGGCATGAAGCATCTGCCGCTTGCAATGGGTATAGCTTTCACATCCTTCGGGCAAATGGCAGCTCTTCCCATAGCCATCGCCGCAGCCTTTCAAACAGTCAACGCCAGCATCTTCTACAGGATCTTCCAGAAAATTTCACAAACAAAAAGAGGTGACCATTAAATGCAAAATACAAGGTATGAAGAACTTTCATGTAAGCTTCAAACTATATTAGGTCTAAAAAAGCTACCTGTTGCAGTGAAACTCCACGCTGATGAAAGACCTGAGGGCTTCAAGGAGCTTGAGAAGCCGATACGATATTGCATTTCAATTTATGAAGCTTCAGAAGGAGAGAAGCTGATCTTACCCAAGATGAAACATGCATGCCTTACAGGTGCATATGCGCTGGGGATAACAGAGCTACCTTCCAATATCAAAAGCGGAGAAGCCCCCTACCATCATGGCCTATTCAAATCCATCGACGCGGCACGCAGAGCTATGTCCGAGATACCCAGAGTAAATACTACAACAACCGCCACGCTGGTTGCGCCCTTGGAAAGAATGCCGCTTAAACCTGATGTGGTACTCTTAATTTGCAATCCTAAACAGGCGATGCTGATAGCCAATGCCTTCATCTATGAGCAGGGCGGTCCTACGGTAGGAGCAACCTTTACCGGTGCGCAGGCACTCTGCGGCTATGCCACAGCTGTTCCTTACGTTTCTAAGCAGCCTAACTTTAGCTTCGGCTGTTACGGCTGCAGGTTATCCGCGAAGATAGGGGATGAGGACATGTACTGCGGCGTCCCCTTCGAGATGGTAGATAACTTCACTTCGAATCTGATGGGTTTGGAAGGCGCTGTGAAAAAATTGGTTTGAGGAGGGTAATTACGATCTGTCAGGTTGCCTCTAAAAGCTTAGAAGAACCACTTTCGGAATATACCCCGCAGAGGGGTGAAGTGTTTGAAACTGGTGAGATTGGCAGTATAACGATGATTCGCCGGGTAACCGGCGGGTTCTACGAGAAACATTGCGTTAAGTGTGGATGGCGTGTTGAAGCGGAGAAGGTGGGAAAGGAATCCTACGGTGTCATATGCTTCCTAAATGAAAAAGGATCAGTCAACATCAGGAAGCGTATGATTCTCCGGTTGCGGAGGATAAAGGAATGAGAAGTGAAGTGAAACCGAAAGGAAAGATAAGGTTAGAAATTAGAAAATCTGCCGAAAAATACTGGTTATCAGATATGCAAAAATGCCTGTGGTAGTAATACGATGAGCGTAAACAATGGAACAATTTATTTACTCATCGCGTTTATACTTCTTCTCATCTCAGCATTGAAAGATTTTTCAAAAACAACAAAGGTGTTGAAAGTTACAGGTATAATCGCGTTAACCGTTTTTCCTGTGCTGTTTCTTATTTTTATTTTGATGGGGACAATAGAGGCATTTGTATCTAAGGAGTCAATCGCGGTATGGCTTGGTTCAGGAAGTGGCATTTTATCGATTGTAACAGGCGAGATACTCGGTTGTTTCGCTCTTATTCAGCCTGCTACTATATTTCCTTTTGCAGGGTTTCTTCATGACAGTGGGGCTGAGTATGGTGCAGTAGTTGGTTTTGTCATGACTGGTATTGCGATAGGAGTATCAACGCTTCCTCTCGAATTAAAACTCTTTGGAAAACGTTTCACGCTGGTAAGAAATCTCCTGACATTCATCTACGTTTTTATCATAGGAATTGTTTTTATGGTGGTCCTATGAACGACAAGAGAAAAATACAGACTCACAAGATAACTAGAGATGCCATAACCTATTTAATCATCGCGTTTTTCATATGGGGAATTGCAAGTATGCTTTCTCTCTCAAAAGGTTTTTTGATTGGAGAAGTGGTATATAGTACCTTTGTTAACATCATCGAAATAATTATTGCTGTCTTCGTCATAATAGGCCTGATTCAAGTATGGATTAGTCCTCAAAAACTTTCAAAAATTTTAGGGAAAGAAGCTGGTTGGAAGGGTTTGGCATTTGCTTCAACGATTCCACTATTCATCGGTGGTTCTCTTTTTACTATCTTTCCTCTGATGAAAATGTTGCGAGAAAAGGGTGCATCCAATGCTGTGGTTCTTGCATTCGTTTCAGCATGGTGCGGAAAAGTCCCCCTCTTGCCGTTAGAAGTTGAGTTCCTTGGGGTCAGGTTTGCGATATTACGAATACTTCTGATTATACCGTTTGCCATTGCCATCGGAATCGTAGGAGAATTAATTTTAGAACGATGGAGAGCAGTAAAATATGATGGTGGAGGATGAAGGAGGTGAAGAATGTTGGGGAAGGTAAAGATTGAGGTATTCATTCCACATGGAGCATGCTCCTGTACATTTGCTAGCTTCATGGACAGAGTCTGGCGTGTCCTAATGAATTACCGCGATAAAGTAGATTATCATGTGAAGACTCTCTCTTCGCCTGAGGCAAAAAAATATGGTATAGTTGGAATGTCAGTCCTCGTAAATGAAGAGTTCAAATTTCCCCCTAACTTTGATGAAAAGAAATTAGAAGAGGCAATTCAACAAATCCTAGTCAAACATCAAGTCCCTTACATTAATGAGAAGGGAATAAGACATGCGTTCTGAAGACGGGACAACATTCGCTTTCAAACCCTTCGCTGAGTGGATATGCGACTTGCTGGACATCAGAAGCGGAGAAAAAGTATTAGATGTAGGCTGTGGTAGGGGCATAGCCAGTTTTACTGCCTTAGAAAGAGTTTTACCCAACGGCTCAGTTACAGGGGTTGACGTTGATGCCAACCTAGTCGCACAGTTAGAGAAGGAACATAGAGGAAGCGTAGAATTCCATGTATGTTCAGCTGAGAATTTGGATGAACACTTCAGAGAAGAAACTTTCGATGCGGTGATCAGCAACTACAGTTTTCACCTATTTCGAGACAGAGAGAAGGCTTTGAAACAGATGATTCGGCTTCTCAGAACTGGAGGAAGATTGGGTATAACCGTTCCCGGACCTAAGCATGTCAAGGAGTTCAGGGAAGTTTTAATGCGTCTACTTAAGAAATTCAATCTTCAGAGGAATTTCATGGGAGAAGGAGCTTTGGTAATGAGCGAAGAAAATTTAGGACAGCTAGCTAAGCATTACAGCCAACTTATTCGCCACCAAATCCTTGATAAGGAGATAATGATCAACATGGGTGGTGTTCACGAGTATCTTCAACATATGGAGGCAAGAAGTGCCAAGTCAAGGGTTCTCAACCGTATACCGGCACCATTTAGAAATGGTTTCTGGGAAAGTCTGGAGTTCGAAATGAGTTCAGCTTACAGACCTAACCAAGTTCCAATGACGCTTCACGCATTAGCATTAACTGCTGTAAAGACCACGCATGATCCAAATAAGGAGTGATATTAAAATAGCGTGGAAAAAAGGGTTGGGATGGCAGCTAAAAGTCGAACGGAAAGGCGAGTTGTCTTGGCTAAAACACTAACAATCCTCCTTCTTACAGGGCCATATACTTCACAGTATGCAGACATAGCATGTCACATAGCTGAGAAGGCTTTAGAGCAAGGACACAGAGTCAACCTTTTCCTATACATGGACGGCGTTCACATACCCAAGAAAGGCCAGGTAACAAAGAATTTCCCCAACATCCTAGAGCATCTCAAAAAGCTCATCGGAAGAGGACTTAAAGTTAAGTCATGTGTAAGGTGTGCCTCAGCCAGAGGCTACGTTGAAGGTGGAGAAAACATTGAAGCTGAAGCATTCCCGACTTCCCAATACATTGAAGGAGCAGCCATAACCGAGATCTATGACTTTCCCCGCTGGATGAAGGAGAGCGACAAAGTTATCTCGTTGGGAGACTGAAAAGAAATGGTTCAATCCGTTGTGATACTCGTAACCAAGGCACCTTACGGTCATGAGAACGTTTACGGCGCACTATACGTAGCTATAGCAAGCCAAGACGTAGGGCTCCAAATCACTGTAATCCTCGTCGGCGACGGAGTATATTCAGCCCTGAAAGACCAATCCTCTGAGAAAAGCATAGGTTACCCATCGATTGAGAATCTTTTCTACACGCTTTCCCAGAACGGCGAGATTCTCGTAGAGAAGTCGTCGTTGGTGGAAAGGGGCATTTCAAAGGAGAACCTCATCGAGGCCATCAAGATAACGGACGAAAAAGATGTAGTTAAAGCCATCGAGGAAAAAGGCGAAGCCATCTTGACCTACTGAATAAACAATGTGGGCTGAGGAAATTGAGTAAAAATGATGAGTACCTAACTGAACTTAGAAAACGCTACATCAAACTCAGAGATGATGACAATCGATTTTCGCTGACAAAGTTGAAGGGTGAAGTCGAGAACCTAATTAAGTCTTCGAGGGATGAGAAGGCTGTTGGGATTGCCAAGGACCTGCTCATCGACATTCTGACCAGCCTAAAAGAGATTCACTGTGATGTGACGAAAAGCTACCGTGAGCAAGCCCTGAAGAAGCTAAACCTTGAAGGGGGTAATACATATGGCTAACAGTATAGCCTGCATAGTCATACCCAAGTCTACACATGAGACGCAGATAAAACTCAAAGACATATTAAGTAGGTATCTACGCTCCTCCATGGAGCTGTTGGAGCTACCCAATTTTTCTGCGGATGATGTTGCCAACGGTATCGCTGAGCTCACAGCTAAAGCAAGATTCTCTATGATTATTGCTCTGGCCTTCTTAGGGCCGCTGACTGTTAAGAACCTGAGAAATATATTCTGTGTGCCAACTTACAGCTTAGACAATGCCATAATTGAAGTTGCAGGAACCTACATCAATGAGCGTATAGCCGTTTTAGTGTCATCGGATGAAGAAGAAAAGATATTTTCTTCACACAAGTTCATATATCAAGTGACATCGCAACAATTCACAGAAATCAGGACTGAAGGTTCGCCTGAAGATGTGGTGGCCACTATCAACCAACTCTACGACAGAGGATACACCAAATTCTTTCTTGGCTCTGGAAAGCTTATCGCGGATGCTGACCATATAAATGACGTTATTCTTGAGAGGATAGGTGTTAGGAAAGATCTTGTACTAATTAACCCGGCTTCAATGCTCCCTGAATTTCTATCACATATAGAGAAAGATTTGACAAGGGTTTCATCCTACGAGATAAGGAAAATATTGCCATGCATCGCCGACTCGGCTAAGATTAGAGTCGTGGCTAAGCTTGACACGAACATCGACAATCTACTATCTTTATTATACATTAACATTAAAAATTCGAGGTATAACGACGCTTTAGGAGCCTTAACCTTCACAACGAAATACGAAGAGATGGTGACCATATATGCTTCAGGGAAGGTCTGCATGGGAAAAGTGGATGATGAAAAAAGAGCTGAAGAACTGTTAAAGGAGCTGATAGAGAACCTAAATAGAGCTTACGACTACTATGCCGCCCATGGCGCTCCATCAGAAGAGGTCCTCAGCCTGAGAGGTAAGTTAGGTCCGATGCTGATCTACAGCCATCTGCCTAAATTAAACTGTAAAATATGCGGTGAAGAGACATGCTACGCCTTCGCCTTCAAGCTCTTGTCTGGTGAAAGAAAACTGAAGGAATGCAAACCCCTATACGAAGAGGGTAGGCGTCATGATAGAGAAGTTTTAGAGCAGATAATAAACCCCCTATTCTAGGGTCAATAACGATGACCATAGTTATTTTAACGAAACCTTCATCAAATCAAGCAGCAACAACGCTACTTAAGATTTTGGAGCATGCTGAGAAGGTTTGGCTGTATGCCTGTGGAGACGGCGTTTACTCGATTATAAATGCAAGCCCGCTCAGCAACACCATTCGCATCATCATCCGCAAAGAAGGCTTTGTCTATGCTTCTCGAGAAGACATGGAAGCACGTGGAATAACCATTGACCTAATCATCGAGGGGGTCAGAATCCCAAAGGACTTCTATGACCAATTGGTTACCGACATTATGGAGAGAGCCGACAGAATAATCTGCATTTAATGTGAAGTCGATGTCAATGAAGACTTGACAAAAAGAGTTGATTGAGAATGGAGGAAATATTTAACTGCCATATCTGTAAGAAACAAATGTCACCCACCTCTGAAGTGGTGGCATGCTATTTTTGTGGAAAAGAGGAGAAAGCAGACTACGTCTGTCCAGATGGACATTATACTTGTGAAGAATGTAGGCTGGCTTCACCGGATGAGTTGGTAAAACGGGTATGTAGAGCAAGCGCTGAAACGGACCCTATGAAAATAGCCACTCTTCTAATGAAACACCCCGCTATACCGATACACGGCCCTGAGCATCACTACCTAGTTAGCAGTGTTTTGTTGGCGGCAATTAAGAACCTCGGGAGACCTAGAATTGAAAACACCTCCTTTGACGACGCTGTAAGAAGGGCGAAAAGAATCGCATATGGATCATGTGGCCTCTGGGGCATATGCGGAGCGGCTGCGGGCGCAGGAATAGCAACAAGTATCCTTACTGGAGCGAATATGATGTCAGATAAGGAAAGATCCCAGGCGATGCAGGTTGTCTCAGAAGCCTTAGAAGAGATAGCTAAGATAGGTGGACCTCGATGCTGCAAAGCAAGCACCTTTACAGCGATAAAAAGTGCAGTAAGATTCCTAAAAGAAAAACTTGGAATACCATTCCCACCCAGCAAAGATCCTAAACCTTGTGAATTTGCAGATCTTAACAAGGAATGCTTGAAGGAAAAATGCTCATATTTCCGGTAGAGCCATAAAAGAGGATTTAAACCTTGGAGAAGACTTTAGTTGAAGTCTACGTGGCTTATCCTCCCACCTCAAAGTGCCGTGAACTTGTGAGACTTATCAACGAAGCTACAGCCGATTTGCAAGATAGGGTTAAGGTTGTTGTTTGGTCTGGGAAGACAGCTCTACCCCCAGATGTAAAGGAAATATCCCGAGGTTTTAAGTGGGCCATAAAACTACATATTACCCCCGCTGTGATAGTAAATGGTGACGTGAAATTCGGCAGGAGCATACCCCAGCCAAGTGAGCTTAGAAAGGCTATCTTGGATCCTAGTTCAGTTCCCAATCTAGATGTGGGTCTAGAATAATGAGGCTGTTAGAATGAAGTGGCGCTTACTTACCCATGCTACTTACGATCCAAAACTCAATTTAGCAACGGAGGAAGCAATTCTTAGATCCAGACATGAAAACTTATGTCCAGACACACTTTGGATCTGGCAAAATAGAAGGTCAGTTGTTCTTGGCCGCTTCTGCGACATAAAGTCTGAGGTAAATGTTGAGGCTTGTATGAGAAATGGTGTGGAAATAGTGAGAAGAACCTCAGGCGGAGGAGCAGTCTACCATGACTTGGGGAACCTCAACTTCAGCATGATAACTAAACCTCAGTCAGCGGGGATCCCAAACAGCGTCCTTGCTATCTACAAGTGGTCTTCAGAAGCTGTGCTAGGCACACTGCAAAATTTGGGCGTAGGTGCAGAATTCAAAAAGCCTAACAGCCTTTTGGTAAATGGCAAAAAAGTTTCAGGATTGGCTCAATACTGGTTTTACGACGCACTGCTTCTGCATGGAACCTTAATGGTTGATGTTGATGTTCGAATCATGTATGAAGTTTTATCAAACCTTAAAAACGAAGTTGTAAACATTTCTTTAGCAACGCATAAACACTTAACTATAGATGAAGTTAGACAGGCATTAGCTACCAGTTTCAGTAAAATCTTAGGAACAAAGTTTCAGAGTGGAAACCTAGTCCACAACGAGTTCGTTAAGGCCAAGGAATTATATGATGTGAAGTATAGCAGAGATGATTGGAATTTGTAAAGTTCTATGTAGCTAATTAACTCGCCTTCCAGCGATCCCATAGCAGAGATAAGGAAATTTTAGGAAAGTTTCAGAGTTGTTTAAGAAGAGAAATGGTTATTGCATGAGTAAAGGTGTCTCCACATGCATTTGTGGTGGTGATTCAGGTGACTGAAAACTCTGTCCACGTCGTTGGCATGGCCCAGACTAACATAGTATAGATTTTTAATTATTGAGACATATACCGATAGAGGGGAGAGAGGTAAAATGAAAATTCCGCCAGAGCTTAAATATTCAAAAGACCATGGATGGGTGAGGATCGAAGGTGCTATCGCTATTGTGGGTATTACTGACTATGCGCAGCATAAGCTAGCCGATGTTGTATTTGTGGAGCTGCCCGAAATAGGAAAGAAGGTAACTCAGTTGGGGCCTCTGGCTGTTATTGAAAGCGTAAAAACGGTTGTCGATGTATTATCTCCTCTATCTGGGGAAGTGATTGAAGTGAACAAAGAGTTGACTGAAAAGCCGGAGCTTGTTAACCAAGGCCCATATGAAAAAGGGTGGATTGCAAAAATTAGGCTTCTCGATCCTGAGGAGTTAAAGAACCTGATGGACGACAAAGCTTATGAGGCATCTACAAGAGTCTGAGTAGATGAATTTGCTGTGCCTTCTACAAAAAAGCCAAACCTAAATGGAACCGTAAATCTGATCAAAAATGGGTGAAATAAAAAGACATCCTCCATGGCTAAAAGTTAAGATTCCAAGCGGTAAAAGTTATCATAAAATAAAAGGGCTTCTAGAAAAATTTAGGCTTCACACCATATGTGAGAACGCAATGTGTCCAAACATTGCGGAGTGCTGGAGCGCCGGCGCTGCCACATTTATGATTCTTGGAGATGTTTGCACCCGGCGATGTGGCTACTGTAATGTGAAAACAGGTATGCCGAAAAGCGTTGACCCAGATGAAGCGATGAATGTAGCGCTGGCTGTTAAGGAGCTTGGCTTAAGCTATGTTGTGATTACTTCCCCAACCAGAGATGATCTGGCTGATGGTGGCGCCAACGCATTCGCAGATACAGTCAAAGAAATCAAACATCTCACAAATTGTAAGGTTGAAGTACTGGTTCCTGACTTCAAAGCAGATAAAGACTCTGTTAAAAAGGTCATTGACGCAGATCCAGATGTCTTCGGTCACAATCTGGAAATAGTGAAGGAACTTTTCAAAGAAGTCAGACCCAAGGGAAATTACAACGCCTCATTAAAGGTTATCAGGATGGCAAAAGAGATGGCGAACATCAAAACAAAGTCTGGCTTCATGGTAGGTCTTGGTGAAACAGAGACAGAAATAATCCAGACAATGAAGGATCTGAAGGCTGCTGGCTGCGATTTTATAACCCTTGGTCAATACCTACAGCCAACAAAAGTCCATCATCCTGTCATCAAGTATTATACCCCCGATGAGTTTGCTAAATTCAAGAAAATTGGGCAGGAGTTGGGGTTTGCCCACGTAGAATCTGGTCCTCTTATGAGAAGTTCATATGGCGCTCAAGAGTTTTTAAAAGGATGAAAGCCAATCAAACGGCTATAGTACTATTTCTAAACCAAGAATTTGATGCCCCTATGAAAATACAACATTCAGATTCTACTTTGGTAGCCAACTTTATTTGAGCTAATGCCATCGGAAACCGCAAGTTATGGAGATCACCCAACTTGAGGGAAACTCTCTCTTCCCTTTGAATTAAATTAAGGGGCTGGAGATAGCAACGTTGATCAACATCCTCTAGCTTGCACTATAGCAGCCGTATCAAGACACCCAAGGCACCTGCTGCGATGACGAGCAGAGATACGTTTACTTTGAACTTCAACATAGCTATCAAACTGGCCGCACCAATCGCGACTGTTAGCAAGTCTGGAAAGGCTGTTTGAGCAAGAGAGCCAACAACTGCAAGTATGGCTCCTACGGCCCCAACCTTCACACCTTTCAAAAAGCCCCGCAGCCAAGGATTCCTCCGTATCTGTCTGAAGAAGGGAGCAAGAAGAATCACAGTGATAAAGGGAGGTAGAAATATTCCTGAAAAGGCTACTACCGCTCCCCATACCCCTGCAACCTTATACCCAATAAAGGCGGCTGTCTTCATCACAGGACCTGGGGTTATCTGACCCAAAGTTACGTCATCAAAAAACTCCTTATAATTCATCCAGCCAAAAGGCTTCTACAACATCAGGCTCCAATTAGAGGAATGATTATAAGCCCGGTGCCAAACATAAGCAAGTTGGCCTTCAAGAATTCGAGAAAAAGTTGCACCATGAGAGGAAACCCTTAACGTGATATTAGTATGAGGGCCTCGTTCATGGTGGTGAAGTAGGTTGCCAATACTGTTGCCAAGAAGATGCATGCCAGCTTCCAATCAGTTATAGAGGACTTACCCAGCCTGAAGACCGTGACCAATATGATAGCGACCACAACAGGGTTGACACCGTAGAAGAATCCGCCCACACTCGGCATAGCACCGTATTGAAAGTAAAGCCAGCTCAAAACCAAAATGATGACAAAAGATGGAATTGTAAACCACAGTCCACTCAAGATTCCCCCTACTCTTCCACTCTTCACATAGCCTATGTGAATCGCCATCTCGGTAGCATTTGGGCCTGGAAGCATATTCGTGATGCCAAGCATTTCAGCGAATTCATCTTTGCTCAACCACTTTCTCTTCTACACACAGTCATCCTCCATCATCGAAACATATGCCAAAGGTCCACCAAAGGCTGTCCAAGAGAGTCTGAAGAAGTAGGAGAAGAGACCCAAGAGCGATACGTTTGCCGAAGGCTTCGTCACATCTCAGCTCACTACCGAATTAAAGCTAATGTGCCTCTTGTATTCCAAGGATGCTTAAGCGTTTGATGCTTTTTATTCCACGTGCAACGTTGGCGGGAGCAAAAATCATTGAACCACTTTTCAGGTCTCTCTGCTCGTTTCCTATGGTGAATGTGCCTTGACCCTCTATAACATAGAAACAAACGTCATAGGGTTCTGGGTGAGGAGGAATCTCCTGACCCGTCTCAAGACAGACAAGGACAATATTGAACATCTTTGTCTTACAAATGTCTTTCTTAACTCTCTGAATCTTTGAGAATTCTGCTAGCTTGGTTAAGTCCCATACATCCAATTTAAGTCACCTCTCTCTCCTTCTAGCCAGCTGTTTGAAGGCGGCCGCAACAAATTTTGTGTTCAAAGCGATTAAGTAGCACAAACGCAATGTAAGCGATCCCGAACCAAACGTGCAAATCCTCGAGAAGTCGCTTTCGGGGCATCATCGTTGTCTCACCCACTAGGTATTGAATAAACAAAGGCATAGATGTAGTAGCCGTAACGGCGAATGTCGTGATGCATAAAACTGGTAAGAGTCGTCTAATCGTTTTCTTAATCATAAGTTCAGCCACCACGCCATTATTTCCTGAATTTTCTATGCGGTTGCGCGCCTATAAACAGTAGAGCGCATATGTCAAAGTTATCAGTGAGTTTGGAAAAGTGGGTGGAGAGACTGAAGAGCTATGCATTGTTTGCAGAGATCTTCGCATCTCGGCTCACTCTCTATATTTCTTGTGAAGTTTCGTCCCCAAGGCCAAGAAAACTATGGTGAAAAAGAGAAGAAGAACGGTGTCCATTGTGCTGCCGTAGAAAGCGTGGCCTTCAAGCCCGTATCTGATCAAGTCTTGGGAGTATGTGAGGGGTGAGAACAGAGCTACGACCTGCCCCCAGAAGGGCATCTGTGCTATCGGTATGAAGACTCCGCTGATGAAGATCAAAGGGAGACGAACGAAGTTCAGCATCATCATCACATCCCCAGGGTTCTCTGTAGGGAATGAAGCGAACATGATGCCCATCGCTGAAAAGCCAAAGGAGGATAGGCTGATCCCTACAGCCAAAGTCAACGCATCTTCAATCCTCGTTCCAAACCAGATGAGTCCTATCAACAGAGGTATCAACGCCACTACCACACTGAATATGAAGCCACCCAGAGTCTTTCCTAAAAGAACCGTCTGCAAAGAGATGGGTGCAGAGATTAACCTCTCGAAGGTCTTCACCTTCCTCTCAGTAGGTATTACCCCTGGACCGATGGAGGAGGAGCTGAACAAGATGGTTATCGCCATCAGGCCAGAGATGAGCGTTGCTGATGGAAGGCTCCTGCCGACTGCAAAGGAGAGAAACATGAAGAGGGGGAACATTATCCCAAACATCAATACAGGTGGCTTAATGTAATAGACACGCATATCCTTCCACATTATCGCCCAGCATGCCCTCCACTCATTTACAAGCCTCCGTGTAAACCTGTACCTGCCCAAGGTTGCTTTACATCCCCTTCCTTGTTAGCCTGACGAAGACATCCTCTAGACTGGGGCCGAGTGTGTTCAAAGTGATAGGTCTGAGACCTTTCGCCTTAGTGAAATCCCATAGGTTGGAGAGGACGGTAGCAGGATCGTTAGTGTATAGTCTGAATTTGTCTCCTTCCTTTCGAACTTCATTTACACCTCCAATACCCTCAAGTTGTGACAAGATTTCATTCGAAGCTTCTTCAAACGCAACCTCAACGGATTGAACGCTCTGAATAGTCCGTTTGAGTTTTTCTGGCGAGTCGATGGCCGCTATTCTACCCTTATGTATGATTGCAACCCTGTCGCACAGCGTGTTTGCCTCCTCCATGTTGTGAGTTGTAAGGAATACCGTGCTCCCTTGACTATTCAGCCTTCGAATTACATCCTTGATGAGTAAGGCGCTTTCAACATCGAGACCAGAGGTGGGCTCATCGAGGAACAAAAGTTCTGGCTCGTTGATTAACCCCATAGATATGGCTAGACGACGCTTCATTCCCTTCGAGAAAGTCTTCGCTTTAACGCCTCTCCTCTCATAGAGATCAAATAACTCCAGAAGTTCCCTAGCCCTCTCTCTCGCATCTTTCTTCTTAACGTGGTAGAGTTCAGCTGTAAAGATGAGGTTATCCCAAGCGGGCAGGTCTTCATAGATGTTTGAAACCTCTGGCACAATCCCTATTCGCTCCTTTGCAGCCAATGCTTCACGCTGAACATCGTATCCGAAGATCTTGGCCTCTCCATCGCTCGGCTTGGTAAGCCCAGTGAGCATTCTGATGGTTGTCGTCTTTCCAGCACCATTCGGACCGAGGAAGCCGAAGATCTCTCCTCTATGAATCTCGAAGTCTATGTGGTCTACAGCCAGCACACCGCCGTAATATTTGGTCAGACTACTGACCTCTACTACGTTCTCCAACACTCACCAAATCCCTCCCTCAGCTCTTCAGCCCTTTAATCTGCTCCTCAACCGCCAATAGTTCCCTCCTCAACTCTTCAGCATGCTCCCCAAGTTCTTTAGCTTGCTCCTCTTTCGTGAAGAAACGTCTGCCATAGCATCCATGATGCTTGTGATGCTGCCCTCCACATCCACTGCAACACATCTTCCACATGTCACCTCCACATATAACTATCGGAAGTAAAGCATTTAAACTACAAAGTTTATAGTAATATAGCGGCTATGTGCAAGGAAAGTAGTCACCAATGCTTCTGCCCCCTAGAGGGAGTCATAGATATGATAGGAAAAAAGTGGGCTCTGCTGATAGTCAATGCTATAGGAAATCATGATAGGCTCAGATTCAATCAGCTTATGGAAGAGTTGAAGGGCATCAGCCCCAAGACACTTGCCGGCACGTTGAAGGGGCTTCAGAAGGAGGGACTCATTGGAAGAGAATCTTTTGCGGAGATACCCCCACGAGTGGAATACTTCCTTACCAACGATGGACTGCATCTAAGGAAAGCGATAATACCCCTACTGCGATGGGCATTACAGCGAAGTAATGGTAGAGGGAAAAAATGTGCTACCATCTATCGAGAAATTCCAGCTCACATAGTGAGGGAGAAGATCGACGCATAGACTTGTATATCTTCTGACGTAAAACGCTTGGCTAAGCTAGTGTTTCTCTGCTTTATCCTGGGATGACTTCCCTATCTTGTAATTACACTGGCTTAGTCAAAGTGCAAACAGCTGCTGGATCAGCCGACCATCCGACGACATGCAACGATAATCCCTTGGCTTGGAGGATTGAGCGTCCATGGCGATCTTGTTAGAAAAAGAGGCTGAAATCCTCAAGAAGTTGGATAAAGTCATTGAACGGAAAACTCTCTTCCCTTTCTACTCTTGATGTTTCATCCTGTGCAACCCGAGTTTCAGTGCGCCGGCTTGGGGCAGAGCATTAGAGATTGTTCGTGTCGTAATTATCCCTATTATTTCACCCCTCTCGTTTGTGACAGGAAGCCTCCTGATGTTGTGTTGCTTCATTATGTCTGCAGCGTCCCAGATGGTGGCGTTTTGATTAACGGTTACTAAGGGTGTTGTCATCACTTGGGCGGATGCAACTGAGTTGGGGGATAAACCTTTTGCTATAACCTTCCTTAAGATATCGCGTTCCGTGAGCAGGCCTTTCTCAACGTCGTCTATGCTGACTATAACGGATCCAATGTTTTTGCTGTCCATGACTTCAGCAACTCTCTGTATCGTCATATCGCCCCGTACAACAGTCTTTCCATGCATCCACTTTTTGACGCTGTCCCAGTCCTTTGACATTGAAGGCGCCTTCGTAGAAGTATAAAGTACATACTGTTATGTGTGTTTAATAAATATTTAAGCCGCAGGAAACTTTTTAGTATAAATCGAAGTTTTCTTCCTAATGTGTGCGTGAAAGTGTTGTATCTGTGAGAGAATGGTGATAGAGTGTTGGGATGGTGTTAGGTGAATGCTTACACTCAAATATGGACCTGTTACAAACACTCGTAAAAGTGGTAATTTATAAGTGGATGCACTCTTTTTCTAAGAAGGGTTTAACGCGTGGCGAAGGAACTTCTACCCGGCTTTTTTCAGCTAAGAATACCGCTACCCAATAGCCCACTAAAGCATTTAAACTCCTATCTTATTTTGCACGAGGATCACTTCACCTTGGTTGATACCGGACTGAATGATCCTAGGACGTATGACGAATTGCGTCGTCAACTAAGCGAGATCGGGCTTCAAGCTGAAACCTTAACAAGTATCATACTAACCCATTTCCATATAGATCACGCAGGATTAATATCTAAGCTGAGAAAGGCTTCAAACGCTAAGCTTATGCTGCACAATAAGGAAGTTGAACTATCAAAACGTTTTTCCTCAAACTCTAATGCACTCTGGGCTGAAACTGCATCCTTTTTCGAGACCAACGGAGTACACCTTCCCCTCTTAAAGCAAATGCGGAAAGCGAACCCACGCACCAGCAACCCTGACGTCTACGCAGAACTTGCTAAGACAGAAATACCATTAAAAGGCGGCGAAGCCATAAGTGTAGGTCAATACTGCTTCCAAGCCATCTGGACACCGGGTCACTCGCCAGGCCATGTATGCCTATACGAGCCCAAGAAGCACATATTAGTAGCTGGCGACCACTTGCTACCAACCATAACACCAAACGTATCCCAATCAAGAAAAAACGGCAACCCCCTAACCGATTACCTTAACAGCCTAGAAAAAATAGAGGAGCTTAGTGTAAGCTTAGTATTACCCGCACATGAAGAAGCCTTCACCAACCACAGCGAAAGAATTCGGCAACTAAGACTGCACCACCAAAAAAGAGCTCAAGATATACTCAACCAGCTGCAAAAGCAAGAATTAACAGCCTACCAAGTTTCATCAAAAATCCAATGGGACGTGCCGTATCCATCTTGGAACGATTTCCCGCCACTCCAAAAGTATCTAGCCATAGGCGAAGTCATAGCCCATCTAAAACTACTACAGGAACAGGGGTTAGTAAAAAGAATACAAAAAGCAGGAGTACACTACTATGCATCAACCTAAAGAACGCCTACTCAAGAGAAATGGTACGGTATACGCACACAACGCGTGCGCATCATAATTTGAACTATTGAATTATGGTATTTTTGTACGTGCGTGCCATATCTGGTGCACACACAAAATAGCTGCTAGAAATACCAAGATCAGCATATATAGGAAGTGGATAGGTCGGCTGGCAGATTATTTCGGAATGGCGAATAATGTTAATATTATGTTGAGTCTCTGCTTTCGTTGAACTGCTGTTAAGGTCGGATAGTCAAATGGATGTTAGATGTGCAATCTGTGGTGTAGTCTTCCATCAGGAGGAGCACTACCTCGAACACTATCAGCGGGAGCACTCTGAGCTAGGTGTAAACTCTCTCTTTCCGTTAGAAGATGCTTGGCTGTTCAGGATCGCCTCTCCCCTAAAGA